>JFJP01034011.1_pt1 | contig 40728 bp, 38 predicted proteins | sample 431651 | NCBI WGS metagenome assembly JFJP01 (sample SAMN02602958, study PRJNA72255) | Microbial mat metagenome, whole genome shotgun sequencing project. | biome: fresh water; feature: sink hole; material: water; isolation source: purple microbial (photo- and chemosynthetic) mats found in...
ACGAGGGACACCATACCTTTTCCCCTTATCCCAGTCAACTCCCTTTCTTCCCTTTCTTTTCACTTTGTTCCTTCTTGGATTCCCTAACCTTTAACAACGGTTGCCAGACGGAAACCTTGGCTCTTGAAATGCATGAGAAGCATGCCCAACTGGGCCTTAGGTGCGGAAGGCACAATCACTCGCCAAGGATTCTTCTCTCCTTCAGCTTTATAGAGTGCCAGTGGAACATAGGTTTTCACAGAGCTGAGGGCAGCCAAAACATCGGTCTCCCGAGCCCAAGCTCCCACTTGAACATAGGTCTTCCCTTTTTCGAGACCTTCCAGAACCGCTACTTGACCAAGCACCGGGCCTTCGAGTTTTCCAGGCACTGTTACCCAGACCGGGGCAGTGACAGGTTTTACCAACACAGGGTCGGGTACCGGTGCGGCAGCTGGCGGCCCGGGAGTTGCCGTAGCAGCGACAGGTTCGGGCGAAGTAAGTAACGGCAGTTCCACAGCAGATTCCGACGTTTCTCCAGCAGGTACGGAGGTTTCGACGATAGTGGCGGTTGGTACCGGTGCTGGGGTGACTGCGACAACGTCCTCGGCAGCGACAGGGGCTTCTGTCACTGCCGGTGTTTCAGCAGCGACGGGTTCAGGATCACGGGTTGTCACAAAGACTTTTTTCCCGGGAGTTAGCGGAACCGCTTCTTCCGGTTCATCTGCAATCGCAAGGGGAGTCCTGAGGGAATCTGGCTCGGGAACAAGTTCCGGTGTCGCTAAGGACGGAAGGGGCATGAGGTCTGGATCAAGACTGGTAGCTCCTGCGGCAACATCGAGTGAGGAGACCTCAGGAACCTTGGGAGTCACAGCCGCTACGGCCAGGGCGGGAACCTCGACCAACGGTGCAGGAATTGCAGGCGTTGTTGGCTTCAGTGCAAGCGGATTGACGTCGGGATCAGGGTTATCGGGCCTTTCAACACCAGAAGGATCGATTCTCACTCCAACCAGGGGACTGTCACCGCTTTTGATCTCAAGGGCTTGTGCGGCCTTTGGATTCAAAAGAACCAATGCTGAAGAGCCCACAGGCAAGGCAGCGACTACACGCACTTGAACAGTTTTCTTTGTTTTGTAATTCTCGATGCTCAACAAGCTGTTCCGCGGGAACTCGTTCGAGGCGGCCACAAAGCCATCCATGGGAACATCTGCGGCCTTCCAAACTTCCGCTTGGCCCCGCCAAGTAGATTGCGCCCATCCACCAACAACCACCAGGATCAACAAAAAGACTCCGCAAAGCAAGCGGTTCATAGAGGTTCCTCCGAATCACCTATCGGCAGGTTTTGCTGTCTCCTTCACTGGAAAAGGCCCGGCCTCAAGTCCTTCTCCCCTCGTTTTATCGTAGGAATAGAGCGTGATAGAAGTTGCGCTGAGGGGTATTTGGAAATCGGCACCAACAGTTTTTGTACGGGAAAGGAGATTATTCTGAGAGTCTCGCGATAAGACTACAAAGTCATCGACCCAACCGACCGTATGATAAAGGCCCAACGTTTTCCCATCTTGCTTCAAGACCACAGGAGCGGAACGGAGACGGGAAGCATCGGGGGGTTGGGGAGGAACCTGAAAACGGGCTTCCACTTTCTGACCGGCACGGGTAGCCACAAGGATCCGCCAATCACCAACAGGGACTTTCTGGTCAGGAAATGTAAGACCATGAGCACCAATCCAGGTCTCGCCAGGTCGCTCCACAGTTGTCCATTGGTTGGCCCTCAGAGAAAAAAACAAACCTTGACTATCCTGGATGAGGTGAAGGCGGTCAAAAACCTTTTGTCCATCGGCACTGACAGCATGAACAAACACCGAAAGGCGGGAGGACCAAGAACTGGAGGAAGGATCGAAAACCTGATTGACCTGCCAAAAGACCTGGTTGATCTGGGGCGGAGCATGAGAACATGCCGTTAAAACCAACAGGAGAGGAAATAGAAAAAGAGAAGTCTGCCTGAGGAAATCTTTCTGTTTTTTCATAAGCCGCAGGTGGCTGCAAGAGTGACCTTGAGGGATTCTAGGCCATCTGCATAATCACTTAGGACCAGCGATCGGTCTCCTGTCTTCCAAGCTCCAACCCAGGCGCGGGCTTGAGTCTCAAAAATGTCAGGTTCTGAAGGCAGGACTTCCATTTGATCTCCGTAGGACAGGGTCGCTCCAAACCCCCAGGTCGAGAATCGGGCAACGGCTGTTCGGGAGGCTAGGGTCAGATGGATCTGGCTTCCTGCAGTAAAACCTGACTCGACAAAACAGCCCGTGGCGAATTGGCCGAGTGCTCCCGACCGGAAACGGGCATTGACGACTTGGGCGCTTTCGACCGTGACTGCTGGATCAACCGAAAGCTGTTCGGTACAGAAGGACTGAACAGACTCGATATCTCCAACAAGGTAGCGGGCAAGGTCGACAACGTGGGTGCACTGCTCGACAAACTGCCCGCCGGATTGCGCTTTGTTCCGCCACCAGGCCGGTCCTGGCATATCACCAACCCAAGAACCTTGAACCAGAATAGGCTTGTCAGAGGATGCGGCAAAGAATTCTTTAACTCTTCGTACACCAGCCCGATACCGGTTTTGGTAACCAACCGAAACCAAAGTGCCAGCTTTCCTGAAAGCAGCCAGGGCTTGTTGGGCAGGCTCAAGGCTCTGAGCCAACGGTTTTTCAACCAGAACAGCCCCCGAATACTCGGCACAAGCGACCTCGACCTCACCATGAAGGTGCGGAGGAAGGGTGAGAAGAACGCCATCAGGTCTTTCAACCTTCAGCATTTCCAGGTAACTCTCGTAGGGTTTAGCGCTCCAAGGCGCACACAGTTGACCGAGCCTGGTCCGGTTCCGCCCGGCAATGGCTACGACTTCGGCTCCTTCGATGTTCTTCAGAGCATCGAGGTGCATCCCCGTAACCCATCCGGTACCAATCACAGCAATACGCATGGTGGACTCCTTGAAAGAGAATACCACAGACTCCTGAGGTGGTGGTGAGGAGGCCACATACCCGGCGAGACCCAGATCAACTGTCGAGCTGCCGCAACCTGGCAAAGGCTTCGGAAAATTCGGCACGGGTATCAACATGGGGCCGATTAGAGTTATTGTCCAAGGAAATCTGCGGCGTCCCAAGACAATGCAGCCGATTTGATACCCGATTGTTACCTAAATTGCCTTATGAATCGGGCAGGTATCGGCTTGAGGCTTATTCGTGAGATTGAACAAGGTCCTAGCCCTCTTTGGATACATTGTTGGACCGTTCAGAAAGGCCCCCGATGTGTAAGGCTCCAGTCTACTACCTTGTCAAACCCTCCCCCTACGCCCAGGGCGACCCGCAGGCGCTCGGCGCGGGTCGCCATTCAAGTCCTCTTCGCCGCATAGGCCACCAAAAGCAAAAAGCCCCGAAAACGGGGCTTTTTGAATGGAATGTTTGTGCGGCGAAGAGGACTTGAACCTCCACGAGCTTACGCCCACCAGCACCTCAAGCTGGCGTGTCTACCATTTCACCACCGCCGCAGATGCGATAGCGAGGTTTATTTAGCCCGAAACAACGGGGACTGTCAAGGCTTCCAACTCGTTCAGATAGCCTTCAAAAACCTTAAGTGCACTGCGCACAGGTTCAGGACTGGCCATGTCAACGCCCGCTAGTTTCAGACTCTCAAGGGGGAACCGGCTGCCGCCTGATTTTAAGAAGGCCAGGTATTGCTGCCGCTCGGCTTCGGTACCCGAGAGAACCCGCTTGGAGAGTGCCAGAGACGCCGACAATCCGGTTGCATACTTATAGACATAGAAAGCACCGTAGAAATGGGGAATCCGAAGTCCTTCAAGCGCCGAATGGTCCTCGAGCTTCACCTTTGGCCCAAAGTACTGTTCCAACAACTTTCGGTAGGTTTCTTTGAAGTAGTCGAGGGTCAACCCACCACCAGATTCGGCGTGAGCATGGACCTGGTGCTCAAACTCGGCAAACATGGTTTGACGGAACAAGGTGGCAACGGTGTCTTCCACCAACTTTCCCAGAATGGCCGCACGGGCTTTTTTATCAGAGGTGCGCTCCAGCAGGAGTTTGGCCAACAACTGCTCGTTAAATGTTGAGGCGACCTCGGCTTCAAAAATGGTGTAGCCGTAATGCTGAAAGGGATTCGCACGGACAGAATGCCAACTATGCATCGAATGTCCTGCCTCATGGGCCAGTGTAAAGACGTCACGAAGACTGTCTTCTTTGAAGTTCATCAAAATGTAAGGGGGACTGACGTAGCAACCTGCGGAAAAAGCTCCGCTGCGCTTACCCTTGTTCTCGTACCTGTCGGCCCATCGAGCGGCTCGCAACCCCTCTCCTAAAACCTTGCCGTACTCGGCTCCCAATGGCTTAGCCGCTTCGATGACGAGGTCAACCGCCTGGTCCCAGGTATGTTTGACTTCGGCACCGGGGACCAGGGGAGCATAAACATCGCAATGGTGCAACTCGCTGAGGCCAAGAAGACGGCGGCGGAGCTCGTAATACCGGTGGAGCACCGGCAGAGCCTCGTGAACGGAGGATACGAGGTTGTCGTAAACCGTCTCGGGGACATCATCGGCAAACAAGGCTCTGGCTCGGCTCGAGGAGAAATTCCTGGCTCGGGCCGAGGCCACGTCCTGTTGGATGCTCCCCGCGTACAGACTGGCCAGAGTGTTGGCGTGAGCGCTGTACTCGCTGTAGAACTGGTCGTAGACCTTTCGGCGAAGGTCGTGGTCGGGGTTCTGCAGGAAAACGGCCCAGGTGGATTGAGTCAGAGGTTTTTCCTCGTCTCCCACGGTGACGGTACCAAACTCAAGGTCGGCGTTGGTGAGGCTCGAAAATGCTTTCTGGACAGCTCCCCGGGACTCAGCGCCTAAGGCCAAAACTCTTTCAGCCTCGGTACCCAACACGTGCGGCTTGTAACGCCGGATCTTGGTGAGCGCGATACGGTCATCGGCAAACATCGGGTCAGCCACCCAGTTTTCCCAGGTAACGTCGTCAATTGCCTGTATTTCGGGGGTCAGAAAGGCAAAGGCAGCGCCGACCTGGGTTGCTAGGCCCATAAACCGGCCCATGCGATCGTTTGCCGGACCATCAGCGACGTTCTCGGCGGTTCTCAGATGAGCATATTCACCTAGGCGCTCAGCGCGGCGTTCCCATTCCGTATTGAGGTCTAGCGCAGCTTTCAGCGCAGCCTTTGAGTCTCCCAGGTGCCCCTTCAAAGGGTCAATCTTGGGGAGGATGCTCTTCAGATCTTCAAAGTCGAAATCCCAAGCCGTGGAATCGGCATACAACGGGCTGAGATCCCATTGGTCAGAAACCGGTACATCTTTGCGTTCACGAATGACACTCATCCAATTCTCCTTCAAGCAAACTCTTCGAGGTCGGCAACAACCGCTGCAATACGGCGGCTGGCCCGGTAGCGGTGAGACAAACGGTTTTTATCGGCAGGGGGCAACTGGGCGCTGGTGACCCCGTGCTCTGGGAGAAAGAAAAGAGGATCGTAGCCAAAGCCATGCACCCCGTCGATCGAAAGAGCCACCTCCCCCTCCCAGCTTTCTTCAGCAGTAAAGACCCGTTGGGGGGCCACGACAAGTGCCAGCGCGCAGACAAACCTGGCCCGGCGGTCGGCCATTCCCTCCAGGTTTTTCAACAGCAATTGGTTCTTCTCGTGGTCGGTCAGTTTGCGTCCTGCCTCTTCCTGACCGTACCGGGCAGAATAAATGCCCGGCTTGCCCCCCAGGGCATCAACGCAAATTCCAGAATCGTCGGCCAAGACAGCATAAGCACCTTCAACCTCTTCCCATAAAGCCTTTGCCTTACCCATGGCGTTACCGAGAAACGTGTCGGCCGTTTCGTTGTGATCCCAGCCAGGCTTCCCCACATCAGAAGGTAACAGAAGGATCCAATCGGGAAAGATCGCTTCAAACTCTTGTTTTTTGTGAGCATTATTCGTCGCCAATAGGATCTTCATGCCCGCCAATATACACACGAGCCAACTCCTTTTTCAAATGGTGAAGGCTGGAATCGACGCTTCCTTTGGGCATGCCCAGCAAGCGGGCCAATTCCCGGTGGGTCGGGGCCGTGTTCAGTATCCGCTGTTGCCTGCTCAGATTCGCCAGACGGCTTTGATAAAGCCTTGCCCGATGTTCGTGAATAAGCCTCCGCTCAGGGTCAACTTCACGCCGGGCATCGTCCTCTGCCATGAGCCTTCGGTAAAAAGCCTCGCTTCGCTTTTTGACCAGCTCCTCACTCCTCCCCCAGCGGCGTTCAACAGAACCCCGGAGGCGATGCTGACAGGCTTGCAACCAGGCGAGTTCGACTCCGGTGTGCTGGCTGATGGTTTCCAAGTGTTGCTCGTCGAGATAGGGAGCTGCTTTTAGTGCCAATAGCACCAGGCGTTTGCGAGAACTTGGTGTCAGCGAAGGTGCCCGCTGCAATTCCCAGGGGACGGGAGACGGCTCGGTGAGAACATCGTGCGAGGGTTCATCCCAGACCTTTTCGAGGGCTATCCAAGACTGTCGGCGAAGACGAGACCGCTCGGTTCGGAACGTATTCCATTGCCAGCGAAGACTTCGAAGCAGAAAATGACGGAACGGCAAACCTTGAAAACGGAACCGATTCAACATACCCTCAATCCGGGTATGAAACACAAGCAAGAATTCTGAAACTTCATCCTCGCCCTTGCGGCTGCAGCGCCTCAGGTGGTCAAACGCCTCTTCAAGAATCATATTCCTAACTTTATCAAGGGGAACCTTTCCTTCTTGATATTCCAGAACAGATATTGTCAACATATCATCCATAAGAAACCTCCGCAGAGATCCAGCAAGGACAATGCCAACGTTTAAAAAATCAGAGTTTAGGAGAGTATGCGGCCGACTTTGTCGACATTCATTGACAATTCAATCCAAGAAATGCCGCTGTCAGCGGGAATAGCACAGTCGATCTCAGTCGAAAAGAGGTTTGAGTTCGTCGAGAATTCGTGTACGCACATCTGCCAGCAATCCAGGACAACTGAATCCGCTGGCTCGGATATGGCCGCCGCCACCAAACTTCTGAGCCAAAGCTGCCACGTCAACCATGGCACGCGAGCGTAGACCACCGGTAACCGTGGTTGCATTTTCCTGTCGCAGGAGGATGATGCACTCCACACCTGTAACGCCTTGAAGCACCTGGTATATTGTGTCGGACTCACGGTTTTCAGCGCCAAACGAAACTCGGTCGGTCTGAGTTTCCCAGCTATACACAACCCGTCCGTTATAATAACTTTCGGTTCGGCTCAGAATCAGTCCCATCAACTTCTGATTCGCCAAAACTTTGCCACCATTGATTTGTTGGAACACCGCCTTGGCAGAGGCTCCTGCAGCGCTGAGATTGGCTGCGGTCTGAAAGGTGTCTTGAGAACCGGATTCCAGATGGCGGAAAAATCCGGTATCGGTGGCCAAGCCCAACATCAACCAATGCGCCTCATCAGCGTTGGGAACACCACCAAGAGCGGTGATGAGACGATGGACCATCCAGGTGCAGGACGAACGGTGGGAGTCAATCCAACGGACATCGCCAAAACTGCCTGTGGTCGCATGATGGTCGATGACGGCAACATTCAGTCCGCCCAAGTCCTGTTGAAGATCTCCGATACGATCGATGGATGAGCAATCCAAGATGATCACTCCGGGTCTGGAAACCTTGTCAAATGCGTCAATTCGAGGAGAAAAAAGGGGCGAATAGCGATTGATCTCGGCCCTCTTGAAGGGGCCGTGATTGTACTGTCGAACAGTCTTTCCTAAACGGGCCAAAAAAGAACCAAGAGCCAACTGCGAACCAATACAATCCGCATCGGGCTCCTGGTGTCCGAGAAGAAGAAACGACTGATGATTCTGAAGGAACGACAGAAGCGGTTTAGGAACCATCAAAACTGGAGTTCGAGGGCCTTGGTAGGATCAAACTTGGCTCCAAGATTCTCGCTCTCGTTGACGATGCCCCAGGTTCGATCACCATAGTTGTCAACCACAAAGAGTCGGAGATGGTGGAATTTGCCGTCTTTCCAGAAAAGCTGCATAAACGGATAGGAAGGGCCGTTGCCGCGGACGATTTCAGCCTTGATAAATCCGTCGGAAGTACGGAAATCACCAATCTGATAGAACCATTCGATGGGAACATAGATGCTCTTAACTTCATACTGATTCGTGAAGTAGGAAACCTTGTATCCCTTCTGATGGGAAGTTACCTTTTGGATAGGAACAACCTTGGCATACATGGGGGAATCGGCTGCGGAAACCAGGCCGGTGAAGAATATGGCAAAGACTAAAAGGGCAAGAAGCTTTTTCATGGGTGGAATTCCCTCCGATGGCCAGTATAACCAACCCCGTGCGAAACAGCAAGCTAAACGAGGGTCAAACGAGGGTGGCCAGCATCAAAGCTTTGATCGTATGTTTTCGGTTTTCCGCTTGGTCCCAGACACGGCTCTGCGAACCTTCGATCACGCCGACCGTCACTTCGTCGCCCTTCACGGCAGGCAGGCAATGCAGGAAGATGCACTGGGGATTCCCGGTAGCCGCCAGAATGGATTCATTGATCTGATAGGGTTTCAGGATCTGCTTGCGCAAGTGAAGCAGGGTTTCCTCTCCCATGGAGGCCCACACGTCGGTATAGAGAGCGTCAGCGCCTTTAACAGCGCTGAGGACATCTGAGGTGATGATCAGTTCGGTCCCTTCTTTTGCGGCGATTTCCCGACAGAATTCGACATCGTCTTCGGCCGGGAACAGTGGTTCCGGAGCCGCAATAACAAATTTCATACCCATACGGGCGGCACCGACCATGAGCGTGTGGCTCATGTTGTTCCGGCCATCGCCACAGTAGACGAGAGTCTTGCCCTTCAGACTGCCCCAATTCTCCTCGAGTGTCATCAAGTCTGCCAGAACCTGCGTAGGGTGCGCCATGTCCGTGAGTCCATTATAAACAGGCACTCCCGACCACTGGGCCAAGGCTTCAACGGTCGACTGGGCAAATCCCCGGAACATGATGGCGTCAAACATCCGGCCTAAAACCCGGGCGGTGTCTTCGATGGATTCCTTGTACCCAAGTTGAATATCGTCCTTGGACAGAAAAACGGGATGGCCCCCCTCCTCGGCAAAAGCTGTCTCAAAAGCCGCTCGGGTGCGGGTGGAAGGTTTCTCGAAAATCATGGCAAGGGTCTTTCCCTGAAAACGCTGAGTCACCAGACCGTGCTTCTTCTGACGCTTCACCTCGTGGGCGAGATCGAGAAGATGGCGGATTTCAGCAGTGGAAAGGTCTGCCATCAGCAGGCAGGACCGGCCTTTCAGGGGTGACTTAGTCATAAAGAAGCTCCTTGAGCCGAGAATAAGGGATTTTGCAATTTTATGCAAGTGCCTGTATAAATATGCAGAAAATTCGAAAGGCATGAGGATGACAAAGCCTGGCCATCAAAGGCACAATCAGGTTATGCCCTTTGTCAGACTTGGAGCCGTTCTGCTCTTTGTTTTTCTCTCGGTGGTCCTGATGGCCGAACCATTACGAGATCCCAACGCTTCGGTTCGGATTGCCTTGCAGTCAGAATTGAACAACCCGTCACCCACAGTCGGACCTGCGGTGTTGGAATATCGAAAACAGTTGGCTCAGATCGGTGGCTGGAATGCTGCTGAGCGGCATGAAATGAAACTCCTCCCCACAATCCTTGCGGGCCAACCCGAGTCACTGGGAGTAAACCTCTTTTTGCCGGAAGGTGAGCCACAAGGAACCCTGCTTTTTGTGCATGGATACTTGAGCCACAGCGCCAATTTCGCCTACACGTTTTCTTTCTTCGCGGCCCGAGGTTGGCGCGTGGTGACCCTGGACCTTCCCGGCCACGGTTTCTCAACAGGAAAGCGGGGCGATGTCGAATCGTTTGGCGACTATGGCGACGCCGTGGCGCTTTGGCTGGCTTGGGTTGGTGAGCAGGGCTGGAAGGGTCCGAAAGTTCTGCTGGCGCATTCGCTTGGTACCGCGGCGTGCCTGGAGGCACTGCGAGGTTCCGGGGTTCTCCAGCCGGACAGGGTCATCTTCTGTGCTCCTCTGCTGCGCCCGGACTGGTTTGCGGCACTGTCCTTTGGAGAGGCCACCCTGGGCTGGCTTTTTCCCTACCTACCACAAACGTTTGGCTGGGACGGCTACCTGGACGGATATGCAATGCCTGCCCGCTGGTTTGCAGCGCTGGGCCGATGGCTGGACAACCTGGAAGGCCAACCTCCCCTCGTAATTCCTTTGACGGTCTATTCGGGTGATCAGGATGAGGTGGTAGACGAGGGTTGGAACCTTGCCGAGTACCAGAGACTCGTTCCAGGTGTACAGACTGTCCTTCTCCCTGGCAAGGGGCATCTTTTCCTGACAGCAAAGGAAGACCGTCAGGATTTCCATGAACAGTTGAACGCTCAGATTAGCCCGATGCTGCTTCCTATCAGGACGCCCCTTGAGCCTGAAAAAGTGAGCCTTACAGTCACCCTGACCTCGGGTTTGACCATTCCGCTTGAAGTGCGGCGGTTCCGTCCTTCGGGTTCTTCTGCGGGGACAGTCCTTCTACTGCACGGCTATCTGGCCGATTCGGCCGATTCCACGTTCGCCGCACGGTGGTTTGCCGCCCGGAATTGGACTGCCGTCACACTCGACCTTCCTGGTCACGGAGGCTCCGGCGGAATCCAACATGATATCGGGGATTTTGCCGACTACGGCGACGCAGCCGTCCTCGCGATGCGTTGGGCCTTTGGGGAGCAAGAGCAGCGCCCTCGCCTGCTGATAGCCCACTCGCTCGGTTGTGCGGCAGCTCTCGAAGCGTTGATGCGACCGGGGGCCGAAAAGCCCGACAAAGTGGTTTTTTTGGCTCCCCTCCTGCGAACCACCTGGTGGGGGCCCCTGACGTTGGCTCAAGATCTGGGCGGTTTGGGCTTACCTCGGAGTCATTGGTTCGGCCAGCTTCGTCAATGGGTGGGTCGTCTCGAGGGCGCACCTCAAGTCGACATACCCCTGACAGTTTACCAAGGCGACCTCGATGGGGTTGTGGAGGCTTCCTGGAACCAGGGGAAAATCCAGGCACTGGTACCGGGTACCCAATGGGTTTGGCTGAAGGGGAAAGATCACTGGTTTCATGCCGATACCAGGTACCGGGAAGGCTTTCTGCAATGCCTTTGGACCAATCTGAAACTGTAGAGACTAAAGCTCCAACAGCTCCTCACCTTCGTCCTCGAGGCTTTGGTATTCGAGAATGCAGGCTTTCAAACTTAGGTAAACCAGCGGTGCCACGACCTCGTGAAAATGGGTTCGCTGGATGAGGCTGGTTCGATGACGGCTATAGTCGGAGTGAATATTCAGCGCCGTATTCTCCATGAACTGGTCATAGGCAAGGAACGGAACGGGACCCGCGGAATCCCGGAAGGATTTGAGGGTGTCCTGATGGCGACCCAGAATATGAAACACTTGCGTCAGTGAAAACTTCGTTTCTAAATCGACTCCCTCGGCTTTCCACAAGGCCGCCTTCTTGGGAGCCAAAATCGTTAGTATGGCTGCTTTACGAAGTTTCACGCCCTTTTTTTGGAACAGGGCTTCGATGTGGTCGAGAACATACCGGTTACCGCGAAAGTACTGGATAAACTCGATGATTCGGTCGGCACCAAGGGGGCCCTGTTCCAGGAGACTTTCGATTTGACGCCCCAGGGTCTCGGGGAAGGAAGGGTTCACCTGGACGGAATACGTCGAGTAGACCGCACCCTTTTTTTCATTGATGGTGACACGCTTGAAAGCAAAAATCTCTTCCTTGGTGATGGATGCGTAACGGCTGCCCAGAACTTCGGCCTCACGGCGGAAACGGCGGCAGTAGTCATCGGCTATTCCCAATGAATCGAGAGTCTTGAAGTACTCCTCGCTGATCCGCAAACCTCCGACAGGACTGGTGGACTCCATACGCTTTGCGTCGATCACGGGCATTCCGATAATATCCCAGTGCTTGGCACCCTCAGGGCCGAAGTTACCAATTGTCACGTCGCCGAGACTGGCCCCAATCCGGATACGGATCTGAAAAAACGCGCTCATTGAAGCCGAAAGGTCCGGTCGTTCCCGAAGGGTTTTGATAATGCCGAAGGCCTCTTGAAGCGCACGGCGACCCTCTGCCCCGACATCCTTCAGAAGAAACCCCTCGCTGGCGTTATTGAACAGCACGCACACCCGCTGCATTTCGACACACGTGAAGAACAGTTCGCGGACAATGTGACGTTGAATCTCCTCAGGTGGCAGTGAGGCAAGTCGGGAATCGATGACCGAGTCGAACTGAAACATCAGAGAGTCGCCCTCGATCTTGTTCAGGTAGCCGCCATGCCGGTCGAGCACTGCCTGAAAAGCCGTATAGAGCCCATTGAGAAGGGTCTGATTCTCCATGGGACTGAGAAATTTCGAGAGGAACGTATAGTCTGCTATATCGATAAACCCGACGCCGACTTGGCTCTCTTGACTGAACCGGGGAATTTCTCCGCGCTCGTAGATCGCAGCGACCAGTTTTCGGGGGAGATAGTACTGCTCAATGGCTTTGAGAAGAGCATCGTGGTCTGGCATCCGTGTGTAATGTACCTCACTGAAAGAAACTGAGCAAGAAGTTTGAAAAATCATGAAGCAAAACCACTGCAATCTCTGTCAGGGAGGTTAAGGAGGCCATGATGAAAACACATGGTTGGATGTTGCTGGCACTAGGATGCTGGCTGGCAGGGTCGGTTTATGCAGCCGAACCCCAGATACTGGAGGAGGTCGAGCTGGAATCGATCGAAGGAGGTGACATGATTTTGTCGGTTGATCGAAAATCCCAAAAGATGACGGTACTCAATGCTTCGAGGTCAGCTCTTCTCAAGGGAGACAAGAAGGGAATCTGGGAAGACTACCAAGTCAACGTCACCACAAAGGTAGTCAGCAATGGTGACAAAGCTAAGTTTGGAATCGACCGGGATTCGATGGTCAATTATAAAAGGGCTGTGGGTGACTCAAAAGGAACGCAGTACTTCCCGGTACAACTTCCGCCCAGCACCTACGCTTTGACAGGGTACCAAGGTGATGTGGGAGGAATGGGCCAGGGGATCAAGATCGACGCCTCGGTGCCAACCCCTCTGCTTGCCGGGGGTACGGCAAACTACTCAGATTTCTTCATCCATGACACATATGTTCTGCCTTCAGGTCAGAATTGCGACAATACCTACGGTTGCATTGGAACCAAGAACAAAGACATCGACAAGGTGGTGAAAACCTATTGGATTTCCGGCGGAGACAAAACCGTTACCGTCAACGCCTACGTCGATGCGAACCCCAAAAAAGCCAAAAAGAAATAAAAAAAGGAGCACCCTATGCGAACGATGGTACTGACCGGAGGGCTGCTGCTGACGCTCATAGCGGCTTCCTGGGGAGCAGAACTCCCCTTCTGGACAAAAACAACGACGGAAGCAGGAAAAACCTACCAGAAAACGGCCCGCTTCAAAGCTTCGGGCCAGGTTGAAAAAATCGTGGTCGATGGGACAAAACAGGAATTTGTCGTTGCTTATGATAAAGACAGGATCACTTGGAAAGGAGAAAACGGTTCCCAATTTGAAATCCTAGTCCAAGGAAACGCGCTGACCTGGAAAGGCCCCAGCTGGACTGAGACTGTGAAAATCCTCCCTGCAAAGGATGTACTTTGGGAAAGTAGTGAATGCCGCACGACGCTGCAGGGAAAGGCCTATCAGGAAACCGAGAAACAGACACCAGAATACTATGGTCAACAAAACCGCGGCGTCCGGTCTCGGTACACTTACGCAAAAGGAGTGCTCTCTTCCTTTCAATTCGATACCAAATTTTATGAATACCTGTTTCAATCGACAGGAAAAGGGACCAAGGTCACGACAAGGGAGAATCTTGGCCCTGCCTTTGATGCCTATGATGAAAAAGGCAACCCTATCTGGCAGGAACGAAAAACTCAAATTGTCATAACCACCAATGGAATTCGGTCGACTGACCAGAGGACGAATATCATCAATCATTTCATCCTCTGGACTTTTTTCAACGACCAGCTCTACATCGCCGACTTATACGGACTTTAGGCTGCCGTCTAGTCACCGCTGAGCTCAGCTGTGGACAGCTTCTTGATCCAACCTGGCACCGTACAGTTCCGACCATGCGGTGAACAGGTTGTTTTCTGCGGAGGCAACCCCCAGCTGGGCGTCTTCCAGCTCCAGAACGGTGGCTTTTCCATTTTTTGACAGCAGCTGCGTCTCGACAAAGAGCTCCCGAGCCTGTTCCAGAGCCAGCACCCGATTTTCAACGGCTGCCAAGGCAGCTTCCACTGAGAGCAAGGCCTGCGCCTCGGCGGAGCGGCTGGAAGTTCTTTGAGCCTCAAGAGTCTTTTGAGCCAGCTCAACGGAGCGGTCGGCAAGGGCACGTTCGTTCCTCTGCCAGTCACCTAGTGCCAGAGTCAGTGTCATCGAAGCGTTCCAGCTCGACTCACCTTGGGAAGGAAACGAGGCACTACCGGAGACAGACAAGCCCGGGTCAAATAGCCAGACACTTTCCGCACGGGCTTGTTGAGCCGCAACTTCCAAGTTTTGGACTTTCACGGAAGTCGATGACCCCGTCAGCACAGAGTCGATAGGGCCCAAGGCTTCGACAAGGGCTTTCAAGGAGGCGGAATCGAGAGGCTCCAGGTCTACCGTTTCTGCCTGAAGTTGGCTGGCCAGGTCAGTCTTTGCCTTGATCAAGTTCCGTTCCAAAGCCGTCTGAGTGCTGCGGGCCAGGGTCCATTCCTGAAGGGCCGTTCTCACCTCGGCCAGCGTCACTTGAGCCTTCTCATATCGAACTTTTGCCTCCTGATAAGCCGTTTCCTTCAGCGAGGCCACCTTCTTTTGTACTTCCAGCTGAGCCTGTGCCGCAAGCTGAGCCAAGAAGGCTTTTCGGACAGACGTCTCAAGGGCCTTTCGAACCTGGGCAGCCGACAGAACCGCCTTTTCAAAGGTGATCCGGGCCTGAAGGGCTGTATCGGAGTGCGACAACGGGTTCACTGTTACCGCTACCTGTGAACTCCCTTTCGGATCGATCGAAACCGAGGCCCCCAGCTGGTCTAGAAGCGGCAGATTGAACCCCAGGTTTGTTGTAGTGGTTGTCGCTCCGGGAACGGTGGCCGAAGTCTGTTTCTGCGTCACCGAAACGGCGATACCTTTCCAGTTGACAACGGTTGAAAGGGAATTCCGGGCCCGCTCCACCGAAAGGAGGGCATTTTGGTAGTCGACATTCACGGCAACCGCTTGGCTGACAGCGGCTTCGAGGCTTAGTAACGAGGGTACCTCAGACCAAAGATTGGCGGCTGCGAGTACAGCCGAAGCGAACAGCAACAGGAAACGCTTCACCTCAAACCTCCCTCAAGGTGTCGGAAATGGTTCCCCGTACCGCTGAAAAGGCCGGAAGCAACCCTAGAATTCCTCCGCAACCCAGTGCCAGCAGAAGCCCCGCTGCCACCGACCAAGGATCCAAGCCGGAGGCAGACTCAAACTGGGCCGAGACCTCACCTACAAGGGGTGCCAAGGTTCCCAGAACCGGGCCCGACAACACAAATGCCAGTCCCAGGCCAATCAGGGCACCCAAGAGACTCAAACCCAACGACCAGCTCCAGAATTCACCCAGCACCAAGGCCTGACTGGCTCCTAAAGCGCGTTCCAGTGAAATCTCACGCCGCCGTCCCAAGGATTCGACGACCATGACACTGAAAATCCCCAACGAACTGATCAGAAGCAAAACCACTCCGAGAACATTGACCGACACAGAGAAGATGTTCACCGCCTGACGAAGTTCCTGGAGGTAGGTCGAAGCTCCACGAGGCGAACCTTCCCAAACCGCCACGCTGACCTCAGCGCCGTAATTGGCCGCCAGAGCAGACCGGATGGAAGCGGCTAAACGCTCGTTGTTCACTCCCACGGCACGGACCACAAAACTCGAGGAGAAGAAACTCTTCATCAACGTGGCGTTTCCTCCGGCAGGTATAACCGACGTATAAGGGAAAATGGCATCACCGATACCAAAGGAACGTCTGCTGACCTCGGTAGGGGTCTGAAAAACCCCTGCCACAACGTAATTCTGAATCAAGTTCCGGCTTTCCTCGCCGCCTGGGCCACGACCGAACATTCGTCCGGGTGGTTGCACCAATTGATCCAATGCCGCTTCGGCAGATCCCCAGATCACCTTGGCGAATTCCTCACTCAGCCAGATCTTCTTGCTGCCGGAATCGACGTCGGCGTCGGTCATGGGCACTCCCGCAATCAGGTTGAGACCAAACACCTCGAGATACTGCGGGCCGGTACCGATGGCCGACCTGACACGCCAACTTTTTCCAGCGGCTTGAACCTGGTCAAAAGGGGTGAAGGAAACCACCACGGCCTGCTCCACTCCTGCAACATCGGAGAGAACTTTGGCCGGTGCCTCGGAATCCCATTGCGGCCGCCCCTCGACCCGCTCGATGGTTCCATCGGATTTGACCGTGCCGTTTTGCACATATAGGACAGAACCACCTTTTTCCAACGGTTCGGTGACCTCTTTTTGTAGAAGGGCTGCGACACTGAAGGATAGGATGAGGATGCCGGTTCCAAGGGCGACCGAGAGAACCGTAAGGCTGATTTTGACCGGTGATTTAACCCAGTGACGTAAAAAAAGACTGATAAATTTTCGCATGGGGATACCTCAGGCCGCACGCATGGCGTCGGCCGGTGGAATTTGGGAATTTTGAACAGCAGGAAGAACAGAAAAGACCAGGTTGAGCACCCAGGCTCCGGCGACTCCCAGAATCAGGAAGACAAGGGAACTCTCGGTCAGCCCGAGAGCGGATTCCATGGTTTGAGACAGCGGCCAGGCCAGCAACGCGCCGAGAAGGGACCCGGCCGTAGAAAGGAAGATCCCTTCCCTGGCGAACAGCTGGAGAATGGAATTTTTCGAGGCGCCGAGTGCCATCAGGATACCGACACCCTTTCGCATCCTCAAACCGCGGCTCATCAGAATATGGCTGACATTCACCGAAGCAATAAACAGCGTGGCCAAGGCCAGGAACAGAATGAGGAACCCGATGCCGGTATTGCGGTCAATCAGTTTCTGGGCCTCAGCCCGGGGATTGGAGACGACCAGCTGATCACTTGCCACGGCGCTGGACAGCAGGCTTGTCAAGGAGGAAGCAGCCTGTTCAAGCTGGGCAGGATCCGAGACCGCAAAACGCAACTGAACGTTAAACGCCCTGCGGCGGGGTGGTCCGCCCTCACCAAAATCGGAAGCAGTGGTCTGATACGGACTGAAGAAGGAGTTGTCGATGGTGTCAGTTCCCGATTCTGCCAGGATGCCGACCACCACCGCATACCCTTCCCAGGTCAAGATCTTTTTTCCCACCAGAGCTTTGGCATCGATGCTGGTTCCTCCAATCTGGACAGCCGCAGCTGAGCCAAGAACCACAAGGGTGGTGTCGCTCTGTCTTTCGCTTTCGGCAAAGAGACTGCCCACAGCGGCCTTGAGACCCCAGGCATCAAAGTATTGCGGGGTGACGGAGGAGCCGCGCAGCTGGTCGACTTCGGTCAAAAACACATCGGCCTCGGCCTGCTTCTTGGCCAGCTCGTCGGCGGTCAATAGACCCTGAGGACCTTGACGGGGGTTTGTTTCTGTGGTCGTTCTGGTCGCTGGCGGGGCGGCTTCAGCACCGGGACCAGGCCCCATCTGGGTCATCTGGGCAATGACTTTCTGGTTGAGGAACCTCAGTTCGGTACCGGAGGAAACATAGGAGTATTTGACCGATGGTACCGACAGGGCTACCTGAAGGTCGTTGGCGGTCAGTACAACGTTGTCAGCCGTCGGCTTCAACACCGCCGGGACTTCCATATCGTCGGAATTGGTCTGAGTGCTGACAACGATTTCGCGGTAGGCGGGGCTGGAGAGCATTTCCGTGCCGAGTTTCTGAGTATTGGCCAGCAGGCTGAACCCGGCGGCGGTGGCACCGACACCCAGGGCAACGGCCAGCAGAAGAAGTCCCGATTCCAGCATGCGGGCCGTGAAACGGCGCCAGAGAATCTTGTTCGCTTCCTGCGCCATCTCAGGCTCCCTTGACGAGGGTACCCTCGTCGCGCCACAGTTCACCGTCCTTGATGAACAACCGTCGCCGTGCCCGTTTTCCCTGGTCGGGGTTATGGGTGACCATCACGATGGTGACTCCCCGTTTGTTGAAACCTTCCAGCATCTGCATGATCTCTTCGCCCTTGTCGGAGGGGAGATTGCCCGTGGGCTCGTCGGCGAGAATCACGTCCGGTTCGTTGGACAGCGAACGGGCAATAGCCACCCGCTGCTGCTCACCACCGGACATCATGGTGGGCAAATGGTGCATCCGGTGGCCTAGGCCGACCTCTTCGAGCAGAGCGGCGGCCCGGTCGCGGCGCTGCTTCATCGGCACGTTGGCATACCCCATGGGCAACATGACATTCTCGAGGGCCGACAGTTCGCTGAACAGGTTGAAGCTCTGGAAAATGAACCCGAAGTGTTTGTTTCTGATGCGCGCCTGCTCACGGTCCGGAAGACTGGTGATGTCGTAATTCTCGAGGAGGTATTGACCGCTGGTGGCGTTGTCGAGGATGCCCAGCAGGTGCATCAAGGTGGATTTGCCGGAACCAGAGGGTCCCATCACAGCGACATACTCACCGCGCTCAATGGTCAGGCTTACCTCTTTGAGCGCCTGGACCTTGGTCCCCACGAGGTCGTATTCCTTGGTCAATTTGTTCAGAGTAATCATTTTGCTTCTCCTTGCTTGGTTTTCAGCTGAATGGTGTCCTGGTCGATAAAATCCTGGTAACCGCTGGTGATGACTATGTCTTCGGCTTTAAGGCCGCTCTTGATCTCAACCGTGTTGGACTGAAGCGTGCCGAAGGTCACCGCCGTTTTTTTGGCGACATCACCGTCGACCACATACACCCATTTCTGGCCACCCGTGGTTAGGAAAGCGCCCCGGGGTAAGGTGAGAGCGTCTTTTTTTGTTCCCAGCGAGATGGTAGCGGCGGCAGAAGCTCCGGGGGTCAGCTCAACAGCCTCGACCGGCTTGACCCGAACAGTGACGGTCGCGGTTAATCCGTCGCTGGAAAGGCTGGCGACCTTGCCAATGGCAGTGATGGACGCTACCAGAGTCCTGGTGCTGACGGTGAGGGTCAGCTTGTCGCCGAGTTTCAAGTTGCCGGCGTCGCTTTCATTGACCTCCAGATCGATGAAGGTCGAGGCGCGGTCGGCCACTTTGATCAGGATGTCGTGCTGGCTGATCAGGCTCTTGGGAACCGAAAGAGATGACGCGATGCTCAGCACCTCCCCGGCGAGGGGACTTTTGATCCTGGATTCTTCGATGTTGGCCAACGTGCGGTTCAAGCTGGTTTGAAGCTGGTCGATGGTAGCCTTCTGCTTGGTCAAAGACAGTTCGCGCTTCTTCAGGTTGTTGGCCAGCTGAGCTGCGGCATCCTCGCGCTTTTCCTGGTAGGACTGCAGGGTGACGAGGGCCGTATCGTACTCGCTTTGACGGCTGGATTTCAGCGTGGCCAGCTCCTTTTTCGCGTCGACATCCTTTTGTGCCTCGGCAATGCTGGCATCGAGGCGGGTCAGCGAGGTTTTTGCGGTCTGAAGGGTGAAGTCCCAGTCGTTGGCCAAATCCTCGTAACTGATTGTGGCGACCGTCAGCTGGGCCAATAGGTCCTGTTTGTTGTCCTGTAAATCGGGAACAGTGAGTAGAGCCAGCAAGGTTCCCTCTTTGACGATATCTCCCTCTTTGACAAAGACTTGGTCGGCGTATCCTGTTTGAGGCGCGGTCACCGAGACGGTTTGAGGCAGGACCACGGTACCGCTGGCCGAGGATGTGACTGTCAAATCACCCGTCCTCACCTCAGACAGATCAAAGCCCTGCACCGTGGTGCGGTTTGGAGAACCCAGCAAAAAGAAGGCTCCCCCGGCGGCTGCCAGCAAGGCAACAGCGGTAATAGCACCGAACAAGGTTCCCCGTCGGCTTTTTTTGGACCGGTTCGGTCTGACCTCGTCGATCTGGACGATTTTTCTTGCGGCATCCATGGTTATCTCAACCTCCCTTACGAACCTAGCCGTTGAGGGCCGATCAAAGGTGAACGGGCGGTAAAAGGGTTGTAAACTGTGTAAATCAAGAGGAACCTGGCCTGGTAAACGGTGGAGATCGCCGATCAGGTTCGTTACAGTGAAGTCATGGACCCGAATGACCGTCTGCGATCCTGGAAACCCCGAATTCTGTTCCTTTGTGTTCTGGCTATTCTTGTGCTGGTGGGGGTTATCCAGTACCAATGGTTCGGCCGCTCCGCTGCGGTAGAGATCGAGGGGACGATCCGGGGACTCGAGGCCGGTATACGCCAGGCCGTATCAAGAGAGTTTCAGCGTTATGCGCCGCTGGTCACCGATCTGGAGGGACTTCGCAGGCGCGACGACCTGACTCCCGTCGAGACAAGAAACTTTTTAGACCGACTTTGGTTGCTCTATGGGCCTGAAGGCACGGTTCCCGATTTGCTCTTGTCGGTGGCCTACGTGGTTCCAGGAGAATCAACGCTTTATCGCCTTTCCCGAGACCAAAACTGGACCCGGCAAGCTTTTCCCTCCGACGAGGCTTGGTCCAAGGACAATCAGGAAACCAATGGATTTGTCGTTTTTCGGCCTTCTGAAAAGAACACAGGTCCAGTGTTGTTGCTCGGCTTGGATGTTGACGGGTTCTTTTCCCGGTATATTTTGCCGTCCTTGGCAGAGCTCTATCCCGGGTCTCAACTGAGCTGGGCATCAAACCAACGGGATCCCCCGCCCCGGGAGGGAAGTTTTAATAGCCAGGCCTACTCGTTTAGTCCGCTGTCGGCGTTATTTACAGGGGCATCACTTCCCCGGACCCTCGAGGTGGGAATTCCGAAACTGGTCGACCTTCCTTGGAAAGGGTCCCGTCCGCCGTTACGCATCCTTTCATCCTGGTCGGTCAAGCTGACCTTGCCGGCAGATGCACCCGTACTGGGCGTCGAGCGGCGGCTGGCTTGGAACTGGCTGGGAAGCACCCTCCTGCTGGTGGTGCTGGCCGGGGCCTTCGGACTCATCCTGCGGCAGTCTGCCCGAATGACCGATCTCCGGAGACGAGAGAAAGAATTTGTCGCGTCGGTCAGCCACGAACTTCGGACGCCTCTGACGGTAATCCGATCGGCCGCTGACAATTTTAGCAAGGGAATCGTTTCCAATGAGAAGCAAGTCCGCTACGGCCAACTCATTCTCGACCAGTCGCTTCGGCTGGGAAGGATGATTGAAGAAATGCTCGAGTTTGCTCAAGCTGAGACAGTACCATCCCAGGCGCCCGTCCAAGCATACCTGATCTTTGAATCCTGGCTGACTGAATTGAGACCGTCCCTGGAGTCCTTGGCCGCAGAGCGCCAGGTCCAGCTGATTTGGGATATCGCCGGGGTTCCCGCTTCGGGCAGGACCAACCCGTCCGCCTTGAGGCTGATTCTGGAAAACCTCGTTGTCAATGCCCTCAACCATGCCTATCCGGCCTCGCCGGGTGGCGAACTTCGGACGGTAAGGGTCACCCTGAAATACCTGGTGCCTCAACGTCTGGAACTGATCGTCGACGACGACGGCAGGGGGATCAGCAGCAAAGAGGTCAAGAAGGTGTTTGAGCCCTTCTACCGGGATCAGGTCAGCCGTGACAATCAGGAAAGGGGAAGCGGGCTGGGGCTTTTCTTGGCTCAACGGCAAGCCCGCCGTATGGGGGGCGAGTTACGCCTCGAGTCACCCTGGCGTAGACTTGACGGTACAAAAAAGCCGGGTTGCCGGTTCACAGCCACCGTCCCCTTCCTTGCAGAGGGAGAAAGCAATCATGGCGGGTGAGAAGATTCTGATTGTTGAGGATGAACCCGGTATCGCGCTGACTCTCGAGGATCGTCTGATGGCAGAAGGCTACTTGGTTGCAGTCCGTCGTGACGGAATCAGGGGTGAGGAAGAAGCTCGTTCCGGAAATTATGATGCTTTGATTCTGGATCTGATGCTTCCCGATAGGGACGGTCTGACCGTCTGCCGCAATCTACGTCGTTCTGAATCGAATCTGCCCATTTTGATGCTTACCGCCCGGGGTGGAAACCTGGATATGGTCGTCGGGCTTCAACAAGGTGCCGATGACTACTTGGCCAAGCCCTTTGATATGGGAGTGTTGCTGGCCCGGCTGGAGGCATTGCTGAGGCGAAGCAGGACGGGACCCAGTTCCTCGGGCTCGGCGGTTACTGAATTTGGGATTTACCGGCTCGACGAAGCCCAGGGAGAGCTGCTGAAAAATCAACAACCCTTGGCCCTCAATGCACAGGAGTACCGGCTGTTGTGCTATCTTGCGGCTCATCCGAACCGGGTTCTGGAACGCGATGAAATTCTCGATCAGGTCTGGGGTTACGAGTCGGGGACAACCACCCGCACCGTCGATGTCCATGTTGCCAAGCTGCGGTACCGTTTGGGGGAGTCAGAGCAGCCCAAACATATCCAGACGGTCCGTGGACGAGGGTATCAATTCAAACCGTGAGAGTTCCAGAACCACAGGGCCATCAGCATCACACCGTGATCATACTCGCCCTGACCGATCTGCTGCAGCACCTCTTTTACGGGTCGCAACCCGACACGGACAAACTCATTCTGATCGAGGTGCTGAGCACCCGTATAGGTCAGGCCCTCGGCCCGGAATGTTGAAACCGTGTTGGTCATAAACGAAGGGTTGGGATTGGTCTTGCCCAGAAAAGTCAAGGCAGAAGCCTTCCACCCGGTCTCTTCCTCCAGTTCCCGAGCCGCAGCAGAACAAGCATCCTCTCCGCCATCGACCATCCCCCCTGGAAACTCCCAGATCGCCCGGCCGAGGCCGTGACGGTACTGACGCACCATCAGAAAGCAGTCCCGGCCTACCTCGTCTTTGACGACTGCAATCACATTGGCCCAATCAGGGGCATCGATGAGCACAAAATGCCCCTGCCTTCCCTGGGGACTGAGGCGAAGGCTCTCCTTGAGATCAAACACAGGTGTGGAATAGACAGTCTTGGTATCAAGAATCTGAAAATTGAGCTCTTGGTCGTTCCCATCCGTCATCAATGGCCGCCGGCCGCTGCTGCCGGAGCCGCTGAGCTAGGCGCTGGTGGTTGAGGTATCACTTCGACCTCAGGCAGAGACTCATCGATGACCGAATCGGGGTTGGGGCGGGGAACATAGTCTGGGAAGGGACCATAAAGGATCAAAACCCGACCTTCAGCCAACAGCCGGCGGTTGGACTCCCGCGACAACAACCTTCCCCAATCAGCCTCGGAAAGAACCAGATCTCCGGGCTGGGCACCCCAGACTCCCCGGGCGACAATCCGCAGCGGGTCAAAGCCGATACGGTCCCTCCAGCGGTCCTCATTGAACCGGCTCAGGCTGATACCTGCCTGGCCCCATTTCTGGAAAAACTGCGGGTCGGCCATGGTGGAATCGAAGATGACCTCACCCCGAGGGTTGAGAAGACGGAACGATAACGAGGGTGTCCAGCGTGCCTGGAGACCGGTTCCCATCCATTTCAAATCTCCCATAGCAAAGATCACCAAGCCGGAGAAATCCCGAGACGGATACCATTGGAACCACTCGGGAACAGGGTTGGGCTCGGGGATTTCCTGAAGCATAGGAGCGATGCTGTCCCATAAGCCGACTGACCAGACCATTTCCAAGGTGGTATAGGCATCATCCACCCGGCTGGAAACGAATTTCAAGGACTCACCCAACTGCGCCACACCGGCTTCGAGGGTCGGGTCTTCGGCCATCAGTTCCGCCAAGCTCCGTCCGGAAGCCACCGGCAGGTTGCCCGCTTGACGGACGAATTCCTGCTGCACCAAGCGCTCGGCGGCTCTCTCGGCCAAGTAACGGCGTTTGGGTGGGGTTGCCTCGGTATCGGTAGGGAGCGGGGTCTTCAGAGTCAATGTAAAAAGACCCGTTTCCCAATCCCAGGCCCCTTCAGAAGTAAAAGTCGGAGCCGGTGCCGCTGGCTCTCCAGAGGAAGCAGACAAAGCCCCCTGCCCGGCAACCAGTCCCAGAACGATAACAAACAGGACAAGGTTGAACCGCCGCACAAAACGGTTACCCACGGGAGGCACCTTTGCGGTATGGCCCCACATCCTTGATGGCGGCGATGACGAGGTTCTGGCCGATTTTCAGCAATGCGGGTTTGAGACCCGGGTTATCCCGTTCGATCATACTGGTGCTTACCCCGTACCACTGGGCGATTTCCGAAAGCGTATCCCCTTTTTGAACGGTGTACAAGTAATACTGGATGAGCTTCAGCGCCGGATCATCGAGCGCTTGCCTCAGCGGGTCCGCCCAAGCGCTCTGCACCTTGAGGTCGTAACCGCCGGGCAGTACTGGAGTCAGATGGTAAACCAGCTCGCGGTTGGAAGCTCTCAACCCGTCCAGCGGAATTCCGGCGGCTCCGGCGAGAAGACGAAGATCGACCATCCTTTCGACTCGGACCCGTTCCCAGGTCGGAGAAGCCTCCCAGTCGACACTCAGTCCAGATTCCAGCCACTTGGAAGAGATGCGTGAAAGGGCCAGCAACTGGGGAACATACCCGGCTGTTTCCTTGGGCAACAGCCCTTTGTCGAGAAGAACCCAATAGTCCCGCTCACCCTTTGCTTTTTTGAGGATGGACTGAACCCGGCCCAGACCGGCGTTGTAAGCGGCCAACGCTAGGTACCAATCGCCCAGTCTTTGATAGTTGTCCTTGAGCTTTCTCAGGGCTCCATCGGTCGACTTCCACCAGTCACGGCGCTCATCCACGTAGGAATTGATGGACATGCCGTACCCGACGACACTGTTGCGCATAAATTGCCACATGCCGGCGGCCCCGACGCGGCTGGTAGCTCCGGCGTTGAAACCAGACTCCACCGCAGCCAGCCAATAGATTTCCGGGGGCATCCCCTCTTCTTCGATTCGGCTCCGAATAAAATCCCGGTAGGGTTTGACCCGCTCCAGGCACTTTTCCAACCATTCGCGCCCCGGTCCCAGGTAATACGCCATGGCCTTGTCGATGCGGGGATGCTCCACCCAGGGCAGTACATGGGCATCCGGGGGCAACACCATCCCTTCCGGAGGAAGTGCCGAAGGCTCGTACACCTCCTGGGCTCCCGCAAGAAAAACGAAGCCGGCGAAAAGGACGGCAAGAGTAAGGCTGCGGATCACAGTTTTTCACCAAAATAGAGACCGGCCCATTCCCAGGCCCCGTTGATATCGGGGTCAGCCGGGTATTCAACCCGGCGGAAATAAAAATACCAGGTGGGAATGCGGTAATTCCAGCCGGTGCTGCGCAGGTAGGTTTCGCCTTCGTTGGAAAGCTCATCCAGCGTGTCGGAGAACCGTACATCAGTGCCGCCGCCAAAGTTGGCCTGGCGGACCAGCTCGCGCAGGAACAGACGCACATCAAACGCCTCCGACAAGGTGTCGGTCACATCGGTATTGTCCCAGCTGACAGCAAAAAAACCGACTTTGGCGCGCAAGCTTTCCATGGTAACCGTATCATTGTTCAAAATAGCCCGTTGCAACTGAGCCATCAGTTCGGTAAGGTCCTGCCGAATCCACGAGCGGTCAGTCTGGGACAAGTCGACCAACGAATGGATGCGGCTGGCTGCCTTGGGTTCTCCAGGTACCGTCGGGTCGGGGAACCGAAGAAAGGCCGCATAGGCCACTTGGGCCTCGTCCCAGCGTCCCAGAGCCTCGCAAGCCCTCCCCCAGGCGAAAAACAAGTCGGGAGTCGTCATTTTGTACCTAAAACGGGCATTGAGTTCCTCAAAAATTGACCGGCGGGCAGAAGGATCTGTTTCAAGAGGAATCAGACGGACTAGACACTGGTAATGGATGGATTCATTTTTTTCGACCAGGTCGGGATAGTTGTTCAAAATACGACGGTAATACAGCCGAGCCATGGCCGAAGCCCCGGCTGTCCGGTAATTTTCGGCGACTTCAAACAGATAATGCGCGCCAAAAGGGTCGGTGGGATTCTGAGCCACATACGTCGTCAGTAAAAGGTTGATGCGCAGAATCTCACCCTGGGCACGAAGCCTCTGGGTAATCTCATGAAGGAGGGTGAACCGTGTGGCTCCCGGCAGAGTCTGCTGATCAAGAAGACGGAACAAAGAAGAAAGTGAGGTTCTTTGATCGGGGGTTCCCACGATGAAAAAATCCTCCCGCGTACCGGACTGGGCAATGAAGAAAGCCAAAGCCAGGCCCGCCAAGGTGGGAAAAAGGGAGAGGAAGCGTCTCATCGGGAACGATTGTACCACAAGAGCTCCCAGAGGGGAACCTGGGGAAACTGGACTTGCTCGGCTTTTTTTCGTACAATACCGGCGGATCGATATCCCTGGAGGTTTCCATGCCAGCACAATCAGCCACTATGACACCCCAAGGACTCAAGGTCCCTGACCACCTGATCATTCCGTTCATCGAGGGGGACGGCACCGGTCCCGATATCTGGAAAGCGTCGGTGGCCGTGTTCGACGCAGCGGTGAAAAAAGCCTATGGTGGAAAGCGCCAGGTCGAATGGAAGGAAGTGCTGGCCGGAGAAAAGGCCTTCACCAAAACAGGGAACTGGCTTCCCGACGAGACCCTCGAGGTGTTCCGCAGCCACTTGGTGGGCATCAAGGGGCCGCTGACAACTCCGGTGGGAGGCGGCATAAGGTCGCTGAACGTGGCCCTGCGGCAAATTCTGGACCTCTACATCTGCCTGCGGCCGGTGAAGTATTACGACGGTGTCCCGTCGCCGGTGAAACACCCGGAAAAGGTCGACATGGTGATCTTCCGTGAAAACACCGAAGATATTTACGCCGGCATTGAATGGGCGGCCGGAACCCCCGAAGCCGCCAAGATCCTTGAGTTCCTCGCCAAGGAATTTCCCAAAGCCCACGACAAGATCCGCTTCAACTCGGTGCAGAAGGCCAAGGATTTTTGGGGTCTGATCGGTATGGCAGACCAGATCGACAGCTCGCTGCAGGTGGGCGTGGGTATCAAGCCGGTTTCAAAAAACGGCACCTACCGTCTGGTGCATGACGCCATCGACTACGCCATCAAAAACAACCGCAAGAGTGTGACCCTCGTCCACAAGGGCAACATCATGAAGTTCACCGAAGGGGCTTTCCGCGACTGGGGTTACCAACTGGCCAAGGAAGCCTTCGGCGCTGTGGAAATCGACGGCGGCCCCTGGTGCAAGATCCCCGACGGCAAGCGCGGCGCAGGGCTGGTTATCAAGGATTCTATCGCCGACATCACCCTTCAACAGGTGCTGACCCGTCCCGAAGATTTCGACGTGATTGCCACCCTCAACCTCAACGGAGACTACCTCAGCGACGCGCTGGCGGCCCAGGTGGGGGGAATCGGTATTGCCCCGGGGGCCAACATCAACAATGTGACCGGGCATGCCATCTTTGAGGCCACTCACGGTACCGCCCCCAAGTATGCCAACCTTGATAAGGTGAACCCCTCGTCGGTCCTGTTGTCAGGCGTTATGATGTTTGAATATCTGGGATGGAAAGAGGCCGCTGACCTCATTGAGAAGGGCATCCGGCAGGCAATCGCCAGCAAGACTGTCACTTATGACTTTGCCCGGTTGATGGAGGGTGCCAGTGAGGTGGGATGCAGCGGCTTCGGCCAGGCTGTCATCAAAGGAATGTGATGCTGAAAGATCCGGTACGTAAAGCAGCTATTGTTTCAGGCGCTCTCCTGACCATCATCGGGGTTCTGTTGATCGTCTGGATGCAGGGGTTTATTGACAGCCTGGTTCGCTGGTGGCCTGCGGCCTTCACTGTGGTGGGCGGCATTCTTCTGTTCAAAGCGTTTTTTCGGAAGGCCAGACCATCGGCACTGTTTGTGGGTCTTCTCATGTTTCTGACAGGAACCTTTTATCTTCTTCTCAATACAGTTATTCCCGAAACCCTCACACTCAAAGAACTCTGGCCGGTGTTTATGGGCATTGTAGGAGTCAGCCTTATTCCCTACGGTGCTCGTTACCGAAGGACTGTCCGCGTGACCCTGGTAGTTCCCGGCTTGATTCTGATTGTGCTGATGGGAGTGTTCCTGCTGTTCAGTTTGCAGGTAGTCAAACAGTCTTTCTCCGACTTTGTCGTCAGTTGGTGGCCATTGGTGCTGGTGTTCATGGGAATCACGCTGATTGCCAGCGGTTGGACCCGCCCCAAAGAATGAGGTGGGTTCTCACGCTCTTGTTTTTGGGCACCACCCTGAACCTTCCAGCTCAAGCAACGATTCCAGTCCCAGATCCGGCAGCCTGGCTGGGACTGACACCGGAGTCAGCTTACCGGGAACGCGGTGCACCTACCGAAGTCTATTCCCTGGCCGTAGATGACACCCATTGGCAGGCGGTTCATTTCTACGCCGACCACAGCTACCTCTTCTGGACCCTGAACAGGGTCTGGCAAGTACGCCTCGATAAACTCTGGACGGGAACTCTCCTGGGAATCGCCATGGGCAGCCCGAGGGCAGAGGTCGAGCTGACGTTGGGTGAACCTTTGGCCAGGGGTGACACCTGGTCGGTTTGGAATCTCACGTATCAGACGTTTCCCCGCCGACTGAGACTGGTTTTCACCGATGGGATTTTGGCCGATGCCTACCTCTACAGGAGCGACCTGTGACCCCTTCTGCTCCTGGCATTTGTCTGGTTTTGACAGGCCCCCGCCTGGAAGACTGCCGCAAACAGTTGGAACAAAGCCGGACCTTCATTGACCTGGCCGAACTGAGGGCCGATCTGGTGGAGGAAAAAGAATGGCCAAAATTGAACGACTTCAGCCGTCAAGCCGGACTTCCTCTGATTCTGACCCTTCGCCAGCCTCGCGACGGGGGGCAGTGGGTGGGAGGCGAAGATCAGCGCAGAGCCTTTTTCGAAACGGCCCTCAAGGGTGCGTGGCAATGGTTTGACCTCGAAGACGATCAGAGACTTCCGGACCTGGAAGCACGATGGATTGCCCAGGGTAGAAAGCTCGTGATTAGTTTTCATGAGTTTGACGGCGTTTCCAACGGCTGGGCCGCCCGGTTGTCCGCCGCCGAAGGCCTCCATTGCACAGCAAAAGCAGCGGTGTTTCCTCAGAATTCAGACGAATACCAGAAATTTGTAGCCGATCTGCTCGCCCTGCCGCCGGGAGACCGTGTTGCCTTGGCCATGGGCGGTTTCGGGTTCACCAGCAGGGTTCTGGCGGCCCGACTGGGAAGCCGTTGGACCTACGCCTCCGCTCCCGGTCAGACGGCAGCCCCGGGACAGACTGACCCGGAAACCCTGCGCACCCTTTACCGCTTTGGAGAGCAGACCGCCGACACCCCGGTTTACGGAATTGTCGGGAACCCAGTGTTCCATACCAAAAGTCCCTGGATTCACAACCCCGCTCTTGCAGCCCTGAACCTTCCCGGAACCTATGTGCCCTTTCTCGCCGACAACCTGAAGGCGTTCTTCGATACCTGCGACCTTTTGGATGTGCAGGGCCTTTCTTGCACCATTCCCTTCAAGGAAGACGTGCTGCTGCACCTGGCGGAAACCAGCCCGGCGGTGAAGGCAACGGGTGCCTGCAACACGCTATGGAGAGATCGCAAGGGACGCTGGCAGGGAGACAACACCGACGCCCCGGGCTTCATGGCCCCGCTGGCCACCCAAGTCGGAAGCTTTGAAGGCCTGCGTGCTACGGTGATCGGAACCGGCGGCGCGGCCAGAGGCATTGTCTGGGCATTGCGGCAGGAAGGTGTCAAGGTGGTGATTCTGGGGCGCAACCCCGAAAAGGCGCAGGCGCTGGCCCTCGATTTTGGTGCCGAATGGGCACCGCTTGGGCCCGAAAGCCGCCTGGTCGTCGAAGACCATCCCGACATTCTGGTGCAGACGACAAGCGTTGGTATGGGCGACACCGAGGGCCAGGATCCTTTGGAGTGGTACGAGTTTACGGGCCGGGAAATTGCCTATGACATCATTTATGCCCCGCGCTGGACAACCTTTCTGAACAGGGCCAAGGCTTCGGGCTGCAAGGTTCTCTTCGGCTATGACATGTTGCTGAACCAGGCGTACGGTCAGTTCCGCCGGTTCACGGGTCAGGAGTATCCCAAGGGCCTCAGCCGGTAGAAGCCGATGCCGGCAGCAACCGCGGCATTCAGGCTGTCCTGGCCTTCGGCCATAGGGATCACCAGCGCCTGGCTGCACACCCAACGGTCGGCCGGAGTCAATCCTTCAAATTCATTTCCCACCCAGGCAGCCAACGGCCCGTCGAGGGCGGCCAGCCCCTCCCTGCTTTGCAGCCAGGTCTCCAGATCGGCGGCCCCGGATTCCAGAGTGAACGCCACACTCGTCCAGCCGGCGGCTTCCAACAGCCTTTTCGTCTGCGCAGCGTCAGGAAGTTCGACTGGCGGATGGCTATAGACGGCTCCCATCGAAACCTTGGCGGTGCGGCGGCTAAAGGGATCGCAGGAGGAAGTACCGACAGCGACAGCGTCCCACCCCAAGCCCAGCGCCGTTCGGAATACCGACCCAAGGTTTTCAGGGTCGGTCAGGTTGGGGGCTACCGCCAAACGCCGGGGGGGCACGGATCGGGACAAAAAAGCCTCAAGGGTGAGCAAAGCAGGCCGCCGTGCAACAGCGAGGACACCACGGTGAAAGGCAAAACCAGCCCATTTCTCCATCTCAGCCTGGGTCAAAACAGTCACGGGACACCGTCCAGCCGCAAGGGTCAGGAATTCTTCTTCATGGGCGGCCAGGCAAACCACCGCCTCGGGAACCAAGGGCGAGGTCAGCAAACGGGAAGCCAAGGTGACGCCTTCGGCCAAAGTGAGGCCCGAGCGGGTCCAATGCTTATCGGTAAAGCCCCAAAAGGCTTCAACCCCCGAGCGATCTTGCCGATGGGAAAGGGACATGATAACTCCTTCGATCAAGAGGGGGCTCCTCGGAGGCCTCCTGCTGCTTCTTTCAGCGGTACCGATCTATGCCGGTCAGCTGCTCTGGACCCCCGGGGGTGAGTTGCCAGCCCTGGTTTTAAGCCTGGGCGACGGTGCAGTGAAAAAGTCCTTGGACCTGCCTTCAGGTGCCGGATACCTTGACCTCACCCTCAAGAAATACCTTCTGGACAACCCGCAATTGATCGTCGTGTGGAAAAACGACGGTGCTTTGTGGCTGCGGCAGGTCAAAAAAATACCCGGAGACCAGACCACCGATAGGGTGGCCTTGCCGCCGGGCCGTCAGATCACCTTGGAAATTCTCACTTCTAGCGGAACTTCCGTGGCATCGATCAAGCTTCGGAGGAACTAGGTCGGGAAGCTTTTTTGACTTCCTTTTCCTTTTTCTTCTCGGCAGCGGTCTTCAACGGAACCTTTTTCGTCTCTTTTTTCTGCTTGGATTTATCGCCCATGACGGCCTCCTGTCCTTATTCAGTGTAATCATCGTCCGAAGAACCGGCAAGGGCCTTCACCTTATTCCACCCCGTTCGAAGCAAAAACCCGAGTGTACCCACCACCAGCACGGCACCCGACAAGCCCAGGAGAGACCACTTGGCCGAAGTAAACCCAGTGGCAATCCAGCTAACAGGTTCCCAACCTTCGGATGGCAGCAGGCTGGCCGCCGCCACCGTCAGGTTCTCAAAAAGGTCACAGGCAGCGCCGGCCAGTGGGACCAGGGGCAGTAGATACCAGAAGAAACTGTGCGGATTCACTTTCTTGAGCAGATACAGAGTCGCCGTTGTCAAAAACAACCCGTAGGCGAGCAGAAAGCCTAGGTCGGTGGGCCACAGAACGGACAAATAATGAGCCCTTCCCCCGGGTCCCCAGGCGGCAAAAATTTGCTGCGCCATTGAGGGATTGTACCAAAACAGCTCGTCGGGAACGCCTGTGCCGTGACTGAGGAGCTTCAAAGTGGTCTGTGCCCAAGGAGCTGCCATCAGCAGCCACTGAAACAACAGCACCGGAAAAAACAGCAGGATCAGGGTGAGAAAACGGGTTTTAAGACTAAGGGTCTGAAAAAAATACAACATAAGCCCAGCCTCAGATTCCCGAAGCGGCAAAGACTTCCGCCCCCGCCAGCGCCGTGAAGGCAACTTCGATGCGGGCCCGGTCAGCGGCACAAGCAGCTCGGCGGCTTTCCAGATCGGCACGAAGTTCGTTGAGCCCGAGGTTGCCGGCCGCCCCGGTATGCGTCCGGTCAGCAATGGTTTTTCGGGGGTCGCGTCCTTCGAGGCGGTCAAGGTTCTGGCCGACCTGCCGGTAGGCGTCGCGGAAACTCTGGCCCGCCCGGACCAGCTCATAGGCAGCGTCGGTGGCGAAAATATCCGGGGTGAAGGCACGCACCAAGGCTTCGGGAACGACCTCCAATTTCCGTATCGTCAGTCCCATGATGGCCACCATTTCCAGGGTCAGATCGAGCCCGCGGAAATAGGGCTCCTTGGTCTCCTGCAGGTCGCGGTTGTACCCCGAAGGCTGGCTGCGCAGAATGCTCTTCACCTGGGTGGCCCAAGCCGAAAGCGTGGCGCTCTTGGCACGGGTCAATTCCAAAGCATCGGGATTCTTCTTCTGCGGCATAATGCTGCTGCCCGTGCACAATTCGGCGGGCAGACGGAAATAGCCGAATTCTGGCAGAGAAAACAGGATCAGGTCCTGGGCCATGCGGCTCAAAGTCAGACCAATCTGATCCAACACATCGAGGATGGCAGCTTCTCCCTTACCCCGGGAATGGCTGGCGGCGATGACATTGCGGTGCACCGAGGCAAAACCCATCAGCGCGGCGCTGTATTCGCGGTCCAGGGGGAGCGGCACGCCGTAGCCGGCCGCAAAACCGAGGGGACTACGGTCGATGAGCTGATAGGCGGCATCGGCCAGCACAAGGCTGTCGAGCAGTTCTTCAGCCCAGGCGGCGGCCCATAGCCCCACGGACGAAGGCATACCGGTCTGCATATGGGTTCGGCCTGGCATGGGGACGTTTTGGTGGGTATCGGCAAAGGCAACCAAGTCTTCCACCAGATTGAGCACGCCTCCCCGGACCAGTTCCAAACGGCTGCGGCCGTATACCCGCAAGGCGGTCAGCACCTGGTCGTTTCGGGAACGGCCTGTGTGGATTTTCTTGCCCGCCTCGCCCAGCTTTTCGGTGAGACGGTTCTCAATGGCCGTATGGCAGTCTTCGTCGGAGCGCAGCACCCGGAAGGTGCCAGCCCTCCAGTCGACAATGCAGGCTCGTAATTCTGTTACCAGCGCATCGGCTTCAGCACCGCTGAGAAGTCCGATCTTGGCCAGCTGCCGGGCTTGTGCCATGGAAGCCAGGGCGTCGGCGGGCAGCAACTGTTGGTCGAGCTGATCATCCCGCCCCACGGTATAGCTCTCGATCAGGGCATCGAGGGTGATATTCTTCTGCCAGAGTTTAGCCATTGGAGTCTCCTGGAACCGGAATGGTATGCGGATTCCCCTCAATTGGCAAGCGGGACGAACGTCTGCTAGAATAGAAGCATGATCATCCGCTTTGTCCGTTTTCTTACCCTGCCGGGAGCTTTCGTCCTCTTGGTGCTGTTTGCTTTCTCTTCCTGTGGATTCGGACGAATGGCCACGGGAGTCGTCGTCTGGGCCCCCGCAGGACAGTCCGTCAAAAACGGAGACCTGGTTTGGGTCTGGGAACAAAGCCGCATCCGCAAGACCTTAAAGATTCAGAGACCCGAAGGGGGAGACAGCTTCGAGGTCGACCATTGGCGCATCAAATCCTTTTCCAACGAGGGCGAAGCCCAGACCTTTCGAGCGTCCTTTCTTCCGCTGAAAGACAGCTGGGCCGTTTCGGGCAAGCAGGGCCTGCCGGTGCGGGAAACCGCCGATGCCAATGCCAACCGCGTCTATAAACTGGGCGAAAATGAAGAAGTGAAGGTACTGGCCGGTGGAGGTGCCAAAGTCAAACAGGGTAACCTCGAAGGGTCGTGGGTTCAGATCCTCACCCAGGACGGCTATGAAGGTTGGGTTTTCGACTACTACCTCAGTCTGACCACCCATGAAGACGGAACTTCTCAACAAGTCAAAGCCAGCGGCCCCGGCGATCAGCTGGTGCAATCGGTGCTCTCGCAGATCTGGTACCCTGAAGAAATGCGGCTGATGGTCGAGCAAGACCGCATCAACGTGGCTCTGTTCCGACCCGATGCCGGCTTGAAGGCCGTCTCGTCTCCTAGCGCTTTTTTATTGCTTCTACCACAGCCGGACCAGGACGAACGCTTTGAGTTGGCCTTTGAAACGGCAAGGAAGATCGATTCCTCGACTTATGACTTTGGAGGCCCCCACCAAGTGAAAGTGCAGTTCACCAATGGTGAGGGCACCCGGCTGAACTTCAGCTTCACAGATCAAGGGAAGGTCCGATCGGTACCTCTGGCACTGCTGGACGAGGCCGTGGGCTCCTTGATCAGCCGGGAACTGGCCAGCCGTCAGCAGAAACTGTCGGAAATTTTGTCACGAGGCAAGTCGTTGACGAGCCCGACCTACGGAACGATCCACTTGACCCCGGAAGGGACGTTCACGTGGGAGGACTACCAAGAAGCCTTTCCCGAACCGATGGGTGACCAGGGGAGCGTAGCCTTCGACTGGTTTAAGGACAAGCGCCTCTACGGCGAATTCCGCGCCGTCCGGTTCCAGTTCGGCTCGGAAGAAACCTCCGTCTCCAAAATCTTTCTCTACCGCTTCCTTAAAGACGGATTCCAGATGCTTCCTGCCGAAACCGCCGATCTCGACCCAGTCAAGCGGACCGTGATCCGGGAATCGCGCAGCGGTCTGTCGCTGTTCTTTACCTTCCAGGACTAGGAGCAATGCCGTTCGTCCAGCTCCAAAACGCCAGCCTCGCCTTTGCCGACAGGGACATTCTGGACCAGGTCAGCTTCACCTTGCATGCCGGTCAGAAAGTTGCCCTGGCAGGTGCCAATGGCTCGGGAAAGACCACTCTCTTGAAAATTTTGGCAGGAATCCAGGAGCCGGATACGGGTAAGGTGATGGTTCCTGAGGGAACGCGGCTGGCTTATTTGCCCCAATCGGGAATTCTGCTCGGCAGCGGCACGGTGTTTGAAGAGGCCGAGCGGGCCTTTGAACCTTGGCGTCGTTTTGAGTCCGATATGCACGCCTTGGTGGAATCGGTGGATACCCTTTCCCCTGCCCAGGCCGAAAAAGCACTCCACAAACATCACGATATGCAGGAAGCGCTGCTGGAATCGGGGTATTACCGCCGGCGCGAAACCGTCGAGCAGACCCTCCGAGGCTTGGGTTTTTCCAGCGCCGAACTCGATAGGCCTGCCACCACCTTTTCGGGCGGCTGGCAGATGCGGGTGGCGTTGGGCCGCTGCCTGCTGGAAAACCCTCACCTGCTTCTGCTCGATGAACCAACCAACTACCTCGACATTGAGGCCAAGGACTGGCTTGAGAGTTTCCTCAAGGCCAGCGCCTGCGGTTTTCTCCTCGTCAGCCACGACCGGGGATTTCTCGACGCGGTGGTGGGTGAAGTTGCCGAGATTTTTCGTGGAAGGTTGACCAGCTACAAGGGCAACTACAGCGAGTATGAAACCCGGCGGCGGTTGGAAATCGTCCAGATCGAAGAAGCCTACAAGCTGCAGCAGGCAGAAATTGAAAAGCAGGAAGCCTACATCAACCGCTTTCGGGCCCAAGCCACCAAGGCCTCGGGTGTGCAAAGCCGCATCAAGGCCCTCGACAAGCTGGAGCGGGTAGAAATTCCCGAGACCCTGGTTCCCATGCACTTTCGCTTTCCCCCCGCTCCCCATTCGGGCAAAATTGCCCTTGAACTGACGGGCCTGGGCAAGCGCTACGGCGACCATCAGGTGCTGCGAGGCCTGGACTTTACCTTTACCCGGGGCGAAAAAATTGCGGTGGCCGGGCGCAACGGTGCCGGCAAGTCTACCTTGATGCGCATTTTGGCGGGGGCTGACCACCATTTTGAAGGCGGCCTGAAGTGGGGTACCGACATCAAGGTCGCGTATTTCAGCCAGGACCACGAAAAGGAACTCAACCCCGACAAGACGGTGCTGGAGGAAGTGGAGGCCGACGCTCCCACCTCCATGGTCCCGCGACTGCGTGACCTGCTGGGGTCGTTCCTGTTCCGTGGCGATGATGTTTTCAAGAAGACTGCTGTTCTCTCCGGTGGTGAAAAGAACCGGCTGACGCTGGTAAAACTGCTGTTGCGGCCGGCCAACCTCCTTTTACTCGACGAACCGACCAACCACCTCGATCTGGCGTCAAAGGATGTGCTGCTGGAGGCCCTGGAACAGTTTGCAGGCACGGTCTTTGTGGTCAGCCACGACAAGTACTTTTTGACCCAGTTGGCTCAGAAGGTGCTGGAACTGCGCCCCGAAGGCCACCGCCTTCACCTGGGCGGCTGGCTGGAATACCAGGAAAAGCAGGTTTCAGGGGATGACTTTGCCGTGCTGTCCGGAAGCGACGGCGGTGCCGGTTCGGCGGCAATCCGAACGGTCCGCCTCGAAGCGGACCCGGTTTCCACCAGCCAGGCAGACCGGGAAGCAGCCAAAAAGCGGCAGAGTCTGATCCGTAAACTCGAGCGTGAAGAAGAGACCATTCTGGCCGATCTGGGAACTCTGGAAACTGCCCACGCGGCGCTCAACGCCCAGATGGCCGACCCATCGGTGTACAGCGACGGGGCCAAGGCCCGAAAAGTGCAGGCGGAACTGGCCGCCAACCAGGCGAAGCAGGCCGAACTGCATACCCGCTGGGAAAAAGCCGCCGAGGAATTGGAAAAAGTCAAAGGCTAGTCACCGCCCAATCCTGCCGATAATCAGGCCATGCGTACCCTCACGTCCCTGGCCCTGTGCCTTGTCGTTTCGTTGCCCGGCTTTGCCGAGGTGATCTGGTCCGAGCCCCGCGATTTCTACGTCGACCCACCCCACGGGTGGACCTTTGTCGAAGACCCGACGCCAGAACACTTCGTCATGACCGATTCGGGCCGCAAAATCATCCTCGAGATCTTCAGCCAGGACAAGGGCGAGCAGACCGAGCTGACAGCCAAGGCCGCCGACCTGAAGGCGCGCCTCAAGGCGCAGGGGGACGAGCAGGAATTTTCCTGGAACGACCGTCCAGCCTGGCTGGCCGACCTCACCTACAACATTCAGATTGCCTCAGGTCCGCTGAAAGTTCATGGATGGGCGCTGGTGGCTGACGATGGTGACGGGTGGGTTTCGGCATTGGCCTACACTCCGGCTGACAACTATGATAAGGCCCAGGACGTGCTGATGTCAGCTTTGAACTCACTCGCTCTTGGCTCCGAAGGCCGCCGTGAACCCGGCCCGCTGAGCACCTTTTTCCAGGGCACCGCCGCCCAGCCTCGCCTGGACAAAAAGGACCTGACAGGACTGCCCACGGCGTTTGCGCTCACGTACGACCTCGACCGCGATGAAGCTGTTCAGGCCACTATGGAACGCGAAACCCGCCTTCTGACAGCACAGATCGGGCCTCAGGTGAGCAACCAGCAGCTGATCGCCCCGGGCTGGACGCGCTTCTACCGGCAAATCTACCGCGATATGTTTTCGAGCCTGGCACCGCTGGCCGCCTATTGGAAAACCCAGGTCAGCCAAAAGCGCATCACCAAGGATGAATTGCCGCAAAAGGTGCTGAGCTGGCTGCAGGGCTTCACCTACGACCGAAAAGGGGGACTGACCGACCTCTCAACTCCTTGGCAGACCCTGAAAACCCAGGCCGGCGACTGTGACAGCCGATCTCTGGTGTACCTGGCATTGATGGAGCACTTGGGAATGGGGGGAATTCTTATGGTGAGCGCTCCTTATAGCCACGGCATGGCTGCCCTCGATCTTCCGGGTCAGGGAGCCCGGTTTCCTTACGAGAACAAGGGGTGGCTGGTGGCCGAACTGACCGATCAGGTCAATCTGGGCATGATTGCCGGCGACAAAGCTGACCCAAACCAGTGGATCGGGGTCGATTTGTGGGGAAAGCCGTAGTATCCTGACGGCATGGCACGTTTCACCCCTCTGTTTCGCAATATTCTTGGTTTTCTTTTTATCCTTTCGGTACTGGGGGCCCTGGGTTGGGGAGCCCAGATGCTCTGGCATCCCCTCGACCCCGTCATCACCTACCTGAACCAGGATTTGGGTGCCGCCGGGGCCACCCTGTCCACCGAAGTGGTAGCCGGAGTTTCGCTGGCCTCGCTGGTATTGTTTGTGATTCTCCTTCTAGTTCCCCTCGCAATGCGTGGCGTCAACAACAAGCAGTTTCTCGGGGGCTTTTTCCGCGGGATTCTCGCTTCGGTGGTCTTTTTGGTTTCGGACTGGCTGTATGGCCAGCTGGAAACTCTGGGCCGATTCTGGTTGTTGCTCGGCTTGGGTCTGACAGTCATCGTCACGGTGGTGCTCATTGAGCTCATTACCCGTGCCGGGAAAGAAAAACATGAAGTAAGCACCAGAACAGACCTGATGGCGTCGATCACCTCGGGGCTGGCATTTTCCCTTCTGCTGAACCTCGGCATGTATGCCTGGAGCTACGTCGAGAAAGTTCTGGTGCAGATTCCAGGCTGATCAGCCTCGCCGTGCTCCCGGCGGTGGGCCGGGAGGAGGACCTTCAGACTCGCCGCCCTCAGCACCGGGAGCTCCAGCGGCCGCCATCTTCAGAAAGCCGAAGATGGTACCGCAGACACCGCCCAGAATATGGGCCATGTTGGATACGGCCGGATTGGTGTTCTGAGCACCCCGGGTCAGTTCGGCCAGTAAAAACAGCACAAAGATCAAAATAAACGAAACGGGAATATCCCCGGCCTTGGTGCGGGCGAAGCTCACCAGCATGATCATCATGAACACCAGGGAACTGGCTCCGACCAGCGGCGGCTGCTTCATCAGAATATTGAAAATTCCTGTGACCAGCGCGGTGGTGAACAGCATCATCAGCAGGGGTTTGGGCGTGTATTTTTCCTCGAGGATGGGACCGAGCAGCAGCAGGAACAGAAAGTTGTTCCACAGGTGGGTCCAGCTTTCGTGGCCAAAAACGTAGAGCAAAATGGCAAAGTAATGCGCTGGCTGGGTAGCGTTGAAATCAGCCCCGGGAGCGCTGAGGTAGGCGCCCACAAGCCCCGGGAACACGTACTGGTCCAGCAACATGACCAACACGCAGATCAGAGCAAAACTGAAGGTGACCGGGGCATTGTAGCGTAATTGCATGGGCTCTCCGCTTTGATTGTCGGCGGCTGGAGCCAAAAGCTGAGGACCACTTTCTCAGGCTCTGGTATGTTGGTGCTATGAGTTGTTCCGCCCTGATTGTCGGAGCCGGACCTGCCGGACTTTCTGCCGCTGAAATTCTCTCGGCGGCAGGTTGGAAGGTGACGGTGATCGAAGCGCTCGAGTCTCCCGCCCGGAAATTTCTGCGGGCCGGCGTCGGTGGGTTGAACCTGACGCATTCCCAGCCCTTGGAAGACTTTCTCAACGCCTATGCCGGCCATCGTGAACGACTGGAACCCTTCCTGCGGCGTTTTGGCCCGCAGGAACTGACCGCCTGGGCCGAGGATCTGGGAATCCGCCTGTTTACCGGCAGCTCAGGAAAGATCTTTCCCGAGGGGATGGCCGCAGGTCCGCTTTTAAAGGCCTGGTTGGACCGCTTGGCCGCGGCAGGCGTCCAGCTGGAAACAGGAACCCGTTGGGTGGGCTGGGGACCAGGGTTGTCTCTTGAGGTTGAGCAGGACGGCGGGCGCAAGGTTTTGCAAGCTGATGCGGTGATTCTGGCCCTGGGAGGTCCGACCTGGCCCGCTCTGGGAACAGGCGGTTCGTGGGTGCCGCTGCTCGAAGAAAAGGGGTTGGCGTTTTCTCCATGGCAGCCGGCCAATGTAGGATTCACCGTAAACTGGTCAGATTTTTTCAGTCAGAAATTTGCCGGGCAACCGCTCAAAGATACCCGCCTTCTGGGGCGACGAGGCGAACTGATGGTGACTCCCTGGGGCTTGGAAGGCGGCCTTTTGTACGCCGCCGGTGCGGTGCTGCGCCAACAATTGAGCCACGGAAATACGGGAACCACGCAGATCTCCCTGGATTTGGTGCCGGGCCGGGAGCAAGGCCGAATCGAGGCCGAGCTCTCCCGACCGCGCCAGGGCCGCAGCCTTTCCACGCTCCTGCAAAAAACCCTGGGGCTGACCGGCGTCAAGGTAGGACTGCTGCGAGAGGTCCTCAAACCCGGCTCCCCCGACGAACCGACCCGTGTGGCCGCGCTTCTTAAGGCTTTGCCGCTGACGCTGACGGGCACACGGCCGCTGTCGGAGGCCATCAGCGCCGCTGGTGGGGTCTTGTGGACGGAACTGACTCACGGTTTGGAGCTGAATAAAATTCCCGGGGTGTGGTGTGCTGGGGAAATGCTCGATTGGGAGGCCCCTACGGGAGGCTACCTGTTGACGGCCTGTTTCAGTCTGGGTCGGGCAGCGGGTGAATCCGTGTTATATTGGGAAAAGCACAAGGAGCTCTCATGAAACGCTTTATTCTGTCCGCAGCCTTTCTGACCCTCACCTTTGCCTTATCGGCCGAAGGTGCCGGAGGTCTCGAATTCTCCCAAACGATGGCGGGTTCTCCCTGGTCAGGGTTCAATTCTGTCACCGGAGGAGGGGGCTTCGGGTATGGAGTGGTCGACGAAGGGTCGCTTATCGGGGGCTTCGGCGGCACCTATGTGT
>JFJP01037368.1_pt1 | contig 40703 bp, 32 predicted proteins | sample 431651 | NCBI WGS metagenome assembly JFJP01 (sample SAMN02602958, study PRJNA72255) | Microbial mat metagenome, whole genome shotgun sequencing project. | biome: fresh water; feature: sink hole; material: water; isolation source: purple microbial (photo- and chemosynthetic) mats found in...
GAGAACGAATTTGCCCGGAGTAGATTGTATACCCGGCATCCCCTGGAAGAGTTATGCAAGCTTGAGCCCGATCTCGTGATAAACATTGCTGCTTCACCCTTCTCCCATACACGCATGGATCTGAAAAAGGGAATCTTCATTGAAAAGGCAAAGAAACACAATCTGCCGGTAATTTATGTAAATCAGGTAGGTGCTCAAACCCAGCTTATTTTCGAGGGAGGGAGTATGGCTATCGACTGTAAAGGAAGGATTATTGCTCAGCTGGATTATTTCTCCCCCGAAATAAAAATTGTGGACACCGATGACCTGGATGGAAGCCACAAGAAGGATGCAAGCAAACCAAAAGATCGGATCGGGATGGTGCATGACGCGCTGGTTACCGGCATTAAGGGATATTTCAGAAAGACCAATTTCAGCAAAGCTGTTTTGGGCTTATCGGGTGGGATTGACTCGGCGATAACGCTTGTTCTGGCTGCAAGGGCTCTGGGGAAAGACAATGTGCATGCTATTTTGATGCCTTCAGGGTTTTCTTCGGGTCATTCTGTGAGCGACTCGGTTGAGCTGGCAAACAACCTGGGTATTTCTTACGACATCATAAAAATCGAAGACCTTTTCCAGCTTTTCAACCACAGCCTGTCACCGCTATTTGAAGGTTGCACTTTCGATATAACCGAAGAGAACCTTCAATCGAGAATCCGATGTGTGCTGCTTATGGCATTCAGCAACAAGTTCGGGCATATCCTGCTTAACACCAGCAATAAAAGCGAAGCGGCTGTGGGATACGGAACACTTTATGGGGATATGAGCGGCGGATTGTCAGTACTTGGCGATGTCTATAAAACAGATGTGTTCCTGTTGGCAAAATACATCAATGCGAAAAAGGATGTGATTCCGGTAAATATTCTTCTTAAACCGCCTTCAGCAGAGCTCCGCCCCGACCAGAAGGATTCGGATTCTCTCCCGGAGTATACTATTCTCGACCGTGTTCTGGAAGAATATATAGAACATCAGAAAACAAACGATGAAATTGTTGCCATGGGATTTGAAAAATCGTTGGTTACCCGGATAATACGAATGGTAAACACGAATGAGTACAAAAGGTACCAAACCCCACCGATACTCAGGATCTCTTCAAAAGCCTTTGGTGGAGGCAGAAGGCTTCCTTTGGTTGCGAAATATTAGAGAATACGCCGTTTGCCTTTCAAACTGTAAGAATGCCTCAGATTTTTATGGTTTTGAGAGCAAGATTGATATTTTTTTTTAACTTTGAGTGTTGTTCAGCATACTAACAAAAACACTAATAGCGATGCACGAAAGGGTATTAAATTGTGACAATTGCATAGATAATCCCAAATCTGTATTTCACGTACTTACTCCAAAGGAAAAGGAGCTTCTGAAGAAAGATCACATTTGCGCCTTTTATAAAAAGGGGGAAATAATCTTTAAGGAAGGTGATAAACCTAACGCCTTAATCTGCTTGTCGGAAGGTAAAGTAAAAGTTTTCAAAGAGGGAGTGGGTGGTCGTGAGCAAATTGTGCGAATGGCCAAACCTGTCGGATTTATTGGCTATAGGGCGTTATTTGCTGAAGAGCACCACACTGCTACAGCCGTTGCTATTGAGGACAGTGTTGTGTGTATTATTGATAAGGATAGTGTTTACAAACTACTCAGAATTAATCCTGAGTTTTCACTAAGTATCATAAAATCGTTTGCCACCGAGCTTGGCTTTTCAAATAACCGAACGGTAACTCTTACGCAGAAGCATATTCGCGGAAGGCTTGCTGAGTCTCTTATATTTCTGAAAGACACTTACGGGTATGAGGAGGATGGACAGACAATAAAAATATACCTCTCAAGGGAAGATGTTGCCAACCTTTCGAATATGACCACATCCAATGCCATTCGGACACTTTCGACATTTGCTCAGGAAGGTATTATCTCTATCGATGGGAGAAAAATTAAAATAACGGATCTGGCTAAACTCGAAAGAATAAGCGATTTAGGTTAGTCACTACAAATCACTATCTCCCGGATTCAGCGTTTTCATTCCAGTTCAATCACACTGAGCCTAAGAAAACCAAGGTTTGTTTCAAAGGTGGAAATTACCTGGTGATCAGGCAGATTTGCCGTTTCTTTTTCCGGAACAATGTATAGTTTTCCGTGTTCCATTTGTCCTCTCCAACGGGTTAAAATCTCTTGTCTTTCCCTTTCGATATAAAATGTGCTTGTGTAATGAATCGGGCAGTTTTGGTAAAGGTATAGCGAACGACCTTTTGTTTCTTTAGCAACCTCAATTACATCGTTTTTTTGGTAGGCTTCAATTCCGGAGCGCATTCTGTCTTCAAAGGCGTAAAAATTAAAGCCGATTCTTACCAACAATAAAAAGCCAACCAGGATAATTGCCCTTTCATATTTGAATCGGAAGTGAAGCACACAGAGAATCAGAGCAAGTATAGCCAGAACAAAAAATTTGAGGTAAAAGTCAGAGTAAAGAGATGAATCGAGCAGAAATGGGATAGCAATCATACTCAGCGGAATGAGTACAGCAATGGCGTGTGAAAGGCTTGCGAAGAAGTACTTCTTCAGAAACGACTCCTCTTCCAGCTGATAAAAAGCGAATACAAGAATTGCGAAAAGTGGGGGAAGGAACATAAATAAGTACCTCGGATAAATTGCCGGAGATATCCAGTAGATTAGAATGTTTGCGAGAAAAACAATTCCAAAAAACACCAACAGTTTATTGTCAAGAATCAGTTTAACAATCCGTCTGGAGAACAATGCCACAACAAAAACGGTCCAGGGCAGGAAGTTGTAAATGAATTCAGCCGGGAAGGTAAACAGGTGCTTGATTGTGGAGAGTGTAGAGTTTTCGATGGGTGTGCGCTTTGCCGATTCCGTCCAGAGGTTTGTGATATAGTACGATAGCGAGTTTCCCTCATTATAAAGGATGAGGTAAGTTCCAATGATAACCAGAAAGATCATGCCTCCGGCGACATGATGAAGTGTGAAAAGTTTTCTGAAAGACTTTTGACTGATAAAGTAGACAAGGAGGCTTATCCCCTGAAACACCAGTGAGGGGAGACCTTTTAGCATGAATCCCAGGGCGGTGATAAGCCATGAAAGGGCGAACAGCTGAAAGAAGCGCTCTTTTCTGAAGTTGTTGAAGATTACCCAAAAGTTCAGATAGACAAGCCAGGAGAAACTGATATCGATAAGACCTTTAAAGGAATCGTAAAAAAGGATTCTGCCGGAAGTAATCACTGCCAATGAGGCAAGCAAGGCTGTCTTGTAGCCTAATTCTTTTTTTAGAGTCATGAATATGCTTATGCCAAAACCTAACAGTGAAATAACAACAGGCAAGCGGAAAATCAATTCTTCCATTGAACCCAAGGAATTTACAAAAAGGAGCTGTATCCAATTGAAAAGCGGAGGCTTGTTATAATAGAACTCTCCGTTTATGGTGGGGAGAATATAATTTCCGGAGAACTTCATCTCCAACGCAACAACTGCCCGGGTTGCTTCATCAAGATTGAAAGGATAAAGACCAAGGTTTATGAGATAAGCCGGAAACAACAGAAGTATTATGAAGCCATGAAGGTATGTTGGATTCTGTTCAACGAAAAGAAAAAATTGCTTAATGTGCTTCACAATTCGGTTTTTAATTACAATAATCGAAACGGTTTACTTTAAGATGATTGTGATACCAAATCATCGTATAAAATATATAAATAATCATTGTTGTCCGGTAAAAGATTTGAGATTCCTCGCTTTGCTCGGAATGACATCCTATTTCGAGTTTCAGGAGTTGGTTGGGGTTGGTTGGCAGCTTCGCTGCCAACCAACCCCAACCAACTCCTACCAAGACACATAATTGACTGTCATTCAGAACGAAACGAAGTGAAGAATCTGTTCATCATTAATATTTTTTGCCGGACAACAATGATAAATAATTTAAAATCAAAACTTTGCGTCCTGATCTCTATCGGGATTGCGTGAAACAAAAGATTAACGATCCAATGTTAGAACAAATCTACTAAAAAACCGGGAATGAGAAAATTGTATTACTTTTAACAGTCAATTTTCTGCGCCATGCAATTTATATCCTTCTATTTTGTATATGCACTCATCTGGTTGCTGACCCGTCTCCCAATGAGGGCTTTATATGGAATTTCAGATGTTTTTTTTCTGATTGTTTATTATGTTTTTCCTTACCGGAAAAAGCTGGTTTTTAAAAACCTGAGGAATTCCTTTCCCGAATGGGATGAAAAAAAGGTAAAGGAAACGGCAAAAGAGTTTTATCGCTATTTCTGTGATTTCTTTATGGAATCGACAATTTTCATTTTTATGAGCGAGAGCGAGATTCATAAGCGTTTCAGCTATAAAAATCCAGAGCTGCTCAACGACTTGTATTCACGCGGGAAAACCGTTATCCTGGTATTCGGGCATTATGCCAATTGGGAATGGTCTGTAACGCTTCCGCAGTTTATCAGGCACAAAGCACTTCCTGTTTACAAGCCATTGCATAACAAGTACCTCGATAGGATGTTTATCAATTCGCGTCAGCGCTTCGGAACTGAGGTGGTTCCAATTGAAAAAGTGCTTAGGGTTTTGTCCGACTATCACAAGAATGGCATTTTGAATGTTTCATACTTTGCGGCCGATCAGCGTCCGCTTATGAAAAACATTCAATACTGGACAACCCTGCTTCATCAGGACACTCCTGTGGTTATGGGACCGGAAAAACTTGCCAGGAAAATGGACAATGCGGTGGTTTTCTTTAAGATCAGCAGGGTAAAAAGAGGCGTTTATGAAAGTGAATTCTCCTTGATTACCGATGATCCGAAAAACACCAAAGAGCATGAGATCACCGATAAGTTCCTGCAAATGCTAGAGAACCAGATAATTGAAGCACCCGCATACTGGCTTTGGACCCATAACCGCTGGAAACACAACAAGGAAGAGTATTACAGGAGATACGGCCATCGCGAAACTATAAAACATCATGAATCTTAAGCCGTTTTTTATTAACGGAGATTCCTATGATTTGGCGAAGCCTCAATGAAGTTTTTTCTTAAAGGGACTTATCAGCGCAGTTTTGAGAATCAGGGTTTGGGAAAACTGTCGGTACGGGTTTCCCGACGTATCAAGTCTTCAACTTGAGCCAGGGTGTGATTGAAAGTGAATGTTTCCTCAACAATTTTGCGGCCCGATTCGCCCATCTTAATTCGTAAATCCTTGTTGTTGATAAGCATTTCAACTTTATCGGCAAGATCTGAAACGTTGAAACTTTCAGCCAGAAATCCTGATTCCCTGTTTTTCACAATCTCTGCAGAACTTCGGATATCGAAGGCCACGACCGGCTTTCTTTCGGCCATGGCTTCAACAAGCACGTAACCAAAGCCTTCGTATAAAGAGCTTAGCACAAAAATGTCGATGGTTTGGTTAAATCGTCTGATGTTTTCAATGAAGCCAACGAATCTCACTTCATCCTCCACTTTCAGATGTTTGGCAGCTTTAATCAGGCGCGACTCCATCTTCCCTGTTCCTGCTATGAGTAATTTGAATTTGTATCCCTTGTCCTTGAGAATCCTTGCCATTTGCAGAAGATAAATATGACCTTTTTCTTCTGATAAACGACCCGCATTACCAATAATTATTTCATCACCCTGGCGGGAATACACTTCCGGGAATTTCTCGTTCTCGTAATTCTGAATCTCTATACCGTTGTAAATGACTTTAATGCGATCCTCACCAATCAGGTTTTTGTTTTTAAGCAAAATTGTCCTGCTGGTTTCTTCAGAATTTGCGATTACCTGTGTCACAACTCTTTTGAAGAGGTATCGGTTAAGAAATGTGTTACGGATGGGAAGAGCGCTTCCCCTGCGGTAAATAATGTTTTTAACACCTGCCAGCTTGGCGGCAACTCCCGCTGCTTTAAGATCGGAAGAAAGGTTGATGATTATGGTGCCAATCTTTTCCTTCCTGAAAAACCGGGTTAAGGTTATGAGCTTAAAAGGGTTTAAGAAAGAAAGATTACTTATTCGTATCTCATGGTGTGGCACGTCTGTTTTTGAAATCCGTTTGAAAAGCTCACTATCTTCATTTGTGACAATAATTGCGTTGAAACCTGTGTGGTAAAAGTGATTGGACACGTCATAGTGCCATTTTTCCCCTCCTCCCCAGGAAACGGCGGAGTTAAAAAAGCATATTTTATCAGACTCCTTAAGGGTTTTCTCGCGAACAAGGTTTCTGAGCTTTATGTATTTCAGAAAGGTTTCATGGGAGGAGTTCACACTGATTACCAAGCCATAAAAGCCGTCAAGAAATCCGAGTTTGATAACATAGTCCCTGAATAGTCTCCAAAGTGGGTGAAAAATGATGTTGATGTAACTAGCCCTTCGGTTGTCGTTAAAATAGGCTTTTGCTACAATAGTGCTGAAGCTGTTGATCTGATTAATGTGCTCATTAATGGTATAATAGGAATAATGGAGCAAATCACCTTTGAGAAATTTGCGGGTTGCTCCTTTTTCCAGCTTGAATTTGTCGTGAGGGTTTATTCCTCCCCATTTACCTTTTGACCGATCCCATAACCTGAGTTTTCTGGCAGGATACCAACTGGTGTGCCTGATCCATTTTCCGCAGTAATTGGTGAGGCGGTTAAAATAATAACCATCATGCTTCCAGTTTCCTTTAACCTCAAGAATCGATTTTTTGAGGCGCTCAGAGAGTTCTTCGTCTGCATCGAGAGAGAGAACGTGCAAATAGCTGGCCTGTTCAATTGCCCAATTCTTCTGTTCTATGTGCCCCACGAACTCATGTTTAATAAACCGGGCATTGTACCTGAGACAAATCTCTTCGGTACGGTCGGTGGAAAACGAGTCTACAATAACTATCTCATCAGCAATGTCTTTAACCGACTCAAGACATCGACCGATATTCTTTTCCTCGTTCAGGGTGATAATTACAACAGATAGTTTAGGCATCGCTTCTTGTTTATTCCTGATAATAAATTCTTTTTACCCGTTCCGATATTCCAGTTAGGATCTCATAGGGTATAGTTTTAGCCGCAAGGGCTATTTTTTGCACAGGATGATTTTTTCCAAAGATAATAACTTCATCTCCTGCTTTTGCATTTGTCCCGGTAATATCGATCATGCACATGTCCATGCAGATATTTCCCACTGTAGGGCTATGTATACCGCTCACCCAAAATGAACCGTTTCCGTTGCCAAGGCTTCTCGGCAGTCCATCGGCATAACCCACCGGTAAAGTAGCTATGGTTTTTTTGGAACCCAACCTGCCTTTTCGGCTGTAGCCAACGGTAGTGCCTTCATCAAGCACACGAATCTGTGAAATGGTTGTTTTAAATGTGCTCACTTCCTGAAGCATGCCGGGAAAGTTAGCGCTCACACCGTAAAGTCCGATCCCTAGTCGTACCATATCCATTTGTTCGCTCGTAAAACGCTCGATTCCCGCGGAGTTCAGAATGTGCATCATGAAATCCCCCGGAATCAGTTTCTTTAGAGACTCCGACATTTTCCTGAAAAGTGCAACCTGCTCCCGGGTAAAAATATCGTGCTCCGGCTCGTCGCTGCCTACAAGGTGCGAGAATACCGAAACTACCCGAAAACGGCCTGAATTGAGCTCCCGGGCCAGTTCCACCAGCTCTTCTTCAAAAAAACCCAAGCGGTGCATACCTGTATCGAGCTTAATGTGAACAGGATAATCTATGATGTCGTTTTTCTCGAGAAACAAGCTCAGTTCGCGCAAGCCCTCGAAGCTGTATATCTCGGGCTGCAGGCTGTATTCAACAAGCGACTTGAAATTTCCCGATTCAGGGTTCATTACCATTATGGGGAGTGTAATCCCATTGGATCTCAGGTCGATGCCCTCATCGATATAGGCAACGGCAAGATAATCGACTTTTTGGAACTGAAGGATGTTGGCAATTTCGAAACTCCCGCTGCCATATGAAAAGGCCTTTACCATAGCCATAATCCGGGTTCCCGGTTTAAGGAGACTCCTGTAAAAGTTCAGGTTCTGAACCATGGCATTCATGTCGATCTCCATTACGGTCTGGTGGGTCCTGAATTGCAACTCACGGCTGATCTTCTCGAACCCGAATTTCCTCGCTCCCTTAACCAGGATTGCTTCGTCTTTAAAACTTAGCAGGGCAGCGGACCTCAAAAACGAAGGGGTGTCGGGGAAAAAGAGTGAAGCAGGATCGAATTTCTCGCGCATTCTCATCAGCGAGGGCCCGATCCCGATCAACCGGCTCAACTTTTTCTCACTCAGCATATTTGCCACCTCCGTGTAAAGGTCCTCCTCGCTTCGACCGCTTTGCAGGATGTCGGAAAGAATCAGTGTGCGGCGTTTGTGCTGCTTTTGTTGGAGCAGTAAGTCAAGAGCGTTGGAAAGTGAGGCCAGATCGGAGTTGTAGGTATCGCTTATAAGGGTGGAGGAATGAATTCCTTTGAGAATCTCCAGCCGCATTTCTACGGGCTCCAGTTCGGAAAGGGCCTTTTTTACAAATACCTCCGAAAAGCCAAGGTGCTGAAGTAAAACAAGCACATGCATTGCGTTTTCGAAGGATGCATGATCATGAAAAGGGATGTTGAAGGTGCTTTCGGATCTGCCTGTCAGTCTAAAGCGAATCCCTTCGGGCATATTGGAAAGTTCGCCAACAACAATGTCCGATTCAGGGTTTTTCCCCCAACAAAGAAACTTTTTGTCGGGGAATGTCGATCGCAGGCTTGAGTGAATTAGCTCGTGGTCGCGACAATAAATAATCGTTTTGCAATGGGCAAACAGGCTTGTTTTTTCAAGAAGTTTTTCTTCGAGGGAAGAGAAATTCTCCTGATGGGCTTCGCCAATATTGGTAAGGATACCTATTTCGGGGGATATTATCCGTTCCAGCTTTTTCATCTCTCCTGTTTTCGAGATCCCTGCTTCCAAAACAGCAACCTGATCCCGCTCACGGATCATCAGTACTGATAGCGGCACACCTACCTGGGAATTGTAGGAGCGGGGACTGCGAAACACGGTTGTTTCGTCGCGAAGGGACTGGTAAATCCATTCCTTTACGATTGTTTTCCCATTGGATCCGGTAACACCAATCAAGCGGGCATTAGACTGTTTTCGGTGCCAGGCTGCCAGCAGTTGCAGGGCCTCTAAAGTATTGTCGACGGTAATCCAGTGCGTGGGTTTTTCTGTTTTCGGGGGATGGAAATCACGATTCACCAGAAAAACTTTTACTCCGGCAGCGATAAGCTCAGGGATAAAAGCATGCCCGTCGTGCCTTTCACCGCGAAGTGCAACAAAAGCGGTATCAGGGGAATTGGAAAGGGTACGGCTATCGATAGAGAAGCGGAGGACAGAAATCCCCTCATCCCCCGAAAGAGAACCCTTAACTATTTTTACTATGTCGGCAAGGGAGTAGCTGTTCATACTAGCGTTTTGCGCCTTTCTTTTGATTGGCAATGGCTTTAGAGAAACAATACCGGCAGAGTGGCTCGTACATGTCTACCTCCCCCAGAACGACAAGTTTATCGCCCTGTCCGGTCCGGTGCGAATGGTTTGCCAGGTTTCCGCATTTTACACAGATAGCATGAACCTTGGTGACGTATTCGGCAGTGGCCATAAGGCCGGGAATAGGTCCGAAGGGTCTGCCCAGATAGTCCATATCGAGGCCGGCCACAATAACCCTTATGCCCTGGGAGGCGAGCATATTGCATACTTCGATGAGACCCATATCAAAAAACTGGGCTTCGTCGATACCAACAACATCCACATCAGAAGACAAGAGAAGGATGGAACTGGCTGTCTCAACCGGGGTAGACATTATGGTGTTTTCGTCGTGTGACACAACCTCTTCAATGGAATAGCGTGTGTCGACCCGTGGTTTGAAAATCTCTACCTTTTGCTTTGCGAATTTTGCCCGCTTCAGCCTACGGATCAGCTCCTCTGTCTTACCCGAAAACATCGACCCGCAGACCACTTCGATCCAACCTCTTTTTTCATTGCGGTTTATGGAATTTTCAAGAAACATGCGGGTTGTTGTTATGTGGAGGGATGAGTGTTTTTAGGATACAGGCTTTTAACTTACGTACTTTGCAAGAAGGAAAGGTTTCATGGTTCTCTGAGTTATCGATTTCCTTGCTCATGTTTGCAAATTTAATAATCTATAGTTAATGTCGTTTAGGAAAAGCATGAATTTATGAATTTCCCCAAACTAAATCAAACCACAAGGAATACCCCTTGTCAATTTACACGGCCCTTACTGTAATTCTTAATATAATCCTTATTTTTGCACAGGGAATTTTACCTGAACACTTTACTTTTCAAATAATTATGGAGTTTAAAACCACACTTGAAATTGTAACTAAAGATATACAGGATATAGAAAAACTGGTAGGCAATTTCAAAAATTATTCGAGAATTCCTAACATTGAACTGGATCTGGCACTATCGCGTCTGCGGAATGTGTACGATCTATTGTTGATGTTTAAAGCAGATGCTACTCCCCATGCAGCTACAGAAGATGTTGGGAGAATAGAGCAACCGGATAAAAAGCAGGAAGTTGCTGTACCTGTTACTATGAATGCTCCCGTTACGCCAGAGCCCTTGACTCCCCGGGAGGAAACTCGCCCCGCTATTGTTACGGAGGTACTGGAAGTGCCTGTATCTCAGATCCCATCCAAAGTCGGGATTGTTTCTGAGAATATCCCCGTTGCTCCAGTAAGAAATGCTCCTGTGACACATGCTGTTGAGAAACCGGTTGCTCAGGTGAAACCAGCCGAGGAAAAGCTATTTGTTAATGAGAAGCTGGGGGAGAAGAATGTAAGAAAGGATATTGCTTCAAAACTTCAGGGTCAGGCGATTAAAAGCATTGCAGGAAGCATTGGAATCAACGATAAGTTTTTCTTTATCCGTGAGCTTTTTGCCGGAAGTGCCGAGACCTTCAGGTTAACGATGGAGGAACTGGACGAGGCACGAAATTTCAATGAGGCTCATTCGCTCATTATGGATCGGTTTCAATGGGATATGGACAGCGAGCCGGTACAGATGCTGCTTAACCTGATTCGCAGGAAATTTATCCCCGCAGGAAATGAGTAAGCTATACCTGGTCCCGACTCCAATCGGAAACCTACAGGACATGACCTTCAGGGCGGTTGAGGTTTTGAAAAGCTGCGACCATATTCTGGCTGAAGATACCCGGAAAACAATCTTTCTTCTCAAACATTTCGGTATCGAAAAATCGGTCCGCTCGCACCATAAATTTAACGAGCATAAGAGCTTAGGCTATGTAATTCAGGATCTGCTAGCCGGACAAACGATTGCACTGGTTAGTGATGCAGGTACTCCGGGAATTTCCGATCCCGGCTTCCTTTTGGTTCGGGAATGCATTAAGAATTCCATTCCCGTGGAATGCCTACCGGGTGCCACAGCTCTGATTCCTGCGCTGGTTAACTCGGGTCTTCCAACCGATCGTTTCTGCTTTGAGGGCTTTCTTCCCCAGAAAAAAGGCAGAATGAAAAAGCTCCAGGAATTGAAGGATGAGGAGCGCACTATGGTTTTTTACGAATCGCCCTACAGATTGCTGAAAACCCTTGAACAATTTGCCGAAACTTTCGGCCCGGATCGTGTTTGCTCGGTTTCCCGCGAATTAAGCAAAATCTATGAAGAGAACGTTCATGGAACAGTTTCAGAGGTTTTTTCGCATTTCAAAGATAAGGCGATAAAGGGGGAGATTGTCATCGTGCTTGCCGGATCCAGGGAGGCAACGGAGAGTCACAGTCAAGATGATAGTGAGGTATAATGTTTTGAAATTGATAAATCGGAGCGCAAAGTATTTTGGTAAGTTCTCCTCCTGCGCTGAAGCTTCGGAGAATATGGTAAGGAGCACGTCATCATCCCTTCGGCAAGCTCAGGGCGGCGCCCGTCACGTCATGACGTTCACTTGGGTTTTTAGTTGAGCCTTTTTTTACATTTCACATACAGTAACAATCATTTTAATTCAGACAAGGTTATCTTTTATTTGTCCGTATTCGTACAGGTTCTGTTCCGATCCGTTCAGTTTTAACATTTTTTCAGGATGCGATTTCCCTTTAATAAACTTTGTAATTAACAGTAAATAAGTGATTTGCATTGTTTGGCACAATTAATGTTTTGTGCTCTTCGACGCAATAAAATTCTAAATGTTAATTCTTAAAGAAATGAAAACAAGTAACAAAACCAACAGCAGATTCTTAGGAATCGCAGTCGTAATGATGGTTCTGAGCCTTGTAACCGGAAACCTGACTGCACAGAAATCGCTAAACTACTATACTCTCGCAGGTCTAAACGACTTCTTCTTCACCGATAGCAAACACGAAATACTCAAGGCCAACATTGAATACAATGTCAGTTACACCGACAGGAATGTTGAATCGATTGAGCCATGGATGGTTAATCCCGCTGAATGGAAAACTACTGAGGAAGCATTTGTCCTAGAAAAGGAAATCAATTTTGAGGAAAATGAGCTGGTCCTTGAAAGTTGGATGAAAAATCCCTCAGAATGGAATGTTGAATCAAGTGAAATCCTTAAAGAAGAGGTCGACTTTGAAGAAAGTGAAATGATCCTGGAAGACTGGATGACGACCCCGAATTGGAGCAATCAGAGTCTTCTCGAAGAGGAATTAGAGATAGAGGATTGGATGAACAGTCCACAAAGCTGGACAAGTAAAAAATAACAGAATATGCAACGGTTCGGTTTTTTAATCACGCCTCGGTTTCGTTTTCAACCTCCTTTTCTTCTCCCAAATCGTTTTCTCCGATAAGCTGCCTTGGTGCAGCTTTCAGAGGTCTGGCTCCAAGCTGCTCAATGTCTTTGGCTCTTTTCATCAGGTTGCCTTTTCCCGTACTAAGTTTATTCATCGAGTCATCGTATGATTTCTGGGTGGATTTGAGTTTGTTGCCTACATCCACGAGGTCGTCAAGAAGGCTATAGAATTTGTCGAGCAGTTCGCCGCCTTTCTTGGCGATCTCGCGCGCATTGCGGTTCTGAAACTCCTGTCGCCATAGGCTGGAAATCATCTTAAGCGCGGCGATGAGGTTTGTGGGGCTCATGAGAAGAATCCTTTTCTCATAAGCGAAGTTCCACAATTCGGGATCTTTTTCCATTGCAACCAGGTATGCAGGTTCAACCGGCAGGAAGAGCATAACAAAGTCAAGCGTCTTCACATCATAAAGTTCCTGGTAATTTTTCTTGCTCAGGGATAAGATATGGTTTTTAAGGGATGTCAGGTGATCTGAAAGGTTTCTCTCCTGTTCTTCACGGTCTTCGGAGGAGAAGTAGCGTTCATAAGCTGTTAGTGAAACTTTGGAATCAACGATAACATATCGTTCGCCCGGATATTCGATGACCACGTCGGGCCGTTGGTTTTTCCCGTCGTCGTCTTTGATGTTCTGCTGGACGAAATACTGCCTGTCTTTCACAAGTCCGGATTTATCCAAAATGCTTTCCAGAATCATTTCGCCCCAGTTACCCTGGGTTTTGCTCTCGCCTTTCAGCGCTCGGGTAAGGTTTTTGGCTTCCTCGCTAACCTTTAAATTCAGAGCGGCCAGATTTCTCACTTCCTCTTTCAGAGAGAACCTTTGTTTGGTTTCCTCCACATAAGCATTTTCTACCTTTTTTTCGAAATCCTTTATTTTTTCCGACAGCGGTTTAAGTATAGCATCGATGTTTTCCTTATTCTGTTGGGTGAACTTTTTCGATTTTTCTTCAAGAATCTCGTTTGCGAGGTTTTTAAACTCCACATTCATTTTTTCATACAGAATGCGGATTTCCTCCTTTTGAGCCAGAAGCTTCTCCTCCAGGTTTTTGTTTTCGTTTTTAAACGAGGATAATTCAGCAGTAAGCTGCAGGAGTTGGGTTTCTCTGGATTTCAGTGCGTCTTTGGCTTCAAAGGCCTGGACTTCAAGGTTTTTTTCGCGTTCACGGCTAATGGCTGCTTTACTACCTGAGAGTATCCTGGTAATTATCAGTGCGGCAACGAGTCCAATTAATATTCCTGCAAATAATAGGAGGAGGTCCATTGGGTAAATTTTGTTTATACCTGCCTGTCTGAAGGAATCTTAAAAATCGGATTCCCCAGAAAGCGCTCGATTTTTTTAAGGTTCGGCGCATCTTTCCTGTTAACAAACGTCAATGCCACACCTGATTTTTCGGCACGGGCAGTTCTTCCAATACGATGGATGTAATCTTCGGGATCTCTTGGCACATCATAGTTGATGATGAGGTCGAGGCCTTCAACATCAATGCCGCGGGAGATGATATCGGTGGCAACCAGAATCTGGAGTTTGCGATTCTTGAAGTCGCGCATCACGGTTTCACGTTCTTTCTGGTCGAGATCGGAATGAATAGCAGCCACATTGAGTTTTAGTTTTTTCAGGGCCGTATTGATTTCTTTCACGCGTATTTTTGAGGAAGCGAAAATAATTGCTCCCAAGACATCATCTTTGGAGAAAAGTTCAACAATTTTGTTGAGTTTCTCCTGTTCCTCGAGCATATAAACACCCTGAATAGCTCCTTCGGCAGGTTTTGATGCGGCGATATCGATCTGAACGGGTTGGTTAAGTATCGTTTTTGCGAGGGTACGCATTCGCGGAGGCATGGTAGCTGAGAAGAGGAGGGTCTGTCTTTTCTTGGGCAACAGCTTGACGATGGTCATAATATCGTCGTAAAAGCCCATGTCGAGCATACGGTCGGCCTCATCGAGAATAAGATATTCAAGGTGTGAAAAGTCCACATATCCCAAAGCAAGGTGGGAGAGGAGCCGGCCGGGAGTTGCGATAACGATCTCTGCGCCCATAACCAGAGCGGTTTTTTGCTGTTCCCAGGTGGAAGAGTCACCTCCCCCGTAAACAGAAATAAAACTGAGATCCATGAAATAGCCAAAGCCTTCCAGCTGTTGGTCGATCTGCAGTGCAAGCTCACGTGTTGGAACAATAATCATTGCATGTATCTTGCTCCCGTCGACATTCTTGTCGCATAAACGGTTAAGAATAGGCAGCAGGAATGCAGCGGTTTTGCCGGTGCCTGTCTGGGCGCAGCCCAAAACATCCTTGCCTTCCATAATAGCGGGTATTGCCTGAATCTGAATAGGGGTGGGTTTGTCGTATCCCATGGCATCTATTCCCTGGAAGACTTCATCTTTGAAATTAAATTGTCCGAATTCTGACACTGTTTCTGTTGTTTGATTAATCAATATTTGTATGACTTATGGTGACTGTGTGTTTTTATCTGAAAATTTGCAGATACTTATTTTCTCTTTTGGTTTTCGGGGGATAAAAACTGATTGCAAAGGTAGGAATTTCTTAGGATAAAGAATTTACAATTTGATTTAGTTGAGGCTTGCCTGGTTTAATTCTGAAAAACACGCACATGATCATTTTATCCGTCCAACAATGTATCTTTGCAAGAAAAACAATTGGCAGCTTACAAACACATATTTTTCGACCTCGACCGGACTCTCTGGGATTTTGATTCCAACTCGCGTGCAGCGCTTATTGACGCATTCCGGATTCATCAGCTGGATCGTTATTTCGAATCCCCCGAACCCTTTATCCATTCTTACCATAAGCACAACGAAGTTCTTTGGAACCGCTACCGCGAGGGGAGCATCAAAAAGGAATTGCTACGTTCGCTGCGTTTTGATCTGACGCTGAAGGATGTCAATGTTGTTGATCCTGAACTTGGGAAAGCCATAGGCGACGACTACCTGCACCTGAGCACAGAGAAAACGATCCTGTTTCCTTACACACACGAGATTCTGTCTTATCTTCAGGGGAAATACCCTTTATATATCCTTACCAACGGTTTTCGTGAAACCCAATTCAGCAAAATGAAGAACTGTGATTTGTTGAAATACTTCCATACGGTTTTCACCTCAGAAACCATAGGCTACAATAAACCCAACCCCAAGATTTTCCAGTGGGCTATGTCGTCGGTTAACGGTCGCAAAGAGGAATGCCTGATGATAGGCGACGATCTGGAGGTCGATATCCTGGGAGCCAAGGCTTGTGGGATTGACCAGGTGTTTTTCAACCCGGATAGGCTTTTTACCCACTCAAAGCCCACTTATACCATTGAGTCGCTGATTGAGCTGAAGGATTTTTTATAGCTTTATTTGAAGATGCTAACCCTAATTGAATGGTTAGCATCTTTTATTTTTTAAAATCTCTCTATTTGGCACTCCGGCTCTCTTCCTCGCTAGAGGATGTTGAGCGATTTGAGCGTGTTTTGAACTGGTTCTTTCCAAAATCAAATATCCACAGTAACACCTGTTTCGGTCAATTCAATTATCTGTTCTTCGCTCATATTGTTTCCTGAAAGATCAACATACTCGAGATTCGTCAGATCGAACAGGGGGGAGATATCTTCAATTGCATTGTTGGCCAGGTTTAGACTTTTCAGGTTTTTCAGGTTGCTTAAAACTTCTATGTCACCAATTTGGTTATCCGACAGGTTCAACTCCTCAAGCAGCGAAAGACCAAAGAGTGGCGAGAGGTCGGATATCATGTTATCGGAAAGATCCATTGTAATGGCGTGAATGCAGTATGCCGCCCCCTCCAGGTCATTGATGTCGGATGAGGACAGTTCAAACTCATCAAGGTCTTCGAGGTAGTAGGAGGGAAACTCGGTATCGGTGTCACCAAAGGCCCTGTATTTTATTGCGTCATAAAAATTGATGGCGTTAGGGCTTGTTTTGAATTTTTCAGGTTCCTTGTCATCGCGAATGATACTGAACCCATCGGTATTCAGATCCCACTCATAAACCGGCGAATAATCAATATCCTCATAGCTGTCGAGCGAATCGGCAAACTCCTCAATGTCGTTCAAAAGCAAAATATGGGAGAGTTTTATTAATCCCTCGAGATTATCAGTTGCTGCCAGCCTGTTAATTTCGTTGATATGCAATGCTGCCCGGTCGGGATGGTAGAGCATCAGGAACTTTGAAAAGCCTTTTCCATTGTCGGCTATTTCAATGTTTACAATGTCGCCGATTTTGTCGGCTATCTTCCGCAAAATCGAATATTGCTGGTTTTTGTAAAGGTTGATCAGGGTGAGGGCGATATGGTTAAGATTTGCAGGGGTATACGCCTCCTGAAGTTTTTGCTGTAATTCTTTAATCTTCATTTTGGATGAATTAAGTGTTTAACCATTTTTTAAACGCAGCAGACCGGTCAATGCTTACAATGGTATCCATGTCATCCTCGGCTTTGGGTTTGAGTTCGAGCTTTACCCGCGACCTGGAGTAGGCTATCATGCTTGCAATGGATTGGATGTTAATCACATATTTGCGGTTAATCCGGAAAAACATTTTGGGATCGAACATCTCCTCGAGTTTGTCGAGTGTAAAGTCGACCGAATAGGAATTCCCCTGAAATGTGCGAAGGTAAACACCTTTGTCCATAACATAAAAGTATGCGATTTCAGATACTTCCACCATCTTTATCTTGCTGCCTACTGCAACCGTTAATCGCTCCTGATATTTGTTTTCTTTACTGATGATCAGGCTGTATAACGATTGCAGATCGACCGTGTTGCGCTTCAATCCAGCGAAATCCTCATACTTTTTTAAAGCAGCAGTAAGTTCCTCATGAACAATGGGTTTTAAAATGTAATCGATACTCTTCAGTTTAAACGCTTTGATGGCATATTCATCAAAGGCCGTGGTAAATATTACCGGACTTGAGATATTTACCTGTTCGAAGATTGCAAAACTCAGATCGTCTTCAAGATGGATATCAAGAAAAATAAGGTCGGGATCAGGATTTGATTTAAACCATTTTACTGATGCTTCCACGGATTCGAGTTCGGCCAGAATTTTTATTTCGGGATTATAATCCCGTATCATCTTTTTTAACCGCAAAGCAGCAAATGCTTCGTCTTCAATTATCACCACATTCATATCTTAGTTTTTTTCAGTTTCAGTTTTCTCTGTTTTCAATAATGGTAATTTTGCAATAAAATGAGTTTCGCCTTTTATGAATTCCGGTTTTAGCTCGGAAACAAGTGCATACCTTCGACTGATGTTTTCCAGCCCCACTCCTGTAGATGCAAATTTCGTTACGCGAAGCTTCATGTTGTTTACAATATTCAATTTATGTTGCTCGTCAACAAACACTTCAATTTTCAATGGATGTTCCTTTGAAAAAGTATTGTGTTTAATTGCATTTTCGATTACCAATTGTATTGCTATCGGAAGAATCTGAAAATCGTAATACAATTTATCTATATTGATTTCAATAATAATTTTCTTCATAAATCTGATCTCCAACAGGAAAAGGTATGCATTTAAAAACTCCAGTTCCGTACTGAGCGAAACAACGTCTTTTTCCTTGTTTTCGAGAACATACCGATAAACCTTCGAAAGTCTCTCGGTAAAGGATTCGGCAAGGTCGGGATCGATTTTTATGAGTGAAGTGAGCACGTTTAAGCTGTTGAACAGGAAGTGAGGGTTTACCTGTTGTTTAAGCACTTCGAACTGCGACTGCAGGTTTTCTTTCTGTACCTTAAGCAGCTGTGTGTTTGCCTGGGTTAATTGTCTGGTTCGCTCGACAACGCTTTGTTCAAGTGTGGTGTTAATCTGTTCGAGTTCGTTTTTAGCGTTGATCAGCCCGATCTCATACTTCTTGCGCTCGGATATATCGATGATGATTCCTCTGCGCCCTACAATTTTGTTGTTGCGGATAATAGGGGTCCCGAAAACCATTACCGGACAATGCGTTCCGTCTTTTTTAATAGCCGTAAACTCAGAAGCCTCTGTTTTTATGCCTTGGGCTGACTTTTTGAAGTTCTCAATAATTAGCGGAATATCTTCTGCAACAAAAAAATCGAGTGCGGAAACATGCTCGTTTGGATCCTCCGGCAGGATGCCAAAGAAATCATCCCCGGCTTTATTGGTAAATACAATGCGCCCTTCTAAATCCAACTCGAAAATGGGTTGCGGCAGAAAGTCCATTAACTCTTTGTAATTCTTCTGACTTTCTGTAGCAGCAATTTCAGCTTCCTTGCTTCGGGTAATGTCGATGATGATTCCATCGAGGTAAATCACTTGACCCTGAGTGTCGAAAATGCACTTGCCGTTTTCCTTTACCCATACAATGTTACCGTTGCGATGGATAATCCTGTATTCGAATTCGTAGGATGATTTGGTTTTTGCGGCCTCAGAAATAGTATTTCTGCAAATCTCAAGATCATCCGGATAGATTATCGAAGCAAAGGAGCGAACCGCATTGTTCGTGAAATCGGAAGGCGGATATCCACTGATGGAGAAGAGTTTTTCGCTGAAATACTCAACGCTGTAATTCTCATCGAATTTGCATCGATAGGCTGCGCCAAGCAGGTTCGACATGATGCTGTGCAGTTGCTCGCGGCTCTCGTTTAAATGTTTGGATATCTCCTCTCTTCTTCTGATCTCCTTTTCCAGATCCTGATTCAGTAATTTCTCCTTCTCAATTAACAGCTGTGCATATCTGTTTTTCTCTTCCTCGATTTGTACTTTGGCTTCAACCTGGGCTTTATTGGAAGCTTCAAGCAGCAGCTCCTGTTGAATTTCTTCTGCCTTTATCCTTGAAGCAGTGCTTTCTTCAAAATAAATCCTCGCTTCCATAACAGTCATCAGAAACAAACAGAGAATTATTAGGTAATAGGAGTTGTTCAGGATAACCAACAGGTCGAACTCCATTTTGAAAATAACACCGGCAGGAACAAGTATCAGCGGAGTAACGAGAAGTCCGGCAGCAATCCCAAAAGAAAACTGAAGAAAAAATCTTTTTACCATGTGCTTTTTCCAAGGCATTTTCCGGTTCAGAAACTGTATGAGATTCAGAATGGGATAGGATAGAATCAGTCCAGCCAGGAATGTGAGGATAATCCCCCGAAATACCCTGATAAAAAGTACTTCAGGGTCGTTGAGGAAATCCGCTTTGTAAAAATACATTTGCGAGATAACGATAAACTGAAGTCCCAGTGACAGAAAAAGAAGAAGCCGTAACAGCTTTCCCAGCGGGAAATATTTATTGGTTTTGTTTTGAGGCATTGCTTTTTATTTGTTAACCCACAAAGACCCGGGCTTATCTGATATGCATACTTAAAAGTCTAAATGCAGATCAATATGTCCAATGCATTCATAACTCTTGTACTTCAGTTTCCAGTATCCGGGATTCGCATTAATGTATTCATCGACCCGGAATGTATCCGGAGCTGTTAGTTTTTCGGTGTAAACCACATTGTTGTCGGGGTCAACCAAAAGCACTTCCATTTCCCCTTCCGAAACAACAATATTGCCATGAAGGTAGAGCTTTTCAACGTGTTTATCAATATTTGCTATTACCAATCCCCGCGAATTTTTGTTAATGGGGGAGTCAAATCCGAAATTTATGTACATATTCTTCTCGCATCCGGATATAAAGAATATGCTCGCTGCGAGCAGGCTGAGAATTGTTTTTTTCATGCTTGTTTTTTTTCAAGGGATTAAAATGCCCGTAAATTTCAGAATCAGGTTTAATTGTGTTTCTCAAATAAGTGGACCTCATCAGATTGATAATTGATGGGACAAAAATAGGCACAGCCAATTCCCCTTGGAAATTAAATTGGCTGAAGGAGCAATCCGGAAGGTTGAAAGTGTAATAACGGTATTTGGGCGAGAATCCTAATTCCGGGCAAGCCGAAAGGAAGTCGAAAAGCTGTTATTTCTAGAAGGGTTGGTCCTCAAATCCCGCATTCTGCCCCAGGTCAAACGAATTGTCTCTTCCCTTCTTGAAATCCTCGTTCATTTTGGAACCGAAGGTAACGGCGGGTTTTCCCGACTCTTCCTCGAAAACAGGGCTCAGGTCTTCAAGATCGGAGAATTTGGCAAATGTATCCTGGAAGCGCAGATTCACCTCGCCTATAGCCCCGTTTCTGTGCTTGGCAATGATAATTTCGGCCATTCCTTTGGTGGAGTTGCCATCGTCGTCAACATCAAGTCCGTATTTCTCGGGACGATGGATAAAGCAGACAATATCGGCATCCTGCTCAATAGCTCCCGATTCCCTGAGGTCGGAAAGCTGTGGTTTTTTGTTTCCGGAGCGCAGTTCAACGCTACGGTTAAGCTGGGAGAGGGCGATGATGGGTACGTTAAGCTCTTTGGCAATACCTTTGAGCGCGCGGGAAATGGTGCTAACCTCCTGTTCGCGGTTTCCTTTTGAGTCACCCGGTCCGCTCATCAGCTGAAGGTAATCGATTATAATAATCTGTATATCATAAAGGTTTTTCAAGCGGCGGCATTTTGCGCGGATTTCATAAATAGAAATTCCCGGAGTATCATCGATAAATATAGGAGCCTCCACTAATCCTTTTATCCTGTATTCAAGCTGTTCCCACTCGTATTGTTCAAGGCGGCCATTGCGGATTCTGTCTGAAGGGAGTTCTGTTTCGGCAACAATAAGGCGGTTAACCAGCTGAATGGACGACATTTCGAGGGAGAAAAGGGCAACGGCTCGTTTGTGCTCAACGGCCATATTACGGGCCATGGAAAGAACAAAGGCTGTTTTCCCCATAGAAGGTCGGGCAGCGATGATTATAAGGTCGGAACGCTGCCAGCCTGAAGTCATACGGTCGAGTTTCGTAAACCCTGATGGAACCCCGCTAAGCGCGTCTTCACGCTTGGAGGCTTCCTCGATCTGGTGGATGGCTTCCTTGATGAGAATGTTCAGTTTGGCCGTTTCCTTGCGGATGTTTCCTTCAGCAATATTGAAAAGCTGGCGTTCGGAAAAATCAAGAAGTTCGTCAACGTCGTTCGAATCGTCATAAGCCTTGGCTTGTATTTCGGATGCCACACGAATAAGCTCCCGCTGTATGAATTTTTGGGCAACGATTCTGGCATGATATTCAAGGTGGGCTGCCGAGGCTACGCGACTGGTAAGCTGAGTGATGTACAATGCACCCCCCACTTCGTTGAGCAGTTCGGTTTTCTTGAGCTCTTCGGTTACGGTAAGGATATCGATAGGCTGTTGACGGGTAGAAAGGTCGATAATTGCCCGGAACATTTTCTGATGGGCATCTTTGTAAAAACTCTCGGGTTTGAGAATGTCGAGCACAGCGATAACGGCATCCCTCTCAAGCATGATGGCGCCTAAAACAGCTTCCTCCAGATCCATGGCTTGTGGCGGTATACGGCCATATTCAGGAATTAATTTTGCCGGACTTGTTTCTTTTCTTGTGTTTTTAACCGCCATGGGAATTGCCTTATTTTTATGATTTCAAAGTTAGAAAAAACGTGTCCTTTTTCTAATGTTTTCTTAGTTTACTTTTTTCAATTTGCGAGAAAAATGATCAAGCTCTCTCTGCAACAATTCCCTGCTGATTGCTTTGCCATGTCCCGGTAAAAAAGTATGACATCCGGTTTGTAAAAGTTTTCCCCAGCTGTTAACTACTTCCTTCACATTATCCCCGAAAGGAGGAAATACGGAATTGAAAAATATCCCGAAAACAGCATCGCCAGCGATAGCAATTTCATTGTCAATAATTACGCTCAATGATCCGGCGGAGTGTCCCGGTGTGTTAATCAATCTGATATTCACACCGGATGAAGAAAGATCGGTGTCGGCCTTCACAATTACATCCGGAACAAAGGGTTTAAAAGGGATGGACTTTAATTTCAACAACTTTCCCAAACCGATTATAAACCTTGTGGGCAGAATGGTGCCCTTTGGCATCGGGGTGCAACCGGCAACTGCATATTCAGCTTCAGCCTCACTAATATATATCTGGCAGTTTTCTTGTTTTTGCAAAACGAAAGCATTCTCACAATGATCGAAATGAGCATGCGTCAGAATTAGTTTGTCAATTCCGGGATTGTTGCTGTTAAGGTTTTCAATATTCTGTCGAAGCTTGGAAAAAGATGATTCTTTACCTGTGTCAACCAGGATATTCCCGGAAGGAGCAACAATCAGATACGAATTGCTTCTGCGATTGAGCACTTGGAAAATGTGGCAGTCGCCACTGGTTTTCCAGCTCTTCAGGGGCTTGTTTCTTATTGATAAGTTCATAAAACCAAAATATAAAATACTTTCTTAAAAATCTCTGTGAAACGCTAAATTTACACAAAAAAAATCTTCATGATTCTTTTTCCCAACGCAAAGATTAACCTTGGACTTCACGTCCTTTCAAAACGCAAGGACAATTTTCACAATTTGGAAACCCTGATGTATCCAGTTGGAATATGCGATATACTTGAATTTATCCCTTCCCTCGAAAAAGAAACCCGCTTGAAGCTTAGCGGTATATCTGTTTCGGGGGATATGCAAAGCAACCTTGTCTATAAGGCATATATTCTCTTGAAGGAATTGTACAAACTGCCTCCGGTTCAAATCCACCTCCATAAGATAATTCCTGCAGGGGCAGGCCTGGGGGGAGGATCTTCGGATGCTGCGTTTATGCTGATGGGATTGAATCGGTTTTTTGATCTGGGACTTTCATTGGATGAGTTGAAAACGCATGCCGCTTCTCTGGGGAGCGATTGCAGCTTTTTTGTGGAAAATGTTCCTGCCTTGGCCTCTGGAAAGGGAGAAATACTTGTGCCTGCAACAACTTATCTGAAAGGTTATAAGTTGCTTCTTTTTTTCCCGGGTTTCCCTGTTTCAACGGCAGAAGCCTATGGTGGGATCATCCCTGACCCTGGTAAAGAAAGTCTCACTTCGATTTTGGAACAGGGTATTTCAACATGGAGGGGAAATCTGGTAAATGATTTTGAGAAGACCATCTTTGAAAAGTATCCTGAATTGAGAATCCTGAAGGAGGGGCTTTATGAGAGCGGTGCGCTGTATGCGTCTATGAGCGGAAGCGGTTCTGCTATGTATGGTCTGTTTGATGCAGAATATGTTATATCGCCAGGATTGAGGAAGGGACTTATCTGGGAGGGCCTGCTCCAAGAATAAGGGGCGTCTCATTTTGGCCGGGGCATTGAAAGAGAAAAGGATCACAAAGAAAAAGTTTGGACTTACTCTTTGTAATCCTTCAGGTCATTCAAACCTGAATGTAGGGACAGGTTGTGTTGGCCGCCTAAAATCTTCCGGGACAGGTTTAGCCCAACCCGGAAGCATAGTACGAGTTTCTTATTCTACCTCAGCAATCAGAAAGTTCTTGGGAATGGTTTCTCCCTCTTTAACATAAATTTTCTTGAGTTTTCCTGCCACCGGGATGGTAACAATATTCCTCATTTTCATTGCTTCCAGGATTAGGATTGCTTCACCTTCCTCCATTTTTTTGCCTTCCTTGACAAAAATCTTCAAAATCGTACCAGGGATATAAGAAAGGATCATTTTGGGATCAGCAGGCTTATAAAACTTTCGGTTTTCGAATTTCTTTGTCAGAGTAGTCCTGTATTCAGTTTCACCGATCTGCAATACTTTGCAGTCGATACTGCCTAATTCGCAGGGGCTTTTAACATCCACTTTCGAGGCTGTTCCCGACTTTGTTTTTTTTGTTGTAACCATGTAGGTATGAGATTAAAATGGGGGTATACCGTGTTTTTTTCTTGGCATTGAGATATCTTTTCTCAGCGAAACGTCAATAGCATGAATGAGCATGGTACGCGTTTCGGCGGGCTCTATAACCGAGTCGATATAGCCTTTTGCAGCTGCAACGTATGGGTTGGCGAATTTCTCTTTGTATTCTTCCACTTTTTGTTTCCTCATTTTCTCGGGATCAGCAGCAGTTGTGATTTCTTTTTTGAAGATAATGTTTGCTGCACCTTCGGGACCCATAACCGCAATCTCTGCCGAGGGCCAGGCAAAAACAAAGTCAGCTCTGAGGTGGCGGGAGTTCATTGCAATATAACCTCCTCCGTATGCCTTCCGGATAATAACCGTGATTTTTGGAACGGTGGCTTCGCTGTACGAATACAGGATTTTTGCACCGTGTCTGATAACACCGGCATGCTCCTGGTCCACACCCGGCAGATAGCCCGGCAAGTCGACCAAAGTAACGATTGGAATATTGAAAGCATCGCAGAAGCGAATGAAACGAGCTGCCTTATCGGATGAATCCACGTCAAGCACACCGGCCAGTACTAGCGGCTGGTTGCAAACAAACCCTACGGTACCACCGTTAATTTTGCCGAACCCGATTACCATATTTGCGGCCCACAATTCCTGAACTTCAAGGAAATCGGAATCATCAACAATACTTCTCACTACGTCTCTTACATCATAAGGCTGACGTGCATCTTCGGGAACAATACTTGTAATCTTAAAGCTTTTCTTGGGGGGTCTGGCTGGAACGTCAATCGACTTCTCAGTGTTGCTCCAGGGGAGAAAGGTCAACAGCTTCTTAATCTGCTGGAAACACTCGTCTTCACTCAATGCGAAGAAATGTGCATTTCCGGTAATTTCTGCATGCACGCGTGCACCACCTAGCTCTTCCATTGATATTTCCTCACCCAGCACAGTTTTGATAACCTCTGGTCCGGTAATGAACATCTTGGAAATTTTGTCAACCACAAAAACAAAGTCGGTGAGTGCAGGAGAATAAACGGCACCGCCGGCGCATGGGCCGAGGATAACAGATATCTGAGGGATAACCCCGGAAGCCAGGGTGTTTCTGAAGAAGATTTCTCCATATCCGGCCAATGAATTCACTCCCTCCTGAATACGGGCACCTCCTGAGTCGTTAATGCCGATAAGGGGCATTCTCATTTTCAGGGAGTGATCCATGATTTTGGTAATCTTGCGGGCGTGCATCGAACCGAGTGACCCACCGGCTACAGTGAAGTCCTGGGCGAAAATACAAACCGGCTTGCCATGAATGGTGCCGGTTCCGATAATTACGCCATCCCCGTGAAGGGTCTTCTTTTCCATGTCGAAGTCGCGGGCATCGTGCTCCACAAATAGATCATACTCGTTGAAGGATTCTTTGTCCAATAAAGCCATGATCCTTTCGCGGGCCGTAAGCTTGCCCATTGCATTCTGCTTTTGTATTGCCTGTTCTCCTCCACCCAAAAGCACCTGCTCACGTCTTTTCTTCAGTTCAAGAATTTTTTTATTAATTGCCATAAACTATTGTTTTTGTTAGACTTACAAACATTTTTAGTCCGAAATTTCGAATATTGCGAGTACAAGATTAGTAAATCCTGAGTATTTAAAAAAATGCCATCCCGATTTTGGGTCAGGTTGGCGCAATCAACGCATTCTATATGAATCAGATATCACCCAAAGATTTTTTTGAGGCTGGAGTCGGAAACCGTTTTCGAATTTCGGAATGAAAATGTCGAAAAGAGTTAGCCAGCCAATGGAAAAAATAAAATTTGAAGAATTCCCCTGCAATTGTCATTGGATTATTTTTTTACCCGCCAACAAATATCAATTGTTTGATAAATAGTATATTTTTGCAGATGTTGAAAAGACCATTATGATAAAAAGATTTCTGTTTTTTACTTTGGTGTTGCTTACCGGGTTAGGTCGCTCTTACTCACAGAATCCGGTGGCCGACAGTCTAAGGAGCCTTCTTGATGTATCTGAGGGTGAGAAGAAGGTCAATCTGTACAGTGAGATTGCAGAGGCCTTATACCGAACGGATGCATTAAATGCTATTGACAACAGCAACCAGGCTATTATTTATGCGAAAAACACAAAGAATAATGATTTAATCGGATTAGCCTACAAAAACCTGGGTACTTTATATTATGAATTTCTTTCAGACGATCCAAAGGCGAGCGAAGCGTTCCAGGCTGCATTGCTGTATTTCGAAAAATCCGGGAATAGTGAAGAGACTGGCCTGGCGCTAAATTTCCTTGCTGCCATTAAAAACTACCAGAATGAGATAGATGCTTCTATTGCTTACAGTGAAAGAGCTATTCAGATATCGAGGTCGGGACAGAACCACGAGGTTGAATCCGGAGCATATTACAATCTTGGTAATAGCTATTACAATATGAACGATTTCGAGAAAGCTCTCGATTATCACAGGAAATCTCTGGAACTGAGGCAAAAACTTGGAGACATTAAAGCCATTGCAAGTTCGCTAAACAGGCTCGGGAATTTGTCGTTTGCCAAGCAGGATTTTAAACTTGCTGAAGAGTACTATATTCAGGTTCTGGAAATCCGAAGGCAGGAAAACGATTCCAGAGGCCAGGGCATCGCACTTCTGAATTTGGGGAACGCCAGCAATCAGCTGGGGAACATGGATAAGGCGATAGGATTCTATAAAGAGGCTTATGAAATATTCAAGGAACTCGACTTTAAGCAGGGAATAGCTTCTACCCTAAACGGAATGGGGGTTATTTACAGCCACTGGAGAGCATTTCCAAGTGCCCTAAAAGTATATAAGGAGACTCTGGATATTGTTGAAGATCTGGGTGACCAGAAGGAAATTGCCAATACAATGGCCAATATTGGAATTGCTTACAACAATATGATAACAGATACATTGGAAAGTGTTTATGGAAAGGACTTTCGCGACAGTGTTTACATTAATAAAGCAAAGCCGAATTATCCCGTAATTGATGAGGCGATCCGCTATCATACTCTTTCGCTGGGAATAAGGAGGCAATTAAATGACAAGCGAGGTATTGGCGTTTCCCTGGCAAATCTTGGAATTACCTATTCATATATCGGTCAAATCAGTAAAGCCCGGAAATATTTCGAGGAATGGCTTTCTATGGCCGAGCAGATTCAGGACGATGATCAGCAAACCGCAATATATATTTCTCTGGGACAGCTTTACCGATACGAAGGTAGGTATGATAATGCAATTGACTATTACAACCGTGCGCTCGCTACTGCCGAGAAAATCAACATGAAAATGTATGTCCAGACCATCGCGGAAGAGCTATCCAAAGTGTATGAGTTAAAAGGTGATTACAAGCAAGCTCTTGGCAATTACAGGAAGTTCAGGGAGACAAAGGATTCGATCATGACGATGGAGGGGCAGAAGCTGATAAGTGAAATGCAGGTGAAATACGAGACGGACGCCAAGGAAAAAGAGAACCAATTGCTTAGAAAAGACCAGGTGATCAATGAAGCAAGGTTAAAGCAGCAGAAATTTGTCATTCTCACTTTCGTGTTGGTCATTTTGGCTGTTGTGGCTTTTGTGATCATGCTTATACGGCAGAATAACCAAAAGAAAAAGGCAAACTTCGAGCTGGCCAAGAAGAACATGCTTATAACCGAACAGAAAAAAGAGATCACCGACAGCATCCAATATGCAAGCCGCATCCAGAACGCAATACTTCCCCCGGCAGAGTTTATCGAAAGTCTCTTGCCCGATCATTTTATTATTTACCGTCCCCGGGATATCGTTAGTGGCGACTATTACTGGATTACAGAAAAAGGGTCGAAGATTTATATTATGGCTGCCGACTGCACCGGCCACGGGGTTCCCGGAGCATTTATGAGTATGCTGGGAGTAGCGTTTTTAAATGAGATTGTAAGCAAGCACGCTGAGATTTCAGCAAACCAGCTGCTGAACGAACTCAGGAAGCAGGTTATCAGCTCACTGCATCAGACAGGTCGCGAAGGGGAAAATCAGGATGGTATGGATGTGGCTCTTTATATTGTCGACAAGCATGAAATGAGCCTCGAATATTCCGGCGCAAACAATTCCCTTTTCATTTATCGGGAAGAGGAATTTATCGAATTGAAGGCCGATAAAATGCCTATTGGAATCCACCGTCTAGCCGATACTTCCTTTACCAACTATAAGATTGATATCCGGAAAAACGATATGATTTATGCTTTCTCGGATGGCTATCCCGACCAGTTCGGAGGCCCCAACGGCAAAAAGCTGATGATAAAAAACCTGAGGAAAACTCTCCATAATATTAATTCCAGGCCTATGAAAGAGCAAAAGGCCATCCTCGAAAAAACACTAGACGATTGGATGAATGGAGCCCACCAAATCGACGATATTCTGGTAATGGGTGTTCGTATTTGATTGAATTCCCGCATTGTGAGGAAAACCAAACAATGCAGGAGCTCATTTTTACTTTTAATCCAGCAATTTCGCAACAAGGGCTCTGAGCTCATCACCGCGCACATCTTTCGCAATTATGATCCCATCCCGGTCTAGCAAAACAGTGTGCGGAATACCATTAACCCCATATAAGCCGGCAGCTTTGCTTTTCCATCCTTGTAAATCCGACATGTGGTGCCATGTCAGGTTGTCGCTTTCAATAGCAGTTTTCCATCCCTTCTCATCCGTGTCAAGCGAAACTCCAACAATGTCAAAGCCTTTGGCGTGATAATCCTGATAGAGTTTTACAACATTCGGGTTTTCTCTTCTGCAGGGTCCGCACCAGGAAGCCCAAAAGTCGATCAACACAATGTTTTCACCCACAAATGACGAAAGTTTCATCTCCTGCCCATCCGCTCCGGGAAGAACAATATCGGTGAATTTCTGGCCCACTGCAACTTTTTCAAGGATTGCAATTTTCGCATTCATATCAATAATAAATTCCGATTGCGCGAGGTTCTTGTCCAATGTTGCAATGATGCTTTTGAGTTCTTCCAGCTCAATTGAATTGAACATGGAACGGCGAATAATATAAGGTGTCACAAATGAAGCTTTGTTTTGAAGAACAAAATTGCGGTTGTAATCCAGCTCTGCTCTCTCGATCGTTTCATATTTAAGAACAATTTCGTCAGCTTTTTTTGTATCCTTAGCTTTTTCAGCAGCTCTGTATTCCTTAAGGAGCGATTCTTTTTCCGAGCCAATTGAAGATAAGCCCGAAGTGTAGGCTTCAAGTTCTTTATGAACCAATGAACCTTCGACTTTTGTTAAAGAGGGATCATTAAAATCGGCAAAGACTTTTATTTCAGCATTTTCAATGAAAACAGGAATCAGAGCGTTGGAACCCGAAATTCTAAGATAGAGAAGTTCCGGCACATCCACTCTCCCTTTAAAAACAATTGGAAAAATCTTAGACTCTGATGAATCAATATTTATCATCTCGGCGTTTTTCCTTTTCGAAATGAAAATCCATTCGTCCCCGGCATTCTCAGCACTTAAGCTAAGCACAAAGCCCGGGTTGATGCTATTGGATTGCCCCGCGGCCGGAGGAGTGAAAAAATTCAATGCAAAAAAAAGGCTAAGGATCAGGAGGGTCTTTTTCATGATTATTGAGTTTGTTTTATTGGGTTTTTAGTATAAACAAGCTTGCTGTTTGTTTTATTTCATTCGCTGGTTAAAAAGCCTTATAAGTTCTCCGGCCGCAACAAATGAACTTAGGCGGTTCTCCAGAACTTTTTTCTCAAAATCGGCTGCAGCCATCTGTATTTCCGGGTCGCCGTAAAACTGTCGTTTTAGCTGGGCGTTTATCGTTTCGTACATCCAATATTTGGACTGTTCGTTTCGGCGTTGGTTGAAATAATTGTTGGCACCGGTCAAACTTTTGTAATCGAGGATGGCTTTCCAGATATCCTCAATTCCCTGGTTTTTCTGGGCGCTGCAGGTCAGTACTTTAGGGAACCATCCTGAGGGGGAGGGAGGAAAGAGGTGAAGGGCATTCTGGTATTCGGCCCGGGCCAGGTTTGCCTTTTCGATATTGTTTCCATCGGCTTTGTTGATGGCAATCATATCGGCCATTTCCATGATGCCTCTTTTTATGCCCTGCAACTCGTCTCCTGCACCAGCCAGCATAAGCAACAGGAAAAAATCGACCATCGAATGCACAGCCGTCTCGGATTGACCTACACCCACCGTTTCAATAAATACGGTNNNNGATTCTCTGGTTTTCCGGGCCACACCGCCTAATGATCCGCCTGAAGGGGAGGGGCGGATAAAAGCCCTCGGGTCGGTAGAAAGCAATTCCATCCGGGTTTTGTCGCCCATAATGCTTCCTCCGGAACGTTCGCTGCTGGGGTCAATGGCAAGCACGGCAAGTTTTTTTCCGAGGGAGGTCAGGTGGCTTCCAAAAGATTCGATGAATGTGCTCTTACCAACTCCGGGAACGCCGGTTATGCCAATCCGGATTGAGTTTCCCGCATGAGGAAGGCATTTTTCGATAATCTCCTGGGCAATACCCTGATGCGATTCGAGGGAACTTTCTATCAGGGTGATGGCCTGGCTCAGAACGGTACGATTTCCCGCCAGTATTCCTTCTACATATGCTGCGGTGGAAGGACTTTTTCGTGCCGAGCGAATCCTATCTGCGGCCCCCTTGTTAACGGATTCGGGCTGTTCTATGCCTTTGGAAACGCTAAGGGCCGAGTGGGGATTCTTTTCTTTGTTCATGGAAAATGTTTCCGGCTATTCGATAACCTCGCCCCTGACCCAAAGAATAACCTTTGGATTCTCGGGAGAATTAGTGAGCACGGTTATGGTTTTATTCTGCTGTCCCGATTTACCTGCAGAGTTAAAGGTTGTTTTGATGGTTCCGGTTTTCCCGGCAGGAATCATGTCGGCCGAAGTAATTACAGCGGTGCAACCGCATGCTGCCGTAACTTTGCGGATCAACAGGTTCGATTTGCCGGTGTTTGTAAAACTGTATTCGAAGGACGCAGACTCGCCCTTTTTGAGTTTTCCAAAATCAAAAGTGTTCTGGGCAAAGCTGATATTGGGGGCTTTTGCTTTCTCGTCGGCTGAGATCTTTGTGAAGTCCTCTTCCAGATTCGCGCTGACAACCAACTTGAAGGTGTTCTCGGTTTTCCCGTTTACATAAATGTCCATACGGTCGATAATAAATCCCCAATCGTCCTTCTTCGATGAAATGTAGCTGACCTCCACAATTCCTTTCTGATTGGGGGCGAGGGTTGCCGGTGTTACCTTAACCGAAATATGGGCAGGGATGTTTTCAAACTTTAAGGATTGCGGTTGTGCAGAGGTATTTATTACCTTAACCTGTTTTACCTGCAGCTGCCCCTTGTAAACGGTGCCGAAACTCAGGTGATTCATATCCATTCTTACCGGTCCGAAAGCAAATTTGTACTGGTCTTCAACAGAAAGAGGCTTTGGAGCAACATTCCCATTGATGGTAAGCTTCACAATCGAAGGCTCTGCATTCGACTGGACCGTTATATATTTCTCAAATGACCCGGGTCTTCCTACAGGATTGTAAGCGGCGCTGACGAATCCTTTTTGCCCCGGTTTTACAGGTTCCTTTGTCCACTCCGGAGTGGTGCAACCACAGGATGTGCTTACATTCTGAATGATCAGCGCTTCTCCGCCGGTGTTTGTAAACTCGAATTTGTGGATCTGGAGTCCCCCCGACTCCTGCATCTCGCCAAAATTAAAACTGGTTTCGTTAAATGATATGGAAGCCGTTTTCGACTGGGCATTGAGGCCCAGTGAAACCAATGCCAATGTAAGGCTTAACAGGAAAGATATCTTTTTCATTGTTTTATTTTTTGAAGATTACAAGATCTGACTATCAAAATTCATGCAAAAATTTTACACATGCAAAATTATAAATTTTATGCCCTTATACCATTTTAAAAAGATAAATGTTTCAGCCACTTCGATTGACTCCAAACCTTTGCTTTTGCTCTTCCATTATCAACTCTCAGCAAGCTGTCAAATCTTCCTGTGGGCACCGGGGCTGGTAAATGAAGGCGTTCGCAGCAGAGCCTTTGGGTTCCGGACAGAGGCCTGGGAGTGTTTTTGTTTTTTTGATTCAATCAACAAAGTGTATTTAAATTAGACTTAAAACATTTATAATGAGTAGTTTTAAACAAAGTTTGATAAGGCTTGCATTGTATTGAAACACAATTGCGAAAAAATTGTTTACGTAAGCATATCCTGAATTTGCTTATAAAATCTCAGGAATAATTAACTTTATACCTTCGATTTAAAAAAGGCCGTGTTGAAAACGAACAAATCACACATATATTTCCTTGCCCTGCTAATGCTCATGATTCCTCTGGTTGCGAGCGCTCAGTTCTATAATGGCCATCAGATGAAGTTTGGCAAGAACCGGGTTCAGTTCAACACCTTTTATTGGAAGTTTTATCGTTTTGAGAGGTTTGACGTGTATTCCTATGAAGACGGTACCGATCTTTCTTTGTTTGTGGCGGGCTATGTGGAGAAAGAAATCGAGCGGATTGAGCGTTTCTTCGATTATAATTTCGAAAAGCGTTTGATATTCATCACCTACAACAAAATGTCCGATTTCAGGCAAAGCAATATCGGTCAGGCTTTGGTGGAGGAGGATAATTCCAACATAGGCGGAGTAACCCGGATTATTCAGAATAAAATATTTATTTATTTCGAGGGAGATCACCTGAAACTCCAACGAGAAATAACCCAGACTATTTCAGAAGCCCTCATTCAGGAGATGCTGTACGGTAATGATTTTAAGGATAATTTCACAAACTCCACACTCATACAAATACCCGAATGGTATCTTAAAGGCCTCGTCTCGTATGTAACTGAGCCCTGGAATTTCAACCTCGAAAATCGGGTGAAGGATGGCATTATTACCGGCAAGTACGAGAAGTTTAACCGACTTTCGGGGGCTGATGCTGTGATTGCAGGGCATTCGTTCTGGAAGTATATTGCCGACACCTATGGGCAATCGGTGATACCGAATATTTTATACCTTACCCGCGTCAACAAGAGCGCAAACTCAGGATTTCTTTACGTGCTTGGGCTTCCAATAAAGGATCTTTCATACGAATGGCTGGGCTATTATTTGGATATGTATGAGCAAGCCGAGAATCTTGCAGGTTTGCCAATGGAAGGGAAACTTTTTAAGAAAACGAAAAAAGCACGGGTGTATCAGCAGGTAAAAATGAGTCCTGATAGCAGGAACATTGCCTTTGTTACCAATGAGTTGGGCCAGTTCAGAATCTTTCTTTATGATACAGAAACCGAAAAAGTACATAGGATTCTAAAAAAGGAGCATAAGATCGATCAGATAACCGACTATTCCTATCCCATTCTGGCATGGCATCCCTCGGGAAAAATCCTGGCTTTTGTAACGGAAGAAAAGGGTTTACTTAGTTTGAACTACTACAATCTTGAAGATCAGGAGATTTCCAGCAGAATCTTGCTTTTATACGAAAAAGTTCTGGATCTTTCCTATTCCGACGACGGACTGAGGTTTGTAATATCAGGTGTTGTGAATGGTCAGACTGACATCTATATTCACAATATTGTTTCCGCAACCAACGAGCAGATTACCAACGATCTGGCCGATGATTTCAATCCCCGCTTTATCGAAAAGTCCACAGGCATCGTTTTCAGTTCCAATCGCAATTACGATTCCCTTGAACCCGAAAACCCGGCCGACACAGACAATAACATTTCCGAGTTTTATTCGGTATTTGCCTACAAACAAAATGGAAACGGGGGTGAGCTCAAGCGTATCACTGAACAGAACTATTTCAATTACAAATCACCATTTGCATTGGAAAACAACAAGTATTCCTATTTGTCCGACGAATCGGGTATCGTGAACCGCTATGCCGCCACTTTCGACAGCACCATTAGTTTTATAGACACAACCACGCATTACCGGTATTTCAGCCGTTCGGTTCCCTTAACCAATTACCGAAGAAATATTGAAGAGCACGATTATATCCCCTCCCTCGGAAAATATATAGAATTGATATTCCACGACAGCCGTTATAATTTGTATTCAGGGGCTCTTGATGCTCAGGATTCCAAAAAGCCGGAAATCAGGAATACTCCTTTCCGCGACAAGTATCTTCAGCAGATTCAGGAGCGCGACAGCCTCAAAAACATCAAGAAAACTACAATTTTCATCAGGGATGTCATCGACAACAGTTTTATCTCGGGGGAGGACACCTTTCGCCTTGATTTTACAACTATCGATATCAACAACTATGTTTTTGAAAAGGAGAAGCTCAATTTGTACAACGAGCGGTTTCGGCAGAACGGCTTCAGCATGGTGATGGACACCGCTAAGGAAACCCGTAAAATGTATATTGACTACGAAACCTCATTTTACCCGGATTATCTTGTAAACAAAGTGGATTTCAGCTTCCTAAACGAATCGTACCAAACTTTTACCGGGGGAGCTGTTTATTATAATCCCGGTTTCAATATGTTGTTTAAAGTTGGGGCCACCGATCTCTTCGAGGATTACCGGCTTATCGGTGGGGTGAGGTTTGCAACCGACTTTGACAGCAATGAATATCTTATATCCATTGAGAATCTAAAGAAAAGGTACGATCACCAGCTTATTCTTCACCGACAAGTGTTTAAAACGGCAACCGACTATTCCTATCTCAAGATTTTTACCCATGAGATGTTTTACTCGATTAAGTATCCGCTTAGTCAGGTTGCGGCTTTCAAAGCTACAGCTTCTGTGCGCAACGACCGGGTTGTGTATCTTTCAACCGATTTGCAAAACCTCAACGAAAAGGATGACTTCCGACCCTGGCTTGGGGCCAAGGGAGAGTTCATCTTTGACAACACGCGAACCCTTGGGAAAAATCTCTACACCGGCGCTCGATTCAAATTGTTTGCCGAGGCTTACAAGAGGATAAACGGATCGAAATCGGGGCTTTATGTTCTAGGGGCCGATTTCCGGCATTACACAAAGGTACATCGAACCTTGATTTGGGCAAACCGATTTGCCACAAGCACTTCCTTTGGCGGAAGCCCGTTGGTTTATTACATGGGAAGCGTTGATAACTGGCTCAACCTCTTCGGGAAGGTGGCAACTTTCGATCAGTCCGTACCCATCGATTACACGAAGAATTACGCCTATCAGACCCTTGCGACCAACATGAGAGGGTTTACGCAGAATATACGCAACGGGAACAACTTTGCACTTATCAATACCGAGCTGCGTTGGCCGGTATTTCGGTATTTTGCGAACCATCCCATCAGTTCCAATTTCTGGAACAATTTCCAGACGGTAGGTTTCTTCGATATCGGCACCGCCTGGTCGGGACTCCATCCCTGGTCGGGAAAAAATGCATACGACAAGGAAACCTACGAAAACGGTCCCATAACGGTTATTATAGATTCCAACCGTGAGCCAATTGTGGCCGGGTATGGGTTTGGAGTCAGAAGCCAGCTTCTGGGTTATTTTATACGTGCCGATTGGGCCTGGGGAATAGAGAACAGAACGGTTCTCCCCAGAGTTTTTTATTTGTCGTTGAACCTTGATTTTTAATCTGTCATGAATATGTCGGTTACACAAATACTAATTATTGTCCTTATCGGCCTTGTGGGCGGATTTGTAAGCGGCACATTCGGAATCGGAGGGGGCATCATAATTGTTCCGGCCCTTGTGTTTCTGGCGGGGCTTACCCAGCATGAGGCTCAGGGAACCAGTTTAGCCATGATGCTTGCGCCCATTGGGATACTGGGAGTGGTAAACTATTACAAATCGGGATATGTGAACATGAAGTTTGCAGTGATCCTGATGATTGCCTTCTTGTTGGGCTCGTACTTCGGGTCGAAACTGGCAGTCAATTTCGAAGGGAAGTTTTTGCGACAGTCGTTCGGTGTTTTGACAATTCTGATGGGCCTTAAATTGTTATTGGGGAAATAGCTATGGAATTACAACATAAGATAAAGCAACGGGCAGCAGAAATCTTTCCCGAGGTGGTTTCGATCCGAAGGCATATTCACGCCAACCCGGAGTTGTCGTTTGAGGAATACGAAACATCCGACTTTATATGCAAAGTACTTGGTGAGTGGGGGGTTCCCTTCAGGCGAGGAATTGCGGGAACAGGTATTGTTGCGGTTCTCGAGGGAAAACAGCCGGGTCGCACCATTGCATTCCGGGCCGATATGGATGCACTCCCCGTGAATGAAATAAACGATCTCCCTTTCAAGTCGGTACATGCAGGCAAGATGCATGCCTGCGGACACGATGTGCATACATCCTCACTTTTGGGGGCAATACGAATTCTTAGTGATTTAAAGAAGGAATGGGCGGGTACCATTAAATTTGTTTTTCAGCCCGGGGAAGAGAAATTGCCGGGAGGGGCAAACATGATGATTAAAGAGAATGCCCTTGCACCGGACGAACCCGAACTTATTATAGCCCAGCATGTTTTTCCTGATATGGAAGTTGGGAATGTGGGTTTTAAGTCGGGGCAATATATGGCCTCAAGTGATGAGGTTTTTATCACCGTTAAAGGAAAAGGCGGACATGCTGCTTTGCCCGACAAGCTTATTGACCCGGTTCTTATTACCGCGCACCTTATTACTTCGCTTCAGCAAATCGTAAGCCGACATGCTAAACCGGGTATGCCCACGGTCTTGTCTTTTGGGAAAGTAACAGCAGCAGGTGCGGTGAACGTTATTCCTGACTCCGTAAGGATCGAAGGAACATTCCGCACCATGAACGAGGAGTGGAGAAAACGGGCCCACGAACTTATCCGGAAAATCGCCTCCGATCTTACTTCAGGAATGGGAGGGAGTGCAGAGGTTGAAATACGCAATGGTTACCCCGTGCTTACAAACAATCCCGACGTAACCCGCAAAGCAAGGGCTTTTGCGGAGGCGTTTCTGGGGAGCGACAAGGTGCACGAACTTGAAACCCGAATGACAGCAGAAGATTTCGCATATTTCGCCCAGAAATATCCTGCCACCATGTTCCGTCTGGGAACCAGCGATCCGGGCATACCGGGCTCAGCTTTGCATACTTCCACTTTTAAAGTAAATGAGGATGCTATTGAGTTGAGCATGGGGCTGCTGGCTTTTATGGCGGTGGGGTTTTTAGAAGAAGATGTGACGGGGTGACGGGGTGATGTCGTGATGGAGTGATGGGGTGACGGGGTGATGGGGTGAATTTTGCCGCTATTTAAATTCATTCAAAATAGCAACACAAATAGAGAAATACCTTTTGCAAATCGGTTTAAGAATTTAACTTTGCAGCAACTAATTTTTGGTTAAACAAAAGACAAAAAAAATGGCTTACGTAATTAGCAAAGACTGTACTGCTTGCGGTACTTGTATTGATGAATGTCCTGTTGAGGCAATTTCCGAGGGCAGTATCTATAAGATTGATCCGGAACTCTGCACAGATTGCGGTGCATGCGCTGATGTTTGCCCGGTTGAGGCAATTTCACCCGCATAGTGATACCCGGTAAAATTTAATATGGCCGCTCCTGTTGAAGCGGCCTTTTTTATGCCCGAAAGTTCAGTTATTTCAAATAAGGGTTCTCGGGCAATTCTATGATTTTATAGCCTTGTTCCCTCATTTTCCTCATTGTGGCCTCGTCGGGGTATTCCTTAAAAACCACACAACAGATATTGTTGTATGGAATGATTCTCAAACGGCAGAGAAAATCCTTAAGCCTGAACTTTTGTTGAATTTCACGAAGGAGTTTGCGGTCGTGAGGCACAACTATTGAGTTCTCTTTACAGTTTGTGAGTATGTTGATTCCCTTAAAAGCAATGAGACGCAGCCCGATACCCATGGCCATTTTCTCGATTTCTCTTTCTGAAATCTTGAAAACATAATTGCCCACCTTTTCAAATGAGAAACGGTTTTTCCAAAGTTTATTGATTAGCAATGGGTTAAACCTGTCCAATATATTTTTGACCAACAGCAATAGTGGCATTTTTGTTAAAATGTCGATAGGCTCAATTATTATCGTAGCTTTTTTGGAAACCCTGATCATTTCATATAACCCCAGATATGCGCGGGGAAAATGGTGGAATGCCTCTCTGCACGAAACATAATCAAAACTATTGTCGGGATAATCAATATGTTCGACATTTATTTTCTGATAGTTCTCTATCAGTCCTTCTGATTTTGCCTCTGCAAGGAATGCGTCCGAAATGTCTGATGCCAAAACATTTTGTGACTTGTTTGCCAGGAAATTTGCCTCCAATCCGTTGTAATCGGCAATGGTAAGCCATGTGTTAGGCTTGCTCCAGAAGGGTTCGAGCATTAACAGTGTCCTGACATTAACCTTATAAAGCACACAATCCTGATTTTTGATGTGAAAAAGACGGGCGTCCTTTTCTCCAATCAGATTTTTCATATGAACTTCATGCGCCTCATGGCTTTTTTGTATACCGTCAACCGATTTGTTTTCCATATCCTTTGATTTCCCTTTGCAATCCTCAAAACTACTAATATTTCTTATTCATTATGTCGGCATTGCAGAATACTTAATATCCGTAAATAATAAACATTATGCGCAATAAATTGTCTTATTGTTGTATTTTTGAAAACTTATAAAATATTTAATCCCAAACAACGAAATTCCAGTAATATGAAGTACGACGTTTTAATCATTGGTACAGGTCCTGGCGGTTATGTTGCAGCCATACGCGCGGCGCAACTAGGTTTGAAAGCAGGAGTTGTTGAACGCGAATCGCTTGGCGGCATTTGTCTGAACTGGGGATGTATCCCTACCAAGTCCCTGCTGAAATCGGCACAGGTATATGATTATTTTAAACACTCGGAAGATTACGGAATAAAAGTTGAAGGTACTGTAAAGCCAGATTTCTCAGCCGTAGTTGCTCGCTCCAGGGGTGTTGCCGACGGGATGAGCAAAGGGGTTCAGTTCCTTCTGAAAAAAAATAAGGTTGAGGTTATCAGTGGTACAGGAAAGCTTGTTTCCGGCGGGAAAGTGGAAGTGACTTCAGCTGATGGCAAAAAGGAAGTTCATGAGGCCAGCCATATCATTCTGGCTACCGGGGCACGCTCAAAAGAATTGCCCAACCTCAAGCAGGATGGAAAAAAGATCATCGGCTATCGCGAAGCAATGACCCTGCCCAAACAACCCGTTTCTATGATCGTTGTCGGATCGGGCGCCATTGGCAGCGAGTTCGCGGGATTTTACAATAGCATGGGAACCAAGGTTACTCTTGTTGAGTTCCTTCCCAATGTGGTGCCTGTGGAAGATGAGGAAGTTTCAAAGCAACTGGAACGCTCCTTTAAAAAGGCAGGAATGACCGTGCTTACCAGCTCGAATGTAAAATCCGTTGATACCAGCGGTCCGCTTTGCAAAGTGAAAATCGTGACACCCAAAGGGGAGGAGGAGCATGAAGCCGAGATTGTGCTTTCTGCTGTGGGCGTTACTCCAAATATCGAAAATATCGGTCTCGAAGCTTTGGGCATCGAAATGGAAAAAGGTAAAATAAAAGTGAATGATTTCTACCAGACCAATGTCAAAGGGGTTTATGCTATTGGCGATATTGTTCATGGTCCGGCCCTGGCTCACGTCGCTTCTGCTGAAGGCATTGTTTGCGTTGAGAAAATCGCAGGCAAGAATCCCGAGCCTGTAGATTACAAGAACATTCCCGGATGCACCTATACAAGTCCTGAAGTTGCTTCGGTAGGCATGACCGAGAAGGCTGCAAAAGAGGCCGGTTATGATATCAAAGTAGGCAAATTCCCATTCTCAGCCTCCGGTAAAGCTAGTGCTGCAGGGGCTAAGGATGGATTTGTAAAGCTCATTTTCGATTCCAAATATGGCGAATTACTGGGAGCTCATCTCATCGGCTTTAACGTTACCGAGATGATTGCCGAACTGGTTGTTGCCAGAAAGCTTGAAACAACCGGACATGAGCTGATAAAAGCCATTCACCCGCACCCAACCATGTCGGAAGCAATTATGGAGGCTGCTGCGGCTGCATATGGCGAAGTGATTCACCTCTAGTATCAGTACCCCGGCTCGCCAACCCTGCCGATAAACAAGATGGCATTGCTGGTCTTTTCCCTTAGGACGAAGATAAAGGGATGGTTGGCGGTGAAATAGATTTTGTCGTCAGGACCGACGGAGGTAAATTCCATTTC
>JFJP01024468.1_pt1 | contig 40656 bp, 32 predicted proteins | sample 431651 | NCBI WGS metagenome assembly JFJP01 (sample SAMN02602958, study PRJNA72255) | Microbial mat metagenome, whole genome shotgun sequencing project. | biome: fresh water; feature: sink hole; material: water; isolation source: purple microbial (photo- and chemosynthetic) mats found in...
AACTTCACAAAGCCGCATATGAAGAAGCTTTGAGAGAGGGCGTGTCGCTTAATAAATTTGTGGAGAGCAGTATCGCAAATGCGCTTTTGTCACATGGAGCGTGAGATTTTTGATGGTCTCGTTGGTGTTATGACTATTTTGCCCCTACTATTAGTTTTCTTTTTTATCGTCTTTTGCGGCGTTGACTGCGTTCCTTTATTGAAAAAAGTGAAGATTAAATACCTGACACATTTGTCCTTAGCTAGCCGTAAACCTCGTCATGCGTTCCGATATTTACCAACACTATTTCATAATTCAAAATTTTGATAAATATCACGATTCGGTACTCGTATGTCAAAGATACGGCGTGATAGTCCGACATATTTCCTTTGAGTCTATGTGTTTTCAGCCATGTCGCCGTGTAATCTCCTTTTAGTTGCGTAAGAACCTTTTCGTATCTTTCTAACAACTCTTGATGTTTTGCAAAAAACTTTGCCTCTTTTTTACTATATCGCTCTGTTGCGCTAAGCTTCATTTCTTAGGCTGTTTATGTGTGTTTTTATATCGTTTATCGGCGTTGTTTTTGATGTGTTTGCTTTTAGCCCTTCCAAATCCATCAAAAGCTCATCTTCTAGTGTCGTATATTTCTCGGTTTTTACGACATCTTTTAAGTGTTCAAGTAAAAACATCACCTTGTCCATTGCGCTATCCTCGACCTTCAAAAGTAGCGTTTGCATCCTATGCCTCTTTTTTGTTATTTTCACAAATTATATCACAAACCCGCATCTGCAACAGTGGCATTTTGCGCCTCCTGTTTGCCGCTATTTTTCCCTCTTCTCCTCTTTTTTCTCATCTTTTACTGCGTTGGCTGTGTTCATAGCTTTGGCTATTTCCGGCACCATGTGTATCATCTCTTTTATCACCGTACCCCACGGGGCTTGGGCTTCGGTGTTTAGATTGGCAAAAGCGTTTAGTTGCGTTTGGTTCCAGTTGAAAGCTTTTTCCATCTCTTCTACGTCTTTGAAGCTCCCGTTATTTAGATGTAGATATAGCCGCCCTTGTCTGAGTGCGTGCCGTCTGTCCAGCAGTCTCTCCGACTGGTCTAGGAGGGCTTCAAAAAGACGGCAGAGAGTACCAAAAGCCCGTAAAATGTAAACGACTTGATAAAGCTCACCGTCATATCTTTCCACGCTAAATTGGTCTCTCTGTCTACTAGTGCTTTTATTACCGCTTCATTTTTATTTGAGCTATTTTTGTCTTTTTGTGTGTTTGATACCGTACCCTGACCTGCCAATATCATATAGCTTTGTAGCGTTTCGTTTGCTTCTACCTCCGTATGGCGCTTGATTTTTTCAATCTTTTTGACGGCCTCTTTGGTCGTTTCAAAATCAGCCGCTTTGCACACCTCATACGCTATGCCTGACTGTACAGAGGCTAGTAGCATACCCACAAGGATGATGAGGGTAGCCGTCACAGTCGCCGCTACGCCAAATAGCTTGTACGGTCTAGCCTGTTTTTCTAGTATGACGATAGCCTTTTCGACGAACAAATCCACTACGGAAAACCGATATGCGGTATGCATCATCGACTCGCCTGTGAACTCTTCGATGTCTTTTACCGAATGCGTATACATTCCGATTTCACAGTTATCCGCAAGCGTATTTTTGAACGCTATGCTCCTAGCGTCTAGCTTTTCTTGTATCGTCTTATCTTCTGATTTTGTCCAGCCGATCAAAAAGTGAAAAACCCAGGCAATGGCGAAATAAAGTTGCACCGCCCATAAATCATTAAATTTTTGTCGGAATTGGCTTTTTTTGCCAACCTCTAACTTTTGCAGAATTTCGTCATATTTACTTTCTCTGCTATCTATCGTATCGCTTATTTTTAAAAAATTATTGACACAATTGATGAGCGGCTCTTTTTTATAGACGAATACCGCCTGCATACCCAAAACAATAATTATAGTCTGCCAAATATGCTCCCACAAAAATAGTAATACATCCGCCATAGTCGATTCCTTTTTGATTTTTTGGTTGTTGAAGTTTGTACGAAAATTAGGAGATTTCGAGATTGGAGAGGAGCTGCATCACCCCATCCCCCTCAATTTTATTTCACACATCAAACACAAAAGCCACAAGCTCGCAAATCCTCACCTATCGTATACTTATGATACCGCTCAAATCCCTGTACTATCGTTTCGATATACACACAAAGGTCTAAAGCAGATTTGTATATCGGTAGGTTTTCGTATAGCATATTAAATACCTTTCAAATAAATCAAAGTCTCATTGTCCTTAGCGCACACAGCGAACAAAATGACTAAGGGTCTTAGCGTCCCAGCCGCTATCGCCGTCGTAGAAGTTGACAACCCACGCAAGGGTAGCGTCGACCTCAGTCGACGACCAGTAGTAGGACGTAGCGGCATTGGTAAAGCCCGTCTTGATAGTAGGATGGTTACCCGTATCTACTATGCCTTGTAGCTCAGTCAGTGTCGGTAGTCTCCATCCGCTCACGCCGTCTATGGTAAGAGCAGAGCAGTATGTCTGTGCATTTGCCCAGTTTTCAAAATGTGTTCCCGCCGCCGCATCGTCTTGCCACTGTAGCCCTGTACTAGGGTCAGTAACTATATTTCCTACTTTGTAGATAGTCGTCGTAGTAGTCGTGGTAAATGTATCGCTCACGCCGCCTATAGTAAGAGCGGTATTGACTGCCGTGTTGCCCAGTGAGCCGGTAGTGTTTCGCACCTTCACGCTTTGACCGTTGGTTACCGTGCCTGCGCCGCTAGTCCATGAGCCTCCGTTGATCTGATACTCACCGCCCGTGACACTGATAGCCGCTGCCGCATCTATGCCTGCTACTGTGATAGCCGCTGATTCTGTGAGGGTAGAGAGATGTAGATTTGTCTGGTCTACAAAAGTGAAGGCGTCAGGCGTAGTGTCGCTAGCTGCCGCCACCGTAGTGGTAGAGAATGTATCACTCACTCCTCCGATAGTAAGAGTGGTGTTTGTAGCCGTAGAGTTGCTAGCGCTTGAAGTGTGTCTCACCTTCACGCTTTGACCGTTTGTCACCGTACCCGCCGTACTCGTCCATGCTCCGCCGTCTATCTGGTACTCTCCGCCTGTGACGCTGATAGCTGAGGCGGCATTGGTACCCGCTACCGTGATAGCGGCTGATTCTGTGAGTGTGCTTAGAGCTATACCGGTCTGGTCTGTGAAGCTAAAGGCGTTTGGCGTGGTGTCGGTAGCAGCCGCTGCGGCTGCGGCTGCAGCGGCTTGTTCGGCTGCTGCTTGCGCCGCTGCCGCTGCAGCTTGTTCGGCTCTTATTCTCACCTGCTCCGTCTCGTATGCGGTATTTGCCGTAGTTATCGCCGTATTGAGAGAGGCTAATGCTGTGTTGTATGCCGTGAGCGCTGAAGCGATAGCGTCTTGAGTGTTTGCGTTTTGCAACGCCGTTTTTGCGGCTTCGTATGCCGCTTGCTGTACACTTGGTATTGCGGCTCCCGTTAGAATAGTACTAGGCAGTTGAGAGAGCATAGCGCTTTTGTCTGCCAGTAGTTCTGAGAGTGATTTGATGTTTTGCAAGTTAGATATGCTTAGCGTTCCGGCTTTGTATGCGGCTATATGCTCCCCTGTTATCGTGCCATCTAGTATCTTGTTGATGATGGTGGCTGAGAGTGTGCCGTTTATGAAGTCGTTTGCTATGCGGCTATCAAGAGTGTTTTGGACAAATGCTTGCGCCACCGCACTACCTACCCCTTTTACGCTCTTTTTGGAGCTGTTGAACTGTGCTGAGCCTTTGACTATTGCTATTTGGTATACCGATACCTTGGCGGCTCCGCTTGCCATGCCTTGGCTTGCCATATAGGAGTTGAGGGCTAGGATATTCATAATCGCCAGTTTGCTCTCTCTTACGACTACAAACTGTGTGTATCCGCTATCGCTTACGGAGAGTACGGAAGATACCGGATATCCGCCGTTGTCCCAATATATTGCCTCTAGTGTGCCGTCATTCGCAAGGGCTATGCCATCTCCGGCTGCTAATGCGCTCTTATCGACGGAGGCTATATGCTCTTTGCTGATAGCTGTTTTTGGGATTAGGGCTAGATTGTCGGCGTCTACCAGCGCTATCGGGGATAGCTCTGAGAGAGATAGCTTTTCTCTGTTGGCGTATGAAGAGGCAAAGAGTGGGGAGAGTCTAGTGTGTCTGCCCTCATGCCCAAAGCTGTATTGGAGTCCAAACCTATACTGTGTATCATCCTCCCCTACATCTCGCTTTAGCCTAGTAGCCGATACGAAAGCTTCCATGGCGTTACCGAAGTTGTGGGTGTATTTGGCTCCTGAGCTGTTTATCGTGTTTCTATTCTCGTTTGATAGCTCTAGCATGTTGTAGTCGTTGATACGGTATTTGAGAAAAGCGGACATAGCTAGCTTGGAGCTTGACTCTGCGGCATCTTGGTACATACTCTTGTATCTTATGCCGTCATATCCTAGCGAGGTAGTGAGCTTCACGCTCTCAAACAGCCGAAAAGAGGCTGCCGCTTCCGCTATCAGCTTGCTAGCTCCTCTGTAGCCGCCCTTGACCATTGTCCAGTCGTAAAGAGTAGCGTTATTGATGATGATGTCGCCTATGTGTCCTAGCTCTTTGCCGTCTATGTCGTAGTAGACTACCGAGGATTTGAGCTCTTCTAGTAGCGAGTCTGCGCCGAATGTATAAGAGTACTGCACTCCATAAGCCTTCTGCGCTACCTTCTCATCAAAACTCTTTGAGTATTCGGAAAAGTCAAAGCGGGTGAGGCGTTTTAGCAGGGCGACTGAGAGCTTGATGCGACCTCTCTCCAGAGCAAAGCCTTGGGACAGTACGAACTTCTCTAGCTCACTGCCTTTTTGGATAGATATGTATGTACCCATTTTTGCTCCGGCGTAGAGTAGGCGGTATGAGGCTGATAGTAAGATGTCGTTCTTGACATTTGCGCTCTCATATATCGCTCCTATGTCCAGTCTGTATCTGCCTAGCTCTTCTACGGCGATAGATGAACGAACTCCGGTTTTACTAGGAGATATAGTAACGCTCTGTGAGGTCTCGCATGTCGATGAGCCTAGTTTGACGGATGATGATGTGTTGGAGTCTGTTTGTGGTTTGGCTAGCAGGCGTGAGTCGTCTTTGGAGGCGGATAGTTGACCTGCTAGAAGTAGCGAACTGGCTATTATGGAGATTTTTAGAGCGGATTTCATGCGTCGCTCCGATTGGCGGTGGCGGTTGCTTTGCGGCGGGGTTTTACTCTCTCTCTCTCTCTCTCTCGGTGACCGGATAGTTGTTTGGCATTTTTTACCTCTTGTTTTTATATGGTTACTTTATTTTACAAAAACAAGCTTAGAGATTGTGTATAAAAAGTTATCATTGTTATAAGCCGGGGTCACATGAAAGTCACAAGAGTGAAAATTTACAAAAAAGAGAGGAAGAGATCTACTCATCCCCTCTTTCAATATGTGCGCCCAAGGCTATTAGCTTTTTCTCCAGCTCCTCATATCCACGGTCTAGATGGTAGATTCTATGAATTCTAGTTTTGCCGTTTGCTACAAGAGCGGCTATGACTAGTGCCGATGAGGCTCTAAGGTCCGTAGCCATTACATCTGCCCCTGTTAGCTCCGCTCCACCCTCTATAGTGGCAGTGTTGTGTGCTAGATGTATCGTAGCCCCTAGTCTTGTTAGCTCGCTTACATGCATAAAACGATTTTCAAACAGTCTCTCCTCTATAATACTTGTACCGTTAGCCTGCGTGGCAAGGGCCATAAACTGCGCTTGCATATCGGTTGGGAACCCTGGAAACTCTGTTGTTACTATCTCTATCGGTTTGATTTTTTTGGCTGGTTTTATCGTCAACTCGCCCATGCCGTAGTCAAAGGAGTAGCCCATCTCCTGAAGTTTTGAGATAAATGCTTCCATGTGACTTAGATTTACTTTTTTGAGTGTGACTTCCGAATTCGTGATAGCTGCGGCGCACAGATATGTACCAGCCTCGATTCTATCCGGGATTACTTCTATCTCTTTAAAACTATATAGCTCGCCGCCGCTTCCGTCTATTATTAGCTCATCCGTGCCGATACCCGCTATATTTGCCCCTGCAAGCCTAAGCACTTCGCACAGTTGCACCACTTCCGGCTCTTTTGCGGCGTTGATTATCTTGGTCGTGCCTTTGGCTAGGGCCGCCGCCATTACGATATTTTCCGTACCCGTTACGGTGATTTTGTCAAACACTATCGTAGCGCCGCTAAGCCCTCTAGGAGCCCTAGCCTCTACATATCCGTTTTTTATCTCTATCTCTGCGCCCATCTGCTCAAGCGCTTTTAGGTGAAGGTCTACCGGGCGCTGACCGATAGCACATCCACCAGGCAGGCTCACATCGCATTTACCGAATCTCGCAAGAAGCGGTCCAAGCACAAGAATAGAAGCTCTCATCGTCTTTACTATGTCGTATGTCGCTACGGTACCGTTTAGTTTTTCGGAATCAATTTTGAGCGTATTGCCCTCAAGCTCGGCCTCTGAGCCTAAGTTTGTCATCAGCTTTAACATCGTTTTAATATCTGCAACACGCGGCATATTGGTAATCGTCACCGGAGTTTTCGAAAGTATCGTAGAGGCAATGAGCGGCAGTGATGAGTTTTTGGCGCCGGATACCGTTACTTCACCGGATAGTTTTTTACCGCCGTAAATGTCTAGATAATGCATATATTTTTACCCTAAATTTAAATTTTTTTGAATTCTACCCAATTCTATTTTGAGGCTTTCAGATAAGCCGCTTCTATCGCCTTCATAAATGCCGCCCTTGTGCCGGCGTTTTCAAGCTCGAACACTCCTGCGGCCGTCGTACCTTTGGGACTCATAACCTCTTCTTTTATCTTCGCCGGATGCGACTGCGCTATCAAAGAAGCAAAACCGTCAAAAAGCCCCTTTGTCATCTCCTCGGCAACGGATCTTTTGAGTCCAACCCTAACTGCACCGTCCGTCAGGGATTCCGCCACAAGAGCCAAAAATGCCGGAGCGCTTCCGGCTAAAGCGGTCGCAATATTAAGCTCATCCTCGCTATCAACCCAGACACTCTTGCCGATAGACTCAAAAAGCGCTAACGCCTCTTTTTTGTAGGCGATACTTCCAGTCACTGCGGTCATAGACTTTGCACATCTCGCTGCTAAGTTTGGCATTGCTCTTACATAGTTTTCGGCATCTACACTTAGCTTTAGATCTTCTAGATATATTTTTGCCATTACGGAGACAAAAGCCTTCGCTCTGCCTTCAAACCGAATATCATAAAAGCTACCCGGCTTTACCGCAAGTATTACGATTCTGCCGTCTATATCGATGTTTTTTTTTGAAATTTCAACCTTTAAGGACGGGTAATACTCGCTTAATTTGAGCGCCTTGTCTTGTGTATGTACCATAACACTCACAGGTACGCCTTTTTTCAGCATACCGTCTAGTAAAGCCTCCCCTAGATTTCCGGCCCCTATGAGGAGTACCGACGAATCGGTTTCCTTGAAAAATGACATCAAATGCCTCCGCACTATATAATTTATTGAAAATAGGTTAACATTAAACACCATAAGATTTCCAAAATACGGCACGGCAGGACAAATTATTCAATGAAAAAACACGGCATTTCAAAAACCAAATTGACGGCTCTTGCGATAGGTCTAGGGGTTATGCTCTCAGGTTGCGCCTCAAAACAGCAAGAAGAGTTTAATAAACCGGCAGATTACTGGTATAAAATGATTGTAAAAGATGCGACAAGGGGCGAACTAGATAACGCCGACAAAGCCTTTACATCGCTTCAAAGCGAACATATTCGCTCTCCACTCATATCTGAAGCTATGCTTATCTTGGCAGAGGCGCACATGGATAAAGAGGAGTATATACTTGCAAACTACTATCTTGACGAATACACAAAAAGATATGGAGATAAAAAAAGTGTAGAATTTGCTAGATACCTCAAAGTAAAAGCAAACTTCTTGTCATTTAAGAGAGCATACAGAGACCAACGACTACTACTAGATACACAAAAAGATTCGGAAGAGTTTATAAAAGAGTATCCAAATTCACCGTATAAGCCATACGCCCAAACAATCGTGCTAAAACTAGCCATGGCCAATAAAATGATAAATGAAAACATAGCCAATCTCTACAAAAGATTGGATAAGCCGGAGGCTTCCAAAAAATACAAAGAAGATGCCGATACTGCTTGGCTAGATGGTATTAAATACGACAAACCGAACACGCCTTGGTATAGAGCCCTTTTTGAGGTGCAACTACAATAGATTTTACTATAGCCGAAAGCTTGGCTATAGGCGATTAATAAATAATATTTACTGGAGCTTTTGACTAATGCAACTTGCCAACTACGGTTCTTTTCCCGCTAATCTACCGATAATAGTAGAAGATGAAATATTTTTATACCCTTTTATGATTGCTCCGCTTTTTCTCTCCGATGAAAAAATGATAAAAGCGGCGAGCTTCGCCATCGAAAACAACTCTCTCATCCTTGTCTGTCACTCAAAACCGGGACAAGAGGGAGAAAATACATTTGACTCCATATATGACTCAGGCGTCATAGGCTCCGTCATTCGCAAGATAGTGCTTCCTGACGGCAGAGTAAAAGTACTTTTCCAAGGGCTTGCCAGGGGTCACATCATAGAGCGAATCGGCGACAACCCGATGCTCGCCATCATAGATACCATTAGGACGCATCCGTATAACGAACAACGAGTCGAGGCGATACTGGCAAACCTAAGAGAGCATGTAAAATCCCTCTCTGCGGTAGCTGGGTACTTTCCGCCGGATTTGCTAAAAACAATATACGAAAACCACGAGCCAAACCGTATAGCCGACCTCATCAGTAGCTCCATCAAGCTGCAAAAAGACGATGCGCATATGCTCTTTATCGAGCAGGATGTAGAAAAACGATTGATGAAGCTCATAGACCATATCATCGATGAGACGGAAGCGGCAAAACTCCAAAAAGAGATACGGGCAAAAGTCCACGACAAGATGGACAAGGTAAACAAAGAGTATTTTCTAAAAGAGCAGTTAAAGCAGATACGAAAAGAGCTCGGCGAGGATACAAGCCGCCAAGAGGAGCTTGACGAGTACGGTAAAAAGCTTGAGGCGATAAAGCCGTTTATGTACGAGGATGCCTATAAAGAGGCAAAAAAACAGCTTGAAAAACTGGGCAGAATGCACCCTGACAGCGGCGATGCTAATGTGCTTCAGACCTACATAGAGTATGTGCTTGAAATTCCTTACGGCAAAGTCTCAAAGGCGAAGATGGAAGTAAGCAAAGTCGCAAAAACGCTTGACGAAGACCACTTCTCTCTTGAAAAACCAAAAAAGAGAATAGTAGAGTTCTTCGCTGTAAAAGAGTTGCTTGAGCTTAGAGGCACAAAAAACAAAGACGCAAAAGGCGCGATACTCTGCTTTATAGGTCCTCCAGGGGTCGGTAAGACAAGTCTTGCAAACTCCATAGCCAAAGCGCTAAAAAGAGAGCTTGTGCGAATAGCGCTAGGCGGACTAGAAGATGTCAATGAGCTAAGAGGACACAGGCGAACCTATGTGGGGGCGATGCCGGGCAGACTAATACAAGGTCTTATCGGCGCAAAACAGATGAATCCCGTAGTAGTCCTAGACGAAATAGACAAAGTCGGCAGAAGTATGAGGGGCGACCCGACGGCGGCTCTGCTGGAAATACTAGACCCGGAGCAAAACGACAAGTTTAGGGACTACTATCTAAACTTTAATATTGACCTATCAAATGCGGTATTTATAGCCACCGCAAATGACGCTTCCACCATCCCTGCCCCGCTTAGAGACAGGATGGAGTTTATCGAGGTTAGCTCGTACACGCCGCAAGAGAAGTATGAAATAGCTAAGAAATATCTCGTGCCGCAAGAGCTCAAAAAACACGGTCTAAAGTCAAATGAACTCTCCATGCCGACAGCGGTGCTAAAAGAGGTTATCGAGAAATATACGAGGGAAGCTGGTGTCAGAAGCCTGAGGCGGCAAATAGCGGCAATAGCCAGAAAAACGGCAAAAATAATCTTGGAAGAGAAGGTACAAAAAGTATCGATAACCTCCAAAAATATCAAAGATTTTCTAGACAAAACCGTCTTTGAGTACGAAGAGGTAGACAAAGAAAACCAAGTAGGCGTAGTAAACGGTCTTGCGTGGACAAGTGTCGGCGGTGATGTGCTAAAGATAGAGGCGGTCAAGATGAAAGGCAAAGGGGCGGTCGAACTCACGGGAAGCCTAGGCGATGTGATGAAAGAGTCGGCAAAGATAGCTTACAGTGTAGTTAAGACGCTAATAGATACAGGCAAACTAAAAATCGATGCAAAAATAGTCGAACACGCTTGCACTACCCCTGAAAAAGGTGAGAGACCTAGCATATACGACTGCTACAACCTGCACATCCATGTCCCGGACGGCGCAACGCCAAAAGATGGACCTAGTGCAGGAATAGCGATGGCGACGGTCATATCCTCTATTATCTCAGAGCGAAAAGTCAACTCTTCTGTGGCGATGACGGGAGAGATAACGCTGACGGGCAAAGTCACCGCAATAGGCGGACTAAAAGAGAAGCTGATAGCGGCGTATAAGTCGAAGATAAAAATTGCGCTTATACCGCAAAAGAATTTTGATAGAGACCTACCGGATATACCGGACGAGGTCAAAGAAAATATGCAGATCATCCCTGTCAAAACAATAGATGAAGTATTAAATTATGCACTAGAAGGAAATAAAAAATGAAAGTACTATTAATAAAAGATGTAAAAGCGCTAGGTAAAGCTGGAGAGATAAAAGAGGTAAAAGACGGTTACGGCAATAACTTTCTAATAGGCAAAGGTCTTGCAAAGCTTGCTACGCCTGCGGTTATGAAGCAGTGGGAAGCGGGAGAGAGAGCGAAAAAAGAAGCAGAAGCGGCGGAGATAGCAAAACTGAATGAGGCAAAAGCAAAGCTTGAGGGCGTGAAACTGGTTATTCAGACAAAAACAGGCGCAAACGGTGCGCTATTTGGTTCCATCACAAAAGAAGAGATAGCCGATGAGCTCAAAAAACAGCACGGTATCGAAATAGATAAAAAAAGCATAGAGCATCACGGTGCACTAAAGGCTACAGGCTCGTATGACCTTGATCTCAAAATGGGACACGGTATACACGCAAAACTGCACCTTCTTATCGAAGCGATTTAAACCGTGTTTGAAGCGACCACGATACTAGCCTGCCTAAAGGACGGTAAAGCCGTCATAGGCGGTGACGGGCAGGTGACATTCGGCAACTCCATACTCAAATCAAACGCCGTCAAAATCAGAAAACTTTATGAGGGCAAGATACTTGCCGGATTCGCCGGAAGCACGGCTGACGCTTTTACCCTATTTGATATGTTTGAAAATATGCTTGCAAACAAAAAGGGTGACCTCTTAAAATCCGTCGTAGAGTTCTCCAAAGAGTGGCGAAAAGACAAGGTACTAAGACGGCTTGAGGCGATGATGATAGTGCTTGACACCAAAAAAATCTTCATACTGACGGGAAGCGGCGATGTCGTAGAGCCTGAAGACGGGATGCTTGCCTCTATCGGCAGTGGTGGCAACTTTGCAATATCGGCCGCAAGAGCGCTTGTAAAACACACCGATATGGAGCCCAAAAAGCTCGTAGAGGAGTCCATCAAAATAGCAGGAGAACTATGCATCTACACCAACCAAAATATCTCCGTCCTTACTTTGGAGAACTAAAATGAACTTAACCCCAAAAGAGATAGTAGCGGTACTCGATGAATATGTAATAGGTCAACAAAACGCCAAAAAAGTAATAGCCATAGCCCTGCGAAACCGTATGCGAAGGCTGAAGCTCTCAAAACAGCTCCAAGAAGATGTCGTACCAAAAAACATACTTCTCATAGGGCCTACAGGGGTGGGCAAGACTGAGATAGCAAGACGACTCTCAAAGACTTTTAGCCTCCCCTTTATCAAAATAGAGGCTAGCAAATACACAGAAGTCGGGTTTGTCGGTAGGGATGTGGAGTCTATGGTACGAGACCTCGCCCTCGCCTCCTACAATCTCGTAAAAAAAGAGCACAAGGAGAAGCTTCTTCCTGAGATAAAAGAGAGGGCCATACATAAAGCGGCGTTAAAACTAATGCCTGAACCTCCCTCAGGGGCAAGTGAAGAGAAAAAAGAGGAGCATAAAAAAGCTCTGGAAAAAATGAAAGCCAAGATACTATCCGGCGATGCCGATAACCTAAAAGTCGAAATTGAGTTTTCGAAATCCACAAATGAAAATTTTGACACAAATTTGCCACCCGAAGTCGCTAAAATCCAAGAATCTTTCTCTAAAATTCTCGGCGGACTTGATAAAAAAGAGGTTAAAAAAGAGGTGAATGTCAAAGAGGCTATCTCATTTTTTGAGAGTGAAGCGGCTGAAGAGCTTGTAGACAACGAGGCGATAAAAGCGGAGTCTCTCAGGCGCACAGAGCAAGAGGGTATTATTTTTATCGATGAAATAGACAAAATAGCGGTCAGCTCTTCAACATCATCAAGGCAAGACCCTAGCAAAGAGGGGGTACAAAGAGACCTTCTGCCGATTGTGGAAGGCTCAACAATCAGTACAAAGCTTGGACAGGTGAATACAGACCATATTCTCTTCATCGGAGCGGGAGCATTTCATCTTACCAAGCCTAGCGACCTTATACCCGAGCTTCAAGGCCGGTTTCCTTTAAGAGTGGAGATGGAATCGCTTGATGAGAATGCGCTTTATGACATACTCACAAAGCCGAGAAATTCGCTTCTTGCACAATATTCGGCTCTACTAAAGACCGAAGAGGTTGAGGTAGTTTTTGAAGAAGACGCTATAAGAGCAATGGCAAAACTAGCGCAAAAAGCAAATGAAAAGACTGAAGATATAGGCGCAAGGCGGCTTCATACCGTGATAGAAAAAGTTATGGAAGATATTAGTTTTGATGCAGACGAAAAAGCTGGACAAAAAATATCGATTAGCAATGCACTAGTAAATGAAAAACTAAGCAATATAGTAGAAAATATAGATCACGCAAGGTACATTCTTTGACACAAAATACAAAATGCGGCTTTGTCGCAGTAATCGGTAAACCAAACGCAGGTAAAAGCACCCTTCTAAACTGGCTTATAGGCGAGAAGATAATGCTCGTCAGTCACAAGGCTAACGCCACCAGAAAAAGGCTAAAAGGCTTTTTGATGCACGACGATGCGCAGATAGTGCTAATAGACACTCCGGGACTTCAAACCGGCAAAAAGTTGCTAAACGAGTATATGCTCTCTGAGGCTATAAAAGGCGTAGGCGATGCCGACCTTGTGCTTTTCATTGCGGATGCTAAATATGCCGTAAGGGATTATGGGGAGTTCTTGGAAATTTCCGGCGGCAAACCTCATATTTTGTTGATAAATAAAATAGACCTTCTAAGCCACGAGAAACTACTTAAAGTCCTAGACGAGCTACAACAAAACAAACATAGCTTTTTGGAGCTAATTCCGATAAGCGCAACAAAAGAAAACGGCAAAAAAGAGATATTGGACGCCGCAGTAAAATATCTGCCAGAATCCCCTTATCTCTACGACCCTGAATCGCTGACAGACCAGCACATAAGAGATATTTACAAAGAGATAATCAGAGAAGAGCTCTTCAATGGTCTTAGTGACGAGATACCTTATGAGAGCGATGTCGTAATCAACAAAATAGACGAAAGCGATACGCTAGACAAAGTTTACGCCACGATAGTCGCAAATAAAGACTCTCAAAAAGCTATGATTATCGGTAAAAGCGGTCAGACAATCAAAAGAATAGGCACAAAAGCGAGAGTCGCTCTAGAGAAATTCTCACAAAAAAAGATACATTTGGAACTCCTTGTCAAAACCAATAAAAATTGGACTACGGACAAAAAAGGTTTAGCTGAGTATGGGTATGACTTTGAATCTTGAGTTTTTAAAAAACATCAAACTGCCTACTATCGGCGCAAAAGGAAGCCGCACATCAAGCGTATGCTTTTACTCTCCTAGCACATTTACCACATACGAATACTCCAAACAAACAATAAAACCTGTTAGCTCACCGACAAAAGACTCAAGTCTTATATCTTTTATACCGCTTGATGACATAATCGGCGAAACGCTAGAGATGAGCAGGTTTTTAAGCGGTCAAGAGCTTTATGAGGCCATAGAGCTAAAACTATTTGACGAACTGGCATTAGAGCCTAGCTTTGAGTACAAAATATGCTACGAAGCGCTACCTGATGGCGAGGATAACTCCGAAACAAAACGATACAACGCATATGTTGCCAATTATCATGCCATAAGACAAAGACTTGCTGGAATAAGCGATAGATATGTTGAGTTTGTATTCACGCCGCAGACGGTCATTAAGACGCTATTTACAAAAAACTTTTTAAGCGACTCTGCCACCTTTGCTTTTATATATCTCTACAACGACAATGCATATTTATGTGTCTACCAAAACGGCAGTTTTACATACTCAAAATCGATAAGAGGAAGTATCCGTACGCTAACGGAGAGATTTTCTGAAATTTTAGGGGAAAGAGTAGACTCTGACGACTTTATTAAGATACTCGTAAATAGTGATTTTAGAGCTAAAAAACCTGAATATGTGATCGGTTTTAAAACGCTCATTTCTGAGTTTTTTACCGCAATATCAGACATACTGGTACACGCCAAAAGAATTAATCAAATAAGCGGTTATGAAGCTATATATATCGCTACGGAGCACGGTAATATAGCCGATGTTACGGAGATAGCAAAGGAGTATTTTGAGACGCCGTTTCGTGACTTTGATTTCAATCTAGGTATAAAAACCGAAGGCTTTGTGGATATGTCGACAAAGCTAACAATATTTGCATATCTAAACGATATAGGTGCGTATGAGCATCTCAATTTTTCGATATTCCAACGCCCTCCTCCGTTGCTTCAAAGGTCGGCCGGAAAGTTTATGGGGATTTCCACAGTGGCTCTTATCGTAACATGCGCATATCCGCTCTACAACTTTACACTGGCCAATCTATATGCATCCTACAAAATAAAATCGTTAAATGCAGAGTTGGCGCCTCTCTTAAAAGAAAAAGAGATGGTATATGCAAGGCAAGACAATGCCGAAAAAATAGCCGCCAATATGGCAAAAAATTTTCAAATCGAAGAGCAAAAGTATAGTGATACGCTCACACTGCTAAGAGAGATAGAAAAAGCAAAAACAGATATTGCCGGAATAAGCGGACATATAATAAAAACGGCAGACGCCACGGCGCACTCAAATGTAAGAATTGCGGAACTATCCATAACATACGATGTTCAAAAACAGAAAATAGAAGGGCTTGAAAACAAACGAAATAGCTTGATAGACAATAAAACTAACGCTGAATCCTATATATCAATACTCACAAAAGAGGCTGCATCACTAAAGCAGAAGTTGTCCGGCATGCAAAATGAGTCGGAAAAAAACGAAACTGCGTCAAAATTGAAAATAATAGAGGATCAACTCAAGAAAAAACAGGACGAAAAGCCAAAAATAGCGCTTGACATACAAACCGCCGAAATGCAGCTCAAGATAGATAAAGAAAAAATACTGCAAAGCGAGCAAAAGGGAGACTTGAAAAGTATCTTAATGAAACTGGTATGCGTATCACGCAAAGCTGCAGATATTACGGATTTTACAAAAAAACTATCCAAAGTCGACAACTACATCATCACCGTTGATAAAATTTCCAAAGAAGACAACACATCGACATACATAGGCGAGATAACTGCAGCAAAGGGTCAAAGATGAGTTTTGGTCTAAATCAACTACACGATGTAATAGATAAGCAGTTTGAAGGTAAAAAAGAGAGTGAAAAAATTATATTTTACGCTCTGCCTTTTCTACTTTTTGCATATCTTTCGTATCAATTTTTAATTCCTAAATCCAATAAATTTATAGCCAAAAAAGCCGCCGAGCAAAAAGCGATAGAGGTAAAACTGGAAGAAACCAAAGGGTATCTAAAAAATAAACACTTAATAGATCGGAATGTTAAAAATATTGAAACTCAAATAAAAACAACAGAGTCTAAGCTAAAAGAAAAAGCCGAAGCAAACAGACATCTGACCGAGCAGTTTGCGGCTATGGATTTTATAAGGCTTAATGAAGAGAATGCCCTAATCTTTGCAGATTACCTCACGACGCAAGCAGGGAAAAACGGTGTTGTCATCAACAACATGGAGACAAACATTAGCTCTCAAGAGAGGGGGGTATTCAAAAAAGAGATGACAACAGAGATTGGTTGCACCGGCGGCTTTACCGGAATGCTATCTTTCATAAACGCTATAGAGTCCTCAAAAATGTTTTCAAAGATAGAAAAAATAATGGTGCTAGGCGGCGGTAGAGAGCTTAACACATCCATGTCTATCAAAGTAAACGGTCTGTAATATGAAACATATTTATTTTTTATTTATTTGCGGTTCGTTATTTGCTTTAGAGGTAGATGACCTGCTATCCAAGATAATGCAGCCCAAAGGCATTGAAAAAAGTAAAATTATAAGCGCAAAAGACCCTTTTTTAAAGCCGATTATAAAAAGGGAAGGCAATTTTACACCGCCACCGGAGCCTGTATTTACGCTAAAAGCTATTTTTGAGGGAACTGCCCTCATAAACAATAAGTGGCATAAAGCAGGCGATAGACTAGAAGGTTATGAGATTTTTGAAATCAAGAAGCATGCCGTGGTTTTATTCAATAGACCAAAACAAAAAAAAGTATATTTATTTGAGGGCAAAAAATGAGAAGTTTTTTAAAGCCGATTCTCAAAAGAACGGTCGTAATATCAGGTGTTTCGCTAGCTTTAGCAATTTGCCTATATCCTTCTAATGCATTTGCCCTATCCGAGTGCGATGACAAGGTATTTAGCAATCTGTCGGCAAATAGAGGCGCTACAATAGCTCAACTACTAGAGCAGTTGAGTTCAAGATGTTCTTTTAGTATCGCCATCAAAGATAACGGGGCGGAGAATATAGTAGCAACAAAAGGGCTAAATACAATAAATTTAAAAGACTTTACTCTTCAAGATGTATTCGATTTTTTACTAACCGAAAACAAGCTAGACTATGAATACCAAAACGGCATACTTCGAATCTCATCATACAGTACAAAAACATTCAAAGTAGACTACATAACTGCTGTTCGCTCGGCAGAGACTACATTTTTACTAGGCAACGGCGGCGGCTCTACTGCTACCACCTCAACAAGCACATCTGGGCAGCAAGGCATTCCCAACTCCTCTTCTTCCGTTGGCTCTACATTTAAAGCAAACGATAGTGACTCGAAATTTTGGGACTCTATCAAAAATGATTTATCTGCAATTCTAAAACCAGACTTTGCAACGCTAGAAAATGCAGTGGAGTATAAAACAGAGGCACAGAATAAAAGCGGCATAGCGACCGACAGAGAGTCTACTTCTACTCAAAAGCGGGTTGAATCTACACAAATAAAAAGCAATGAGCTAATCATAAACCCGCAAGCAGGGCTAATCACCATCACGGCAAATAAAGCAAAGCTAAAAGAGGCCGAAGAGTACATAAACGCAGTTATAGACAGACTCCATAAACAAGTACTGATAGATGTGCAGATATTAGAAGTTACAATGACAAACGGTCAAACTACAGGTATAGACTGGAATCAGATATATAACCTGCAAAATATGAATATAGCATATGGGGTAAATCTGGGAAAAACAAATGACTCAGGCGGCACAACGACAAATACGGCGGCAAATAGTATAGCAAACGGAACTACTAGTGACTCCGCAAACGGAACAACGGGCACTACCACAAACAACAATAGCACCACCACAACCAATGGAAACACATCCTCAAATACAAATACAACAAACACAACAGGCGCTACGGCTACCAATACCAATACGGCTACCAATACGACTACGACAGGCAGCACAGGCGGAGTGGCAGATCCCACAGTAATAGCCGGGACTTCAACAAACACGGTTACTAGTGCGCAGCCGGCCACATCTACAACGGGAGTAGTAACGAGTGCGGTAACTAGTGCGGTCAATGGAGCATTAACAAATTCCACAAATAATGGAACAACAACATCCGCAAACAACGGAACAACTGGCTCCACTACAAATTCAAACGGCGCTAACTTTGCAGGCAATCTTGCCGATACATTTTCAAGAACGGGAACACTCTCGCTTAGCGGTGGTATTCAGATTAAAGATATTATTAAATTCCTAAAAACGCAAGGCACGGTAAGGTCTGTATCAAATCCAAAAATTTTGACGCTAAATAATCAACCGGCTCTTATCACATCCGGAGATGTCATCTTCTATCCAAAAGTATCCGGTGGTACGAGTTCTACGGCGACTACCGGCGCTACAAACCCCAGCGTAGAGACCGTATCTCTGCCTGTTGGCGTAACTCTTGATATAACGCCGGAAATAATAGACGAGAGCAGTGTGTTATTAAAAATAAATCCGACATCGAGTAGTTGCAAAACAAACGGGTGTCCTCTCCAACAGGTGTTAGTCGGCGGCGTGATTTACAACATAGCGCCGAATCTTGCGCAAAAACAGCTCTCATCGGTTGTAAAAGCGACAGATGGGGACAGAATTATTCTTGGGGGACTTATTCAAGAGACATCGAACGGCAATACGACAAAGGTACCAGGCATGGGTGATGTACCGGGTCTTGGCTATCTCTTTAAACAAGACATAGACTCAAAAGAGTTAAAAGAGATGGTTATCATCATCACCCCGCATATCGTTAAAAAAGAAAAAACACTATCACTAAAAGAGTTAGGCTATAAAAGTGACTTCGACAAGTAGTTTTGCGCTTTCAAAAGAGCTATTTGTGGATGAAAATAGGGACTTTGCCGATAGGGATAACGAGTATATTCTTATAGACGGGGTCAAAGACGCTTATAAAAAACTTGTAAGTTCTGTTCAAAAGCCGTTAAAAATTATACTGCTATACGGCTACCCTGGAAGCGGTAAGACCGCCATGCTTCATAGACTCTGTTCAAACATAGACAGAGACAAAAAAAAGGTGCTCTACTACTCTACGCCAACTTTTATGAGAACGGAAGAGCTCATAAGGATATTCAGGGCAAACTCACGCAAAAAACTGACGGAAAGCCCTACTTTTTTTGAGCTTATGGAGCTTTTTACGGCTACATTCGCAAAAGATACATTCCTTGTTGTACTTGATGAAGCGCAACTGTATGAAGAAAAAGAGATGGAGTATATAAGGCTGCTCTCCGATACAAAAATATTCAAATTTGTGATTGCGCTCCACAGAATAGACGAAGAGCACCTAATAGCCAAAGCTCATTTCCAAAGCCGTATTTGGGAGAGCATAGAGCTAAATCCACTAAAAGTAGACGAGTTACGCTTCTTTGTGGAACGAAAACTGCTCTCAAGAGAGCTCAACCAGCCGTTATCGATGTTTTCACAAAAAAGCTATAAGCTAATTCACGGTTTTACAAACGGTAACATAAGAGAAAGCATGAAATTTATGTATAAATTATTTGATTTTTATGAGTTTTTGGAAAAAGAGAGACCGAGCGATATAAACTATAAAGAGTTCAAAACAAAACATATAGAGATGATAGCAATAGAGGGCGGGTACCTAAATGTATGACTTAAACGACTTAGAAAGCAAATGGATAGCATACAAAAGACAAAAATATAAAAAATTTATCTCACTTGGAACAGCTTTTTTTGCCGTGGCTGTCGCCTCATTTTTGGCGGCATATCTGATATTTGCTCAAAAACAAGGCGGCGAAAGCGCAACAAAGGAGCACTCTGAGCCAAATGCAACAAAACAGGCGCAGCAGCCGCAAAAACAAAACGATGTCGTGGAGCTGACGCTTGCGGGCGAACAGCCGATGCAGCGAGAGATAGTCATAGTCTCTCCCACCGAACAAACGCAAGAGTTTAAAAGTCTGGCACCGACAAATGAGCAGCTACTAACGCCTCCGGCAACACAAGGTACGCAAATGCAGCAGGCTCCGACTCAGATGCCGCCAAAACCAAAAGTTGTGCCGAAAATAAATATTGAAACAAAAACGGCGAGCCACACGGCGCTACTTGAAGAGAGATTCAAACGAAACGGAGATATTGAAACAGCGCTTCTGCTGTCCGAAGAGTACTACAAAACCGGAGAGTACCAAAAAGCTCTAAAATTGGCGATTAGCGCAAATTCGCTCGATGCTAAAAGTGAAAAATCATGGGCGTTATTTGCTAAATCTAGCTATAAATTAGGACGCAGACAAGATGCCATCAATGCCCTTGAAAACTTCGTAAGAACAAGCGGCTCTGATCAATCAAGGGCGCTTCTAAGACAGATAAAAGCCGGTGAACTATGAGAACTTTATTTATTTTTTTGCTTATTAAGTCTCTATTGTTAGCGGTTTCAAAAGACGAGATTTACTCGCTTATAACCAAAAAAGAGTTTGAAAAAGCGTGTCTTGCGGGTCAATATATCGCAACTGCGAGCACGGATGGAAAATTTCTAATAGAGTACGGTAAAGCCTGCATGGCATCCGATATGATAGACCAACTCTCTATTCCTGCATCAAAACTGCGAGGTTCCAAGGAGTCCAGAGAAGCGGCCGCCATTTTTGCCACGCTACAAGCCCAAAAAAAACTTCTCTATCTTAGCCTACTAGACGGCATAAGTCTAAAAAACATCCGAACCCCAAAAATAAACCATCCACTCTCTATTGTGTTTGAGCGTATATCTACCGGTGATTTTCAAAGCAAAGACGGCATACTGTCGGTAAAAGACGGGCAAAACGAATACGAGATAACGGCGCTAAAAGAAGAAAACCCACCAAAAATTATGATAATCGAAAAAGCATCCGGTAAAAAACGAATATATTTTTAAGAGGTTGACATGCTTGTTCAAAAACTAAAACTTGGTGATTTGCTTCTACAAAAAGGGCTTGTATCGCAAGAGGAGTTTGATTCATGCCTGGACGAATCAAAACAGACCGGAATAAGAGTCGGTCAGGTCCTGATAGATAGGGGGTACCTATCCGAAGATCAAGTATTTAGAGTGCTTAGTGAACAACAAGGCTTTGAATATATAGATATTATAGGTATAGATTCCGACTCAAAAATAGCAGCAAAAGTCGGCGGACAGGTTCTTAAAAAACACGGGGCATTTCCGGTAAGAGAAGATGATTTAAATATCGTCTTTACATTCAAAGACCCGCTTGATGTTACCGCTCAAGATGCAATTCAGAGAATTTTTCCAAAAAAAATACTAAAAGTTGTCGGCTCAAACCCAACGCTTTTGGAAAACTGCATTCGGCAATATGAGATAAACGAAAGCATCAAAGATCTAACGACTGAGATACGAAAAGAGATAGCCCAATCAAGCTCTGGCGATGGAAGCGAAGCATCAAGCATCCTAAAACTTATCAATGTGATAGTAGAGAGCGCAATATATGCAAGAGGTAGTGATATACACATTGAACCGACGGAAAAAAACTGTATCGTAAGGACAAGGATAGATGGTATCTTAAAAGAGAGTTTTACCTTTGATGCCGACATCTACCCGCCGCTGTCATCCAGAATCAAGCTACTCGGAAACCTTGATATTGCGGAAAAAAGAAAGCCGCAAGACGGCAGATTTTCTCTTGCAAGCGGCGCCAAAGAGTATGACTTTAGGCTCTCAACACTCCCTACTACATACGGCGAATCTGTTGTTATGAGGATATTGGACAAAGCAAAAACCCTTATAAACCTAGAAGATTTGGGGATGTATAAAGATAATTTCAGAAAATTCTCTTCTGCGCTTAAAACCCCGTACGGCATCATTCTGGTTACCGGACCTACCGGAAGCGGTAAGACTACGACGCTATATGCAGCACTAAACGCCATAAAGGGTGTTGACAAGAAGATAATCACGGTGGAGGATCCCGTGGAGTATAAAATCAACATGGTTCAGCAAGTGCAAGTTCATGAGAGAGCAGGACTTACATTTGCCTCTGCGCTTCGTTCCATTCTCAGACAAGACCCCGACATTATCATGATAGGCGAGATACGAGACCAAGAAACCCTTCGTATAGCCGTACAAGCCGCCCTTACGGGACACTTGGTACTCTCTACCCTGCACACCAATGATGCAATAAGCGCCGTTACCAGAATGGTTGATATGGGGATAGAGCCGTATCTGGTCGGACCGTCACTTATTGCCGTAGAGGCGCAAAGACTTATCAGAAAGCTATGCCCACACTGTAAAACCCCAACTACCATAGGGGCATCTGCTCTAAAACCGATAGAAGCGTTGCTACCGAATGAATACACATTTTATAAAGCTATAGGCTGCGACAAATGCGCCAACACTGGATACTTAGGAAGAGAGATGATTACTGAAGTGCTCAGTGTAAGCGACGATATGGCGACAGCGCTGGCGGCTGGAGCCTCAAAACACGAGATTCAAAAACTTGCGAATGAAAACGGATTTGAGGCGATGTTGGTAGACGGTGTCAGAAGAGCCGCAAGCGGTATTACTACAATCGAAGAAGTATTTAGGGTAGCGAGACTATAAGATGGCGCAAAAATACTTTGAAATAGAGCACATAAAAAGCGGCAAAAAAATAAAGAGTGTCATAAAAGCATCCTCAAAAACAGAAGCCTTGGTCGTCGCAAAAGAGAATATGGGTTACAAAGTACTCAAAATAAAAGAGGTCGGAGCTCCACTTTTCGACTCTTTTTCGCTTGATAAATTCAAAGATATGTTCGGCAAACAAAAGGTTACTACTCAAGATTTGATAAGTGCGATAAGACAAATGGCGGTTATGGCAAACGCTGGACTCTCTTTTACGGATATTTTGCAAGAAGCTATAGCGGCTACCGAAAACGAGAGACTAAGGGAGATACTCACCCAAAATCTAAACGATATTAATGCGGGTCTTAGCCTCTCTGCCTCAATGGGGCAGTTTGAAAAAGAGGTCGGCAAGCTCACTGTTACGATGATGGAGCTAGGAGAACGGACCGGCACAATGTCCGAGTCGCTCGATACCCTCGCCGAAATACTTGAAGAGATAAGAGACAATAGGGAAAAAATCAAAAAAGCTCTCCGCTATCCAATCTCGGTCATTATAGCGATGGTGATAGCTTTTACGATTATGATTATAGTCGTTGTCCCTAAGTTCAAAGCTATTTTTGACAAGTTTAAAGCCGATTTACCGCTACCTACAAAAATACTGCTAGGAGCGGAGTGGTTTTTGTCGCACTATGGACTGCTTTTGCTAGCGGTTATAGTCGGCGCTTTTTTTGCCGTCAAATATATATACAACTCCAATGAAGCAATTAGGCTCAAAATAGATCAGCATATACTAAAAGCTCCAATTGTAGGCATTATGATGAATCTGGGGCTTATAAGTAGATTTACAATCGTGTTCAAAGAGCTAAATCAAGCCGGACTTCCCGTCATAGAAGCGCTCGGAGTGGCAACGAAGGGTGTGGAAAATAGCTATATCAGAGGGCAGTTAATGACGGTTGCGTTAAATGTTCAAAGGGGACTATCCCTCACCGCCGCTCTAAAAGAGGCCGGAATATACGAAAATATGATTATCCAAATGCTGGGAGCCGGAGAGCAAAGCGGAAGCCTCGGCTCCATGCTTGACAAGACGGCGGACTACTATCGCCAAAAATTCCAACTCAAAATGGACGGCTTATCTGCCGCAATCGAACCGCTACTCATCGGTGGTATTGCCGGATTCGTACTACTCTTGGCTCTGGGAATATTCATGCCGATGTGGGATATGGCACAGGCTGTTAAAAAATAGCTTAGCCTAGCATCCCACCCTCTTTGAGAAACTGCGATGGCTCATAGCTTGTTTTTTTGATGCGGTCATACTTGGCGTACGAGAGCGTGAGCCTATCTTTTGCGCGGGTTACCGCAACATAAAAAAGCCGTCTCTCCTCTTCTATGCTAGAGCCCTTTGCGATTAGCTTGCGGTTTGGAAATCTGCCGTCCATCAAATCAATCACAAACACCTCTTTAAATTCAAGCCCCTTGGATGCATGCACGCTCAAAAGATTGACACCCTCGCCTTCCGTCATCTCTCCCGCCCCAAGTATCATGGCATTGAGAAATCCGGCCTTATCGTCATAATGCGAAGCTAGGTTTGAAAGCAGGTAATTTTTTCTGTCTATCCTCTCTCTTGCGCCCTCAAACTCTTTGATGTCTATAGTTTTGTCTTTACTCGTCGCCCTTCTTCTGGCGAGAGAATTTTTTATCTCTTCATACAACGGGCTTGCCGTTACTATATCCACAGCATTTTTTGGATTTTTTATTCTAGAAAGTCTGTGCATAAGAGAGTAAAACTCGCCGAAAAATATAGCGGCGTCGGAGTTTAGCTTGGGATGTTTGAGCGCCGGATTTGCTAGCACCCCCTCTTCTAGCCCAAGCTCCCTAAACCTACTAATGCTTCCAAGCTCAAAGAAATCATCAAAAAGCCCTACTTCGTGTTTTCGCCTCTCAAACGGATTTTTAACCTCCGGATTTGGATGAAAAAGCCCCTGCATAATAGAGCCGCCGCCCAAAAGCGCAAGCGCGTCGCAAAGCTCTTTTGCCGTAGCGCCGCCCACTCCGCTCGCATACTCAAACACATTAATAAATGCCAAAATATCCTTTGCATTGACCGAAAGCGTCAAAATATCAAGTATCGCTTTAACCTCTTTTGCCTCAAAAAACCCGACCCCGCCTTTTCTCTTACACTTTATGCCGTACTCTCGCAAAGACGCCTCTATGCCGTCCGCCGATGAGTTGTTTCTGAAAATTACCGTGATATCGTCTAGCTTCGTTTTTGACTCTCGCACCATATCAGCTATTTTTTTATACTGATCAAATACCTCATCAAAGATAAGGAGCCTTGGCGGATGAGCTTCGCCTAGGCGCACCACCTCAAGGCTTTTCGGATATATCCTATCATTATGCCTTATCACCTTGTCGGCAAGAGAGAGTATGTTTTCGGTTGAGCGGTAGTTTTTTGTCAGCGTATAAACGCTTGCATTCTCTTTCGTCTCTCCAAAACCTGCGATAATGGAGATATTAGCGCCGTTAAAACCGTAAATACTCTGGTCATAGTCTCCGACACAAAAAAGAGATTTTGGTTTTACGGACTCTATCATGTGGTTTTGCAGATTGTTTGTATCTTGGTACTCATCCACTAACACCTCAAAAAATCCGTCTATTTTTCCCTCTTCACAAGCCTTTGAGCCTTTAATCAAAAGGTCGCTAAACCCAAGAAATCCGCACTCCTCTTTTTGTAGTTCAAACTCGGCAAAAATCTTCAGATAGATACTCTCATGCTCCATCTGCGCAGGAGCGCTAGCCATGATCCAATCGGCAAGTTTTGGCGTACAAGAGGCGTTAAAAGACTCGTAAAAATCGTATAGATAGCCTGCTGAATAAAACTTATTGTCATACATTTTGACCGTATTCATGTATCTTTCGTGTATGGCATTAAAAAGCGTCTTTAATTCATTTGGCTGTTTTAGCGTCATATTCGGATTTAGCCGCTTGAGCCATTTGTAGCTAACGGCATGGAATGTACCCGCCTGTATCTTATCGACCTCTTCTTTGTCAAAAAACTTCTTTAGGCGACTTATCATCTCTGCGGCGGCTTTATTTGTAAAAGTGAGTAATAGTATGCTTTCGGGCTTTACGCCTTTTTCTAGCAGATGATAGATTCTAGCGACTATCGTAGAGGTCTTGCCCGTACCTGCGGAGGCTATAACTAGGGTATTTCCAAAAGGGGCGTTAACGGCGGCAAGCTGTTCTTTATTTAGGTTTTTGTAGGGCATTGTGACTTTTTTGAGTTAAACTTGAAGTGGATTTTATTAAAAAGAAGATTAGACTCTGCCGCTTTATGCGACAAGCTTCAGTGGCACAGCGCCAAGCGTAGCGCGAACGGGCTTTACCCGTTTGTGCGTACTATTTCTGTAGATATGCAGAAATCTCTTCGGCAATACCAAAGTCAGGATAATTTGCAGCCTCAAGCACAGCTTGACCCATAGTCATATTGTCATGGTTAAATATAAGTGGGGCTATGAAATTCACAACAGATTTTTCTATCGGATTTTGTAGTACAACTATGTTATATACCTCTACTTTAGAGCTTGCTTGCAAATCAAGAAGAATCCTAATACCGACCGGTATATCAAACGAATACTCTCTAAGGGCATACGGATTTACCAATGTAAATGCAGGAGTATTTCCTTCGGCATTTTTTAGACTTGAAAAGAAGTCGTCAACCTTATTAAGTTCTACCTTGACAAGTTCGTCAAACCCCAATATAGACAATTTTACTTCAAATACCATTTCTTCCCCTTAATGTTTTTTTTAATCGACATAGCTATGTTAAAGGTACAACAATGCCCATTAAACAAAGCTTAAAATTTACAACTATAACAAAGCGAAAATCGTGCCAAACATCGGGTAATCAGGCGGTTTTTGCTAAAATTGCGACAAATAAAACAACTCAGGAATTTAAATAATGGCTCTAACGGAGTATCTACCAAAAGATTTTGAAGAAAATTGTTACAAAGAGTGGGAAGCTAAAGGCTTTTTTGAGATAGAGGGTAACAAGGCTATCCAAAAAGAGGGCAAGGCGTTTTCCATCATGCTCCCTCCGCCGAATGTCACAGGCTCCTTGCACATAGGGCATGCACTCAACCATACGCTTAGCGATATTATAGTCAGATACAAAAGAATGGACGGCTACAAGACTCTTTGGCAGCCGGGAACCGACCATGCAGGCATAGCCACCCAAAATGTGGTAGAAAAACAACTGCTTGCCGAGGGCATTAAAAAAGAAGATATAGGCAGAGAAAAGTTTCTGGCAAGAGTTTGGGAGTGGAAAGCGTATAGCGGCGGTACGATAGTAAGCCAGATGAGACGACTAGGCGTATCCCCTGCATGGAGCAGAGAGCGGTTTACGATGGATGAAGGGCTAAAAAGTGCGGTCAAAAAAGCGTTTTTGAAGCTCTACGAAGACGGGCTAATCGTGCGAGACAACTACATGATAAACTGGTGCACGCATGATGGCGCACTCTCTGACATCGAAGTAGACCACGCCGAAAATGAAGGCAGCTTGTACCACATCAAATATTTTTTTGAGGGTTCGGACGAGTATCTGGTGGTCGCTACGACAAGACCTGAGACATACTTCGGCGATACGGCTGTCATGGTAAATCCAAATGACGAGAGATACAAAGCGCATATCGGCAAGAGTCTCGTACTTCCTCTTATCGGCAAATCCATCAAGATAATAGCCGATGAGCATGTTGATTTGGAATTTGGTACGGGCGTGGTCAAGGTAACCCCCGCACACGATACCAACGACTACGAAGTGGGCAAACGACACAATCTTGAATTTCTAACTATATTTGACGAAAAAGGAATTCTAAACTCCCATTGCGGCGAGTTTGAGGGGTACGAGAGACTTGAGTCAAGAGCCAAAATAGTCGCAAAACTAGAAGCTGAGGGCTTTATCGACAAAATAGAAAAACACACAAATCAAGTCGGCAGATGCTATCGCTGCGGCAATGTCGTAGAGCCGTACATCTCAAAGCAGTGGTTTGTCAAAAAAGAAGCGGCAGCAAGAGCGATAGAAAAAGCAAATATAGGTGAGACCGAATTTGTCCCGAAACAGTGGAAAAACAACTATGACTCATGGATGAGAGAGCTTAGGGACTGGTGTATCTCAAGACAGCTATGGTGGGGGCACCGTATTCCCGTCATGTACTGCGACGATTGCGACTTTGAATGGGGCGGTGAAGAGGGCGAACACAAAGAGTGTCCAAAATGCGGTAGCGCACATATCAGGCAAGACGCCGATGTGCTAGATACATGGTTTAGCTCCGCTCTTTGGGCGTTTAGCCCTCTTGGCTGGGGAAATGAAGATAACGAGAAGGTAACGCCTACCGACATGGCAGACTTCTACCCAAATTCGCTTCTTATCACCGGCTTTGACATATTATTTTTCTGGGTCGCTAGAATGATGATGATGGGTGAACAGCTTGTCGGCAAAATGCCTTTCAAAGATGTGTATCTACACGCCCTAGTCAGAGACGAACACGGTCAAAAAATGAGCAAATCCAAAGGCAATGTCATCGACCCGATAGACATCGTGGAGAGATACAGCGCTGACAGCTTACGGTTTGCGCTTGCGATGCTAGCCGTTGCAGGGCGAGACATACGGCTCTCCGAAGAGAAGTTCTTGCAGTCAAGGAATTTTACAAACAAGCTATTTAACGCTGCAAAATACCTGACAATGAACGGCGCAACACCAACAGACATCACCAAAAACGCTCCCGTAACAGAGCTTGGCAGATATATGGCGGCAAAACTGGCGGAGGCGACGGCAGAGATAAGGGAGCAACTAGACTCTTATAGATTTAGCGATGCGGCGGTAAGCGTATACAAATACTTCTGGGATGACTTCTGCGACTACGGTATCGAGCTAAGCAAAGCCGAAAAAGAGGCGGTGGGCGAGCTAGGCGGCGTATTTGTCGAGTCTCTCAAACTTCTGCATCCGTTCATGCCTTTTATCACCGAGCATCTTTATAAGGAGCTTGGCGGAGCGGATGAGTCTATCATGATAAGCGCATTCCCGACAAACACGGCGGTTGACGCTGCGATAATAGAAAAATTCGAGCTAATCAAAGAGGCGATAGTAGGCATCAGAAGAGCAAAAGCCACGATAGACCTTGCCAACAAGCGAATAGAAAAAGCCTTCGTGAAGCCAAATAAGCCGATGGACGAAGCCGCCAAAAAATTCATAGCAAACCTCGCAAAATGTGAAGTTATCGAATTTGTCAGCGAAAAACCAAACGGATGTGCGGCAGATGTATCGGAAAATCTTGAGTGTTTCATAGAGATAACGGCAGAAGCAAAAGAAGCGCTACTCTCAAGACTGGAAAAACAAAAAGAAAAAACCGAAAAAGAGCTCGCAAAACTAGACGGAATGCTAAAAAATGAGAAGTTCGTTGCGAATGCGCCAAAAGAACTGATTGAAGAAAATACAAAAAATGCAAACGAGCTAAGAGAGAAGCTGGCAAAAATAGAAGCGGAAATATCCTCGCTCGTCTAAAGCACACTAAAAGGCTAGCGGCTTTGGGTCGCTAGCAAACTACTCCGCAACCACCCTATTTCTACCGCCATTTTTTGCCGTATACAATCTCTTGTCACCTAGCGATACAAGTGCGCTAAGGTCATTTGTATCTTCATTTTTTTCACATATGCCGACGCTTATCGTGACACTTATGATATGCCCTTCAAACTCTATTCTATGCGATTCAACCATTTTTCTAATTTGCTCGCCGACAACCGCCGCATCAGCCGCCGTCGTCAAAGGTAGCACCACGCCAAACTCCTCGCCGCCGAGTCTGCCGACTATATCTCCGTTCCTCGTTTGTTCCAAGAGTATATCGGAGACGCTTTTGATGACCTTGTCGCCGCAGTCGTGCCCGTATGTGTCGTTGATTTTTTTGAAGTGGTCGATGTCAAGCATAATAAACGATATTGCCCCGCCGCTTTTGTGTGCCTCTTTCCATTTTTCCAACGATTGCAGATAAAACTCACGCCTATTTAGCAGTTGTGAGAGCGTATCTAGGGTCATGTAGATGTGGTTTTGATAAGCCATGGCGTATGTCCTTTTTGCCTCCATCCTCACCGCCGCCACGATAGCCCATAGATATAGCAATACCGGCGCTATAAAAAGCACGAAAATCCCTATCTCCTCCTCGTTTATATGCACCGACGCCATCAAGCAGACCACTATCGCCGCAACGCTGTAATGGACTATCAAAAACGCCTTATTGCTAAGTAGCGCAGACACTACGATGGTCGAGAGCATATAGTACACCCAAGTATAGGGCACAAAGTATATGCGTGGGTCAACAAGCGTGTATGCCGTGAGCAGCGAGAGCAGACTGGTATTGCCAAACAAGATTATCCATAGCCCTCGATGCTTCTTGAACAGGTAGCTATATGTCACGACGACTATCATCCCCGTAAAAAACGCCGCCATGACCCGTGCAAAAGCCAAAATATAAAAAGGGGTCGTAAAGCCGTGCTTGAAATAATCGCCGTAGATAAAGACTATATCGTAGACCATCCCGAGATACATCAGAGGTCTATACGCAAAAAATATCCTCTCTTCGTGATATTCATCATATGTTTTGAATTTTGCAAGCCTGTTTTGCGGCACGACAATCGCATCGTTGCGCTTGAGTGAAAACAGATTTTTGAGCCTAAATTTTTGAAGGGCGTTTGGCATTGCTTCGTCTCCGCTCTTTTTCTTGATTTTACATCCGCCATCTTAAAAAAGTGATACAATCCAAAAAAAATAAAGAGAGATGCTATGAAAATAGAAACTTCTTTTTTACAAAAGCTAAAAGCATTTAGCTTTAGCGTCGCAGATAATGACGAGAGGGTCGTAAATACCGCAATAGCAGAGGAGATGCTAAGGGTGCTTGCGGCAAAAACGGATGAGCTAAACGCAAAAATAAAAACAAAAGATGCGCAAATAACTGATTTGAAAAATGCGCTACAAACGGCAAAAACCGAAGAAGTAAAGTTCTATCAAGAAGAAAAACGGGTGCTAGACGCCAACGCTATATGCCAAAAATGCGAACACCTAGCGAACGGCAACTGCAAGTTTCATACGATATGTAAGAGTATTGCGGTTGATTATTATGTGCCGAGGAAGCAGTGATAGGTTTTTCAAAGTTGCTGAAAAAATTGCTCCGCATTGGATTTTATAAAATGAAAATGGTAAAATCAGGCATTAGAGTCGAGGACTAAAGAAGTGACAAAAGAAAGCTCAAACCAACTACAAAAACTATTTGGTAGCACCAAGCTGATTTTTTCTTTGTTTGTTTTCATGCCGCCAATCTCCCTAGAGTATATATAAAAGTCGTTTTATTTTGATTTTATGACAAACTTTCCGTTTTTCACAACCCACCAAAAAACACACTTCAAAAATGTAACCTACCTATTTTTAATCACCAAACGGAACGCTCATGCAGTACCATAATGTTCCATTTTTATAATAAAGGATACATAATTGTCTGCTGAAGTCGCATATCCGGTTGTCGGCTCATAGACATGGGGCGGCGGCTGGCGGCGCTATGATAGAAAAATTTGAGCTTATCAAAGAGGCGATAGTAGGCATCAAAAGAGCAAAAGCGACTATCGACCTAGCCAATGGACGAAGCCGCCAAGAGGTTTATTGCAAACCTCGCCAAATGCGAGACGATAGAGTTTGTAAGCGAAAAACCAAACGGATGCGCTGCAGATGTATCTGAAAACCTTGAGTGTTTCATAGAGATAACGGCGGAGGCAAAAGAGGCGCTACTCTCAAGACTAGCAAAACAAAAAGAAAAAAGCGAAAAAGAGCTTGCGAGGCTAGACGGTATGCTAAAAAATGAGAAGTTCGTAGCCAATGCCACAAAAGAGCTGATTGAAAAGAATACGAAAAATGCAAACTCGATAAGAGAGAAGCTGGCAAAAATAGAAGCGGAAATAGCATCACTAGCTTAACCCGCCAAAACCAAAAATATTACCTAACTTATTAAGACCCCTGATTAATCATAGAATTCTATACTAAAAATTAATTTTTTTTATTAATAGTTAAGTTTGCATTATGTAATCTTTGCAACATATTTATATCAACCAAAGGGGTACATGGGATGTTTACCACCATCAAATCAAAGCTTTTTTTACTTCTTGGCGTGTTAATCGCCGGTTTTTTATTGCTCGTATATATGCAAATTAAGACAAATCAAGACTCGTCCAAAGCGATAGAACGGCTAATAAAGATAGAGGAGCTGGGCGGTTATTTTAACGCTCTAAGAATGCATACCAGAGGGTTCCAGCTGGATTTTAAAGAGGAGCATAAAAAAAGCCTAAGCAAAACATTTGAAAGCGTTACGAAAGAGTTTGAAGTTCTACACTCAATAGCTAGAACCGATGAGACAAAAGCTATGATAAAAGAGGTAGAGTCTCAAACAAAAGAGTGGTATGCGGACAATCAAATCCGTTTTGAGATAATGGAAAAAAATAGAGAGGCGATACATACGGCGGAGTTTAAAGCTTCCGAAGAGGGTCAAAAATTTGCGGCTCTTAGCAAAAAAACTGCTGCAACTGCTGAAAAAATGGGGGCAAACATAGATAAGCTCTCGGCCAGAGTCAAAAAATCAAATCTTGCAACCCTAGATATGGATCAAAAGATTTCATTTGCTTCTATAACACTTGTGGCAATCGCATCATTGATTGCCTTTGCAGTTATCATGAAATCAATCTCTTCATCTGTTATAAAAACTGAAAATATATGCAACGAAATACTGAACACAAAAGATCTCACCAAACAAATAGATACGGGCTTCAAAGATGAAGTAAACGAAGCTATGAAAAAAGTAAACAATCTCTTGTTTGGAATCTCAAAAGCTTTTGGAGATGCAAAAAGAGCAGCTAGCGAAAATGCATCCGTAGCCTCAGAACTATCCGCAACGAGCCTACATATAGGTAAGCGAGCCGAAGAGACCGCAAAGGCGGTGCAAGAGACAAGCAGAGCCTCATCTGAAGTCTCAGAAATACTATCAAGAAGCGAGAGCGGACTTATAAAAAGCCAGCAGGATATCGATGAAGCTTCAATAGAGGTAAATAGGGCGTCCAAAGAGGTGCTTGCAGTATCGGATGAGCTTCAAAGGATAGTTTCAGAGCAGATGGAGCTATCCGAGAAACTAAACAGACTCTCCACTGAAGCGGAACAGGTAAAATCAGTGCTTACAGTAATCGCCGATATTGCCGAACAGACCAACCTTCTAGCCCTCAATGCAGCCATCGAAGCGGCAAGAGCCGGAGAGCATGGCAGAGGATTTGCGGTTGTTGCCGATGAGGTGCGAAAACTAGCCGAGAGAACCCAAAAAAGCCTATCCGAATCAAACGCCACCGTATCGGTGATAGTCCAATCAGTAAGCGATGCTACAGACAGTATGTCTCAAAGTGCCGAGAGCATCAGACGGCTTGGAGATAGAGCCAAAACAGTCGAGGGAACAATGAATCACACCAGTCTCTCCATATCAAATACCGCCAAAGCAGCGAGTCAAAGCGCCAAAGAGACAGCCGAAGGAACAGCAAAAACAAAAGAGATGCTCTCCAAAATAAACACAATCAACGAGCTCTCATTGGCAAACGCCAGAAGCGTAGAAGAGATAGCCTCTGCGGCAGAACACCTCGCAAAACTAGCCGAAGAATTAAACATAAATCTATCGGTATACAAAACCGCATAAATCACCAAACGGAGATTTGCCTCTTGGCATCTCTCCCTTAGTTCATATTTTTTAGTTCACTTACTGCTACCAGAAAACTGCCTATTTTTTAATCACTAAACGGAACTCCCATGCAGTACCATAATCCTTTCATTTTTGTAATAAAGGATACATAATTGTCTGCTGAAGTTGCTTATATAGTAAACACTCTTTTCCTGATATTCTCCGCCACCTTAATAATCCTTATGGCTCCAGGCTTTGCGATGCTTGAGGCGGGGCTTGTGCGGAGCAAAAATGTCGTCACGGTGCTCACGGGCAATGTGATGCTATACGCCGTGACCTCTATGGTCTTTTTGCTTTGGGGGTATTCGTTGATGTTTGGCGGGAGCGGGCTATTTGACGGGGGTATCAAGCAGACGAACTACAGCATCTATGCCATTATGTTCTTCCAGCTTGCCTTCGTCTCAAAGACCGTCTCCATCATTAGCGGTGCGGTATCTGAGCGAATCAAGATATGGCCTTTTATGGCGTTTGCTTTTGTCATGGCGGGTGTTATCTATCCCGTTGTCGGCTCATGGACATGGGGTGGCGGGTTTTTGAAAGAGCTAAACGACTTTGCGGGCTCCACAGTCATCCACTCGGTCGGCGGCTGGGCGGCATTGGCGGCGATACTGCTGCTTGGAGCTAGAAAAGGCAAATATACCAAAGACGGCAGAGTGCGGGCGATGACGGCGTCAAATATCCCACTTGTGACTCTCGGAGCTATGCTTCTTTGGATTGGGTGGTTTGGCTTCAACGGCGGAAGCGCATTGATGATCTCCTCGCACGAGAATGCAGACCTAGTGGCAAAAGTCATCCTCAACACCAATACGGCAGGGCTTGCGGGTGCGCTCGTGACGGCGGCTCTTATGCAGTACAAATATAAAATGTTAGATATCACGATGGTTCTCAACGGCGCTTTGGGCGGACTCGTAGCCATCACAGCGGCTCCTGATGTCTCCATGTGGGCTCCGATAGTGGTCGGCGGCATAGGCGGCGCACTTGTAGTCGTGGCGGTTCCACTCTTTGACAAGCTTCGCATCGACGACCCCGTGGGCGCCCTCTCCGTACATCTCGTATGCGGCATCTGGGGCACCATCGCCGCCGCAATATTCAAAGACGGCGTATCGATGATGGTACAGCTCAAAGCCATTGTCATCATCGGAGCGTTTGCGTTTGCGGCTTCTTATGCGGGCTTCTACCTAATCAAGAAAGTAATGGGTCTAAGAGTAGACGAAGAGTGCGAATATGAAGGTCTAGACCTCAATGAATGCGGTCTAGAGGCGTATCCGGAGTTTGTAAAAAATAACTAAAGAGGATTTATTTCCTCTTTAGTTCAATAGCATCCATATATAACTTCTCATATTTTTTCGCCGACTCATCCCATGTGAACCGCAGTTTCATGCCGTTTTGTCTTAGAGCGTCAAGACCGCTTTTGTTGTCGTAGTATGTGTATGTAGCCCATCCGACAGTATTGTAAAGAGCGGCGGGAGTTGCGTCGCCAAATTTGAAGCCGGTTCCGTGTTTGTGTCTTTCATCGAAGTTTTCTACCGTATCATCCAGTCCGCCCGTAGCCCTTACGATAGGCGGCGTGCCGTATCTGAGTGAATACATCTGGTTGAGTCCGCACGGCTCGAAGATGGAAGGCATGACGAAAAAGTCCGCTCCCGCCTCTATCTTATGCGCCAAAGCGTTATCGTAGCCGATTCGCACGGCGAATTTTTGCGGATACTTCGCCGCCATCGCACGGAAGAACTCATGCCACACAGCGTCGCCCTCGCCTAGCATCACCACCTGTATATCTAGCCCCATTATCCACTCGAATGCCTCGGCAAGCAGATGAACTCCTTTTTGGTCAACCAAGCGACTCACTACGCCAAAGAGCGGTATTTTATCACTTATCGGCAGACCCATTATCTGTTGCACATCGCCCTTGCATGCCGCTTTGCCGTCCATTTCGTTTGTATCGTAGTTTGCGGCTAAGTAGTTGTCGGTAGCGGGATTCCACTCCTCGTAGTCCATGCCGTTTAGGATACCGACATAAGAGGCCGCCCTATCTTGCATCACGCCCTCAAGCCCGTATCCGTACTGCGGCGTCATCGTCTCATTCTTGTATCCAACGCTTACGGTACTGACCATATTTGCATGATATATGCCGCCTTTTAGGAGATTGACACAGTCGTTTTGTTCTAGCTCCAGATAGGTGAAATGCTCCCAGCCCACGCCAAGCACATCCATCAGCCCCTCGTAGAACTGCCCTTGATACTGTATATTATGGATAGTCATCACGCTTGCCGTAGAGTCAAAAAACGGGTCATTCGCATATACGGTATTTAAAAACACGGGAGTAGCGGCGGTATGCCAGTCATTAGCGTGGACGACATCGGGCTTGAAGCCTACGGCTTTGGCAAGTTGCAAAGAGGCTCGAGATAAAAATACGAAGCGGTTGTCGTTGTCAAGAAACCCCTCACCCGCTTCGTTGTTATATAGCGTATCCCGCCCAAAATAGACCTCATGGTCGATAAAGTATATAGGCACATCGGAGTTTGGCAACACACCCTCATATACCCCGCACCACTGCTCCCCGATAATCCCCATCGGCACGCCGAGAGGCATAGCGTTTTCAACGGGCTTTAGCTTTGATTTGTCCACTTTGTAGTAGCGAGGCATTACGACTCTTACATCGTGCCCCATTTTTTTTAGAAATTTTGGAAGTATCCCAACCACATCGGCAAGCCCGCCCGTCTTTGCGAAAGGCACGCATTCGGAGGCGACTATCAGTATATTTAGACCCATCTTCTACTCTCTTGTTTTATTTTGAGTCTATTTTAGCCAAAAGCTGTTACAAGATGGCGCAAAATACCTAAGTTTTCAGAATTATCTCGCAAATTTAATTTTTCATATTTTTTTAAACCAAGTAACATATTTATCATATAAAATATACTACAATTAACACTTTTTAGCTCGCAGCAATAGTTTGAAGGGAATACCAAAATGAATATCAAGGCAAAACTGTTTCTGATTATGGCGACAATTTTTGCCACATTTACCGGTATCATTTGGGTATATTCCCAGTCTATCAGCTCCAGCATAAATGAAGAGTGGGGCGCAAAATTTGTTCGTAAGCAGATAATGTTTGACAAATACCGGACCATTTTGCCTATTTTGCATGAGATTGAGATTGTCAGGCAGTTGGCAAACGAGCCCCACCTCCTTGAGATGGCAAAAAATGAGTCAAATCCGCAAGCTTTCGCAGATGGTATCAAAAAACTAGAGCAGTACCGTACAAAGTTTCAAGATAGAAGCTACTTTACGGTTTTTTCAAAATCAAAAAACTACTACTTCAACAACAGCGACAATGAGTTTGATGGGCGTCAGCTTCGTTACAAACTTTCCCCTAGTGAATCAAAAGACGGCTGGTTTTATCAAACTATCAAGCTACAAGATGAGTTCCAGGTCAATGTCGACAAGGACAGGACTCTAAATGTCACAAAGGTTTGGATCAACTATGTCCTGAGGGATAAGGGTGAAGTTGTCGGCATTGTGGGCACAGGGTTTAATTTTGATAGCTTTTTGAAAGAGTCGGTAGGTATTGAGCAAAAAGGTATACAAAACTTCTTTATTAGCAAAAACCTCGCAATACAACTTGCCAAAGATGTCACGATGATTGACTATGCAAGTATCACCAAAAAAGACGGAACGCACAAAAGCATTGATTCGATTATCACTAATCCCGCTGATTTAAATCTCATCAAACAAGCAATGTCGGAGCTTGAGGGCGCAAAAGACAATGATGCCGTCAAAACACTTTGGGTTGGCGTAAACGGAGTAAAACACCTGCTTGGTATCGCCTATCAGCGCGATATCGGATGGTTTAGTGTAACAATATTTGACACAAATCAACTTACTTTGATTGATAGCAAAAATATTTTTGTTTTTATGAGTATTTTGTTTTTGGTAGCGATGGCGGCTGTAATGCTGGTATCAAGACACGATATGTCCGCTTTGAGAGTATCGGAAAATAAGTTTCGCGCTATTTTTAATTTTACAAATGACGCTATTATGCTACTGGACGAAAAAGGCTTTATTGATTGCAACAATGCGACTCTTAGAATGTTTAACTGCTCTTCGGTTAAAGAGTTTTGCACATACCACCCCGCTGATTTATCGCCGCTTACTCAGCCTTGCAGCACAGACTCCATGACTCTAGCTTCAAAGCATATTAATACCGCCATGCGAGAAGGCAATGCCCATTTTGAATGGGTACATAATCGGGCTAATGACGGCGAACAGTTTTTTGCGGATGTACTGCTAAGCTCCATAGATATAGGCAACAAAAAAATTCTACAAGCCGTCGTGAGAGATGAGACGCAGCGCAAAAAAATAGAAGCGGAGATTCAAACCCTAGCATTTTATGACGCTCTCACTAAGCTTCCAAACCGAAGGCTTCTAAAAGATAGGCTAGCTCACGCACAACTTACAAGTAAGCGAACTGGTCGGTACGGTTCGATACTGTTTTTGGATTTGGATAATTTCAAACCGTTAAACGATATTCACGGGCACACCATTGGCGATTTGTTGCTAGTAGAGGTCGCAAATCGTATCAAAGGCTCTGTCAGACAGAGCGATACCGTCTCTCGTTTTGGAGGAGATGAGTTTATCGTTTTGCTAGATGAACTTGAAGCCGATAGAGAGTCTTCGATGGCGCAAGCCGTGGTGATAGCGGACAAGATTCGCATCTCACTTGCTCTACCGTATCTATTACAAACAGTATCAACAGGCGAAGGAGATTCGACGGTGGAGCATAGTTGTAGCACTAGCATAGGATTGACACTATTTTTGGGCGATGAGCTCTCCGAAGATGAGATATTTCACCAAGCCGACAGCGCCATGTATGAGGCAAAAAATGGCGGGCGAAATCAAATTAGGCAGTATGTCACCGGCTGATTTAGAGTAAGATTTGTTTCGCTCACCCAATAGTCTCTCTCGCACAACTTTTGAGGCGGCGTTATTGCTCAATTACTACGCCGCTAGAACATCACAACGGATTTTATCTCCGTAAACTCCTCCATCGCAAACATCGGTCCCTCTTTGCCTATTCCGCTTAGCTTAACGCCACCGTATGGTTGTATATCAAATCTAAGTGTGGGTATATCGTTAACCACTACGCCCCCCGCCTCTAACTCCTCTACCGCCCTCATCGCCGTAGCGTGGTTATTTGTAAAGATAGAGTGCTGAAGTCCGTATGGCGAATTGTTGATTTTCTCGACCGCCTCGTCAAAGCCGCTCACCTTGACCACCGATACTATCGGAGCGAATACCTCTTCGCACACTATCTTCATCTCATCTGTCACATCCGCCATCACGGTAGGCTCAAAGTATCTGCCCTCTCGTCCGCCGCCCGCTATGAGCCTTGCGCCCTCCTCTTTTGCCGACTCTATCCATTTTTCAGCCCTTACCGCAGCATCTTCGTTGATTAGCGGCCCCATAAAGGTATCATCCTCCAGTGGGCTACCCAGCTTTAGCTCCGCTACCTCTTTTTTGAGAGCGTCGCAAAAAGCGTCGTACACATCGTTGTGGGCGTAAATTCTCTGAAGCGATATACAGACCTGACCGGAGTTGACGAAAGCCCCTAAAGCGCATTTTCTAGCCGCCTCCTCAATGTCTGCACTCTCATCTATGTATGTCGCCGCATTGCCGCCTAGCTCTAGTGAGATTTTTTTGATTCCGGCGTTTTGAGTGATTATTTTGCCCACTTGTGCCGAGCCTGTGAAGCTAATCACTCTGGGAATATCGCTAGATACGAGCGTAGAGCCTACATCGGCATCGCCGTAGACGAGGCTAAGGGCGTTTGGCGAGGCGTGTTCACTTTCGATAAAAAGCCTCGCAAAGCTATACGCCGTATACGGAGCCTCCGGGGTCGGCTTTAGCACTACGCTGTTGCCCATGATGAGAGCGGGGGCTAGCTTATGCGCTATGAGATTAAGCGGGAAGTTAAACGGGGTGATAGCTACCACGACGCCGCACGGCACTCTTTTATAAAAAGCGAGCGATTTTCTCCCGCTAGCCGTCGCATCACTAGCTATCGTCTTGCCGCCGACTTCAAGCGCAAGCGAAGCTGTCAAACGCAAAGTCTCCACGCACCTATCCACCTCTATACGGCTAAAGCGTATCGGCTTGCCCACCTCCAGCGTCATAGCCCTTGCAAACTCCTCTTTTTGCGCCGCAAGTCTGTCCGCCACATCGTTTATCCATGCGATTCTTTGCGATAAAGGAGTGTTTTTTGCGCTCGCGAAAGCCTCTTTGGCAACCATTAGAGCCTCTTTTGCCCTATCCACGCCGCATTTGGCATACTCGCCTATTTTTGCGCCGTCAATCGGAGTGTGCGAATCGATATGCTCGTATGCAATAACCTCTCTGGAACCTATAAATATGTTTGATTTGTACATTTTTCCACTCTTGTCTTATTTTTGTAAATGCTTGAGTGTTATAATACGGCATATATATTTTTAAAGGGCTTTTACATGAGCAAACAAATCAAAAAAGTAGTTCTAGCATACTCCGGCGGACTTGACACAAGCGTCATCCTAAAATGGCTTGAGGAGACTTACGGCTGCGAAGTCGTAACATTCACGGCAGACATCGGTCAAGGTGAAGAGCTTGAACCCGCAAGAGCAAAAGCGAAGCTTCTAGGCATCAAAGACGAGAACATCTTCATCGACGACCTAAAAGAAGAATTCGTAAGAGATTTCGTGTTTCCAATGTTTAGAGCAAACGCAATTTATGAGGGTGAATACCTACTAGGTACTTCAATAGCTAGACCTCTAATTGCAAAAAGACAGATGGAAATAGCCGCTGCAATGGGCGCTGACGCTGTATGTCACGGGGCTACGGGCAAAGGCAATGACCAAGTAAGATTCGAGCTAGGCTATCTGCACTTTGACCCAAAAATCCATGTAATCGCCCCATGGAGAGAGTGGGAGCTAAACTCAAGAGAAAGCCTCCTCGCCTTTGCTGACAAACACGGTATTCCGATAGAGCAAAAAGTAGGTGGAAGCCCGTACTCAATGGATGCAAATCTGCTACATATCAGCTATGAGGGTAAAGTACTTGAAGACCCGTGGGCTGAGGCTGAGGATGATATGTGGAGATGGTCGGTAAGTCCTGAGGATGCGCCGGATGAAGCGGAGTACATCGAAATAGAGTTTGAAAGAGGCGACGCTACAGGTATCAACGGAACTAAAATGTCTCCGGCTACGATACTGGCAAAACTAAA
>JFJP01027026.1_pt1 | contig 40634 bp, 50 predicted proteins | sample 431651 | NCBI WGS metagenome assembly JFJP01 (sample SAMN02602958, study PRJNA72255) | Microbial mat metagenome, whole genome shotgun sequencing project. | biome: fresh water; feature: sink hole; material: water; isolation source: purple microbial (photo- and chemosynthetic) mats found in...
AAATATTTTTAATATAAGTCGATTCTTTTTAAAGTTTCATAATTTTTTTATAAAAAATAAAATTTCAAATTAATTTTTTTTTAATTTTGAAGAATTTTAAAAACAATTTATATAAAATTTGAATGATTTAATTTAAAGTTTCATAATTTTATTATATAAAATATAATAAATAGTACAAATTGAAAAAAAAATTGACAATGAAATCAAAAAAAAAGTTTACGAAAACCATTCAAGTTTTAGAAGTTGCAAATGATGGTTTGGATAAAAAGCCTATTTCCATAGAACAATATGTCAAGGCTTTAGAAAGTTCCATAACTCTGCCTTTAAATGAAAACATAAATTTTCATCAAATAGTTGTTTTAGCAGGAGAAAAAAAATATAAACAAGCTTTGATTGATTCATGTATTTTTTTTTTTATTCCCATAAAAAAACTTGATCGGTTTTCTTTATTAAAAAGCTATGCCCATCATTTTGAAACATTTATATTTGAAAAAAACAAATTATGAAGAATCAATCCTGAATTTAATAAATATGATATTAGAACCAAAATCTGAAAATATTGATGTTTTAGCGTTGAATGCTTCGTTTTTAGACTTAGCATATACATTTTTATTATCAACTATTCGCATCATAAAAAACAACAAAGAAGGAGAAAATACAGTAAAAATTAAAAAAAGATTTTGGAGAGTTATAGTTTTTTAAAATAGAAGAAAGATGGAGAGAAAATGGATGCTATAGCTGATAATCATTTAAAAATAACCAAATTATGGATAGAAATAATTGCAAAGTTTTTGGTGAGTCAGAAAGTTTTAAGATATCTGATGGAAAATAAATTTGACATGATAAAGCTTTTCCTAATTTTTTTGAGTAAATCTCATTATACAATAAAAGACCAAACCATAGGTAGTAATCCAATAAAAACTAAAGAAAATTTTTTATTGTTCTTAGTTAAGACAATCAAAATGAATATTTACAAATCATTAGAAATCATTCTAAAGTTTGATATTGCATATGTCGATAAAATTTTGCAGTTTGAAGATAATTTTACATTGATTTTCATTAAAATAAGACAGGTCAACCCAAATGAAATAATTTATTCAAAAAGCTTTTAAATAGACACTTTCTAATTTTGAGGAATTTTCTGGATTTATGAAGATTGCAGCCTTATCAACCAAATCATCGAAATTTTTAATCACTTTAGATGATACCAATTTCATTGATGAGCTTTTTTATCGACCATTATCAAAATTTTTATTTAAAAATTATCGGGATGAAATTTGGAAGAATTTCATGAGAGATTATCAGATTGAAAGTGAATTGACTTTGTGTTTGGCTGAAATTTTTTACAACTTTTCAAAAAATAAAGAATCAAAAGAGAAATTTCTTGAGCTTTTAAAAATAAATAATAATGATTTTACTTTACGATTCCTTCTTCAATGCATTCTGGAAAAAAAAATCAAAGCTGCGTTTTATATCATTTTTTCAATATCTTTCTTATTAGAGGATTCGAATTATTTTTTACCTTCTTTTTCAGACAAGTTTCTTTACACTAATAATTGAAATCTCTTATTAAAAATAATTTATTTTTTAAGATTAGCTTTATTTATATTTAAAGAAATCACACAAATTAAAGATTCATTTTTATTGATCTGCTTTTTGAGGATAGCCAAATATATTAAATTCAAAGAAAAAGATAAGGTTTTGCTGCTGAAAATTCTAGAAATCCATTTAAAAAAACTACCTTTTGAATTTGAAAATTTAATCCAAATGACAACTTTAGATATGGATAATTTGATTGTTTATGCCAATTCAAACCAAGAAATTTTAACCATAAAAGATATTCAAAAAAAAAAAATCACAAAAGAAGAAACTGATTTTTCAACCATTAAAACTAATGAAAAATTTCAACAAAATATGACAATAATCGATCAAATTCATGCAGGAAGCCTTCAAAAAAGAGCAAAAGGAAAAGAAAGTGAAAAATTAAAATTATCAAAGCCTCCTCAATCTCCGAAATTTAATTTTAAAGGTTCATTTTTAAAACATATAAATTATTTCAAAATAAATTTATAGTGAAATCAGGCAAAGTATCATCAAAATATTTTTTCAAAGATGAAAATTATAATGACTATTTTTTTGTCAAACATTCGAAATGTACTTGTCCATATTGTGATAGTTTACTTGGCTTTTTTTGTCTGAATCCAAAAGAATTTGAAAAGGCTATGAACATTCATATCGATTTTAAAAATCAAACCATCAAAGAAAATGATGTTTATAATGAAACATTTATAGCAATTTTTCAATACATTTTTGATCTGACTTTCGAAGAAGATGGTTTATTTGTATATAATAATGTGATTCCAATGATCGTTGATTTGTTGATTGATGATGGATTTGATAGCAAACTGAAGATCCCAATATTTTTATATATTAACCATCTCTTATTATATGAGAAAGGCTTTTCGAATTTACTTTTATCTATGGATTTTTTCACTTTTCATGAACATTTTCTGAATAGTTTCATGCAAAATTTCAATTTGGAAAGCTTTCGATTTTTTAGAAAAGTTTTTGCTGATACAAAGAAAATAACACATCATTTAGAATCAACTGAACCGAAAGAAGAAATTGATCAAAAAATATTGAAAAGTGTTTCAAGGAAAAAAACGAATAAAAAATCCACCAAAATTTTAAACGAAAATAATAAAAAAGAAGAGCTAGAGCATTTCAATAAAATTATCATCATTCCTGCAGTAATTTGGAATGTTGAGAAAAAACAATTCCAAAAAATCGATAAAGAAATAAATGAAGTCGCGTTTATTCAAATGCAAACAGAGGAAAAAGATCAAATTTTTGGAAAATATTCTAACTTTTTTTGGAAACTCCATGCATTATATCATGTCTTTAAAATTTTGCAAGATTTCTTAAAAACTTATCAAAATCATTCGAAAGAATTCATCCAACAACAGTTCAAAGATTTCATTTTTCAAATAATTGAGACAACCATTATTTTCAATAAATATAATGATAAATATTTGCCCACAGAACCCTTTCATGTTGATACTGAATGTTGGAATGAAATAAGGAATTTACTAGCAGAAATTATGGTTTTCTAATTAATTTTTATTTTATATATTTTAGAGAAAAAATTTAAAATAGGCGATTTTACACCAAATTCTACTGAAACTCATTTCAAAATTTTCATTCTTTTTCAATATATTTTTTAAAACTGTTTGCTTTTTTCTTTTCTTTTCTTTCGATTTTTAGATTTTACTTATCTTTTAGCTGAACAAAAATCCTTATTATTGCAAAAGCTTTGTGCTTATGATTGGAAAATTACCTACCTTATCAAGTTCTAGAGCTTTGGTTTCTTCTTTGTTTTTATATTATGATGCAACAAAATTTACACACAAGTTTATAAAATCTGATGATTATGAAATTGATGATTCACCTAATATAAATTCTCCACAAAAGCATAATGATAAGGAAGTTATAATATCATATAATTAATTGTTTTTTGAAATATAATTTTTTTTTAGTTGTTCATAATTTACTTAAATGCAGTTTCTATTGAATTGGAGAGAATAAAAGAGGAATTAAAAATGATTTTGGAAGAAAATGAAAAAAGTATTAATAATCCAGAAATTTTAAATCAAAAGGCTGTCATAAATATTCTGAAATTAGTAATCTCTTGTGTTCAAGTATGTAAGTTTTTATATTAAACAAATAAGATTTTCTGAAAACAATAATTTTTTTCAAGACTTTCAATCTATTTATGATTGAAAAATCGTGTATAGTTCTATTAAACTATTTGCATAAAAATGTTATTAATAATTTGCTCAAATCAATATACCCTCTTATGAAATTGGCAATGCATGTTCATATCAAAGTTACTTCAAATCGAAATAATAAAAATAATTTCACAAAACGAAACTCCTTAAAAGATGAAGCTCGAAAAAATTTGCAGGAAAAATCTAAGAAAAAAGAACATAGCATTGAAGAATTATGTGTCAGTTTTATAACGATCCTTACACTTTTTCTTTATAATCTTTCAATCAATAAAATCACTTCTGAAGTTTTGAGAAAATTGTTTCTTTTTTAAATTAATTTTTGTTTAGATTATTTTATCAAGTGAATTATTTCAGTTTTTAATCAGCAAATTTAATGAAATCAATTACTCAGAAGAAGCAGTGCAATGTCTTATGTACAGCATCAATAATATTTGTCAAAGTTTAAGATCTCTGGACCAAATAAACACGTTTTTTTTTTTAATGGATTTAATCTGGAAAATATATCTTTAATTATTTTATTTTCAAGGGTTTGTCCAACTTTTTCAACTGTTTTAATTGAGTTTTTTTTAAAATACCATTTATCTATTCTCAATATGATACCATTAATAAAAGGGATTAAAACATTGATATTATATTCTAGCAATGACACTAAAATATTTCGAGCGTTGGTTCCCAAAATGAGAAGTTTTGTTTCAATTGAGGCCAAAAGTATCGATGAATCAGAATGTAAAACAACGCACTTCTTTTATTTAATTTTATCAAAAGATTTTCAAAAAAACATGGAAAAGCTAAATTTAAGTACAATCGCCAATCCAGTTAAAACAGATGGAAGAAATTTAATTGAAAACTCACATGAGTTGAATTTTATTGGTGACGACACAAAAAATGAACTGAATTTGGAATCAAGTTTTTCAGGCGAATTTGAGTTTCTTTTTTTAATTAGAATGTTTTTTGTTTATAATTGATATAAAATTATTTAAGAAATGAATCCATATTATCAGTTTTTCCCCCAACGAAATTATCGAAATCTGATAAAAATGTTGACAATCGTCAAAAAGAAATTTTCGAAAGCGAAGTGAAAGATTTATTAAAATTGTTGGGCACTGTTCTACCTGGTGAATTGCAATACGGCATTCAAAAAATCTTTAATCCTCGGGCAAAATTAATAGAGGGTGCAGGAATGATCTCAATGAAAACTCTAAAGGATTATGGTGATCAGATCAACAATAAGAAAAAAATTTTTGATGAGAAACAAATTCCTGATAGTCTTTCTTTTATTAAAGAAACTCAAATGAATTTTAATAAAAAAAATATTGATGAAATTTTCTTTGATAAAAATTTAATTTCTAATGCTTCATTTTTACGAACAAATGAAAGCCATTTACAAAATAAATTGCCAGATTTTAAAACAGATGCAAAACAAAGTTTAACAATAAATGCAGGCAAATTGATTGTAAAAAGTTTTAATATAGGAAATGTTTTGATGAATGAATATGAATTTAAAAATGAAAGCAAAATTGATAGGAGCAGTTTAAATAAGAGTAATGAAGGAATGCTCAAAAATGCAATAAAAAATAATGAAACAGCACAAAATATGAGCTCTCTTTTTAAATCAATTAGCGGGATTGATGAGAAAAAAAATGAGACACAAGAGAAAAGCATGGATATGCTTTTAAGTTCACAAAACTCTTTATTTTTGGGCGCAGGCAAAACTCTTTTGAATAAAATTGATGAGGAATATTTAAAGATTATTAGCAAAAAAAATCCTGCATTTTAAACAAAAATTGAATATGATAATTTAATTTCTTTCTTTTTTATTTATTTCAAGAAAATGAATCTAAAAACAAATTCTTTTTGTTTTGTTTGTTTTTATAACAATTAAAATTTATTTAATTTTTGACAAAAATTATGCCAATAATTTAAAATCGTCACTTTGGAATTTATTATAGATTCGATTGTTGTTTTCTTTGAAAGAGCCTTTATTATCTTGTTTTCTTTCCGAATTCTTCTGAGTTATGTGTTTTTTATGATCATCAGGATTCAATCGTTCCCCTATCGATTTATTAGATAAATCTAAAAAGTTTTGTGAATCGAAAAGCATTTGTTTATGGATTAATTGTTTAGGAATGCCGCTTGAAACATAACTACTGATTAAAGGAAGTGGTGCATATTTCGGTCTATTAAAGTTTTGTTGTGTCTGATTTAAATTAAATGAGTTTTGTGTGTTTTCTTCTAAAACCAGTTGTGAATTGTTGTTGTTTAGAATTTTGGACATATTAGAAACAGGATTTATCAAATTTCTATTTATTGAAGGTATATAAGTTTTTCCTTTCAAAGCTAGTATGTTTTTTGCGATTTCATTGCCTAGTTCAGCTGCTTTTTCATAGTTTTTCAATGCTTCTTTTTCATCTTTGTTGACTGTTTCGTATATATGTGCCATATTTAAAAATCCACGAGAGTCTCCTAATCGAGCTGCAGTGTCGTAATAGTAAAACGCCTAAAATAATAAATAGATAATATTCATGGGATAATTTGAAAACCTTTTGGATATCTTTGGCAAATTCCTTACTTCCTATTTCAAATAAGGTCCTTTAATTTAGATAAAAATTCCACTTGTGAACAAAAAAAATAAGAAAACCCCAAATTTATCAAAGCATCTCCATTGTTTAGATTACCTGCAGTTTCATAAAATTGAAAAGCCTTTACGAGATCTTTCTTGTTGATACCTATTCCCGAATGGAAGAAATCCCCGAGTTTATTGAGAGAAGGACCGTGTTCAAGTTGTGCAGCTTTACTATTAAATTTATAATTTATTCCTTTTCTCTATTAAAATTACTTGTAATAATTGATAGCAAATGTTAAATTTTTATCCACTCCGAACCCTTTTTATTTTTTTATTTGAGAATTATTGAAATGATTTGAAAAATTTCACCATTTTCATATAAATATCCTAAATAAAAATAAGCTTCAGCCATGTTTGGATCTTTGGCAATGATTTCTTGAAAAATAAACGATGCCTCCACGAAATCCTCATCACGATCTTCATAATTGGCATTTTTTAGCAAATAAACCGCATAAAATAATTTAGCATTCACGTCTCCTTTGTGAGAAGCTTCTTTGAATAAACTTTTAAAATTCCAATTAAAATTTTGATAATTCTCAGCTTTATTCATACCTTCGAGCTTTTTCAAGATTCTGCTGCACACCTCTTCCATTTTCATAGCAAACCCCTTTTAGCAGATTGAAATTATTCAGAAGTTTAAAAATTTACCTAAATTATATAAAGCTTTGATATTTCCGAGCTCAGAAGCAATTTCTAAATATTTTATTCCTTTTCTGAGATTATCTCCATAAACCTTTTCTTCAACTGGATTATCAATATAAAGTTTTCCTAAATTATTCAAAGCTCTTGGAAATTTTCTTTTCTTTGCTTTTTTATAAGAATGTATAGCAGCCTTTAAATTCGGCTCCTCAACAAAAACATTAGGGTTTGCTAAATCTTTCATCCCCATTTGATAAAGAAACCCTAAATCAGTTAAAGCATCAAGATGTCCACTTTCTGCAGCTTTTTCATAGAATTGTTTGGCTATTTTCATCTGATTTTCTTGAACACTCTGATCTTTCTCTTCAGGATTTCCATCTGATAAATAACCCTGCTCATGAAGCATTCCTAAACGATATAATGCTTCAGGGTCATGTTGATTTGCTGATTTTGAATAGAAAGAATAAGACTAAAGCAAATCACATTCAATTAAGTTTTTTAGAAAAATTCTTCTTTAAACCTTATTAATATCCTTTGGGACAAAGATCCCCTCAAAATATATCTGTCCTAAAGTATTACAAGCAAATATATTATGATTCTTTTCTGCCTCCTCATAATAAAATGTTATCGCTTGTGAAATTTCTTGAGGTCTCCCTATAGAATTAATAAAAAATATTAATTTAATTTAGTTGAAATCAAAACCTAATCCAAATAATAATTCATGAGCTAATCTTACATTATCCATCACTGTTACAGGTTTTTCAATATATTGATATTGAATTTTTTCTTCTTTAATGATTTGGGGTTGTTCATAGGGGAAATTTTTTTCAATTAATTTCCTCAGATTCAATCTGAACTCATCTTCGTGAAGGACCGGACCATAATGAATTTCTTCGACTCCTTGTTGAGCTTCACATTTCAATAAACCACTCCAAAAATAACTCAATGTTTTGAACTCATTAAAATGGTTTTCAATACTTTTCCTTGAACTTTTTTTTTGATTTAATTTTACATTTTTAAAAAAAAGAATAAAATGAAACCCTCCACAAAATATAGAATTTTTCAATTTATGAATTTCATTCAAAGTGTTCGAAAGTTCTTGATCCAACATATTGATTTCATTCAATAACGAACTATTAAGCTTCACCGGTAACATTTTTGATGATAAAAAATCATTTATGACCTCCTAAAAAAATAAGAAAAGAAAAAAATATTAATATATTGTTAAAAAAATACTTGAAAGTGATTTATTGTTTTTTTGAATGTTTGTCTTTTAACATTTGAAAATTTTGTATGATTATCCACTTCTTGGTTTAAAGAGACTAAAAACAAATTTGTGTTAAAACTTCAAAATGTAAAGTTTTGAAGTTACCAAGTTTCATCTTCATATTTTCGAACATTTTGAAAAATTCTTCTATTTTAGGATTTTCTTCACCAAGTTTTTTTTTCGATTTGTTTTTTTGCTTTGCTCTTTCGCATTCATTTTGAAAGTAATTTTGGACTGTGTCCACTACATAATCTTCAAGAGCTGATTTTCCTTTTTCGCGATTAAAAGGTTTGGCTTTTGACATTTTTTAATAAATTTAAACTTTGAAAATTAATTTAAATTTTTTAATTTTTTTTACAAGTTGTTAAAAAATTAAAAATTTTAATTTTTTTACAAATTATTTATTACTTTAAAACCTTTATTAATTTTCCTCCAAAATGTGATATTCCATAACCGAAACACACAGGATAAATAGTTAATGATTTTTTTTGGTTATAAATCAATCTTTGCAAAATCATTATCTTTTTTAGAACATCCATTATTAAAAGACAAAAGAGGACTTTCTTGAAATCGACTTAAAAATCCATTATTCCCAGAAAGATAATTTTCGCAAAATTCTTCTTTACAAAAAAGCGAATGTTTCATTTTTTCATCTCTAACGAGTTTATTTATAAAACTTTCTTTGGGAATTATATTGTTTTGCATTGAATTAATTGGAAAAATTTTCACGGAATTTAACTGATTGTCTTTTTCATTTTTCTCTTTATACATAGTCAAATCTTTTTTTGCATTTTGATTCAGAGTAAAGCTAGCCAAATCCACATCATTCGATTTATTTAAGGAAACATTTGATTTCATCATATTTTCATCGATAAAATCAAAAAATTTTCTTTTTCCTAGTCCTTTATTGCAATCTTCGTCAAAAATCCAGTTCCGATTTTTATCATTATCAACAAAGAATTTTCCACTGTTTTTCTCACATGAAAAACTCGGCATTAAGCTCGATAATTGAGGTTTTGAAAGAGAATTGGTTGAATCTAAAGATAATTTCAAATAACTTTTGCTGTTATTGTATGTAGTTTGATTGTTTTTCCCAATTAAATTTTCAGAATCATATTCTTCATTTTTGCTGGGTTTTGTGAGAAATAATTTATTTAAATTAGTTATATCCAAAGGGGATTTAGAGTTCATAGAATGCATTACTTTTATCACCTAAAATGCAGAAAATTTTATAAAAATACATTTTAATTTACATTCATTTGATATTCAAGATCCCTATTTTTAGGGATTTGTATTGATAATTTTCTTGTTTTTTTTAATGTAGGCACTAATATCGGTGGAATTCCTTCATTAAAATTATCTTTTGAGAAATTGATTTCATTAATCTCCGATTCTTCCTTTGAATTGTTTTTCTTATTCTTGCTATTTAATTCTCTTATTTTACTTAATTCACTCAAATTCATTTGAGAAAGAATTGGCATTATCTAAAATTGATTAAATTAAGTAAATAACATTAAAAATTAAAAGCAACTTTTGATTTTTCTTGTGAATTCTTCTTTTTTTCGACAGTTTCTTCACTTTGTTTTCGTAATTTATTTTTATCCTGTTTTGACTCTTTTTTTTTGACAAGCTTAAAAAATTTCGGGTACTATAGATATGCTATTTCTAGAATTTAAAGTTTTGATAATATTTACATCATGCTCATTGAAGCTATAGATTTTTTTTTTTCTTTCTAAATAAATTTCTTCCTTTAAAAACTCGACATCTGGATTCACAAAGATAATCAAATTATCACAAGTGTCTGTGAAAGCCAAAAACATTTTAGAGTTGCATAGCATTGACATTTCTGCAGCCTTTTTGAGCAATGCGAGCTTTCTTTTATTGTAAGTTATCTATAGAACTTAATTGATGGAGATAAAGAAACAAAAATGAAACATTTCTTAATTTTGCATCGAGAATAGGTTTTATGATTATTTTTTTTCTTCCCATTTTAAAAAAATTTTATTTTAATAAAAAATACTAAATAAAATAAAAGAAAATTTGCTTTAATAATAAAAATTTTTTGTTAACTTAATTAAAGGTTTTTTTTAAAACCAAACAAAAAAAAACTTTAAGAAAATCTTTGGACTAAAAATTAGTTGAGAAAAAATTGGCCTGAAATTTTAGTTTAGTCTTTTATAGAGCGTGAAGATTTCGAATCTCCAATGCTTTTTAATTTTTCAACAAAATGATAATAAATTCACTGAAGCTCTATATTTTATTCGAATTCCTTGTATGGATTCAATGTCTTGATTGTGACGTTTCAAAAAATTCTGTTTTTTTTTGACAAAAAAATATAATCTTTATTGATTATTTTTGTTTAGATCATTGAATGTAAAAAAAAATGTCGAATCACTTATCAAGGAAAAAAAAATTACTTCAATATTCTTAATCAAAATTGTGAAAAAGTTGTTGATTGCTCAAAAGATAACGTATTCTAAATAATTTCCATCAATAATTTCATCATGATTTTTTTAAAGTTTTACGATTCAGATTCAAATTCTTGCAAATCCTTTTCGAATGTCAATACTATTTCTCCTTATAAAAATAATAATAGTTTTTCCAATTTGAGTGATTCTTTATCCACAGATTTAAACCAAACATTAGTGATTTCTGTAATAAAATTTGATATTTTTTTCAATAAATTTTATTTGCTCATAGCTTCCTGTTAAATGCATTAATGGAACAACAATAATAATTAATGGTCAAACTGATTGTGTTTGCAGTGAAGGCTGGGGAGATAGCCAAAATCAAGTAATCGTGACATAAAAAATTAATTTGATAAAAATTTTAGACAGTAAATGCCTCATTTTTGTTAAAATGTGATGTTCTAGCAGCGAACAAATATATTGATTATAAAAACGAATCTTATATGAATCAATTGTTTTATAATTTAACTCAAGCCAATTCAAACTCAGACTCAAATCTGTCATTTTTCACTGCTTTGCCTTTGGTAAAAATGAGATTTATTTAGAAAAAATAATTTTCTTTATAGATTTACCAAATTTTAATAACTGGAAGTGTGTTTATCTTAATGCTTTGTTGCAGTTGTGGAATTTTAATTTGTTTCAATTACAAATTGAAAAACAAATCTTTGAAAAAAAATGAAAAGCTCAAAGAGGAACGCAATGGACATCATAATAAACATCATAATTCTCATAGAGAAAGATTTTACAGATACCCTGTTTGAAAAAAATTAAAAAAATAATGAAATTATTGTTTTGTATTTAAGTTTAAACTTTGAATTTAAATGCAATAAAAAAAAATAATATATTTGAATCCGACAAATAATGAAAGTAAAACTTTTTTATTTCTTCTTATTTTGATTTAATTTCTCAAATAAGACCAATTACGACCAAAATAGCTTTCAAAATTCTTATCACTCTCCTTTCAATCCTCAGCAAAACACTTATTTATTAAGTGAAAAAGCAATTTCCTCACCTCATAAGCAAACAGTTCGAATTTATTCTCAACTGATGCCAGCCAAAAATGGAATCCCACAAAATTTTGTTGGGGTAATGGATATTCCTTGTAAAAGAAACGAGAACAGTATAAATAATCGAGAATTTTACCGTAATAAAATAGAAAAAAGTGAGGGAAGTGAAGAAATTATGGAAAAAATTGATAATGTTTTAGAAATATATAGCAATGAAGTAAATTTCTAAAAGTAAATTCAAATAAAATAAAAATAAATTTATGAAGGAAAGAAAACATTCAAATATAACAAAATTTAAAAATTTGCTTCGCTTCTTAGATGATTCTGTGAATAAAATTCAAGATCGTTCTCAAGATGATCAATTTGTCGATCCAAAACCTAATATACCAAATAAAACAGAAAATTCATATAAAAATAATATAAGCCAAGAAGAAATTCCAAAAGAGGAAAAAGAAGAAAATGATGAAGAAACTTTGCCGATTTTATCTGAAGAAATTTGTGAGCGGAAATATAATCAATATATATTAATGAGACAAAAATTTATATCTGATGTGCAAAATTTTAAATATAATGGGATAGAGTTTAGATCAGAAGAAGAAAGGGCGAACAAAATTTTCAAGAAACTAATTAGAAATCTCAAAGGGCAATTAAATGATGACTTTTACAAAGAATTCACGATGAAGCATAAAGATTTCATTGAGAAAACTAATATATATAAAATTTTGAAAAAAATGCCAAAAGGTGCAAATCTTCATCTTCATGTGGACACCGCTTTTGACCTTGATTGGGTAAGAAAACATCATATATTTTATTTAAAAGAAATATTTTAGTATTTGAAAATCGCTTATCATCCAAACGCTTATATCAAATTGGAAAATGGAAGAATTTATTATAGAAAAGAAAATCCTGGAGCAGAATACATTCGAATCATAGATCAAAGAAATAAAGCAGAAGACACTTTGAAATTTGATGAGGAGTTCAAAAAAACCTTGACAATAACTTACGATGATATTAAGCATTCCAAAAACATTTGGGCCATTTTCCAAGAAAAATTGTGGCAAGTTGATGGACTTCTCCTTTACAAAGATTATTTTTATCAATATTTGATACACATGGCGAAAGAATATAATAAAGAGGGCATTGATCATATTGAAGCCAAAATTGTGATGGGTTATATCGTTGATGAGGTAATCAATCATCTAAAATATAAAAATATGTTTAAAATCTTTGTTCAGAATGGAAAACCTATAGAAACAAAAGAGGAATTAAAATTATATAGAGATGCAATAAAAGAAATTCACAAAGAGCTGCCAGATTTCACAATTAAGCTTGTCGTTCAGGGGTTAAAAGGTTGGAGTCTTGAAAGAATAGATGACTGTCTGAAAAAACTCACAGAATTAATGCAAACTGAAGGAGATTTAATATTGGGATTTGATTTAGTTCAGGTAAATTTAAATTTATGTGCATGAATTATCTTTAAAATATTTTAAAAAAGGAAGAAGATAAATTTAAGTCAATTGCAGAAATGGTTGAAATTCTTCTCAAAAAAGAAGATTACGAGAAAGAATTCGGAGTTAAATTAGAATTCGTTTTGCATGGTTTTTTGTTTTAAACGATAATTTTATTAAGAATTATTAGGTGGGGAAAGTTTAAACATCACCAATCAAAACCTAATTGATTTAGTTTTGCTGAAAAGTAAAAGAATAGGTCACGCTTTAAATCTCACAAAAGTAATTGTTTTTTTATTATCTCTCATGGATTTTTAACGATATAGCACTCTTATCTAATGGATATAGTCAAAAAAGCTCAGATTGGAATAGAAATATGCCCATGCAGCAATCAAGTAAAAACTTTCAATAAAATTCTCTCTATTTGAAATTATTTTGTAAGATTTTGGATTATATTTATGATTTAAGATTACATCCAGGAACCACTTATTTGAATAAGGGATTAAAAGTTATCATATGTCCTGATGATCCAGGTTTTTTATTTATTGTTGGTTTTTAGATTTTAATTTTAATTCTTGTTCTATTTTTATTTGTAGGCTATTTCAATTCCAATTATATAACTTTTGATTTTTTTATGGCTGCGGTTGCAATGGAATTCGATTTAAAAGATTTGAAAATGTGTTGTTTGAATAGTTTAGAATGTTCTTTGCTTTCAAAGGAAGAAAAAGTAGTTAAAATTGAAAAATGGACAAAAAGATGGGATGTTTATGTTGATAATTTTCTAAAAGAATATTCGTAAATGTTTTATTTTATAATTTTCTTTTTTTCTCTCAAAATTTCTTCTTTTTAAGTCAAGCACTTAATATTTTTTTATCAATTTTTGTTAATTTTTTTTAAATATCTTTTACAAAAAATATTTAATTCAAAAAACAAAAATTTTTTTATTGATGTCTGACTTTAAAACAAACGGAAAAGCAGAAGTAGTGGGAGTAGTAATTCCAAAAAATAATCAGCAGTAATCAAAATTTTCTTTTTTTTCTTTGTAAGAATAAACCTAAAAATCAAGTGATGAAAAACCCCCTAAAATTGAAAATTCCTCATCAAATGATTTAAAAGAAGAAAAAGAACAAAAGGATTTACCAAAAGAAAAAAAAGAAAAAGAAAAAGAAAAAGAAAGAGAAAAGGAAAAGGAAAGAAATAAAGAAAGTAAAGATAAAGACAAAGACAAAATAAGAGAGAAAGATAGAGATAAAGAAAAAGAAAAGAAAAAAAAGAAAAATAAGGAGTCAAAAAAGAAGAAAAAAAAGCAAATATTTTTCTTTTTATTTTAAATAAAAACTTTTAATTCAGCAAAGATCGAAGTAGATCGAAATCTGGGAAAAGAAAATCAAAAAAAAGTAGAAGTAGATCAAGAAGCAAATCTGAGGAAAAATCCCGAAAAAGAAAAAGATCTGTCTCAAAAAGGTATAAATTTTTTTAAAAAAATAAAAAATTTCCAAAAGAAAAAGAAGAAAATCAGTTTCAAGCTCATATTCCCGATCCCCTTCAAAGAAAAAATCCAAAGCAAGCAAATCTAGGAGTGTTTCCAAAAGGAAGTAAATCAACTTTTTTCATTTTTATCTAAATTTTCTAAAAAAGTAGAAAATTCAGATTTGACAGCCCTCCAAAAGATAGAAATAATATTATTAATCCGATCGCTTTAGAAAACAATCTCCTCACTGCTGCATTGGCCCAACCAATAATGCCTGTTCAACCGCCACCAATAATTGTTCCTACAATACCAAATCCTCAAATACTTGCTCCAATACCACAATTGGGCAACTTAAAAAAATTATTTCGTTTTTTAACTTTTGTTAATTTTTTAAAAAGACCAATCGCCTGCCGAATTATTGCAAAAAATAAACATATTGAATACTTTGCAGAATATTCAAGCCTCCAAATCAGATAGAAAATTGTATATTGGAAATTTGCCACCAAACCTCACGCCACAAACCGTGAATCTTTCCTTTTTTGAATAAATAAATTAATTACCTCTTTTTAAAAAAGCTTTGTGATGTCTTGAACTCTGCTTTGCAGAAAATGGGAGTGAATGCGAATGTAATATCCCCAAATCATAATATAAACTTCATTAAAACTTTAAAAAAAAAAAAATAGCCTGTAAAATTATTTTTTCTTTCTTTGAATTTATAGAAATTAAAAACTTTCACTAAATTCAGCCAGGCAATTCGATAGTCAGTGCATGGATTAGCAATGATGGTATTTAATTAAACTGAATTTAATTTTAATGTTTAGTAGGACATTACGCATTTGTGGAATTTCGTACACCAGAAGAAGCGAACAATGGCTTTACATTGAATAATGTTGCTTTGTTTGGACAGGTTATAATTTTATTTCTCATAAATTTTTTTTTTTAATTTATGAAAAAAATAGACAAATTTAAAAATCATTTTTGATATAATTGGTACTTAAATTTCTTCATTAGGTTTTTTATTCATTCGAAGAATTAGATTAAGTTTTTATTTTTTGTTATTACCTATAGCATTTAAAAGTGGGCAGGCCTCGAACTTATGTTACTACGCAAGCTCTCTCACAAAACTCTTTAATGAGTAAACGACACTTTTTTTTTTTTTTTCATGATAAAATTTAAAAAATAATAATTTATTTTTAAGTCCCAGGATTAAATTCGGTGCTTCCTGGTTTAAATCCATTAAACCCAATGGGAAATCCATTAGGGGGAGGAGTAATGCCAAATCAAATGTTCGGAGCTGCAAATGTTAAAAAACCTTGATTTTTAATTCTCTAAAATAAATATTTTTTTAGAGCACCATAAAAGTGCAAACACCTACCAGAGTACTTGTTTTAAAAAATATGATACAAATTCATGAAGTATAATTTAATATATCAATTTTTTCTTACATATGATTATTTTTCAAAATTTAGCTCGAAATAGATGAAGAATTTACTGAAATTTTGGACGATGTGAAGGAAGAATGCGCAAAATATGGTGAAGTGCTCACAATAAAAATACCAAGGCCTAAGTTTGGAGAGAATGTTGTTGGTTTGGGCAAAATTTTTGTTGAGTTTGCGAATGTTGAACAAGCCAAAGAAGCGAGAAAGGTTTTTTTTTTTTAAATTTTGTTTAAATTTAAATAATTGTTTATTAGAATTTGGCAGGAAGAACTTTTTCAAGTAACACTGTTGAATGTTCTTATCATGATGAACGAATGTATGTAGAAAATAATTTGGCAGAGCTTTAAGAGAAACCTTAGTTTAATTTTGAGAAAAAAAATATTTTTATTTTATTTTTTTAACGAAAATTAAAAAAAATGAAAAATCTAGTTAAAATAAAATAATTTGCTAAACATCAAACAATTTTTATGACTTAAATTTAACTATACATCACCATATTTAAATAAGAAAGCTCACTTTCCACACAATTTATACAAATATTAATTTCTGGAATGCATTTTCCTTCTTTTTTAATAAGATGACTATATTTTTTTGTACATTCCTGCATATCTATCGTTTGTTTGGTGCAAACTTGGGTCAAAATAGTATTTATTATGCAGTCTTTTTGCTTATTTTTATCATCATGATTCAGGCATTCCTTTAAATTTAAAAATTAAATCATTTTTGAAAAAAAAAAAATACCTTTATTTTAGAAAATGAGTCATAAGATTTTCTATGTTTCATAATTTCATCCAATGATTCGTAGTCAAAATCAAGACACGTGTTCGTTAGGTTCACTAAATCTTTTATTAAATTATTCTTGCTCATTTTTTTCGGATATAAATTTTCTTCAAATTAATTAAAAAAATATAAATTTATTATTTATTTATTCTAAATAATTTCATGCTTTGAAAAATAAATTTCATTAAATAATCTATTTAAACTAAAATTTTGATAAGAATTCAAATCTTGAAATTAAGCAATCCAATTAATTCTTACATCTCATTTGTAACATTTATATAACCACTGTAAACAAAACAAATAACGCTCAGACCCAAAATGAAAATTGGCCAAAACTTATGTTTAAATATCGATTTATGAACATGATTGACCTCGCCATAAAAACCATAGGCTTGTTTTCTTGCAGAAATGATTAAACCTGATGGCACCATTAACATTAAAACGACACCGCAAAACCCTCCTGTTATACTCAATAAGCTTGATAAATTATCTTTGGCGAAGATCGAAACAATCAAAACTGGAACTAATGCAACACCTGTAAATAAAAGTGTCCATCTATTAACAATGGTATTCTTTAAAAAAAAATATTTATTTTATATGGATCATTTAAATAAAACTACATTTATTGGAACTTTTGAAGGTGCGAAAACTTTCATTAGATTATTTCTTAGAGTCATGGTAAGGATGGGAAAAGGAGCAATATTAAATAATAGGTAAAAATTTACAACATGGCCGATAAAAGGAAGATCCAAAAAATTGACGTTATAAAGTGTCTGAAAAGAAAGAAGATTAGATAAATAATGAAAGAAAATCAAAATCATAATTACTTGTAATGAGCAGGGAAAATTATCTTCACAATTATTTTTTAAATCTCCAAAAGCCAAAACAGCTGTTATAGCAACGGAATACATAATCAAACAACCGCATATGTAACCCCAAAACAAAAGCTTTTTTATTGATTTTTCTGGTCTGACGGGTTTAAGAATTCCCGGTAAGCTATGGTGACTTAAGAAAGCGAAAACAACATTTCCAAATATTGCAGCGAAATTATTAATATCAAAATATTTGATATCACTTCCATGAGCAACACCCTTTCTTCTGCCAATATATATTAAAGCTCCAATAATCATAAGTAGAGCAGTAACATATCTAAGACAAGCAATTATATTTTGCAACCATTTTGTGCTTTGCACATTTTTTAATGCCAAAAATGAAACAACAATAAAAAAACAAATATCACATATATAATAGGGATCGAAAGCAAAATTATTGAATCCTTTAATGGAACCTGTGAAAATAAAAGCCAAACCAACGCTTGTTGATTGAGATGCTGAAACAGCTTTGATGCATAAAGCTCCATATAAATAGATAGCAATGGCTAAATTAACAACAAGGGTTCCAATTCTTCCCCAATATTTTGAAGCCATTGTTCCAACTTCTATTGTTTTATTAAATCTAAACTTTTCTTTTATAGTTTTTTCATCAAAATTTTTAGCATCATTGTTAATATTTTCAGGTCTAATGCAAAAATCTCCAAATATTAATAATTAATAAAAAAAATTACTCTAAAGCATTAGATATTGCTAAAGTCTCAATTAGAAAATCTGCGGTTATGAAAGCAAAGATTAATATGATGACAAGAAATAGGGTCCCTAAAATTATACCAGAATCATTAAAAGGCTTCGGAATTCTATAATAAATTTTTTAAAATCAAACTTTAGAAAAACCTTACGTAAATGGGCCAGTTGCAAGAACAATATTTATAATTGTTGAAAATGCCGTAAAAGGAGTCATAAAAACTTCTTTTGAAAGGGCTGGTGAATTTGACGATTCTATGCTTTCTTGAGCATTCAATAGAGGTCTTGTATTTTCTTTTGAAAAACTTTGATCTTTGCTGATTATGGAATCATCATGATTAAGTGACTCGATCTTTTGTGATATATTTCCATTTGTTGTTGGAGGAGATATTTTTTTATGGTTCATTGCAATTTTTTTATGAAAATAATTTTTTATCTTTTTTAGTTATAAATAATGAAAATTAAATTTTTAATTTTTGAAACAACAAAAAAAATCTCAAAACAAATGATCAACGATTATAAAAAAAATTATATACAAAACAAAATTATTCAAAATTAAATCAAGTGTCCCATAAACTTTATTAGGTATTTTTTTTTATAATTTGGAAAAAACATATGGTCACCTCATGCCCATCAAGCACATAATAAAATGTTAATTGAATTGAAGTCAGTGCTTCGTCCTCTTCGGCAAATATGCAAAGAGGAAACTTGCAAAACAATAAAACTTCCTAAGACTGAATACACGTAATCATGTGATTATTCCTTAACAGATAATTTTTATATAAAAAAAAAATTTAAATTTTTTTTTTTTTTTTTAATCAATTCATTTATAATCTGGATGCTTTAGAGCTTAACAAAAATAATCTGGCATCAAACTTTTGTCATCAATATCCTTCGAAACTTTATATTTATCCAAATTGGTTACCCCAACGCTAGCTAAAACTTCATCATCAAGGAAAAATTGTCCTGTGGTTTTTCTACTGTTGCTTGTGAGAATAACATGAGCAGCATCAGCCATAATTAATTCGTTTCGTGACATTTTTATGCTTTCATCGCCACCTAAAAATTGATATTACTATTATTTTATTTTATTTTATACCCAAGAGGTTTTGAACAGCTGCGGTTGAAATAGCAGTCCTTGGCCATAAAGCATTAACAGCAATTCCTTCTTCTTTTAATTCTCCACTCATTCCCTACAGAAGAAATAGACAGTAAGGATTTAATTTTTAGATAAAAATTCACCAAAACACACAGACTCATTCCATATTTTGCCATAGTGTAGGCAACATGAGGAGCGAACCATTGGGTTTCCATATTTAAAGGGGGAGAAATATTTAAAACATGAGCGTTTTTTGATTTTCGCAAATAAGGAAGGCAATATTTCGTGACCATGAAGGTTCCTCTGGTATTAATGCTATGCATCAAGTCATATCTAAAATTACGGCATTAATTTAATTTCCAAAATAATCTCAACCTTTTCATATCAGTATCACTTGTATTGGTCAAGCTTATAGCAGAGGCATTATTCACTAAAATATCAATACCTCCAAACTTTTGAATAACCTTTTCAATGGCATTTTTTACTTGTTCTTCAAAACGAATATCACATATAATAGCCAAAGCCTTTCCTCCCAATGTCTCGATTTCCTTTGCGGCAGTATAAATAGTTCCTGGTAATTTAGGATTCGGCTCTGAAGTTTTAGCCAAAATTGCAACATTTGCACCATCTTGAGCAGCTTTTCGACCAATTGCTAAGCCAATTCCTCGGGATGCACCAGTAATAACAATGGTTTTTCCTTTAAGACTTCCGAATTGTTCAAATTCGAAGGCATCAACTGCTTTTATAACCCAAACTTTACGACCATAGAAAAAAGTTTTGTTGGCTTCGAGAGGGGAAGGACTTTTAATTTGGGAAGAAAGAGCTTGAATTCTTTGCATTGATGATTTTGGATTATTTCTTTTTGTAAGGTTTTTAATTTAAATCAGAAATAAAAATCACGTCATTGTAATCACAAATTAAAAATTGAAAAACAAACGAAGTCAACTGGTTATTTTCAATTGAAAAAAATGAGACAAACTGAAGTAATGAATTGATTGCAATTTTCAAAAAAAAAATTTAAACAATAAATTATCTTTCTCAATTTTTTTAAAAATATTTATTTTTTTTAAATTTTAACAAGCATAAATAATATAAAAAAATTTCGAACTAAAAATAAAAAGATGGATATTTTTATGAAATTACCCTCTGAATATTTGAGAGGAATTGTCTTTCTTTCTGACAGATCAAACTCAATTGAAGAAATGCACAAAATCCGATTAGAATACTTGACGCAATTAATCGAAAACAAAAAAATATCTGAGACTATTGAAAAAGAAATAAACATAAGCTTTCTCTGTTTTAAAAAAAAAGTACAAAACTCCCCAAAAGATGCATTGATTAGTATATTTTTGCAATGTTTGTCCAGTTTATTTCCTGAATTAAAAAATGAATCGATTTCATTTTCCAAAACTGGGGTTTTAGAAGTCAGATCTCAAAATTTAAAATTATGGCGAGAGAGATTCATAAAATTTAATTATTATTCAAAAACCATTGAAATATATAAAAACAGTAATAAAGGAAATAAAAAGCCCAAATATAGCTTTATTTTGACTGGATATGTCATTCGTTGGATTGATAAAGAAAAATGCTTATTTTCATTGGATTCAATTAACTATCTTAACAAATATAAAAATTACTTGTTTCTGTCCAAAGATCTTGAGCTATTGAAGGATTGGTATGAAAATATCAAATTTGCTTTATCTTTTGATAAAATTTACGAGTTTGAATGCTATGAAAAACGAATTGAGAATTTCAAGATCATTGATCACATTCAAAACCCCAACAAATCAAATGACAAAGCTAATGAATTATTGATAAAAAAGAGATATTATTCAAAATCAGTTCTTTCTTTACTGAAAAATAAAGGAAATATTAATAATTATGTCAAATCGAATTTGAAAAATAAGAATCCTATTCAAAGCCAGACATCAGAAAAACCAAAACATTTGAAAATCCCAATAAAAAATGAATTTTTCAACTGTTTATCATTTTATGAACCTGATAATAGCAATTTTTTTGAGACAAATTTATATGAAATTAAAAAAAAAAATAGTTTAATAGAGCAAAAATATGACGGTGAGTATAGAAAAACTCAAATGGATCATAAAAAAAATTTGGTTGAGACAAAATTTTATGACGCCATTACAAAAAATCAAATGATAAACCATTCTAATTTACTTTCAGAAGAGGAATCCAATAAAAATGATAATGAGGTTGAAGAATTTCAATTTCCTCAAAAATTAAACATTTCAAAGATGGATCAGCCATTATTTCAAAATTCTGTTAATGTTCATCAATTTGATAAAATCGTAGAAAACTTTAATTTAGAAAAAATGAACAATGAAGTCAATTATGAGCTTGTAAGCTGCAAAAATAATCTTAGGATTATGAGGAAAATTCTAAATAAAAAGAAATTCAAAGTTTTCTTAACTTTTCCTTATTATCTTCCTATGATGGAAGCTTTATTTTTAGATCCTAACTTAATAAAAAAATGGAATGAAAATATTTTAGAATATAAAATTTTATCTATTCTTTGTCAAGAGAAAAAATTATCACTTGTTTACGAGGAAAGAAAAAAATTTAATCTCCTATATCTAAAAAGATATTTAATTTTTCAAAGGTTTGTCTGTCAAAAAGATGAAAATACAACGCTGATTATTTGCAAATCCATGAATCATCCAAATTCTGAAAGTATATTTTCGATAAGATCAATTCTGAATTTCTCCATTTTATCAATATCACAAGCAAATTTTCAAACAAAAATTGCTTTTTTTATTGATATTGAAAATAAAGGCTTTTTAACAAGAAAGCAAGACGATAGTATGACTATTTCTTATTTGAATATGTTTGAAAACATAAGGAAAATTATTGAAAATTCCTTTATTATGGAAATATTGAACAATAATATAGAGACATCTCTTAATAAAAATAAAACTTCTTTAAAACCATTAAGAAAAATTACAGAAATAGCAAAAAATAGCAATTTAGAACAAAATATATTAAAAAAGAGGAAATCAAATCCGATTCTACTTAATTTGAATTCTTTTGAAGTTGAAAAACTTGAAGGATCCCAAGAAAGGACTTTAAAACAAATTTTGCGAGATATCAAAGAAAACTATTATGTTCAAAATTGCATTCAACAATCGAAAAAACAACAACGACATAAAAGCAAAGAGCACTTCTTTATGGATAAATTTGATTATTTGTTCGCAAAAAAATATTGGAATATTTTAAGTTCTGGTAAATTTGAATATTTGGAGAGTAAATTAATCAAAAGGCAAATCAATTTTTTTCAAACAAGTCTCAAAGAAAATATTAATTTCAAAGATATTAAATTACCTTTGTTTGTCCACGAACCATTGTCTGAACTTGAAAAAATAACTTATCTTTTTTCTTTTGCACCACTTATTTTCAAAGATCTTAGCGAATTTGACAAACCTTTAGACCAAATGAAAATTGTGATAATCTTTGTATTCTCTTTTTTATTTTTAGCCGTTTCTCAAAAAATTCCCTTTCCTTCAACTTTAGGCGAAACTTTTCAATCGAAAATAGATGATTTTCAAATATATGCTGAAAAAATTTCAATAGAACCAAATATAATCTTTGTTTTAATTATGAATGAATTTGTTAAAATTGAAGCGAAATTTGCTTTGGAATTTGAAATAAATAATAATATTTGCAAAATTAAAAATAATGGATTTATTCAACTTTGTTTCGAAAAAACAAAAACAAAATTTTATGCGAGTCTTCCTTCACTCTTTGTTCAGGGAATACTTGAATTTCCTCGAACGTTACATTATGAAAATAATTTGATTGTTATAGAGAAAGAAAAGTGTTTATTCTCTGAAATCACCTTTGCAAAAAAAGAAAAATTTAATGAATTTTATGGAGAAATTCATGCTGTTACAAAAAAATTTATAGCTTTAATAATCGAAAAAAAAAGTTGGAAACATGAATTAGAGAATGAAAAAATTAAAAAAGAGTGCAAAATTTATGGGAGTTTAAGTTCCTCGATAGAATTCGATGGGAAGATATACTGGTCGTTTGATAAACATTATCCATATCATTTAAGAAATATTGAAAATCCTCTACCTTCTGATTCAAAATATCGAAAAGATATCATATTTTTCAAGTTGGGAATCGATAAAAAAGCTGATTTCGAAGAAAATATCTTGAATGGAGACGAAATGAATTTTCAAAATATGAGAAAAAAATGGAAAAATGAAATCATTCTGAATAAAAAGTTTCAAGATTTTTAATATTATTAAAATACATCTTTGTTTGAAAAATATAAAAAAATAATTTTATTTCATAAAAAAATTTATAAGTTTGAATTTTTATTAATTAAAAATAAAATAAAAAAATTTGTTATTATTTTTTAGTTTTATTTTAAATATATTTTATTTCTTGAAAAATAAATCTTATAATGATGAAAGTCCTGTTTAATCATAATTTTTCCTGCCAATCATAAGTGATAACAGGAGATTGGATTTGATCATTTTTGTTTATAAAGCCAAATCCTATCATAATATTAAAGTGTTTTTGTTAGTTGTTTTGTTGCTTGAGGGTTTGGAAAACACATGGGAAAGGAACTGAATTTCCTGTTATCAGAGTGATGTTCTGAGCTCCGAACACCTAATAATTGTTGACCACCAGAGAGAAATTCATTTTTTAAAATTTTTATTAGTTCATATCTATGAAAAATTGAATTGATTCGAAATTTTTTAAAAATTCATTCAATTTAAAATTAAATTATTTTTTACGTTTTTTTACAAATAAAAATAAACAAATTAAAATTTTTAAATAAAATTAAAAATAAAACGAAACATAAACATATTAAATTATAAGGGTCTAAAAAACTATTCCTTTTCTTCATAGAGTGATAAGTTCTCACGATATTGAATAAAAAGTTTATCATCAACATAGAGCCTATAATTTATTGTTGTCAAAAATTCATACTCTAAAATATTAAATTCTTTCAGAGAGATTCCTCCAACTTTTGAGTAATATCCATTTGTAAAATATTTTTCATCATAAAACTTAGCAGCGATCGCAACGCTCAATAAAATTAACCTAAAATTTATTTTTAAATTTTTTAATTTGAAATTCGATGAACCTGTGGATATTTAAAGAATTAACGACAAAAGGTGAGCTATATTCTGTTATCCTATCTATATATATTAAAGCCAAAACGAAGCATTCTTGTGAACATTGAAAGCATCTGCCAACACGGTTTAAATATTCAAGAAAGGAAATGCTCGGTTTGAATTTGGAATTGAATTTGCTAATTTTACAATTTTTAATAATGTCTGTTTCTTGCAAAATTTCTTTAAAGAGCAATGATATCTTGCAGATGATATCCTTATCTGATAAAATGACAATTTTATTATGATGATAAAAGTATTCATAATTCCTTCCTTGGAGCTCAAGTGGATGATAATCCTCAACAGAAGCAGATGACATATGATGAATTATTTTATATCTATTTTTTTGAAATAATTTGGATAAAAAAAAAAAAAAAAGCCAATTTTTCATATATTAAACATTTTTTTATTTAATATTTTAAATTTTCTTGTCTTTGAATAAAAGTTTAATGAAGAAAACAATAATTTATCATAATCGAAATAACAGGTTTATTGAAGAAAAAAAGACAAAGTTTTGATATAATATAATGATTATTTCATAAATTTATTTTTTTCGTTAAACTTCTCGTCTTCAAATTTTTGATAAGTTATTTTGTAATTGGTATGATTGCTTTTATTATCTAAAATTTTATTTTTTTATTTAAAAAAAAAATAAAAAAAATATAACTTCCTAAAACATTAATTCCGTGATTGCTGTTTGCTAAATTTCCATTATTTTCTTTCCCATTTTCTTTTGCTTCCATTTTTTTGCTCATTCTTGGCTTTGCGACTTCCATATTCATAGTTGAGCTAAATTAAATAATTTATAAAAAAGTTTAAAAAATGAATAAAAACTTCTCTAAATCTTTGATCTCTGGGTTTTTAACGCTTTCTCTAGTTGGTAATTGTGGCCATATTATTCCATCTCCAGCAGGTTTTCCATATCGTCCAAAAAAGATTGGAAAAGGCCATAAAATTGGTTTTATGCCAAAAACTTGAACCCAATTATAGTATCTGCCTAAATCAAACTAAATAAAATCCATTTATATCTGTTAGCTTTAAAAAAATAAAAATACATTAAGAGCAGTATTAGTAGTTGTGTTGTTAAGCCTTTTTTTATCCAAATTTTCAAGTGTAGTGTTGTTTGTCAAAATTAAATTAATATGGAATTTGAAAAATATTGATATCATCACAAATAATGCCACTGTGATCATAAACATTAGGATTTTCAAAGCGTATACTCCTTGGAAATCTTCTATATCCTCAAAAATTTCTAAAATCCCTAGACTCATTCCCACATTCATTATCAACAAAGTGGTAATGACATAGAATAACATCAGAAAGAAAAATTTTCTGTTATAAAATCCAATGCAATTATTTATCCAAGGACAATGATGATCCATATTTAGCACACATTTATTGCAAGCTGAGCAATGATGACATCTTTCTGGTTTAAAAATATGACAAATTAAGCAAAATCTCTTTTTTTTTTGATCAGATTCATCCAAAAAGAACCCCTAATTAAGAATTAGTGTTTATTATCTATTTATTTTAAATAAATTACCCAATATAAAGGAACTTTTCCTGGTTCAGTGAACATTGCTGTCAACAATGACCATAACATCATCATAAAGGAAATATGGAAAATGAACAAAAAGAAATCAACAAATAATGGATATTTGTCAATTAAGGGAGCCATGAATTGAAAGACGAACATATAATAGACTAAAATGATGAAACAAAAGACAAAGATCACAAATCGGTTTATCAATATTTTGTTCAAATTTGAATTTCTCAGCATCGTGATTCTTTTAAAATTTCAAATGAATTTTGAATTTTTTAAATTTTGTCGTTTGAAGAAAAAAAAAGAAAAAAAAGAGTCCAAAATGTTTTAAAATAAATTAATTACTGCTCTTAAAAAATAAAATTTTTTTTCATTTCAAAAAAAATTGAATTTTTGAATTTCAAAAAATTACTTTTTTCTGAATTACTTTGAGAAAAATCTTTCTCTTTCAAAAATATGTTTTAGAGTTATTCAAATCATTGGATTATCTGAAAAATTTGATTAACAAAAAAATAGGATCATACTTCAATTAGAATAGAAAAAGAACACTCTCTAAGAATATCAAGATATTATCGGATTTGAAGGGGACAGATGAATGTAAGTTGGAGAGGACTTTGCCATAAAATTTATAATTACATTTAATTGAATTAAATTCTTGATATTTAGAAAGAAAGAAAAAAATTCTAAAAATGAAAATAGAAAATAAAGAATTTTAATTTAATAGAGTTAATGTTTAGCTTTTTCTTCTCCTTTTTGAGAATCACACATTGAGCAAACATCTATTTCCATAGCATTTTTAAATGAACAAATTTTACATTGCCATCTCTCATCATTCAGATCTCTTCCTATCTTTTGCCCATGATGATAGTTTTGGGAAGGGAGTTTGGTCTTAGTTTTAGTTTTGGGCTGCTCCTCTTTTTTTTTCTTTTGATAAAGAACTTGGGTTGAAGCATTCTTTATTGTTTTTGTGCCGCCACCACCACCACTACCTCCTCCTTTTTTTCCAATATTTGATTTTTCCATTTTTGTTTTGTTTCTAATTCTAAATAAATAATTTATCTCCAAAAAAATTAAATAAAAATTAGAAGTTTTTTCTTTTTGGGTTTATTTTTTAAATAAAAACTATAACTAAATTTATTTTTGATGAAAAAAAAATTATTGAATTGTGTTTTTTTTGTTTGCTTAAATTTAATTAATTTGATTTTCAAAATAATAAGGTTTCTTATGAGTTAAATCTTGCTTTTTTCTATTATTTCTTTATCCTTTGGATTTGAAACTCTGTTTTTAATTTTTTCATAAGCATCCTTCATTCCTAAATCTTTTACAATTTTTTCCACATTTTTGTCTAAATCTCCTCCCAAAAACAAAAAATTATTAAGATCAGCACCCTGAGAATAACTATCTTCTCTATTAATCAGAACAATTGGCACATTTTTTGGAATCAAATTTATTAAATTTGCGAAAGGAAAAACTTTCAAAGAAGTTCCCATAACAATCACCAAATCAGCATTATCCAAAAGTTCTGTTTTTTTAAAGAAATCCAAAGGTAAGCTTTCTCCAAAAAATACTATATCAGGCTTCACTAATCCACCACAATTACATTTCAAAATAGTCTCAGTTTCAATGCTTTTCATCATAATTTTTGCATCATTTTCTTTATGGCATTTAACACAATGACAAGTTCGTAAATGTCCATGAGCTTGACATAATTTATTGAGCGAAAGCCCAGCTTCCAATTCGAGACTATCAATGTTTTGTGTAAAACTTTGAAGCAATACACCTAAATCTTCAAACATTTTTTGGAAAAAATGACTGGTTGTTGGATGAACCTCTGCTGTTAAGAAACCTTTGCTTAAAGTGTAAAAAGCTTGAGGATTTTTCTTAAAATAACTCAATTCAAAAACTGCCTCAGGATAGGGTAGGTTATACTCTTGGAGCTTAGAATATAATCCAGTTCCAGGACTTCTGAAATCAGGAATACCAGCTGAAACACTAATGCCTGCTCCTGTTAGGAACAGAATTTTTCCATATTTTTTGGATTTGATCCCTTCGATGAAATTGTTATAAGAGAAATTTTTTCCAGCAGAGATTGTGAGCTCATCAAAAAGATCTTCTATTTTTTTCCCAGGTTTCTCTCCTAAATCTTTCTCTGGAGCTTTATTTTCTTCTGATTTTTCTAAAAGTTTCTTTTCTTTTGGTTTTTCTTCAATTTTCTTTTCTTCTGGTTTATCTTCAAGTTTCTTTTCTTCATCTTTGTTTTTTGGTGAGTCTTCTGGGAATTTTATTTTACCAAATGACCTTTGTAATTCCTCTAAAGGTGTATTGATGATATATGAATCGCAATCATAACACCAGAACGAACCATCAGAAAAACTCAAAACGATGTTATGTTTTGTTTGAATGTTATGATTCACCATATGTTCTTTAACTGAACGAGCACAAAAAATCTTAAAGCAAATCAAACATAACCAGTTTTCGGATTTGTCATGACAATCTTCACAAGCATTTGATGTAATAAGATTTTTTTTTTCTGTGCATAAAAGATTCAAAAAAGTGATAATTTTATCATTGAAATGAGGACAATTTCGTTTAGGAGCGACTGCGAAACCAGTTTCTTCTTTCCCATCAAATACAATAGTAATTGGCTTGTCTATATTTTTAAATTCCATTTGAGAGTTTGATTTTTTTTTTTTAAAATAAAATAATTAAAAGAGAGAAAAAATTATTTTATAATTTAAACTGATGGATTACGATGGATAAATTAATTTATTAAATACAATGGAATTCTTTTATTGAGAATTTTTTTTAATTCAATTATATATTAAAGAAATTTTGTTATGATTTAATCAAATAAAAAGTGAATTTGTTTAAATAATTTTTGATATTTTTTTTTCTTTCTTTTTTCAAAATCAAAAATTTTAAACTTCTCGAAAAAATTTTGTTCTTAATTTTTTTCTTTTTTTCAAAATGATAAAAAACTTTCAAGAAAAAAAATGAAATCGACCCCTAAAAATCTAGCAAATTCCATGAAATTTAATGGAATTCTTCTAATTCAAACAACACTGACCGAAATGCAAAACAACCTTTCTGTCTTTGCCTTAAGTTCAACAGAAGAAACTGTGAATACTACTTTAAAAGAAAATGTGGTTAATTTTTCGATTTCTTGCCAAATTTTGAAATTGGGTCAAAATATGCTTTCAGTGGTAACAACAGGCAATTACATATATGATTTTTTATCAGATTCAGAAAAAGCTTCATTCCAACAAAAAAAAATCCTGAACTTAAAGAAGAAATTCCAAAAATACCAGGAAAATAAAGTGAAATTTCATGTTTTATTAGAAGAGAATGGTCTCGAAAACAAAGAATATAACCTCGAATTAGAGCCAACTCACATGTTTTTTGACATAGATTTCTTCAAATATTTTGAAACTTTTTTCAAAGACAACAGTCATATTAGATTTCAATCAAAAAAAGTCCAAAAACCTGATCAAAGTTTTGAAGCAGAAATCATAAAAAATATTTCTTTTGTTTTATTTGATATAAAAAAAGTCAAAGAAAATGAGTTTTTCTTAGAAAATTATTTAGGAGACGTTCCGCAGATTTTCTCCGAATTGACTCCAATGCAAGGCCAAACAATTTATACAGTAGGTTCACCATATGGTGTTTTGTCTAGTGAATTATATAAGAATATGCTGCATAAAGGCATTATTTCAAATGTCTTTCATGTCAAAAAAATTGATAGTATGAGACATAAAATACTGCAAAAATACTTGTTTTCATTAGATATGCTGGTCATTTCAGGGAATGAAGGAGGAGCTATTTTAGATGAAAAGTTCAACTTTTTTGGTGTTTTGTTACCCCCTCTTTCGCTTTCGAATTCTGACGCCAAATATATTTCATTTGGAATCAATTACAGTTTCATTTTGAGATTGATTGTGGATTCAAATAAACGAATGCTTTCTGAAAATGCATCAGAATCAAGTGAAATCATGGAAAGTAAAGCAAAAATGATTTATATAGACGAATATTTGGACAAAACACAAAAAGTTATTATCGATCCTTTTGAAAAATTTATGAGTTTTGAGCATCAATTCAAAAATAAGATCTTACTGTTCAAATCATTATTCAATATTTGTTTGATTATGTACAAAGGAAGTTGGGCTTCTGGGATTGTCTTCAATAGAAAAAAGGGATTGATTTTAACTGTTTCTCATTTATCTGATGGAGAAATCGGAACCAATCCCAAAGCTTTTGTAAAATTCGCCAATAAAAATTATATTTATCTAGGTAAATTCATTAAAAAATCAACAGGAAGCTATGATATAGGCTTAATTCAAATTGAAGATACAAATTATTTTACAAAATATAAAACTTTAGTTCCAAGTAATCTAAAACTAAAGAATGATGTTCTTGTTTCTAAAACAATTTATGCTGTTGGTTACGGTGTATTTACTCCAAATTCCTTTAATTATCCTATGATTTCTAAAGGAATTATTAGCAAAATCATTTATAATCCACTAAATGTTCCAAAATTAATTGAAAGCGATTGCAAAATATTTAATGGATATAGTGGAGGAGGCTTATTTACTGAAAAAGGAGATTTTATTGGAATGATCGTTTATAATTTAAAAGAAAACATTGGTGGAATCAGAGAGAATATCAATTTTTCTTATCATTATAAAGTGTTTGAGGAGTTGTTTGCTTCCTTAAAAAAAAATCAAGTAGACAAGGTTTTAGAAGATAATGAGTTTTGGATAAAAAAAGATGAGTTCTTAGAAAAGGCAGGAGAATTGCAAACTAGAGTGAACGTTCCGATATATAAAATCGAGACAAAATTATAAAAGAATTTTTGTTTTTTTGAAAAATCTTATAAATCTGAAAAATTAATTTTTAAAAAAATTTATTGAGATGATATCAAATAAATTTCAAACAAATTAGAAAAAAAAATATTGATAAACCTTCAAAAAAAAAGATGAATTTTTTTTGAAATAAATAAAGTAATTCAATATAAATGGCTATTTTTTGAAACACAATTGTTTAAATTTCAGAGAAAAAATAGTTTCAAAGCAAAAGGCTTCGGTTTGAAATCAAATACAAAATTTTAATTTTTTTGGAAATAATATTTATAAATAAAAATTATGTGATGAAGACTCAAAAACTATCATAAAATAAAGTAATTCTTTTTAATACAATATTTCAAATAAATATTTTTTTGTGACTTAATATCTGTTGTAAAGTATTAAAAAAAAAATTCAATTCAATTCAATTTAAAATTTATGAATTATAATATTATATTATTATAAAAAACTAAACAAATAAAAAATCAAACTTAAAAAATGCAAAAAAACTTCTATGGTAATTTTATTATATTTTTAAAAAACAATTTTTTGTAATATTGTAGAAATCTTTGAGCAAAATTCTCACAGAGGCAAGAAAATGATTGATTTATTTAGATATATGACTGAATTCAGTTCATGGATTTTATACATAAATGGTATTCATTTCCTTATAAAGATGGTTTCATTGGGCCAAACTTAAATGAAGAACCATGCAATAATAATTCGTTTGCTTAAAATAATTTCTTTTTGATAAACACAAACTCCAAAATACTTAATTTGTTGATTTTTCCTTTTATTGTATATAATGATTCCTTTTTCTCATCTATTTGTTTTCTTTTTATTTTATTATATTTTTGAAGCTTTTTTCATTTTACTGATTTTCATTTGGATTTTATAAGAAAAAATATGAAAAATCATTCGATTATTAGACTGCATTTTCAGAAAAAAGATAGCAGAATCCAAACTTTAAATAATTTAAGTACAAATTAATTAAAACTGAAAAAATTTGACAAAATAAAAAAAATTTGACAAAATAAAAAAATTGTCAAATTAAAAAAATTCTTTTAACCAAGTTCACAAAATCTTTAGTTTTTTTATTATTATGAGCTCTCACTCTTCTCACAAAATAAGCTTTCAAACACCACTTAAAAAATCCATTCGTAGCCAGTTTATTAAACAACAAAACAGTAAAAGACAAAATGATGAGAGATCTGTAAATGTGAAAACAAACATAAAACCGAAACTTTATCTTAATGATGATAATCTTAATCTTAAAGGAAGATCAATGACTCCCCAACCCCAGAAATCTAAAATTAATTTGAATGATCACACGAAGGAAAAGTTATTGGCAAATTCAAATATTATTTGCGAAAGAAGAAGTTTAACTCCAAATACGAGGCAAGTTCATTTATTATGAAAACAAATAATTGGAAATTTTTCTTAATGTTTTTAAAAGAATAATAAAATTTGATGAAGAAGAAGACTTAAATTACAGAAAGGTCTTTTATTCGAAAAAAACTTATTTCAAGTTTTTTATTTAAAGTCATGTCGAATGTCAAAAACACCTGAATCGAAAAGAAATATCAATGAGAATTGTAGACAGGTTTTTTTTTTCTTTCATAAAATTTCAATTTTAATTTTATTTATTTAAAGTCAAAAACACCTGAATCCAAAAAAAATATTACTGAGCATTCTCGAAAAGTATTTATCCAAAAAAGACAATTTTATTCATTTTATTTGAAGTCATATCAGCAGTCTAAAACGCCTGAATCAAAAAGCAATTTCGGAGAGCATCTTTATGAAATTGAGAAAGAACATGATTATTCCACAATTGAAAGAGAAAAAAATAAAATAAGGAATATTTTCCTCAGAAATATGTATTATATCGATCATAAATTTCGTATTTTTTCAATTTTACAATAATTTACTAAAATTAATTAATTAGAGAATTGTCCTTGTTATAAATGCCTTTGCGGAAAGTGCTTTTGCCCCATGAAATTAACGAAAACGAACGCTCCATCAATTAATTCAGTTTATAATCAAGATTATATCGCAAAGGAAAGAATAGATAATGATGAATGTCCATATAAAAAACTCCTTGAGTTCCAATACAAACCTTCTAAGAATTTGGTGGACAAACCCATTTCAACTTATAGAGTTTATTAATTTTCAAGTAATTCTAAGTTTGAAATATTTTAGGATTATTATAAAGGAGATCAATTACCAAAGCAAAAACCAGCTGAAAAAAAGGAGAAATATGAACAAAATGATTTGCCTTTATTTTCTAACACAAATTACAATGTTTGTTTTAAAACTTTTTCATGAAAATTCAATTTTTTTAATAGGAAAATTATAGGGATTGGTCCAAATATAATATGGAGAAAGCAGATTGTATCAATCCTTTGAATAACTTAAATACTATCAAAATGCCGCTTACGAATAAAACTGCTTACAAAGATTGTTTTGGCTTCAAATCCAAGGATCCCGAAGATAAAGATCTTGAAAATCTATTGAAATCTAAACGAGATAAAAATCCCAAGTAATTTGTTTTTAAATACAGAGGGGAATTCTAGTTTTTATTCAAAGAAACCCACTTTCCAATAATTTCAGATCACCTTTTGAAACAGAAAATCAAGCAAAATTCAAACATTTTGAAATAACTCAAATCCCTAAAAGAATTACCAAAACGGAAAAAGTATATTTTAAAATCATTAGAAAGAAAAAACGATTTATTTGTCTCATTAGTATTCGAATGAGATGAATGAGCTACCCAAGGCAAAATATGAGACTGATTATTCCAAAAATTATAGATCTTACAGATTGAAACCTTTTAAGTGTCCTGCAAGAGTAGAACTTGATAAATTAGCAGCTTTAGAGTCACAATACTTGATGGCTAAACATTAAAAAAAAATTACTCTTCTACAAAAAAATAATAAAAGAAAAACAATATTTTGTTTATAACTTAAATATAAGTTTCATCAATTTTAAAACAAAATAATAAATTTTACTTATTAAAAACCTTATTTTGAAAATTTTTTTAAAATAAATAGAATATATTTTGTTTATAATTAATAAATGAAAAAAATGTAAATTTAAAAAAAAAAAATGAAAAAAATTGTGAATTTTTTTTAAGTTATTCCCAAAAAAAAATATTTAATAATTAATAAGGATCGATTCTATAGCCAGTATTCAATGGGGAGAAGGGATTGCAATTTGCCCACATTAAGGCCTCTTCCATTTCCAAGAAACTTTTATTATCTTCGAGACAATAAAATAAACTCTATTATATAAATTTTATTATTTCATTAATTTTTAGCTTTATAAATAATAGAAAATAAACGAACTTTGATGTTTTTTCCAGTGAACAAGGATTTAATTTGATACATTCTGCTGAAATTAAATGGTAAATTAATGTCTTCTAAACTTATTTTATTTCTAGCAAAATTTATTCTTATTTGTTTAATTTTTTCATTATCAAGAGCATCTATTTTATGTAAAATGAAGTTTTTTTTATCGAAATAAGAAAAACCTAAATATGTTTTTCGCTTTGCCAATATCACAGATTCTTCATAATTCGCTTCATTTTTCTGAAATTTTTCAAAGAATTTCTTGAATTTATTTGGTTTGTCCAGCAATAAAAAGTTCAAATATTCAATTTTTATTGTTTTGAGGCTGATTGGAAACGTATTTTTAATTTCAGGATTATTCAAGATATTTTTCAATTGCTTATAGAATCTCATCACCAAATTTGAGTATCCTTTCCACAAAGCTTGTTTCATTCCGAAATAAGTCGCAAATGCAATAATAATTTTTTTTTTTCTTAAAATTTTATCAAAAAACAAGCAAAAAAATAAAATATCAGTTACTTATCATCTTTATAGAGCAAAAATTTGCCATATTTAATTTTTTCAATCAAATCAAAGCTTATCAAAACGTTTTCGCTCTTTTTGTTAGCAAAAGAATCTGCAAGAAAAAAATTAACTTATTTTAGTTTTGCAAATTACTCGTTAAAAAGTCATAAATCATATCATAATATTCATCAGTAGGTGATAAAATCAAATTTATTTTGAAATATTTCAAAGAATCTTTTTCTACATTAAAAATTTGCTTTTTTAAGCTTTCTTGCGTCGGAAGTTCAAACTTTTTAATTTTTTTAATTTTTTTTATATGAATTTCGTTTTTGTACCACATTTGAAATTGCTTCAAGTGATTCTTTATTATTTATGCAATAATTTGCCATCAATTGAAAATCTGGGAAGCAATTTGTCAAAGTTCTTGAAGCTTGAACCAACAAGTTAAATTTTCCGAGTTTTTTCAAGAAAAAACAGTTCAAATATTTGATTAGAACATCAATTTTTAAAATAACTGCCAAAAGATAAGCTTCATATAAACAATTACCTCTGATCAATTTTATGACAGCAGAATATCCATCTTTTATAGATAGATGCACAGCTGCAGCTGAAAAGGGTGTTCCCATATTCAATAATTTTTCTGAATGTTGATGAATCAAGAGGTACAGTTTATCGTTTATAGGGGATATGAATGAATTTCCAACAATTTCTTTATCTTTTATCATTTTCTTCTCCATATTTTCCAATTCTTAAGATCAAATTTATAATAAAATTCTGTTATTTAATTACTTTTGTTAGATAGAAGTGTTGCTAAAAGTTTAGCGTCTTCCAAATTTCCACCTTTCATGAAATTTCTAATTGCCTATCAAAAAATAAAGAATTTTTTTTAGAGAAATCACACACAAAATTTTCGATAAATCACAAAAAAATAGATTTTTTTTAAAAATCCTATACAATTACTTGTAAACTCTTATTGGAAATCAAATTTAAAAAAGAGGATTCTTCTAAATTAGTTTCTTGACATGCATCAGCATATTTTTGAACCAAAGATTGCCAATAATCGTAGGAAACAGCTGGAGCAAAGGATAAGGCTTTCTCCCATTTTCCAAGTCTGATTTGAATTTCACAGAATTTCTCAAAATTCCCAATTTTTAAATGCAAATTTGCAAGTTCATTTAACCGATCTTTCTCTTTATTTTTTGAATCATAAAAGAATTTATTTGAATTGTTTTCCATTTGATCAATTTTTTGCTATGTTTTTATTTATATAATACAGAATTTATTTTTCCAAACTTGATAAATTTGTTCAATTTCATTTATCAAAACAATATCATTTCTTCCCTTCTCTGTTTTATTTTTTCCAATCAGAGAATAAGCAATATCCCAAAAATCTTCTTCTCCTTTATGAAACTCACAAAAATTAATAGATTTCCCATAATTTTTAATTATAAGTTAATTTATTTACTGAAAAAAATTTCAGAGCTTTGCCATAAAAAAACGCATCTAAATTAGGAGAAATTTCCTGATAAAGCTTTAGAATGTTTTTCCCTTCCTTGCCATAAAAACTGATTTCCATTGTATTGAGATTTTCATATTCGATCAAATTTTCTTTAAATCTTGATTCCCATTTGTTCAAAATTATGCAATTTAACTATTTTCTCAATTAATAACAATTTTTTTTAAAATTTAAATTAAAACTTGAGTTTCCTCAAGAAAGTTTCTAAAATCCCAAATTCTAATAGAATTATCTCTTGAACCAGTGATAAATAGATTGGGCTTTGAAGGATGGCAACTTATTGCATAGATATCCGAATGATGGTCAATATTTGTATAAATACAAACTGAAGTTATTGTGTTCCAAATTTTTAGATTTGCATCCCATCCTCCAGACAATAAGATCCAAGGAATTTCCTGATGCCAACATAATGGCCTTACATAATTTAAATGTCCTTCCAGAGTCACAGAAGTATTCTAAATAAGATATTAAACAATTGATTATTATATCATTTGAGTTTTTAAAATAATAACTTTTCTTAAATTCCATATTCTTATCGTTTTATCATCACTACCAGAAGCAAGAATATAAGAATATAAAGGATGCCAAGCGACATTGAAGATTTTTGAATTATGTCCTTTTAAAGAATTTATTCAATTAATTTAGTTCATATAACCTTTCAGTGTGGTTTTTAAAATAATATCAACATTTGTCAATTCATATATCCTAACTAAACCGTCTTTAGACCCCACTGCTAACACTTTGCTTTTATTTTAAATATTCAATTTTGTTAATAATGATTAATAAATTTTATTGAATTTTAATTATTACTCCTTCCATGAAACACCATAAGTTTCTGATCCAACTTTGACTTTTCTCAATAAATCTAAACTATCTTTGTTCTTATGATGCCAAATGCAACTAATTACAAAAAAGTCAATTAACAAGACAATCAAACATTTTTATTTACAGAAAACCCTCTTTGGATCCCGAAGCAATATATTCAGGGAATGTTTGATTCCATTCTATTCTATGTATTGGTTTATTTCCTCCTGGCTTTTGTTCTTTGATTAATTTGCAATTTTGTGTATCCCACAACAGGATTTTCCCTCCATAGGTTGTGGCAACTAATCGATATTCATCTATAGGAGACCATGCAATCCCATAAATAATTGCATCTTTTACAATAGATGTTGGATAAGGCTGATTTTTATCACAATTTTCCAATGTATTGAGGCATTTCATATTCAAAATATTCCAAATTTTTATGCTTCCATCATAAGAGGATGTAGCTAATATATTCGGATTTTTATTATTTAAGCGTGCATCGAAAATTGTTTCTGAATGGTTCGATTCTGTTTGAAACAACAAGCTTTTGAGATTAATGTCATAAACCCCAACAGATTTGTCTATGAATGAGATTAAAAAGGACTGGGAACCATTGGGGCTTTCACTTAAAGCATGAACATTGAAAATCGGCTGAGATGCGATTTTTAAGGTGTCAGTTGAATTTCTAAAGAAAATTTACATTAAATTTTAATAGAAATTTAAGATCAAACCGAGCTGAAACACTCCATATTTTGATTGTTGAAAGCTTTTCACTTGCAGTTAAAAAACCTCCGGGGATTCCTTTGATCCATAAGATAGAAGATATACCTGAGATCACAAAGAAACAAAATTAATAAGAAATTTCATTTGTAGAATTTATAAACCTGAATTTAATTTTTCAAAGCTTTGCAATTGTACCATTTTTTCGGAATCTATTAAAAGAATTTCGCCGTTTTTATGGCCGAGAAGCAAATAATTCGGAGAATGGGGATCCCAATCCAAGCAATTTATTGCATCCTTTCTATCAAAATTGCTTTTTCTATTTTTGCCCTTCACTTCACAAATAATCAATGTCCCATCATTGCAACCGCAAGCTAGAATATATTCCTCAAAAATAAAATAAAAAATATGTCAAAACCTCTAAAATTACTTTATTTTTATTCCATTTAAGGCTTTTCGCAACGGTGAAATCCAATTCTAAATTCTTTTCAAACTTTTTGGTATTAATGTCCAATATTCTCACGAAAGCTAAATTAAAAATACAATATTACAAACAAATTTCATGAAAAAAAACATGTATTTAATGCTATGGCCAATAAATTTTCGTTTTGAGACCCCCAATCTGCTAAAGTAGGCTGATTTTCGAATTCATGAAGCACTGAAAACTCTTGTGTATCTGGATCACACAGATAAAATGTTTTCGAGGTTAACGCAATCATTTTATTCGAAGTGGTTTTGGGCCACAAAAGCAACCTCGTATTCCAATCAACAAATGATAAGATTTTTTCGCAGGTGAAATTTTCGATATTATAAACATAAATGGTTGTTGTGGAACAATATGCAAATTTTTTGCCATTGTGGGCTAATACATCTTTATGCCAAAAAGAACAACCAGCAGGAGTAAATGCCTTTATAAAACCAATCTTTTCAAAGAAAATTAGAAAAAAATTACGATTTGTTTCATCAAAAAAATTCGATTTTTTAGATTTAATTTGAAAATTGAAATAAAATCATTTTTAGAGTTTTTTTTAAAAAATAAGTTTTTTTTTTAATAAAAAAATCATTAAAAGAAATTTCGTTTATTTTTTTAAAAACATGAATAATTTAAATCAAAGAGCACCTGAAAATCCTTTAGAAGAAGTTCCTTTTCAGATCAGTGAAAATCAAAAAACCATTTTATTATCCCTAGCAATTATTTGTTTTATTTTGTTTTTCATGTTTTTTTTCTCTTAAAAAAAAAAAACTTGTTTATTTTGTTTTTTTCCTCTTAAATAAAAAAAAAAATCAAAAATCCTTCATTTTTTTTTATTTACAAATAAAAAAAATGCTATTTAAGTGTCACATTTTCTTTATTGAACTCGGCTTCCATTTGTCTGAGTTGATTCTCTTCTCTACTGACTTCATCTATCTGTTCTTTATAAACCCTTCCTTTCGTTTTGCAATATTTAAAAAACCTTTTCCCGCAATTTTTTTTGCAAATAATTTCTTCAGTTTGAACAGTTTTTTCAACAGTTGATCTGCATTTCGTTTCATCTGTTTCATTCATTTTTTTCATTTCTTCTTCAATATTTTTTTCATTGATATTCTGATTATTATTTAGATTAGTCGAAACATTTATAAACTCTATTTCAGAAGAACAAATAGGACACCAATCGAATTTTCCTATTTCTCCTAGTAAATTCTGAGCATTTATTGATTTTTTATATAAAATTGATTTCTGTTTTTTACAAATTTCTTTCTTGCAACCCCCTTTTGTCTCTTTAATGGCCCGTTTTCTCCTCAAAGCTTCTGCCATTGATTTCGTTAATTTTGACCCCATCTTATTAATAATATCTTCAAAAAGAGATTGTGCTTTCTGATCAATATCATTAAAGGCATTTTTTATGTTGTTTTGCTTATAAACAGCATATCGAATAAAACTGAACAAAAATATGAATAAAAATGTTGTAATCTGAACAAAATAGGAATTTTTTATGATTGGATTGACTAATTCCACATAGTCTGGATTGAGGAAATAAAGGACTGTATAAATAAGGATCAATAAAAACAGAAAAACTATGAACCATTTGGTTAAATCGATAGTGTCTTTCCAATAATGAATTTTCTTTATTAATTTTTTTTTGTTTAGTTCAACATTTTCTAAATTTAATTTCAAAGTCGTGTCTATGATCACATTCTTTATGATCGAACGTTTGCCTGATACATAGGCGAAAATCAAAGAGATAAACACTGCGAAAGCTAAAGTAAAATATGAAAAGAGGAAGTTTTTGGCGAAAGCTGTGTAAGATGCATAATCTGAAATCAAAGTCAATGTCTCATCATCTTTTGAAAATTTTGTGATTTCTGCCATTTCTTAATTTGAGTGTGTAAATTAAAGAAAATTTTCAAATTTTTTTTAATGAAAAAAAATGAATTTTCTTTAATAAAAACTTGAATTTTCTTAAAAAAAATATGAAAAATGATATTTTTCTTTTAAAAAAAATAAATTTAATTTTTTTTGTATTAAAAACTAGATTTTCTTTGTCAAAGAATAATTAAAAATGATTGATTTTCTTTATATATATTAATAAATTAAAAATTGATTGGATTCTTCTTCTTTGCATCTGAAA
>JFJP01021653.1_pt1 | contig 40595 bp, 45 predicted proteins | sample 431651 | NCBI WGS metagenome assembly JFJP01 (sample SAMN02602958, study PRJNA72255) | Microbial mat metagenome, whole genome shotgun sequencing project. | biome: fresh water; feature: sink hole; material: water; isolation source: purple microbial (photo- and chemosynthetic) mats found in...
ATGGATTCCTCCGTGGTTGGAATGGGTTCCTCCGTGGTTGGAATGGGTTCCTCCGTGGTTGGAATGGGTTCCTCCGTGGTTGGAATGGGTTCCTCTGAGGTTGGAATGGGTTCCTCTGAGGTTGGAATGGGTTCCTCCTTGGTTGGAATGGGTTCCTCCGTCGCCCAATCGTAGGGTTTCACCCTACGCTGGGATAAACCGGACCTTCGGCCCTCAATGCCGGATACCCACAAGGGGCATTACTACAGGAAATTTTACCGCCATTTCGGTTTTGAATCGGTTCGGGGCTGATCTATTTTCAACGGGTTAAAAATCAAATCAGGAGTTAATCGATGCCCTTATAAATGCGGTAGATTCGGCCTACGGCAAAACGAAGTTTGATTCTGAAAGCGAACGGGTGGCGTTTCTGTTTGAACAGAATCGGGAGTTGGTGAATCCGCTTGGGATGGGTGAACCGGAGAAGAAGACGAGGAAGAAGTAAAAATAGGGTCTCAACATAGCTTATTTTAGCAGTATAAACGATTAACAGGATTACGGTATGAAAATTGAGTCTATACGCCTTAAGAATTTTCGAGCGTTTAAAGATACGGAACTGAAAGACATTCCCAACTTTTGCGTACTTGTCGGCGCAAATGGAAGTGGTAAATCAACACTCTTTTCGGTTTTCTCTTTTCTTCATGAAGCACTCAAATCAAATATCACCGTTGCATTGGCAAAACTTGGCGGTAATAGAGGTATTCAGGAAGTTCGAAGTCGTAACAGCAGCGGTCCAATTGAGATCGAACTTAAATTTAAGGAAAATCTGAATTCACCCTTGGTCACCTATCTGGTACAGATCGATGATCCAAACGGGAAAGCCGTTATTACTCGGGAGCTTCTTAAGTATCGCCGCGGCAGTAAAGGTCAGCCATGGCATTTTCTCGATTTTACATTGGGAAAAGGGAGCGCAGTAATCAATGAACTTGATAGTATTAGCGCAGAATCAGACCTTCAGAGAGAAGAACAGCAGCTAAAATCACCGGATATTTTAGCAATTAAGGGTTTGGCGAATTTTGAAAAATTCCCTGCCGTGATGGCATTAGGAAATCTCATTGAAGAGTGGCATGTCTCTGATTTTCATATTGGGAAAGCCCGCCCAGAACAGGAAGCCGGCTATGCTGAACAGCTTTCTACGGAGGGCGAAAACTTATCACTGGTTCTTGAGTTTCTAAAAAACAATCATCCGCAAATACTGGAAACAATCTTCGAAAAACTGAAAGAGAGGGTACCCGGCATTACCAGTGTGGAAACCAAGCCAACCGAAGAGGGACGGCTGCTGCTGAAATTTCAGGATGGTGCATTTGAAGATCCGTTTCTTGCCCGCTTTGTATCGGATGGAACAATTAAGATGCTTGCATATCTCGTTCTTCTTCATGATCCAAAACCGCGTCCTCTTCTGTGCATTGAAGAACCAGAAAACCAACTATACCAAAGCCTGCTCTATGAACTGGCAGAGGAGTTTCGAGCGTATGCACATCAAGGGGGGCAGGTTTTTATTTCTACCCATTCCCCAGATTTTCTCAATGCCGTTGAAATCAACGAACTCTTTTGGCTTGTCAAAGAGAATGGATATACAAAGGTGAAACGGGCACGGGACGACGAGCAGGTCGCTGCATACATTGAGGATGGTGATAAACTGGGCTACCTGTGGAAACAAGGTTTTTTTGAAGGAGTTAGTCCACGATGAGCACACTTGTTTTTCTGCTTGAAGAAGAATCAATGAAAGCATATCTCGAACAGTTGCTTCCCCGAGTATTACCAGAGAGTGTTCACTTTCGAATTTTCGCATTTGAAGGGAAGTCTGATCTTGAAAAAAATATCCCAGCAAAACTTCGTGGTTGGCGGCTTCCTGACAGCAGATTTGTTATTATTCGTGATCAGGACAGCGGCGATTGTTTGTCAATAAAAGCAAAACTGAAAGCATTGTGCGAAGAGTCCGGGAAGGGAAACATTTCGTTAGTTCGTATAGCCTGTAAAGAGCTTGAAAGTTGGCATTTGGGGAATCTTTCAGCTGTTGAAACAGCATTGGGCATAGATGGTTTGGCTAAATTACAAAACAAGGCTAAATATAGAAATCCAGATTTATTGACAAACGCATCCGATGAATTAAAGAAGATTACCGGCGGCAAGTATCAAAAGGTCAATAGTTCTCGTAAACTTGGAGGCATTGTCGATATCTCTGCCAATTGCTCTACAAGTTTCCAACAGCTCATCAGCGGCATTCAAAAAGTGCTTTCAGTGGCGGCATAGTTTTGAGCAAGGCGGTGAATTTGGCCTAGGAAAACAGAAATTTGTCAGCGAAAGTGAACGGGTGGCGTTTCTGTTTGAACGGTATCGGGGGTTGGTGAAGGGGGAAGCGAAAAGTGTCAAGCCGAAAGCTTCAAGGAAGAAGAAGGGGAGTGAATGGAATTAAATCTCGACAATAACAAGAATCTTCAAATGTTTAGAGTTGTAGTTTCCAAACTATCAGAAAAAATTCCATTTATTGGTTTTGGTATCGAATTGTTAAATACACTGCAAGAAGAACAGCAACGAATGGTGACAGAAGGGCGATTAACAGCATTAGAAAATCAAAATGGCTATCATTGCGGAAATCTATTGATTGATTTTTCGGAGCTGTTTGAATATCACCTCCGATTTAGAAAACAATACCTCTGCATTTGTATTATCGAATATCTACAAAGAAATCTATCAGAGATTGCTACAGGCTGGAACCGAGAGATTGCCAAAAGTGAAATACTTGAACTTGTGGCTCAGAAAGGTGTGGATAATGTAGAGTCAAATACACAACTTGCGCTTTCTGAATTGTCCCGAGAAGGACTTATTCTTTTAATGCCACCAATGTCAGACCTGCATATTGAGTGCTTGACGAGTATTAAAGTATCAGAATATTTCTCTTTCAAAACTGATGTGTTGTTTCGAGATTGGGATCCTGAGGACGATGCTAAAGAAGTCATTAAGATTGCGTTCAATTCACCAGATAAGCGTGTTCTGTTTGAAGAACTTGAACATACTAACCCTACATGGTCACGTCATCGTATTAATTCGGCACTTCAGTTTCTGCTAAAAAATGATTATGTTCTACATTATGCAAAAGAGTATTCAGGTGGGGAAACGGTGATGTCAAAATATCGTCCCAATAATGAAGCACTCCAGTTTGCGGGTTTATAAGTAACTCTTGTTTGGCTAGATTAATAAACTGTAGTCGCAGTAGACCTTTATCCAAATCCGTTTCTGTGCGGTCAGGTGTTCCGTGGTTGAAATAATTCTTTCGCAACCGGTGCCCCTTCGAAAATCTATTTACAACAACAAAGGCGACCTCATTTCTGAGATCGCCTTTTGCACAGATAACCGTTGTTCCGATTACAGGCTCATATTGAGCGCCAAGCCGGCGCGCATTTCTCCGATTTCGCGAAGTGTGTAGAGTCCCGCGTTAAATTTGAAATGCTGGTTGATCGCTTTTTTTAGATCAAGTCCGAGCATCACTGGGCTCTCTTTTTTCATATCGGATTCAGATCCGATTTCGAGACGTTGATCCTCTTTGAGATATTCAACTTCGAATGAGACCGCGTCGAGAACCTTTCCGGCGGGGAATGAGACTCCCACGAGAACGGGAACTTTCGCTTCCGTATCCTCTTTCATGCCGGTGGCACCCACTTCGGCATAGAGTTTTACCGTTCCTTTGATCGCATAGTCGATCAGCGCGGTGGCATTCCACTCGGCGGCGGAGTCAGGTGTATGTACTTTGTTCAGAACGTTAGTGCGTACACCGAGCCCAAAATTCCCGTTTTCAGTAATGGGGAAATTCTGGAAAAGTCGTAGATAGCCGGTGTTGATCTTGGCATCGCCCGCGCCGATTGCAAAACTGGTTGAACCGGCATTGTAGTTGAAATCAAATTTTACAAAGTTTCCGTAGACCCCTTTTCCGGTGAAATACCCACCGGGGCCTTCATCGACGTAGTTCCCAAAGAAAGCTCCGTTGGAGTTATAGAGAATATTTCTTCCGATGCCGAAGGTCACGTTTTTACCCGTGTGGGTAATATAGGCCGAATGAACATCGAACCGCGCGACTTTTTCAGTTCCATCGTTGAGTATCTCGGCATCTTCAGGCGATTGAATCCCGCGCATAAGTTCGTAGCCGAATCCCGATGGATAGGCGAGAATGACCACTTCCCCGGCGAAATTTCCCAGTCGTGCTGCGGTTCCAAACTGCGCCCGCCCCCAGAAATCATCGACATTGTTGCTTCCGCCATTGTCGTAGGCGTCTTTTTCTACTTTGGTTGAGATCGCAAAGATCGGGTCGATAATCGGTTTAGCTTCTGGAATCTCATCGGCATAGACTGCAATGGCAACGAGTGCCAGTGGAATAGATTTCAGTCTCATTTTGTCCCCTTATGGATAGATTGAAAATGTAAATTCAGGTAAACTGTACCATAATTTTTGAAACTTTTACAAGTGAAATGAACGGAAATAGCATGAATATCTGTCTCAAACCGTTTCCGTTTACCAATCATCTCGCGGTGGAATACACAATTATCTCTGAATCGTCGGGGGTAACGATTTCCGTGCGGCTGTCGGGTGCGGTGGATTGTGTTGACTTGGCGGGAAGTTTCACCGATGAGTTGTGGCGAGGAACCTGCGTGGAACTCTTTGTTCGCGGTGAAGGTGAATGCTACTCTGAGTGGAATATCGCTCCTGATGGCCGCACGACGAGCAGTGAACTAACATCCTATCGGACGATTGTTCGGTCGGAGCAAAAGGTGAGCAGTATTTCGTTGGTTCGTGAGGAAAGGTCGGTGCTCTTTTCGGCAGAACTACCGAGTGTGTCAATAGAAAATCGCGAGATCGCCGTGGCGGTAATCACTGCTGATCGAGAAGGTTTTCGCATGTTTTGGGGGATTGATCATTGGGAAGGAAGACCGGATTTTCACCGGCGGGAAAATTTTTTTCGATTCACTTAATCTATTGACACAATGGCCGTTGTTTTGCGGTGATCATCGCCAGTGAGATCGCAAGAACGATAGATAATTCTCGCTCGACCTGCCATTTTAGCATCGTACATCGCCGAATCGGCAATCTCTATGAAATCTTCCGTGAAAATACTTTCCACCGTTGGATCCCATTCTGCCACACCAATACTGACACTCACGGTACCCGTCGCTGAATCGGGGTGAGGAATATTGCAGCGACGTATAGAGTGAAGAATTGATTCGGTGATTTTCCGCGTCGTTTCATCGGTTGTTTTGGTGAGCAAAACGGTAAACTCTTCGCCACCAAATCGAAAGACCATGTCCGATTCACGGCGAAGAACACCTTGGATTGTCTCTGCCACTGTTTTCAGAACCATGTCACCTTTGAGATGTCCAAAGCGGTCGTTATACTTTTTGAAATTATCCACATCGATCATGAGCAGGGCCGTGTGACTGTGATGGCGCTGTGCCTGTATCGTCCAAGTAGTAATCGTTTGATTGAAAAATCTTCTGTTAAACACTCCGGTAAGTCCATCGTGAATTGCTTGCTGTTGCAACTCTTCGCGACTTTCATTTAGCTCTGCGATTGTGGTTTCAAGGCGAACTTGAATCTCTCTAATTTTTACAAAGCTATAAATGAGAACAACATCTGTGGCTGCGGTGAAAAGAACAACCAGTGTATATGACCCCGCAATTCTCAGAAAATGGGAATTGTCGTAGGATATAACATGTGTTGCACCCTGAAGTGCCGAGGTAATCCCAAACAAAAATGCCACTAGCGATAACGACCAGATTGTTCCGATTTTGGGGCCTGTGAGAAACATCGCCGCCGCTGGGAATGTGTACATCCAGAGATAGCCATTTCCGTCTGGGCCGCCGGTCACACCGAGAAAGAGAAAGGCAAAATAAAAAACGAGAAGAACTGTTGAACTTGCCCAGCGAGGTACCGGTTTGTTCCGTGTTAAAATGAATGTGGCGAAAAGTGTGGTTGCCACACCGATTTCTCCTATTCCGAAAAGGGTATTTCCCGAAGAAATAGTTACGACACCGAATATCAAGAAAAATGTAAATCCAAGGAGAATGAGGATATTGAACAAAGGAGTTCTCCGAAATTCATCGAGTGAACTTTCCGGCGTGATTCCATTTGAGAAAAAGAGTAGGAGTTTCTCCATCCGATCAGATATACGGTCTGATTGTTGATTTGACTGCAATTGGCAACTCCTGATTGTTAGATTGGATAAGTATACTATCCAAATCGATAGTTTTCACCATCTTTTTTATCCCAATCAATGTGATCGCCGTAAGGCTTTTTAGAATAGTATCGTTTGCCCAATTCAACAAGAAGTGCATGGAACTCCTGAAAAAGTACAGTATTATGAGGAAGTGAGTCGTGAAAGAGTTGCTGTACGATTTTGTACGGCTCGTTGCCGGAAAGTATTCCGCGATGTAAGAGAAACCGTTTCGTGTATGCATCGATGACGAATGTAGGAACCGAAAATGCATAGAGTAAGATTGCATCAGCGGTCTCTTCGCCGATACCGCGCACATCGAGCAACTTCTGACGGGTTGGGGGTTCATTACACGTAGTGAAAAAAGTCGCCAAGGCGTGAAGGTATTCTGATTTTTGATTAAAATAGCCGGCGGGGCGAATGGCTTTTTGCAATTGATCCTTTGGTAGATTGAGCAGGCTTTTCGGATTGTGGAGTGCCTTGGCGTCGGCGAGATTTCTCAGGGCCATTTCGACGTTGGTCCAGGCTGTGTTTTGCGTGAGAACTGCTCCGACGGCGATTTCAAACTGCTCTTCCTGAGTTTTCGGGAATGAATAGTCGCCGGGGTGATAGCCTGAGTGAGATCCCCTTTTTGTGGGATTTGAACCGCTATGAGCAGTCAGTGGCCACCACCCTTGTGGGCCAAATTCAGCTAATAATCGGTGGAATATTGCAAGTAAATCCATCGTTTCTCCATAAATAAAAAAGGTGAACCGATTGATTCACCTTGTAAAACTCCGGGAAATAGCAACTTAGTGAAGCGAGTTATAAGCTTCGCGAGCTCCGATTGCCTGGTGGTAAAAATAGAGGTACTGTTCGCCGTAAATATCCCATGAAAAATCTTTTTGCATAGCCTGGTGACGCAGTCCTGCGAAATGTTTTGGCTGTTTAAACCATGTGCTTACCGCCCATTTAATTGTTTCAAACAGTGCTTCCGGCGTTGCTAAATCGAATTTGAATCCCGTGCCTTTGCCCGTTTCAGGATCATAGTTTTCAACCGTGTCCGCGAGCCCGCCCACTGAACGGACGATAGGAAGTGTACCGTATTTCAGTGAGTAGATTTGGTTGAGACCGCACGGTTCGAAAATCGACGGCATGAGGAACAGGTCAGATCCCGCTTCGACAAGGTGAGCCAATTCGTTGGAATAGCCAATCCAACTGCCGAATTTTCCAGGGTAACGACTAGGAAGCCACATGAGATGGCCTTCGAGTCCTTTGTCGCCCGATCCGATAAATGCAAACTGAACATCCATCTCTTCCATGATTCTATCGATCACTGGCATGAGAAGATGATACCCCTTTTGGTCAACCAATCGACCGACGATGCCAATTACGGGTACATCAGCGCGAACAGTGAGCCCGAACTTTTTCTGCAGTTCACTTTTGCAGAGTCCTTTTCCCGCGAGATTTTCAGAACTAAATTTCGAAGGAATGAGGTTGTCGTGTTCTGGAGACCATTCGTTGTAGTCACATCCGTTGAGAATTCCCGTGAAATTTCCTCGTTTCTTGGTGAGGTATGGCGCGATGCCAAACGGTGAGAACGGATCGGCGATCTCTTTTGCATGGGTAGGTGAAACGGTGTTTACCACGTCGGCAAAATGAACGCCCGCTTTGAGCATATTGACATTGCCGAAGTTTTCAAACTTGTCCGATGTGAAATGTTCGCCGGAGAAACCGAAATAGTGGTAATGCGAACCGGGGTAGGTTCCCTGATACTGAGCATTGTGAATCGTGAGTACACTAGCCGCTTTTCCTATGACGGGATTGTCCCAGAACCACACTTTTTGGTAAGCCGCCGCAAGAGCGCTCTGCCAGTCGTGGACGTGGATAATATCCAAGGGGAAGTTCGTATCGATACAAGCCTGAAGTGCTGCACGAGCCAAAAATGCGTAGCGACGAGGATTGTCCGTGAAATCGTTAAACGCCGCGTCGTGATACAAACCATCGCGATTGAAATAGTGGTCGTGTTCAATAAGCCATACTTTAGCGCCGCCAGTTCCGATAACTTCGTGAACCGAACACCACTCTTCGTGACCGGGGCCCATGTTTACACACATGGAATCGAGAATGACTTTTGTTGTGTGATTTTTCGCCTTAATTGATCCATAATAGGGGATTACAATACGGACTTCGTGCCCTTTTTCAGTGAGATACGCTCCTAACGATGATACTACATCGGCGAGGCCGCCGGTTTTCGCAAAAGGAACAACTTCGGATGCAGCAAAAAGAACATTCACAGGAACCCCCAAGAGTACAGATATTGTTTAACTGCTATAAAATAAAACCGGTAGGATGAATATCGGTAAACAATATGGATTGTTTTTACATTCTAGGCAGCGCATTTTTATAACGGCATTTTGTTTGCTTTATTGCTTTTAATAATAGATAATGAGTGTACAGATCTGTACAGAATGAAAGGTGGCATTCCTATGAATATCGAAAGAGCGTATGATAGCATTGATGAGATCAATGCTGAAGATCCCAATAAAATAACTGTGAATGGCAAAGAGTGGCCGGTGGAACTGATCTACGGTATACGTATGACCGAAGAGATCGAATCGTTCATGCCCGAAGCTTCGGACGAGCTGAAAGTGGCTGTTCGCGCTCAACACATTGGTCGATGGACGTCACCGCGGTCAAATTATCCAATGGACAAAGTTGGCTACATGAAATGGCGCACAGAACTCTATTCGATTCACGCGGAACTGGCGAGTATTCAATTGAGAAAATTTGGTCTTCCCGAAGGATTTGCCACAAATGTTTCTACCTATATTCGCGAAAAGGCCAAACGCAACTCTCCCGAGACTCAGATTGTGGAAGATGTGGCGTGTTTAGTGTTTCTTCGTTGGTATTTCGAAGAGTTTATGGAAAAACACGAACATGAAAAATTGTTGGGAATCGTGCGGAAAACGTGGGCAAAAATGTCTGACAAAGCTCACGAGAGGGCGTTGACTATTCCCTTTACCGATTCTCAGTTTGCATTGGTAAAGGAAGCGCTCGGCTTGTGAACCGTTGCGTTGATCTCCATCCCAATACAGAGCACTCGGTGGTGCCCCGTATTGGGGGAGTGATCGTTCAGCAGGCGAGAATGTGCGAGGATAACACTTGGCGGAGCAGTTCTGCTGAAAATGGTTTGTCGATCACGGCGGTGACCCCATCGGCAAGCAGTTTCTCTTTCGATTCTGGAAGATAGCCGGACATTATGATCACTGGAACCACTGGATTGATTGCCCGAATTGCCCGATACGCTTCATGACCATTCATCACCGGCATGATATAATCCATGAGAATGAGTGCCGGTGATTCTCCTTTTTTGATCAGATCAACTGCTTCTTGACCATTCAGAGCGGTGATAATTCGGTAGTTCTGCTTTTTAAGTGTTTTTCCCACGACAATTCTCATCGATTCTTCATCGTCAACAACGAGTATCGTTCGTTGCTGTGGCATAGCAGAGGTTGCAGTGGGAAGCTTTTCGATCGTTGGAGCTTCCATTTGTTCTGCTAGAGGGATCATTATTGTAAATGTTGTGCCCATTCCGATTGTGCTTTCCACAGTTATCCCGCCCTGATGCTCCATGATCGTTCCATAGACTGCGGCCAATCCCAATCCTGTTCCTTTACCCATCTCTTTTGTAGTGAAAAATGGTTCAAATATTTTGTTCATAGTATCTTCGGTCATCCCAAAACCCGAATCGATAACGCGGATTCTTGCATAGGCACCCGGTTTTGCCGGGAATCCGAATCCTCTTTGCTCGTGCGTGATTACCACACTATCGGTGGAGAGTGTTATGGTTCCACTCTCTTTAATGGCATCGCGGGCGTTAATCGCCAAATTGAGGAGTGCATTTTCAATCTGCGAACGACTGCAGAGGATTGAATCGTTGCACTCTTGGTTTTCAATAATCGTAATGCGTTTATCTACGCTGCGTGTCAACAACATCAAGGTTTCTGAAATGATTGCTCGCACCGTGAGTAACTCTTTTTTGGGTTGCTCTTTCCGTGAAAAGCGGAGCAGTTTTTTGGTCAGATCTGCCGCCATCGTAGCTGATGTTTTGATCAGTGCCACATTCTCTTTGAGTTCGCTTTGGGATTCGGGATCTAAATCCCACTCTATTAACTCTGCTGCTCCGAGTATTCCGCTGAGCATATTATTGAAATCGTGAGCGATTCCTCCGGCGAGTTTCCCCACTGATTCCATCTTTTCCGTGTGGCGAAGTTGCTCTTCCATTTTGATATGAGCGGTGACATCTCTGAAAATAAATACATAGCCATCGTGACTTTGTGCATCGGTGGCGATCGGCGCTGAAGAGATTGTAAGAATCTGTTCATTTTTCGTGACTGGATTTATTCGTTTTACCGTGCGCCGCTGTGACTTTTGAAGGAATTCTGAAAGTTCTATCGGCATATTGTCAAGGGATGTGAATACCAGTTCTTCGAAAATATTTGCATTGATCAGCGGTTGGTCGGGGAGAAGAAGTGCTTCTGCTACAGGGTTGGCCAGAACAACAACTCCATCGTGCTTGATTGCCACAATCCCATCGGTGATCGAGTTGAGCAAGGCGCGCAAACGGGTTTCGCTTTCGCGGTGAGCCGCTGTTTTTTGAAGAACAATTTTTTCCAGAGATCGGTTGGTGTTGTACAGGCTGTCGATGAACAAAAATACGAGAAAAAGGAGAATCATAACCAAAATGATGTAGCTGTAGAGAAATGATTCGCGCTGAAGTTGCACTACTGACAGTTTTCCGATTGTTCGATCTTCTTGAATAATATCAATTTCCAAGGGTGATTCGGAAAGCAGGCCAATGGAGTGAAATGTCTTTTCTCCTTTGGAAAGGAGGAGAGGGGTGGCGCGAGCAAATTCGTTGCCGGTAAAGTCCAATATTTTGGCAGAACTGTACCGTTCCAATTTCGAAGCGTAATCGAGATAACTTCGCGTGCCCTCTTCATCAAATTGCCAGAGATAATTGGCTAGAATCGAAGCGTGTTTATGCAGTTCATGACGCATAGACTGTTCGCTACTCTGTTCGTGAACAGTACGATAGATAAGAAATATCGCCACAAATATAAAAAAACCGATGATCGCTTTTTTTCGAGATACGTATAGAAAATTCATCAAAACACCTCTTTGAGATTGAAAGAGTACGGGCGAGTTGCGTTGGCTTTCTTGGAGAACGCCATAAAATCAATGCTCTGCCAGTTCCGCGTTGTTAATTTTGAATAGTTTTGATTGAGATTCGATGGATAAATTGTCATAAATGATTGCGAATAGTAGGTTTTTTTGTCTAGGGTACCGAGGTTGAAATGGTCGTGCGCCAGCAAAAGAGCCCATGCTCCATCGAAAAAATGTCCTCCCACAGTGGCGCCAAACTGACGGTTCTTGATCCGATCGAACGCAAAGGTCGCCCAATCTATGCCGCCAATAATTGTTTTTTTCTTTGCTTTACAAAGAGAAATGTACGCCCCTTCCGCCATGAGATCGCTTGCCGAGAGTACTACATCGATCGAAGGATAACGGTTGATTGCGTGAACCATAATTCGCTCGGCTTTTTCTTTTGACCAATGAGCGGGAACTGACTGAAGAAGGTGGGCTTGCGGATACTCTTTTAGCGCTCGTTCAAACCCTTTTTTGCGCAAGAGTGAAGAGTTCGTTCGCGGGGAACCTTCGAGAGCAAAGACGGTAAAAGGTTTGTTAGGGTGTTGCTTTATCTGCTGATCGAACAGCGCTTTTGCGAGAAGATACCCCGCGTATTCATCATCGGGGAGAATTTGAGCTATCCAATAGGGGAGTTTGTCCGATGGCGTTCCCAACCGTTTGGAATCTTCGAGTGAAAGTCCTTCGTTAAACAATATGGTCTTTACTTTGTATCTGTTCGCCGTTTCAAGAAGGACCGATGCGACACCATCCTCGTTGATCAAAAGGAGATAGTCGGGAAGTGGGCGGGATTCGAAAAAGTGAGACAGTTTTTCAAGGCCCAGAACATAATCACGGCCACTGTGGATAATTTCTAAATGAATGTTGAGATCCGCCGAAGCCGCTTTCATCACATCGGTCATGCGAGAAAAAAATGGGTCATCGGGTGCGCCAGGGTTGAGAAAGAGCACTGAAATTGGTTTGGAAAACAGTGATATATATAAGAAGAATAGGCAAAATAAGGTTTTCGAACAGAGTGTCATCTTTCCCTCTTTTTGTAAATTATGTCCAATGATACGTTTAACATGTTGAAAATTCAAGGGGTAAATTGGGATAGATTGATATTTTTTCCCGGTGTGATTCGGGAAATGATAAATATGAATAGGAACAATTTTGTGTTAATTGTAAGGAGAAAATGAAAACTCAAGATGTGATGTGTATAAAAGCTCGTACCAACTTTTGGAGGTGAATTGTCGAAAGATTCCTATTCTACGGGCTCAGCGTGCAAGGAAATACACCGTTATGTCCGGCCTTGCCACCATCTATCTTTATGAGCAATTTCTCGAATGAGCAATGTACAATTCACTTTTAGGAGAATCGATGAAACTTTCTAAAACAGCTCTTTCATTGACACTTTTTACTCATTTCATCTTTGCCGACCAGATTTTCACAACTAATGGTGATGAACTTTCCGGTACCATTGTGGAGCAGACAGATCAAATGGTACGCTATATTCCCGACAGTGCGATCGATTCAACTGTGATCACGGTGAATATTTCATCACTCTTTATGGTGAAATACAGCGATGGACGGAAGGTAGTGTTTTCCAAAGCGAATACAACTCCGAAACCTTTCGATCTCAGTCGCCGATGGAGCGGGTCGTGTATGGTTAAGGGGGGTGTGTTTGGGCTGATCAATGTTGATGAACGGTATTTCGATGCGGATATTATTACTTTGGGAATTGCACCGGCTATTGAATACCGTATAAATCGAATTGTTGCGGTAGGTGTGGAGTACATGGCATTGTGGGTGCAGCCAAATACGGACAACGAAGCGCGCTTTATCATGAATTGTAACGGACTGGGCAAACTCATTTTCCCCATAAACGAGAAACTCGCATTTCGTTCACAGATCGGTCTTGGTGTTTCAATTTGGCCGGGAGCAAAGGACACACTTGTTCAGGAACCAACCTTCTACGATGATCGGATTGGTTGGGATGTACAACTCGATTTTGGTCTTGAACATCGCCTCTCAGAGAAATGGTCACTTTTGGCGAATATCGGCTACCAAGCGAGTTTCTCTGATCTTGACACCATTGCAATCACCATGGATGGCATGATGTTGTCCGCTGGACCTTCATTCAAATTTTAGGCATGTATTAGTTCTCCGGCGTGGTGAATTTGCCATGCCGAAGTTCCCTTTTTTCGGCTTCCCCCACCCTCGATTCGGTCAACTCCTCTGTATTGCTTCGGTGAGAAATCGATGTCTCTTGCAATATGGTAGGTGAGCTCGTCGAACCGCCTGTATCCACGGATCCTTCGACAAGTTCAGGAACCGAATGTGTACATGTAATTCACATCTCATCTATAATAAACAACATCAATTGCACGCCGCAGTCGAGCAAGCTCGGAAATTCTTGATCCATTTCGCTACCGGTGATCACCATATGATAACCTGAATTGCGAGAAATATACAGTTCCTCTTGCTTTGTCCTGCCCGTTCTGTTTGGAAATTCTTCTCTGTTGATTGTCTTGAATCTTAGGGGTTAAACTCTTTCATATTCGGAAGCGTCATCATGAAAAATCCCGAAAAGGCGGCGTTGTTTTCTGAAACCAACGGCGACAGTTCCGCTTTCATGGCGTTGAATGCGGCGCGGTACGATTCGTAAAACGCCCAGGTCGGTTTGGAAGTGTATTTCATGTCGAGCTGACACCATTCGATAATCGCTTTCACCGTGGTGGGCTTGATAAACACTTCAGTTTGAGGGCGGAAATAGATCAACACCGCCGTGAGTATGGGCCATTTGTTCAGTTTTTCCATGGCGAAAATATCGTTGAGCGTTTCAAATCCGCGCGCCGAATCCCCGTGAAGTAACTCCTTTAGACCCCAGACGATTCCTTCCCGTTCATCGCCGCCGATCGACTTGATAAAGTCGCGGAACTTCGCTTTTTCGAAAATCGAAACCATGGAAGACTTGCCGATCAGTTTGGCGAAGTTTTCCACAATCTCTTTATTATGAACAAACTGTTCAATCGCAAACGACTCCTGAGTGAATTTCGAAATCTGATCCATTTTGTGTTTCGCCGCGATCATCACAATCTCCGGATCCTGAAATCCTTTGGGATAACGCGCTAAAAACTCCTGTTCGAGCCCTTTGATTCGTTGAATATTCATCCGTTTTCTCCGCTGTTTCAGTTTGATTCAAAAAACTACATAGAAACTGATCGATCCAGTGACATGAACCGGTCGAACTCACCAGTTTTTTCGCCGTGATCCGCGCTCTTCACAGGCTCATCCACACAAAATGAGATTTCCACCGCTTGCAATGAGTGCAATCGATTTCAGATCGCAATACAAACGGTGCTCTATTATTATTTCTTTTGATTTTGTAATAGTATCTCATGATTTTATCGTACTATCCCTAAATTCTATTATGATATCTCTTGATTATGTTATAATATCTTTCAATTGAATTATACTATCTCTTGATTCTATAGTAATATCTCTATATTTTATAGTAGTATCTCGAGATATTACTGTAGAATTGAATCAAAATAGTACCACAGTGTGAGATTTTATGAGTATACTATAAGAAATTATAATAAGAATGAAGAATATCATAAATCAATTATGCCATTGGATATAATAAGATGAAGAAAAAACAGAGTGAGTCAGAGATACTAGCAGAAAGTATGGCAATTGTTGAGAATAGTATCAATGAAGAGTTGATTCGCACCACCATGGAAGGCTTTGGGTACGATCTTGCACAATTTCACGAAGCGCAAACTCAAATCGCGTTGGTAGAATCACTTCAATCGGAGAGTCAACGTCGAAAAGGGGAGCAGGTTGGCAGTGGAGAGGCGTTCAAGGTCGCTTTGGCTGAGTTGACAGAGCTTCACCGCCGGCATCGCAAAGCAGCGAAACTCGTTTTTGAATTTCAACCAGAAATAGTGATGAGTCTTGGGCTTACGGGAAAACTTTCTCAGAGCTACCTTCCCTTTATGGCTTCGGCGGAACTTTTTTATGAACGACTCAGTGCCGAAAAATCCTTGGTCGATTCGCTTGTGCCGATGCAAATCACGGTTCAAATTGTGGAAAAGATGAAAGCGAAACTCTTTCAAGTGAAAGAGTTAAAACGTGTTCACCTTCAACGCCAAGCGGAATCTGAAAAAGCCACACTGGCAAAGAACAGTGCCTTTGATTCACTGAAAAAGTGGGTCGCTCGCTACATGAAAGTGGTAAGACTCGCCGCCGCCACGACAGGAAATACGGGAATCGTGTGGATGTTGGGACAGAAGTAGGGGAGAGGTGGGCATTAGATTCATTTCACATAAAATCCCCTGATTTTCCCTTTCCACCGTTTTCTTGATCCACATCAAGGTTTAATTTCTACTGCTCGGGTATATTATTGGAGTACCGCCGAAATAGAGAGCTATTTCCCGGTAATAGATGGATAACAACCATTGCGGGAAATTCCCGCTCACCAATAATCAAGGGGCTTTGTATGTTTTGTAATCAGTGTGAACAGGCAGCGAACGGAACCGGATGTTCAACAGTAGCGGTTTGTGGAAAACCAGCAGTAGTTTCAGATCTGTTCGACCTTCTTCTCTGGCAGACCAAAGGAATTTCGTACCTCGTAAACGAAGCGCGTAAAGCAGACAAAAAAGATCCTGAAATCGACCGTTTCATTATCGAAGCACTTTTCCTCACCGTAACCAACGTGAATTTCGATGAAGATGTTGTTGCGACATGGATCGGTAAAGCGGAAGCGATCATGGACAAAGCGGCGGCTCTTGCAGGAATCGACCGCAACGGTGATGTTCCGGCGGCGGTTAAATGGTCGGCAAAAGGAAAAACTGAAGCGCAATATATCGTTGAAGCTCAGATCCATCCAATCACAACGTTCCATGCGAATGAAGATATTCAGTCACTTATGCAGCTTCTGACCTACGGACTCAAAGGTCTTGCGGCCTATGCAGAACACGCGGCGGTTCTGGGGGCAACCGATGAATCAATCTTTGCATTCATCCCTGAAGCGTTCGCGGCTCTGATCAATCCAGCAACAACGCTCGAACAGCTTGTTGGTCTCAACATGAAATGTGGTGAAGTAAATATCACCTGTATGGCGATTCTTAACGCGGCTCATATTTCTCACTACGGAACTCCAGAACCAACTTCAGTACCGACGGGAACTGTTGCGGGTCCGGCGATCGTTGTTTCAGGACACGATCTCTATATGTTCGATCGTCTTTTGGATCAGGCTGATGCGGCTGGCGTAAACGTGTATACTCACGGCGAAATGAATCAGCAGAAAGAGTTTGATGGACAGCCTGCGGCGTTTATCTTTAATACAAACTGTATTCAGGAACCAAAAGCTTCCTATGCAAAACAGGTATTTACCACATCGGTCGTTGGTTGGCCGGGATGTCAGCATGTTGATGGCTACGATTTCTCTACGGTTATTGCAAAAGCAAAAGAACTTGGCGGATTTACGGCGAAAGAGGGCAAACCGCTCATGACCGGATTTGGTCACGATGCAGTTCTGTCTCACGCTGAAACCGTTGTTGGCGCAGTGAAATCTGGGGCGATCAAACATTTCTTCCTTGTTGGCGGATGTGATGGCGCAAAACCTGGTCGTAACTACTATACCGACCTCGTTGAAGCAGCTCCGAAAGATTCTATGATTCTGACACTTGCCTGTGGTAAGTTCCGTTTCAACCATCTTCAGGAAGAGCTCGGAAATATCGGCGGAATCCCAAGACTTCTCGATGTTGGTCAGTGTAACGATGCGTTCTCGGCAGTTAAAATCGCCATGGCTCTGGCCGAAGCGTTTGAATGCGGCGTAAACGATCTTCCATTGTCAATTATTCTTTCTTGGTACGAACAGAAAGCGGTTGTAGTTTTGCTCTCACTTCTTCACCTTGGAATCAAAGGGATCCGTGTTGGACCAACTCTTCCAGCGTTTATCACTCCGAACATTCTCAACTTCTTGGTTGAGAACTTCGATATCAAACCAACCGGTAACTCAGGGCGTGGAGATCTTGAAGAGATTCTTGGCGTAGCGTAAGGCATCAGCCTCAAGCAGCAAGTGCAAAGCCTCAAGTGAAATTCGATTTTCTTGCGGCTTGCGACTTGAATCTTGATTATCAATGGCATCCTCGATTGGGGGTGCCTTTTTTGCAAAAACGGTGTATATTTGAATCGAAAGAAGGAGGTGCTATGACCGCTCTACAAAAATTGGTTGAAACCTATGAACAACTTCCCGAAGAGCTTCAGATCGAACTATTAGATTTTACCGGCTATCTTGCTCAGAAAAACCGTCTTGACAGGGAACATAAAAGAGCGGAACTCGATGAGATGATTCGGAGAGATGGCCAGATGGATGAAGATCCTTCCTGTGTTATTGAGTACGATGACATGATGAAACGGATTCAACATGATTTTAAACTCTCATAATCAGCTTGATCATGATCTGCGACTTATTCTCACGCAATATCAATGCATTTCAGAAGTTCTTGCTCGCCGTTTTTTCAACGAGTATAAAGCCGTAATCGACAACATTAAGTTCATGCCAGAACAGTGGCCGATTGTCGATTCAAATCTTCGACAGGCCTTCTTACAAAATTTCCCTATCTCATTTACTATCGAATCATCGCCGACGATCATATTCGCATTGTCGGTGTGAAACATCAAAAGAGAGATCCTGAGATTTTTCGATCACTGGAGTGACCTCTGTGATCTAAAAGATATTCTTGGCGCAGCGTAAGGCATCAGCCTCAAACAACAAGCTTACAGCAAAAAGAGAAAGGCATCCTCGAATCGGGGGTGCCTTTTTTGTTCAGATGACCGAACCTTGAAATTTCAGCGGGCAAAACCTATTTTCGCGCGTGAAATCTACGTCAATTGTTCAATAGCTTGTGAGGTTCCTATGTCAATTTTTTCTATTATTTCGATTCCTCTGATCTCTGCGTTTATCGGCTGGCTCACCAATTTTGTGGCGATCAAAATGCTTTTCCGGCCCCATTCGCCAATCAAAATTCTTGGTTTTACCTTTCACGGGATTCTTCCGCGAAGAAAAGCAGATCTGGCAGTTCAGATTGGTCAAACTGTGGAGTCTGAACTGATTTCTCACGATGATATTCGCAAGGCTGTAGACAATCCCGAATTTCATAAACAGCTCAGTTCATCCGTAATAGGCGCGATTGAAACGGTAATCGTGACAAAACTTGGTTCAAATCCTATGCTCGCCATGTTTTTATCCGGTGATCTTATGAATTCAATCAAACAGATGCTCGCGGACGAAGTGGAAAAAGAGGTTCCACAGTTTATGGAGCAGATGTTTGAAAAAATGGAGCAGTACATCGATTTCAAAGAGCTTGTTGAACGCAAGGTGAACGAGTTCGATATGGATCGCCTTGAAAAAATCGTCTACGAAATCGCCGGCAAAGAGCTGAAAACAATTGAAAATCTTGGCGGCGTGCTCGGGTTTCTTGTGGGGCTAGTGCAGTTGGCAATTTTTGCAATCGCTCGATAATTTGTTTGAACACCAGTGACTTGAAATGAGGGGACGAATCGGTTCCCATTCTGCTTAAGGCTTTTACAACGAAAAGGAGACGAGATCGTTTATGAATAGATGTGTACTTTTTCTGTTGATTATCGCGACATTTCCACTCTGTGCAGCTGAAATTATCAGCCAGAAAATTCCCGATTCCACGGTGGTTCACGCACCGTTCGCGCTGGAAGTTATCATTAAAACCGCTCCCAACGAAAAGATCATTCCTGCTGATACGGCGGGGTGGCAGAAAACATTGCTGATCAATGCGCTGTACGATTCCCGCCATGAATATCTACGTGGTTCCGGCGATTTCTGGCGGAAAATCGGACACGCTGAAAACTGCTCAGAAAATAGTCGTCGTTGCCAGTGCAATCACGGACACGGGGAAAGTCAGTTCCGCTGAGTTTGGCGATCCCATGGAAGCAGGAAAATTTCCGATCAAAAAAGTTCTTGGATTCTTGGGGATGGTTTTACTCGCAGCGGCAGTGCTTGTCGGAATAATTGTGTTAATTCTAAAGTTAACCCAACATAGAAAAAACAAGTTGTATTGGGGAATGCAACAGATTCCACCCTACGATGAAGCGATGGAAGCCTTGGCATTGATTGAAGAGAAAAAACTTATTGAAACAGGTGAACTCCGAAAAGTCGTGTTTCTTCTTTCTGAAATTCTAAAACGATATATTGGCCGTAGGTATGAGTGTGAAGTTCAAGAATCGACCTCGTCGGAATTCCGGAAATGGATTTCACGTGCGCCACTGGAACGCGAACAGAAAAACGTGCTCGAACGGTTTATCGCCGAAACTGATCCTATGAAATTTGCCAATATCATGCCGAGCCTCTCCGCCGTTGGGTCACTGCTCAACGATGTGAAATCATTTGTTATCGATACGAAACCGGTAGAAATTTCCAAGGAGGAGAAATGAGATTCGCTGATCCTCACGCCTTTTGGCTCTTGCTGATTCTTATCCCGTTGACGATTTTCTATTTTCTACGAGAAAAAAAAGGTTCCGGGGCTGTGCGGTTTTCCGATACTTCCTCGCTAAAAGATCTTCCCATTCCGCTCACGGTGAGATTGCGTCATCTCATGTTTTTGCTTCGCTGTATCGCCGTGATTCTTCTGACAATTGCATTGGCGCGACCTCAACACGGATCGACTTACGAAGAAGTTACCAGCGAAGGCGTGGACATCATGTTGGTCATGGACGTATCGACTTCCATGCAGGCACTTGATTTTCAACCGAAAAACCGTCTCGAAGTAGAAAAAACGCGACTCAAGGAGTTCGTTGCCGGTCGCGAACAGGATCGCATCGGATTGGTTCTCTTTGCGGGACGAGCATTTACGAAATGTCCACTTACGTTGGATTATGATCTTTTGTATCGCTTTATCGATGGCGTAGACTTTGGCCAAATGACCGAAGAGAACGCCACGGCGATCGGAACAGCCATCGCCACCGGTGCGAATCGTCTTCGCGAAGCAAAGTCGAAAAGCAAGGTGATGATTCTCGCCACGGATGGATCGAATAACAGTGGTGACATTACGCCGGAAATCGCCGCCAAAGCCGCCGGTGCGGTGGGGATAAAAATCTACACAATCGGTATCGGGCGCGAGGGGGATGTTCCTTACCCGGTAACCATGGTCGATCCATTTACGGGACAAACACATACGCAGATTCAAAATGTCCCATCGGACATCGATATGAAAACGCTCGAAAAGATCGCCGCTCTCACTGGCGGTGAATCGTTTCGCGCGCAGAACAGTGAAGAGTTGAAAAATATCTACGCAATTATCGATAAAATGGAAAAGAGCGAAGTGAAAACCAAGCAGTATACGCGGTGGCGCGAACTGTTCTATCCGTGGCTCATTGCCGGTTTTGCGCTCCTTCTCCTCGAATTTATTCTTCGCCAAACCCGTTTCCGGAGGATTCCATGAAATTTGGTGCACCGCTCTGGTTCTGGGCATTTCTCGCCCTTCCGTTGATCTTTTTTCTCTACGTTCGCTTGGCCGTGTTGCGTCAAAGAGCATTGGATCGTTTTGCCGAAACAAAATTGATGCGTCGTCTTTTGCCGGAAGAGTCCTTTTCATTTCGCCCGCTGAAAGCGATTCTCTTTATGATCGCCTACGCCTTTTTGGTGGTTTCCCTCGCGCGGCCTCAGTTTGGTGTTCATGCGGAACAGATGGAACGAAAAGGTGTTGACGTTATCGTGGCACTGGATATTTCCAATTCTATGCTCGCCGAAGATGTTATTCCCAACCGCATTCGCCGCGCAAAGTTTGAAATCGAACGGATGATCGATCTTCTTTCCGGCGACCGAATCGGCCTTGTGGTGTTCGCCGGAGAAAGTTTTGTTCAGACTCCTATGACCCTCGATTACGGTGCGGCAAAACTGTTCCTCGATGCGGTGAGCACCGACTGGATCTCGTCGCAGGGAACAAATCTGGCCGGAGCAATCGAAATGGCGCGCAAATCCTATCCTTCAAAAACCGGAGCGGGAAAAGTGCTTATTATTATTTCCGACGGTGAAGAACAGACCGGCGACGGCAAAGCTGCCGCTCAGGCGGCGGCCAAGGAAGGAATTGCGATCTACACAATCGGTGTCGGTTCTGAAAAGGGCGTGCCGATCCCCGTGAGTAAAAGTACGAACAGCGTGGAGTATAAAAAGGATGCCAGTGGTCAGATCGTTATGACTAAGCTCAATCCCAAAATACTCGAAGAGATCGCTCACTTTGGCGGCGGAAGCTATTTCGCCGCCGGCGTTGATCTCAATCTGAGCGACATTTACAAAGAGATTGCCAAAATGGAAAAGACCAGTTTTGGCGAAGGAAAACAGATTCGCTACAAGGAACAGTATCAGCTCTTTCTGTTGATCGCGCTCCTGATGTTCCTCGGAGAATTCCTTCTTCCCGACTATATTCAAACCAAAAAAGTGTGGAGGGGACGTTTTGCATAAGTCACTACTGATACTTCTAACCGCCGTGGCATTTGCCTGTTCTGCCGATCTCTGGTGGAACACTAAAAAAGGAACGAAGCTCTACAAAAAGGGCAAATATGATAAAGCGCAACAGCAGTTTGATCTGGCTTCTGCTGCAACGCCAGCGTCGCAGGAAGCGCAGTTCAACCGCGCACTGAACATGGCGCGTACCGGAAAAGTGGGCGAAGCAAAGCAAATTCTGTCGGGGCTGAAATTTGACAATCCGGCAAAAGCGGCGGAATTGGCATATACAACTGCGCGAGTAAATGAGATCGAAGGGGATTTGGCGGTTCAGAAAAAGGATTTTGGCACCGCACGCACCGCCTACACCGAAGCGCTTCGCCAAAATGTGAAAGCGCTTAAAGCTAATCCTCTTCACAAAGGATCGCTAAAAAATGCTGAGATAGCGGGAAGAAAACTCGCGTCGCTTCCGCAAGATAAAAACGATGACAAAAAAGATAAGCAAAACAAAGATCAGCAGAATCAAAATAAGGATCAAAATAAGGACCAGAAAAAAGATGATCAGAAACAGGATAAGAACGATCCTAAAAATGATCAAAATAAAGAGAAGAAAGATCAACCAAAGCCGAATGAACCAAAAGAGGATCCGAATCAGCAAAATGCCGCAGCTCTTTTGGACAAATACGGCGATGATGCCAAAGATCTGAGCAAACCGCCGGTGAAAAAAGGGAAACGTTCTGGCGGGAAGGATTGGTAATGATGAAACAGGTAGCACTTTTTCTGTTCATTCCATTTCTCCTTTTTGCCGTTTCTGTGGAACAGTTTGTTCTTGAAGTAGAGCGGACTCGCCTTCCTGAAAACGGGTCTCAGATTGTGCGAGCTACGTTGGTGACAAATGGTTCGGCGAAGGTGCAACAACCGGAATTTCCCGCGAGTTCGAACTATCGCGTCGTCGAAAAAACGTCACAGACCAGCAGTTCTACCTCCATGTCGATCATCAATGGTCAGAGATCGGTGAAACAGGAAGTGATTACAGCCTTCTTTTATCGCATTGAATTTCCCAAAGCGGGAAAAGTAACACTTCCCGCTTTGACGGTGAATGTCGATGGCCAAAGCGTTTCTACAAAACCGGTGACGATAACCATTGGTGGATCAGCGGCGGCAGAAGCGGCTTCGGAAGAGAAAGCCCTTGTTACGATGAACTTTGTCAGCGCGAAAAAAGCGGTGTACAAGGGAGAACAACTACCGATGAAACTGCGGTTCACTTGGAAAGTGAAACAGCCGGTCCAACTCACCAACGAAGGTTTCTCAAAGGTCATATCTGAAGCCTCGAAGGCGATGGAGAAAAAGTTTGCACTCACGGTAACTACCAAGCAACCAGAAGTGAAACCGATGACAATCAACGGTGAACAGTTGTACGTGGTTGATCTCGATATTTCGCTCTCGGCTATCGATACGGGAACAGTGATCATCAAACCGATCGCGTTTACGTATCTCATGGGAAAGCAGGTCGCTGCGTACGATGATTTCTTCGGCCAAATGGTTAGCCAGATGCAAACGGTGGAAGCCACTGGCTATACTCCGAAATTGGTGCTCTCTGTCAAAACTCCTCCTAATCCTCCCGCGGGGTACACTGGCATTGTTGGTCAGGTGAATCTACGCGGTACAGTCAGTAGTTCCACGGTGAAAGCTGGCGAAGGGATCACACTCAAATACGTGCTTACGGGACGGATGAAAGGAACTGAACTCGGTGAAGTTGAGTATCCGAAACTTCGCGATTTTGAACAGTTCACACCGGAAAAACGGACAGTGGCTGACTCTTCGGGCGGAAGGATTTCCACGAAAAAAGAGTTTTCGTCCATGATCATTCCTCAGAAAAAAGGTTCCTATAGCATACCGGCCATTTCGGTAATCTGGTTCGACCCCAATTCCGGTAAATATCATACGGAAACTGCTGGGCCGTTCAAAATCAATGTGCTCAAGGGCGATGGCAAGGCTGTGGCGGCAAAGCGGTATCTCACGAAAGAACAGATAGCCACTGTGGGAACGGATATTCGCTTTATAAAAACCAAACTGGTTTCGGGAGAATCGTTGAAACCGTACCGATCGCCGCTGTTGTTCCTCATGCCATTCCCGTGGATTGTGGCGCTACTCATTGTGCTCTATAAGCTTTCGGTGAAACTGATGCCAGCCGGCGATGAACGGATCATTCGTCGTGGTGCGCTCGGCAAGGCATTCCGCCAACTCGACAAGATCGAATCGGGCAAGAGCAAGGGATCACCGGCGGGTGTGGTGGAACAATATCTCTTGAAAAAGTATGCCATTTCTGCGCCTTCCATGCGCCGCGATGAACTGCGCGACTCTCTCGCTCAAAAAGGAGCATCAGAACCGGCGATCGAATCACTTGTTGCGTTTCTCAACAGCGTGGAAATGAGTCGCTACAGCGGAACGTCTAGCGGTGTAACCCTTGCCAAAGAAGCAAAAGAAGTTCTTCGGTTAATAACCAAAGAGGTACAGAAATGAAATCGATACTCCTGTTCTTGATACTCACAGTAACACTTTTTGCTTCACCGGCTGATTCGCTTTTTGTCGCGGCGAACGCACTCTACGAAAAAGAACAGTACGATTCAGCGGCGACGCTCTACAGCGAATCGCTGCGGAATCACGGCGAATCGTCGGCGATTCTATTCAATCTGGGGAACTGTTCGTTTCGTTTGGGGCAGATCGGCGAAGCGATTCTCTACACCGAACGGGCGGCTCGTCTTGCGCCCAATGACAAAGATATTCGCGCCAATCTCGAATTTCTACGCACACAGATCACCGATGAACTGCCCAAAAAAGAGTCCAATCCGATCGCCGATGGGATTGTGGCACTGCACAATCTTCTGACGTTAAAGCAGCAGTTGGTTGCCATTTTTCTGCTTTCGCTCCTCGTACCGCTGTTCACTTGGTTTATTGTGTTTCGCCGGGGAACGGTACGGATCTGGGCGATCTACGGCGCGGGCACGGTTCTTTTGGCCGTTGCGGTTCTGGGAACCTCGGCGGGAATTAAGATCAAGGGGATCGAGTCGGTGCCGATGGCGATCATTCTCGATGATCAGATCGAAGCCTACAGTGAACCGACCGGCGCGGGAGAGTTGATCTTTACAGCTCACGAAGGAACTAAGCTGACTGTGCTTTCATCCCAAGGGACGTGGAGTCAAGTGGCTCTTCCTAATGGTGTTTCCGGATTTGTGCGGGAAAAGAGTCTCGGAAGAATCTGAAATTGAACATTTTAAAACTGAAAAGGCATCGGGTAACCGGTGCCTTTATTGTTGTAGGGTGATCAGTGGAACTGCTATTCCGTCGGATCTACCCGGTCGTAGCCCAGTTTCACCAGTTCGTGATCAATAGTCGATGTTCCCTCAGAATTTTTCGCGCGACCGTGTGCAGTGTCGATATCCATTTTGGCGAGAAGAGCCGCTTTTTCCGCCTGTTCGTAGTTACCGCGAATATTCACCAAAACCATGATTTCTTTCCATTGGTTTTCAAGGCCGCTTTTGCGCTCGATTGATCGGACAAAACCGCTGTCCATTTTGTAACTTCCCGCTTTAAACTGAACCATTACTGTGCCTCCGGAAGTGCAGGAGTTGCCGATTGCGGGAGTACCGGAAGCGACTGCTGGGCATTGAGATATTCCAGATTGCGCTTGGCTTCCACATTGGTGGAGTCGATCTCCAAGGCGCGAAGGACATGGCGACGAGCTGGTTCAAAATTACCAACTTGCGTCATGACTCCTGCCATGAGCGCATGCACTTTGGCATCGTTGGGCGCTATGTTGAGCATTTCCACCAAGAGGTCGATGGCCTTTTGCATTTCATTCTTTTTAATGCGAATCATAGCAATCTGATACCCCGCATCGAAAGAGCTCGGATCTTGACCATAAGCGCGCATGAGATGTTTTTCGGCCTGGTCGAATTGCTCTGTTTTCCAGTAAAATTCTCCGAGCATGCGGTGAACTGAGATGTTTTTGCTGTTGTATTCCAAGGCCTTGAGAAGGAGTTCTACCACGCCGGTGCGCTGGTAGGCGAGCATCAGTTCATCGGCAAAAATATTGTCGAGATTGGCCCGGCGGATCTGGTCGGCACTCCGCAGTTCTCGCATGGGCGCGCCGGGAATCATCTGTTCCATTGGCGAAAGGAACGGGATCAGTTCATTCACGAAGGGCGGATTCTCTTCGGAAGCAGCCGACGCGTATTCAAGTTCGGGGATCGCATCGCGGTAGGGTTTTGCCGTTCCGGCGAGTTTCTGAAGCTGATCGGGGCCGAGAAGGAAACTTCCAGCGAGATTTTCAATGCGGTTCAGGTTGAACAGGTCGCCGCCCCAGTAGTTGTACGCGAGATCTTCGGAAACGGGGTTTGTTTCGGCGAGCATTTTAATCACCGACGGGCGAATGAGATTGGTCGGTTTCCCTTTGAATCCCACAAGGATGAATTCACTGCGATTATACCAGAGTTGCGCGTTGGGGAACACTTTGATAAAGGAGGCAATGACGCGGCGGAACGTTTCGCTGTCAAAGGATGCCACGGGTACAAACTGCCCGATAATCCCTTTTTCGGAAAGACGGGCCGAAGCGCAGCGATAGAAATCTTCGCTGTAGAAACCCGCCGCGTGAGGACGGAATACTTGTCCGATTTCCACTGATATGAGATCGTAGGTGCGGTTGCCGTTCATGACAAAACTGCGACCATCCGTGGCGATCCGTCGAATCCACGGACGATTCATCCACCCGCCACGGAAATGATTTTCTGCGGCGCGGAACACTTCCGGTTCGATGTCAACGAGGTCGATCGAATCAACGCCGTAGAAGGTGAACCGTTCGGCTGTTACGCCGGGCCCTACGCCGATGACGAGAGCTTTTTCAACACTGTCGGCGAGAAGCATGGGGATATGCGCCGCCATGATCTGACGGGTTTTGCGCGATTCTCCCTGCCAGAGTCGGTCGATTTCCATGGTCTTGAACTGTTCGTTCGATTTGACCACCACCGCCGAGTGGGTTCCTTCTTTGATTGAAACCACTTTGTCTCCCTGTTTGACGAGGAAATCGCGGATGAATTTTTGTGGTGTGCGGAATAGAAATGCAAAGAGAATTACCGGCACAATGAGGAACCAGATTGTAGATCGCTGCAGTTTGCTCTGAAGGATCGCGGTAAGTGCCGCGGCGTAGAGAATAGCAATTGCAAGAAGGGCTGTTCCGCCAATTCCGAGATAGGGAAGAAGTACAAATCCGGCAATGAGCGATCCGAGAATCCCGCCAATGGTATTTGTCGCATTGAGCATGCCCGCCACTCGACCGCGCAGTTCAGTTCCGCCGCCCACCATTTTGAGAGCCACCGGAAAGGCTGCTCCGGAAAAGAGGGCCGGGATAAACATGAGAATCGCGATGAGAAGTAGACGGATCGGTACGAACTTGAGCGTTCCAATTGACAGCCAGAGTTGGGCCGGAAGAAAGAGGGCAAACATGAGTGTGGTCACGTTGATCAGGACAATAAATCCAAAGAGTTTGTTGAAATCGCGCTCTTTAGCGGTGAGTTTTCCCGCGATGATCGATCCGGCAGCGATTCCGAGGATGACCACGGCGATCGTGAGCGTATAGGTGTAGACAGTGTTGTGAATGATCAGTGAAAGGAATCGGCTCCAGAGAACTTGAGCCGCCATGCCGCAGAATCCCAAGGCAAAAAAGAGGGGAAGTGCGGGGAACAATTTGGTCGCCATAGAACTGGTTTCCACCGTTGGCTCACCGGCACCGAGAGAACTGCGCAGAAAGGCCACCGCCACGATGAGATTGCAGATCGCCGCGACTACAACAGTTCCGGTCATGCCAATCAGTGGGATCAGCGCAAATCCGGCCAGAATAGTTCCGGTGACCGCCCCGAGAGCGTTGATCCCGTTAATCAATCCCGCCACTGAACCTTCACGCCCTTGATCTGCAGGAGCGATAGCCATCATAACGGGGAAAGTCGCGCCTATGCAAAATGTGGGAATGCCGATAGTGATTGCCACGGCGAGAATACGGTAAAGGTTCAAGAGTGTTTCGGAGTGCTGAAGCGCGGGGTAGACCGAAGGCGTTATATGCCGAAAGAGGCTGAAAAGGAGAATCGACAGGAGTGAACTGATAGCGATGGCCAGTTCAATTTTTCCGAGCAGGCGTCCCGAGTAGCGCACGGTTGGGCGTGAAAGTTTCCAGTTCCCCAGAGCCATGCCGCCAAAAAAGAGGGCTGTCACCGTGGTCAGTGCGGGAAGTGTAGCGCCGAAAACGAGCGAACTTTCACGGATCCAGCTCAGTTCGTACATCAATCCGGCGATACCTGAGATAAAGAAGAGCGGCAGTATCGCTTTCAATTTGATTTGATTCTCCATAGAAACTCCTTTTTAGAATGGTGAGAAAATAAAAAAGGCCCTCGGAAGAGAGCCTTATAAAATGATAAATGTGAAAGATTTACCACGCTTCTTCTTTGGAACCTGAACCCGTGGCGGCTACCGGTTCTTGTGCGGCAGTTTTCGGAGCAGATTCTGAAGCTGAAGTTCCTTGATTGTCGTTGGAACGAGTGTCCACCCAGTAGCTGAATCCGATAGGGGTCAGCTGTGCTTCGCCGAATGTTTTTGCGGCGTCGCGATCAGAAAATCCACCGATGCGAATGCGGTAGTAGGTTCCGATAAGCTGCGGGGTCGGGTTCTGTACTTCAGCCACATAGACAGGGAAACCGGTCTTCTCGAGTTTTTTCGCTACTTTTTCCGCAAGCTCTTCCGAAGCGACACAGGAAACCTGCAGAACGTAATTGCCATCCTGATTGAATTTCACTTTGGATACTGATTTTTTCGCCGAGGCTTGAACCAGTTTATCGCCTGTGGCTTTGGGATTCGTTGTCGCAGAATCCGTAGCTAGTGCCTCTTTTGCCGCTGCTGACCCTTCGCTGAGCGCCGCATCGTCTACATTTGAACTGTCAAAGAATTCGTCAAATAGTTTATCCGCTTCAGAGGAGGTCGGTGCAACTTTCGCAACCGGATTTGCCGGCTTTTCTGCTGGAGCTGGTTCTGCTTTCTTGCCACAGCTGACAAGAGTCAGTGAAGTGAGAGTTACAAATGTCATCGTTCGAAATAAGGTCATGATTCCTCCACAGATAGTCAAATAATTTTTCAGAAGTATATAATGGCAACCGCATTGGTTCAACCACTATTATAAAGATACGGAACTAAATTACGCCTTTGGTCGATGGTATAGAGTCGGAGGCACGAGGATCAATTTCGCACGCTTCCCGCAGTGCACGGCCAAATCCCTTGAAAATTGCTTCGATAGCGTGGTGAGAATTTCTCGCCCGAAGAATATCAATGTGAAGATTCGCGCCTACGGCATCGCAGAAACCTTTCATAAAGTCATATACGAGATCGACTTCGAAATTGTTGATAATGCGATCGCGAAGGTTCTCTTCGTAAACGAGCGCTGTTCGGCCTGAAAGATCGACACATACACGGACAAGTGTTTCATCCATAGGAATATAGGAGTGAGCGTAACGGCGAATACCCCGTTTCTCGCCCAGTGCTTCTTTGAACGCCTGACCGATCGTAATTCCCGTGTCCTCGACAGAGTGATGGAAATCAATTTCTATATCGCCAAGGCATTTTACTTCGAGATCAAAGAGTCCGTGTTTGGCGAACAGCGTAAGCATGTGGTCTAGAAAACCATTGCCGCTTCCACTGATTGATTTGCCTGTTCCGTCCACGTTCAGGGATATAAAAACGTCGGTTTCTTTAGTTTTTCGTTGTACATCGGATTTGCGTATCATAAAAATGCTCCCAAGTTATCGATTATTCTTCGCCATAACGGCGTTTCATCCGCGTGATAAATGCCGCGCTATCATCTTCAACCGCATTGAGTTCGATCATCATGAAGACAATCAAAGCGATCAGTACTAAAAGTGCGATGACTAGCAGGAAAACAAACATGATTACCCCTTTTTTCGGATTGTTGAAAAATAGAGAATGCCATATCCATAATCCGTATCTTTTTTCACTGATCTATTTTCTCTGAAACGATCGCGAAATGAGTTCTTATGTTTACCATTGATAAACAGCTATTTGCTACAATCACTGAATATCTGAAAAGTGCTATCCCCGTGGAATCGTGTGGTTATCTCGCCGGTTCAGGATTTGAAATTACTGCATTTTTTCCGGTTGCAAACCGACTCAATTCCTCGACTGCTTTCTCTTTCGAATTGGTGGAACAGTTTGAAGCGGTCAGAACGATCCGCGCCAAGGGACTAGAGTTGATCGGCGTGGTTCATTCACACCCGAGCGGCACGGCGTATCCGTCGCAGGAAGATTGCAAGCACGCTGATTTTTCGTTGGTGCAACTCATCGTGGTTCCCGACCAAGTACCGATTTCTTATGGGCTGTTTCATCTTGCCGATTCGACCATTGCTGAACTTGATCTTAATGTGCACTGATTTTGTCTACAATCGGCCTTCTACACTGTGAAAAAACTATATTTGGCTTTACTGCTGACGTAGGAGTGAGCGATAATGGATCAATATACCGGTAAGATGCTCGACATTACAAACGAATCAGAAATTATTGCTTATGAAGAGGCTACCTATAAAGCATTTGTGCAGAATGACGATCCGACACTAGCGCTAACGTGGGATTTTGACCACAAGCTCAAGCGGATTCGTTCGAAAATCCCCTATGAACACCAAATTGTCTATCTGGTAAAAGAACATTCGCAGATTACCGCGGCGGTTGCGATTCACACCGGTGGCTTTCGTCCGCGACAACTAGAACTTATCGGTTTTGATGTGCCGTGGGATTCAACTTGCGCCGAAGTGATCTTGGTGTTCAATCATCCGCGTGGAAATGCTCTCCTTCGATTTGACTATCTCATGAATCAATTTGCATTTAAATCTCTTAAAGAACAGTTGATTACGAAACTCTACGCATCGGGATCACGTCGTATAGCTTCTGCGTTTACTTTTTTTGGATTCAAAACCTCCGGTGAAATAGTTAGCGGCAAGCATGTTGAATATCTCATGGTTTACACAAAAGATACTGGTGGTGAACCTCTTGCAGAGGCGGTTGAACTGTCACATGAAGTGATCCCAAGTATTACTGATAGAAACGGGATCGGTGAGGCGTAACCGCGTGGGCGGAAACTATTTTACCCTCTTAAAGAAAGGGTGATCATGGAAACGAGAATCATCGACGAACTCAGCGAATTCATGCGACTTGATATTTACCTGACCCATCACTATTCGGAAATCTCCCGAAGCCGCCTTCAGCAGGCTGTAAAAGATGGAGATATCAAAATCAATGGCGAACCGGCTAAGAAATCTCACGTCTTGAGACGGGGCGAAGAAATTACAATTATTGGCCTCGATGAGATATCTACGAGTGGGGAAGCGGTGACGATCATTCCCCAAGAGATGGATTTAGAGATCCTCTTTGAAGATGAAAACTATGTCATTGTGAACAAACCTTCTGGGCTTGTTGTTCATCCGGGCAATGGAAATCCTGACGGAACGCTTCTCAACGGACTGTTTTATCATCTTCGCAACAATCAGGGAACGCCGCGATTGGTGCATCGCCTAGACAAAGACACATCTGGTGTTATCATGTGTGCGAAAAATGATCACGCTCACGACATGATGAGCAAAAAATTTCAGAATCGCGAAGTCTACAAGGGATATTTGGGCATCTGCATCGGTCGTTATCCCGATTCTCTGGGAGTTATCGAAGCGCCTATTGGTCGTTCGAAAATCGATCCGGTCAAAAGGACTATTCGCCCAGACGGTCGCGAATCTCGCACTGATTACGCCCGTCTCTACTATCAGAGCGGCATTTCCCTGAACGCGTATCGCCTTCATACAGGGAGAACTCACCAAATTCGCGTGCACTCCTCCTATTGCGGCTTCCCGATTCTCGCGGACAGCTACTATGGCGGTGAAAAGGAGATGGTGAAACGGTTGGAACCACTTGAACGGGCATTTGCCTATCGCGTTTATACCGCGTGTCATCGCCAAGCACTGCACGCGCGGTATCTGTCGTTCGATCACCCGTTTACCGATGAAAAAATTACTGTTGTTGGCCCGCTTCCCGAAGATTTTCAAAAAGCGATTGCAATGATGGAACTTTCAGAGGATAATCTGAATGTGTTCGGTACCGAACTGCTGGAAATTACCAAATAACTGTATTAACCGATTTAAAGGAGAACCGTATGAAAGCTCTTAAAATTACCGCTGTTGTTACTGTAGTTGTGGCTGTCGTAGCAGCTATTCTTGTGGTTGTAAAAAAGTTCGCCGGAAGTGATTGCGGTTGTGACTGCAATTGCGACGACTAATCAGTAAAGGAACAGAATGAAACCTCTCAAATTAGTCGGGATTCTCATGGCGCTTTTTTCTGCGCTGGTTCTATTCTCGATGATTCGCTACGGATGGTTCCACAAGGTTGTAGTTGTGGAGGAAACGATTCCTGCCATGACCATTCTTGCCATTTCGCATACGGGCCCCTATCAGAATGTTGGGCCGGTAATGGGGAAACTCTATGACGATGTGAAAGGCGCTGGAGTCACTGGATCTCGCGGTGTGGGAATCTATTTTGATTCGCCTGAAACTGTGGCTCCGGAAAAACTGCGCGCCCTCGTCGGTCAAGAGATTTCAAAAAAAGATCTGATGAAAGTGGCAAAATTCAAAGCCTATCGCTCTATAGAACTTCCTGCACTCAAGGCTAAAGTTGTACATTTTCCCTATCGCGGTCAGTTGTCGATTATCTTTGCGGTGTTCAAGGCTTATCCGGCGTTGAAAGCGGCGAACGGAAATGCAATATCCTCTGCCGCTATTGAAATCTACGATATCCCCAACAAAGAGATCCTTTTTGTGATTCCACAGAATGTGACGCGTGAACAGCAAGAGTCGTGGGTCACCGGAAAACCAATGGCGGTGGTTTCGCAGAAACTGCAAACGGTGGCAGAATCAGTTGGTTCTCCGCAAGACAGTGCTGTAGATGCCACAAGTTCCGCTTCGGCTAAGAATTACAACTAATGGAATTGATTGAACGGTTCACCATCGATGGCACTGCTACGGGTGAACCGATCTTACGCAATACCGCGCACACACAAGGGATTCCTCACAAAACTGCTCACGTCTGGGTGGTAAATTCCCGTAAAGAGATACTCCTTCAAAAACGCGCCCTCTGTAAAGAGTCTCATCCTGGGTGTTGGGATGTCTCGTCGGCAGGGCATATCACTTTCGGACAAACGGTTGTCGAATCGGCTATTCGCGAATGTTTCGAAGAGATTGGACTTGCCGTTACTTCGAGTGATTTGGTTCCTTTGGGAACGCTCTATCAGGAGTTCATCAACGTGACGCCAGGATTTATCGATCGCGAATGGGTTGACAGTTTTATTGTCTGTCGCGATCTTCCGGAGTCTGCGTTTACCGTTCAGGTCGAAGAGGTAAGTGAAGTGAAATGGTTTGATTTTGAAATATTTTGCGCCATGACAGTCGCAAAATCACCGGATTTGGTTGATCACTGTCAAGAGTATCAGCTACTTATCGCCTATCTTTCAGCGAACTAACATCCTTCTGTTTTCAGATGTGTTCATGTTTGAACTGATCTATGAGATCTGCAAAGAGTTCGGTATTTTCCACAATGGTGAATGATTTGTCTTCAACTGTTTCTCCATCGATTTTCGCAATGAATCGCCAAAGACCAATTTTATCCCCAATGGGCTCCCAAAGTGTGTCGCCAAGGTAAATTTCAAAAGGATTTGACCGAATAGGAATAGATCCGGTGAAAGGTGGTGTCGTTTTCCCCTTTTCATCAAGGAAAGGCGGATGGATAACCGTATACTCAACTTGCTTTCCCTTTGCCCCGGAAATTTTGAGAATATAGCCGAACTCGGCTTCGATGCGCGCGGGGATTATTGTGGTGAATTTCAAGAACCGCGGCAGTTCACGACAGCGATTGCTCCATTTCGCATAGAGTCCCCAACTCGTTGTTGTCACAGAGAGTTGCTTTCGCGCCATGAAAATGCTCCTTGGATGATTGAGTCTTAGGGGGAAAAATAGTCAATATGATTGGAATATACCAACTTTCTGTTTTAATACTGTGTAAAGAGTGGTACAATTTCGGGAGGGAATACGAACTGACCAAGGAAATCTCATGAAAACACGGTTGTTAGCGGAATCGGATAAACGATATTATCTCATATGTCGAGCTGTTTTTATTTTGGCACTTCTGCTTCACGTGGCCTTTTTTATAACCTTTACAGTGTTAAATATTACTGTTCTGGCCATCTTTAATATTTTTAGCATACTGCTGTTCATCGGAACACTTATTCTCAATGAATTTGGTCATTCCAAAATGGCAATCACTTTTGCTATCGCTGAAGTGATTACTCATCAAGTTATTGCAACAATAATACTAGGTTTAGAAACGAGTTTCTACCTCTATATCCTTTTTTGCATAATGCTTCCGCTACTTACTTCAAGAGGATATTCTCGATGGAAGCAAATTTCGATAGGTTTTTCGATCATTATTCTTTTTGCACTACACCTCTATATGCATGGACGTGAACCGTTACACCAGTTATCTCACGGCATCGAACTGGGATTTTCTCTCTTTAATCAGGCAGGCGCAGTAATTCTTCTCGTGGGAATAGCAGCAATATTCAATACGACAGTTATTCGCTATGAAGAGAAATTGAAAGAAAAACAACGCTACGCCTACTCACTTTTGCTCAATATTCTTCCTGAATCAATCGCCAAACGGCTCAATTTAAAAGAAGAACCAATCGCTGACGGTTTTACAGAGGCATCTGTGCTCTTTGCAGATCTTACTAATTTTACAGAGCTTGCGTCGACCATGATGCCCGCTCAGCTTGTAGAAATGCTCGATGGACTTTACGCTCGATTTGATGCTCTTACTGACACGTTTGGATGTGAAAAAATTAAGACCATTGGCGATGCGTTTATGGTTGCCGCTGGCGTTCCCGAGCCTTGCGAAGACCACGCTGATCGTATTTTGAAATTTGGGTTTGCCATTCTCGAGGCGACCGAAGAGTTCAACCGGGCTGAAAACATGAATCTTCAGATCAGAATTGGGTGCAATGCGGGGCCGCTTATCGCAGGAGTGATCGGCCGGAAAAAATTTAGCTACGACCTGTGGGGCGACACGGTTAATATCGCATCACGACTTGAATCAACGGGGATTCCCGGCAAAATTCACACGTCAAATACGATCAAGACAGCTTCGACGGTTCAATTTCGTTTTAATTCCCGCGGGCATATTCCGCTCAAAGGAAAAGGAAATGTAGAAACCTACATTGTGGAGCAAATCTGATTGGTTATTCTGTAGGCTGAATCTATTTTCACCATTCAACATGGAGAAATAAGATGGAACCAATACAAGCAATCATCTTTGATCTCGACGGTACGCTCTATCCGATGACCCGTCGATTTCGACCGCTTTTCGCCCTTTTTTCTGTGCCCCACCCTTTGAGACTTCCCGGTTATATGAAATTGCGAGATCGTTTTCGCGGTGAAGCACGGGACAGTGGAAAAACAATAATGGCGGAGATAAATCGCGAAATAGAATCGTCATTTGGTGTTGATTCGGGAGAACTTTGGCAGGAACGTCAGTTCTATCCGGCATTCTATCGCACGCTCGCTTCGACGCGAAGACGTCCGGGGATCAACGAACTTCTTCGACAATTGCGAGCAAAAGGGTATCGATTGGCTGTGCTTTCAGACTTTGGCAAAGTTCCTGAGCGGTTGCAATCGTTGAAAATCAGTAGTGAACCATTTGAGTTACTGTACTCGTCGGAAGATCTTGGCGGCTTTAAACCGAACACACTTCCTTTCCTGAAAACTTTGGTTGCTTTAAACCTTCCGCCTGAATCTGTTCTCATGGTGGGCGATCGCGAAGAGACTGATGGCGATGGCGCCCGAACAATGGGAATGCCATTCTTGAAAGTTCCGGGTAAGAGCAACGAGGGATGGGATGAAGCGGTTCAGTTTCTTCATGATTTGCCAAAATTGAAATAGCATCTCTGGTTTTCTATATAATTCGCTTTCACTGCTCTGTGGTGGGAGCGATTTTTATGCAAAGAGGCGACCCGAAAGAGTCGCCTTTTGAAATACTTCAAAGCAATCAGATTAGAATCGCGAATAGAGTCCACTGATTGAACGTCCAGAATTGGTAAACATGATCGCATTCGCAAAGAGTTCCGCTATTGAAACTATCTGAAGTTTGTCGTGCTTTTTCTCTTCTGGAACATAAACCGTGTCGGTAATAACTAGTTTTTGGATCGCCGAATTAACGATGCGTTCTTTTGAATTTCCAGAGAGAACACCGTGAACACAGAACGCGATAATGTCGCTCGCTCCATTTTTCACGAGAACTTCAGCCGCTTCAATGAGTGAACCGCCAGATGCAACTTCATCGTCAAAGATAAATGCTTTTTTGCCTTTTACTTCGCCAATAATGTTTTCCATCGAAGGTTTTTCTGAATCGTCAGATCGGCGCTTGTCCAAAATCGCAAGGGGAAGGCCGAGGCGTTTTGCATAGTGACCAGCGTGTTTTGCCGAACCCGCGTCAGGAGCTACAACAACACCGTTTTCAGTGCCCATGGCTTCTGCGGCGTCACAGAGTACTTTACCTGCGAGAAGGTGATCACATGGCTGGTCGAAGAAACCCTGGATCTGCGGTGAGTGAAGATTCATTGCCATAACACGGTCTGCACCGGCAGTTTTGAGAAGGTTTGCCACCAATTTCGCGCTGATTGAAATACGCGGTTCATCTTTTTTGTCAGAACGGACATATGGATAGTAGGGTGTTACCGCGGTGATACGCGCTGCACTGGCCTGTTTTGCCGCATCAATCATGATAAGAAGTTCCATAAGTCCTTCGTTAACAGGAGCACATGAAGGTTGAATAATGTAAACATCTTTGCCGCGAACAGTCTCTTTGTACGCAACTTTGATATTTTCATTGCTGAATTTCATGATGTCCACTTCACCCAGTTCAACGCCAGCGTGTTTCGCAATTGCTTCTGCGAGTGGGCGGTTTGCTGTTCCTGAAAAGATCTTAAGGTCACCGTTCATGGTGTTTCCCCTCTCAACTTGGTTGTTCATTATGAATTATCCTCTAATAGCTCGACTGTTTTTTTACGAATAAGATTCGGTTGTAACACCTGCCGCGATTCAAAATAATAATCACCTTCTGTGATTTTAAGAATCGTGCGAAATCCCGCAAGGCCGGAACTGTTCCGATAGAACCCATCAATAATTTCACCGTTGCGGAATAGGACATATCCTTTTCGTCTTCCGGTGGTAATGTGAAGAACCCCCTGTCGTTCGAGATGACAGAGAGATCTCATGTGATTGATCAGTAAATTGTCCGGGATTGTACCGGAAAGGATGAAAGTCGTGTTTTTGAGCCGCTGCTGTTCCTGTTTCAACGCCGCTTTTCGCTGTTTGGCACGCGACCAAAGTGTCAGCATCGGGAAGAAAGAGAGTCCACAGAGGAGTCCGGTCAGAGCCGGAATAGTTGTTATCGGTGACATGGTGTTTCCTTTTCACCCCGAGGAGGGCACAGAGTCATTATTCCGACGCGCAGAAAATAGTTCTCTGCGCTCAATTCAATTCTACTTTTTTTAAAACTCTTTTTTCACAAAAAAATAGCTATTTTTAAACATTGACATAATACAACGCAGTTCAGAGCTGTTTTTGTCGATCAATGGTTTCATTAAATCATTGTGATGTCAAGGACAATGAGGTTCTGCTAAAGGGAAGTTTTCAATGATTAAACTAAAAAATCGCCGAGTGATCTCGCGTCTCTCCCGATACAAAAATGCCCTGTATCGCTTTCGAGAGTTGGGATTCGAACGCATTTATTCTGATTATCTCGCGGAAGAAGTGGGTGTGACCTCTTCACAGGTGCGCAAGGATTTTTCGTTGTTCGATATGACCGGCAACAAGCGAGCGGGCTATCAGATTTCGTTGTTGTTGGAAAAATTGGAGCAACTGTTCCTCAAGGATCGCATTCAGAAAGTGATTATTGTCGGCGCGGGGAGACTCGGTTCTGCTTTTTCGCACTATCGCGGATTTAGTCGCGAAAAAATTGAAATTGTCGCAGCATTTGATATTGATCCGTCGAAAACGAGTGCTTCGCGATCAGTTCCGGTGCGACCGCTTTCGGAAATGGATGATTTTATCAAGTCTGAAGGGATCGAACTGGCAATTCTTACTGTTCCGGAACGGGTTGCGGAAGACGTCTATGCAAAACTGGTCAATGCGGGTATTAAAGGCGTACTCAATTTTGCCCCGATTCCTTTGAAACCAACTGAAACCTGTATCGTCACCACGTACTGTGTTGAATTGGAATTAGAAACGCTTATCTATTTTGTGAACGAAGGTATTGGAGGACTTGATGCAGAAGATTGCGATTAAAATCGGGGGATCAACCGTCAACAGTGATGGACTTCTTGACCAGCTGGGTGTGGGGATTCGACGACTTCGCGATACCGATGCGGCGGTTCTCGTGATCCACGGCGGGGGCAAAGATATCGCTCTCGAAATGGCGCGACTCCAGAAAGAGTTCACCTTTGTGCAGGGAATGCGGGTCACCGATGCTGAAACGATGGAAGCGGTTCAGCGTGTTCTTTCCGGTGAAGTGAACAAGCGGATCGTCAATGCGTTCCTTCTCGAGGGAGTAAAAGCGGTGGGGCTTTCCGGCGTGGATGGCGCGTTGTTAACGGCGAAAAAACTGCTAGTTGACGGCGAAGATATCGGCTGGGTTGGCGAAGTCGAACAGGTTGATTCAGATCTTCTTGGCGTTCTCTACGCCGCGGGGTATGTTCCCGTTGTGTCGCCAGTGTCGCGGGATAGCGAAGGAAATATCTACAACGTAAACGCCGATCTCGCCGCTAGTGAAACCGCAATCGCCGAAAAAGTCGATGATCTGATTTATATCTCAGATGTTCCCGGTGTGCTTATCAACGGCGAAGTGCGACGATCAATCGCGATCGGCGAGATCGAGGCGCTGATCGCGGAAGGGCACATCACCGGCGGAATGATCCCAAAGATGCGATCTGCCGCTGATGCAATCGAACGGGGCGTGAAACGGGTCCACATCTGTGGATGGCGTGGAGCGGAAACACTGGTAGAAGAGTTATCTCATGGCACCAGTCAGGGAACGACAATTCAGAAATAGAAAAGGGTGAACGACAGATAGACGTTCATTCTACTAGAAAGTTAAAAAATTTGGAGAATAAAATGGAATTAAATAACGATCTTTTTGTGCCCACCTATGGCCGGGGCGGCGCGCCCATGGTCAGTGGACACGGCTGCTACCTCGTCGATGGAAATGGAAAAGAGTATCTTGATTTTGTCAGCGGCATTGCAGTGAATGCCCTCGGATATGGTGATGCCGCTCTTGAACAGGCGCTAGATGTTCAGGGGAAAAGATTGCTTCACGGATCCAATCTGTGGCTCTCTGACACGCAGATGGCGCTGGCGGCAAAGCTGATTGAAACATCATTCGCCGATCGGATCTTTTTTTGCAACAGCGGAACTGAAGCCAACGAAGCGGCACTGAAATTTGCGCGGAAATGGGCGAGCAAGAAAAAACCGTCGAAAACAGCGGTACTTTCATTCTTTGACGGATTCCACGGGCGGACCTACGGCGCCATGACCGCCACCGCTCAGAAAAAGTTTCACGATGGATTTCATCCCCTTCCTCAGGGCTACTACTACGCGCCGTTTAACGATATCGCGGGAACCAAGGCGATGCTTGACATGGCTGATTTCGCCGCGGTTATTGTTGAACCGATTCAGGGTGAAGGCGGCGTGAACGTGGCGACTCCTGAATTTATGAAATTCCTTCGGGAATACACGGCGGAACACGAAATCGCTCTGATCTTTGATGAAATTCAGTGTGGGCTGGGTCGGACCGGAACCATTTGGGCATACGAGCAGATGGGTGTGACTCCAGATATTCTCACTTCGGCAAAGCCGCTCGGCGGCGGACTTCCACTGGGCGCGGTATTGGTAAAAGAGGAGATTGCACTCTGCCTCGCTCCGGGCGATCACGGAACAACGTTCGGAGGAAACCCTCTGGCGTGTGCACTGGGCAAAGTGGTGCTCGATCGGGTTTCACAAAAAGAGATGCTCGCACAGATTATTTCCAAAGGGAACTATCTTCAGTCTGAACTGAAAAAAGTTGCTTCTCAATCAGATTTGATCGAGTCGGTTCTGGGAATGGGACTGCTCACGGGCGTGCGGTTTAAGGATGATCCCAAGAAGATTATTGAAAAGGCATTTGATAAAGGTCTGCTTATCGTAAAAGCGGGGCGGAACACTGTGCGGTTTATTCCGCCGCTTACCGTTACCGAACAGGAGATCGATCAAGCGATTGCGATCCTAAAAGACGCATTGGTGTAGAGACTCTTTGATTCAAAAAAACAGGAATGTTCGAAAGAGCGTTCCTGTTTTGCTTTGCGATACTTTCCCGCTATTTCTCCGATTCCCGTTGATGTTCAGCAGATTCAAGATGATGTTCAGCAGAATCCCGATGATGTTCAGCAGATTCCCGATGATGTTCAGCAGAATCAAGATGATGTTCAGCAGAATCAAGATGATGTTCAGCAGATTCCCGATGATGTTCAGCAGA
>JFJP01005319.1_pt1 | contig 40558 bp, 43 predicted proteins | sample 431651 | NCBI WGS metagenome assembly JFJP01 (sample SAMN02602958, study PRJNA72255) | Microbial mat metagenome, whole genome shotgun sequencing project. | biome: fresh water; feature: sink hole; material: water; isolation source: purple microbial (photo- and chemosynthetic) mats found in...
CCACCAACTCCACCAACACGTCAGGGGATATTGGCAAACTCAACAACGAGTATCAACAACTCAGTCAAGAAATTGGCCGCACCATGAGCGCAACCACTTTCAACGGACAAGCAGTGCTTAATGGAAGTGCAAGCTATGACTTCCAAGTGGGTGCGAACTCTGCTGCAACCGACCGCATCACCGTGACATCGGGCAATATTTCACTCAGTGGCAATACCGCGCTGAGTGCCGTCCTCAGCGGAGGAAGCAACTCTGGTTTGGTCACCGGCACTGCCGTCGACAACTCCGCCGTTATCGGTGCCATTGACACTGCCATCTCAGCAGTTAACGACCGTCGTGCCACATTGGGTGCGGTGCAAAGCCGATTTGAAAACACCGTCTCCAACTTGCGCATCGCCGTAGAAAACCAAGCTGCGGCTCGAGGACGCATCATGGATGCTGACTTTGCTGCCGAAACTGCCAATTTGAGCCGGTCGCAGATCCTGCAACAGGCCGGCACCGCCATGATCGCCCAGGCCAATCAGTTGCCGCAGGGTGTGCTCAGCCTGCTGCGCTGAGGGCGCTTGGCATTGCGTAACCTCGCAATGCGCTACTCAAGTCCTCAAAATGAGGCACAAAACCCCCGTTTATCGGGGGTTTTGCTTTTCCGGTTTGCCCAAAAATTCACCTTACACCCGGTCAAAGTCTCGCGGAGGCATCAGCCCCACCACCGAGGTGCCAACTGATCCCTATTTGATCGCTTAAGGAGAGTTTTCATGGCCATGACCATCAACACCAATGCAATGTCGATGAACGCGCAACGCAATGCTGCAAACAATGCCACCAGCTTGGCAACCACCATGGCGCGGTTGTCGTCGGGCCTGCGTGTGAACAGTTCCAAGGACGACGCAGCGGGTTTGGCAATTGCCGACCGGATGAACACCCAGGTGCGGGGCATGAACGTTGCCATCCGCAACGCCAATGACGGCATCTCGCTGGCGCAAACCGCTGAGGGCGGTTTGGCCAGCATCAACGATATGCTGCAACGCATGCGTGAACTGGCTGTGCAGGCCACCAACTCCACCAACACCACAGGTGCCAGTGGTGACATTGACAAATTGAACAACGAGTACGCTCAATTGAGAGATGAAGTGGGACGCACCATGAGCGCGACCACCTTCAACGGGTTGACTGTGTTGAATATCGCCACAGCAACGACCAACGATTTGTCTTTCCAAGTAGGGGCCAACTCAGGCACAACAGACAGGATCACGGTGGCCGCAGCCAATCTTTCCCTGAGCGGCAATGCCGCGCTGACTGCTGTTCTGGGGGGTACTGGTAGCGCGCTGGCCACCGGGACAGCCGTCGACAATGCAGCCAACATCGGCGCCTTGGATGCGGCCATTTCCGCAGTTAACGACCGCCGGGCCACTTTGGGCGCAGTACAAAGCCGATTTGAGCAAACCATTTCCAACTTGCGCATTGGCGTGGAAAACCAAGCTGCGGCTCGAGGACGCATCATGGATGCTGACTTTGCCTCTGAAACCGCCAACCTGAGCCGATCGCAGATTTTGCAGCAGGCGGGCACTGCCATGATTGCTCAAGCCAACCAATTGCCGCAGAACGTCATGTCTTTGCTGCGCTGATGGTGAAACATCTTTTCCCCTTGGCTCAGGCCCACCGATCCGCTCGCGGGTGGGTGGGCCTGATCGCTCGAGAGTGAACTGAAAATCACAGGGGCTTTAGCGGCCCCTTCCACAGGAACAACCCGTGCTGATCAAATACGAAGAACACCAACGCCTGTCCACCGAGTTGGAATTTCACCTCCTTCCTGGCATGGATCTGGTAGGAAACGGCGTTCTGTGCTCACCTTGTAAAGTGTTTCCACGGGTAACTTTGGGCCACAGTGACTTGGGCGGTCATTCGTATATCGCGGCTGATGCTGAAGTGGCGTTTGCAAAGATTGGTAACTACACCTCAATTGCCTCGGGCTTTGTGATTGGACTGGGCCACCCGATGCACTTGTTGACAGCAAGCCCCGTGGCGTGGCGGCCTTGGCTACCCAACTGTCCGTTTAAAGGCAGTGTCAATCACACTTATGAACAGACCAAAATTGGGTCAGATGTGTGGATTGGGGCAAAGGTCATAGTCAAAGCTGGGGTCACGATTGGCGACGGTGCCATCGTGGGTGCGGGCTCGGTCGTCACCCGCGACATTCCACCGTTCACTGTGGCAGCAGGAAATCCTTGCAGAGTGCTTCGTGACAGGTTCACACCGGCTGTCATTGCCCGTATCGAGCAAACGTGCTGGTATGAATTTGATTGGCGGCATGAATTTGTCGACTGGAGCAGCCCCGACTCGGCCCTTGACAGCATGGAGCGCGCACTGACTGAGGGCTTTAGCCGCAGTTTTAGGCGGTTTTTCTACAACGCCAGCGATACCGGCCTAGACCTGCAAGAAATTTAAGCGCAGCAACAGAAAAAACGCCCACAAAGCCCCGTTTATCGGGGCTTAAGTTTTTTGTGCAATCGAAATAATTGTCTTCAACACCCGGTTACCTTGGTTGGTCAATTGCTCCGAACGGACCGAGTGGATTGAGCAACCCATTTTTGATCACTCCAGGAGTCCCAGATGTCAATGACCATCAATACCAATGCAATGTCGCTGAATGCGCAGCGCAATACCGCAAACAACAGCATCAGTTTGGCGACGACCATGGCACGTCTGTCGTCTGGACTGCGTGTGAACAGCGCCAAGGACGATGCAGCAGGCTTAGCGATTGCCGACCGCATGAATACCCAAGTGCGGGGCATGAACGTCGCTATCCGCAACGCCAATGACGGCATCTCGTTAGCACAAACTGCCGAGGGAGGGTTGGCAAGCATGAACGACATGCTCCAGCGCATGCGTGAGTTGGCGGTGCAAGCCATCAACGCGACAAACACCACAGGTGACTTGGCGAAGCTCAACAATGAGTACACCGAGCTTGCATCTGAATTGGCCCGCACGATCAGTTCCACCACCTTCAACGGACAAGCAGTGCTCAATGGAAACGCAGCCTATGACTTCCAAGTGGGTGCGAACTCTGGCACTGAGAACCGAGTCACCATTGCGGCTGCTTCCATTTCAGTTACGGGAAGCAACCTGACAGCAGTGGTCAGCGGCGGCACCACCGCATCCGCCTTGGACACTGTAAGCAACGTAGGCAACTCCAGCCAACTGAGTGCTTTGGATGCCGCTATATCAGCCGTCAACGACCGTCGCGCCACTCTGGGCGCAGTCCAAAGTCGATTTGAACAGACCATTGCGAATTTGCGCATCGCGGTTGAGAACCAGGCTGCTGCGCGTGGGCGCATCATGGACGCTGACTTTGCAGCAGAAACAGCCAATCTCAGCCGGGCGCAAATCTTGCAGCAGGCAGGCACCGCGATGATCGCACAGGCCAACCAACAGCCTCAAAACGTCATGCGATTGCTGCAGAGTTGACAGATCCCCACCATTCAACGGGCCACCCAGGGTTTCCTGTGGTGGCATTTTTTTGGTGGCAGCACGACGTTGATACACAATGTCAGCGATGGAGCACCCATGAGCACATTTGTCTACGAAGTTTCCCCTTATTACATTTCAGCCCCCATCAGCCTGGACGAAGGGCATGAGGCCACGTGGCAATTGCACGTGCTTTGTAGTATTCTGAATCAAGCAGGTTACTCTGCATATTTGCTTGATGCGCCCAAAACAGATGGCCGACTTTGGACCCCCACGCTGACAGCGCAGCAAATGGCTGCGCACTGCTTGGCGAACACCCATCCCATTTCAATCGCGCAAGCGCAAACCACAGAGCTCTCTCCTCGCCCCGGACTGCAAGTTTCGTTTTTTTCCGAGTTCTCGAATCCAAATGCAGAATGGGGCCAAGGGAGCACGCTGCAATTTGAATTGCCTGGGCCTGTACCGGGGTCCACCATCCAGAAACAACTCGCTATTCACCTGCCGTGGGTCGATGCCGAACTGTTCAGCGTACCTCCGTCAGATACGCTGCGCACGGGAGAGCTGGTCTACACCGGGCGTTTGCCTGAACTGAATCAAAAACCCTTGGCACAGCACAGTGACCTGATTGACCTCTCGCAGCATGTGGAGGTGCCTTTATCACCGGCTGAGCGAGTCCAAGCGCTGAAGCAGGCAACTACGCTGTATGCCTACGCAAAAAGCGCCATCACCACCGAAGCGCGCCTTTGCGGCTGTGAAGTGGTTTACATCGCCAATGATTACCTTCTGCAAACACCACCGACCCACCCCATCGATACACGAGGGTGCTTTTTTGGGTTGGACAAGGTGCCCATGCATGCAAATCAAACCGTCCACGCGCAGCAGTTTGCGTCCGACTATTTGGCTCATACAAGCGAACAGTCAGGCTCGCTGAACCATTTCATTGAACTGACACAACGCGCAGCGAAGTCACTCGCAGATGAACAAGTTTGGCTGACAACGCACAAGGAGCGCTTGGACAACTGGCTGCCCGGGCTCACACAGAACAAGGCAAGCCAAGCTGACCTGTCTGGGTACAAACGCCTTGCAGAAAGTTATGCGGTGTGGACGCAAAGAGCCACGCTGCGTGAAGTGCATGCAGATATTTACGCGGAACACTTGGCACGTGGTCATGTGACCAGCGTGCCTGTCCATGTCTTTGCCCATGGAAGGACTATGGAAGAACTGGCGGCTACGCTGGACGACTTGGCCGCTGGCTGGCTGCAGGCAAGTGAAATCGTGGTGCACGCCCCCTACGCCCCCCCCATCGCCGCTGAAGAATTGGGTTCGGGCATGATCTGGCTGCTTGAGTCTTACCAGGTCGGGCCAGGTGCCACATCCTGGACGAGCGATGCTGCACAGTGTGTCTTGGTGGACGCAGGCACACGACTGGAGCCACACAGCATTTTGGAACTTATGCTGACAGCGGGTGCCAAGCCATTTGCAAGCGTTGTGTGCGCTGCTGAGGACATGCCGGGCCCAACTGGCGCGCGCATACCCTTTTTCAAAGGGACCGGTCACTTGGAGTGGTTAAGACACACCAACTACCTGGGTGGCTTAGTGGCGGTGAACACCGCCGCTTGGCTGGAGCTGCCCGACACACAAGACTATGTGTCAGCTTACCGTCTTGCCATGGCCGCCACCGCTGCCCGCGGAGCAACCGGGTTGGCGTACGCAGACAAGGTTCTCTCGCATGCGCCAGCGCGATTGCCAGAAGGCCGTGAAAAATTGGAGCTGGCAGTGGCGCAGGACGTTTTAGGCCAGTACCTGCCTGGCACACAGGTGCATCCCACCGACATACTGGGTTGTTGGGAAGTTCGCTACAGCGACTTGACGACCGAGCCCGTCTCCTTGCTTGTACCCACAGGCAAAGAGTTGGGCTACTTGCGCTCTCTGTTAGCCTCGGTCCAGGCCTACGGTGGTGGTGTGATCAACGACATCATTTTGCTGGTGCAACCGGATGATCTCGCTGCATCACAAAGCATGCTGGCATCGATGACATCTGGTGAAACCCCCATTGCAACCCGAGTTATCACCACCGAAGCGGGGGCGTACAACCACGCGCGCACCCTCAACAAAGGACTGGCTACCGCAGACAACGAGCTGGTGCTGGTGTGCGATGACGATGTGGAGCTGATCGAAAAGGGCTGTATCGAACAAATGCGTCGGCTGTTCAGCGTTACAGACATTGCGATGGTTGCGCCGCGCCTGGTTTTGCAGGTGGGCAACAAACCCATGCTGATGAGCGGCCCTTGTGTGAGCGGAGCTGGAGCGGAGTTGCTACCGTATGTTGGCGAGCAACAGTGGATCACCGAAAAAGGGCAGTTCAATCGGCTGCAAACCCCGCAAGACGTGACAGGCGCAACAGGCTCTTGCTTCATGACACGCAAATCGGTTGCCAGAGCCGTCGGTGGATGGGACGAAACCAACACCGCACTGTTCCAAAGCGTGACCGATTTCGGATACAGACTTCTCGGTGCGGGGATGCGCATCGTCTGGACACCTTCTGCCAGCGTGCTGCACGCGGGCGGTGCAACACTTCGCAGTGTCAGGCGAGATCACAAAGCGGACATCGCCCATGCACACCAAGCACTGTCTGAGAAAGAATACTTGGCCAAACATTGGCTGTCACGTCTACCGGCTGGCGGTTTGTACAGCCGCCATTTGTCCGCCCTCAAGGCCCACACGCTTGACTCAGACCTAGTCGTTGACTGGGAACCCACCCGAAATGAGAGACCAAAGGTACTGGCTCAACCCATTTCCAGTGGATCAGGCCAGTATCGGGTGGTGGAGCCGTTGGACAGCCTTCAAAACCACAGTCTGGCGCTGACCTGTTTGGTGAACCCGGTTGCCAAGAAAACACGCCGGGTGTTGACCTCGATGGATGTTGTTCGCTCCAAGCCCGACCGGGTGTTGGTGCAGCACTCCATCGGTGATGAAGACATTGCAAATCTGAAGGCCATCAAGGCTGCATGTCCCAACACGTTTGTGATTCAACTGATGGACGATTTGTCGTCTGATTTGCCAAAATCTCATCCAGGGCATGTTCAAGGCCAGCGCATGAGTCATTCCAGAACCCTGGATGCCCTGTCACTGAGTGACAGACTGCTGGTGTCCACTCAACCCCTGGCTGATTACTACCGGGAATTCTGCCCTGATGTGAGAGTGGTTCCAAACGCGTTGGATAGCCACTATTGGGGTTCTCACTTTCGCCCTGCACCCAATCGGGAGCGGTTGCGCGTTGGCTGGGCAGGAGCGGCACAACATCTTGGAGACCTCAAACTGATAGAGCCGGTGATTGCTGAGTTGGCTTCCGAGGTGGATTTTGTTTTCATGGGCATGTGCCCCAAAGAAATCCGACCGTATATCAAAGAATTTCACTCCTTTGTGTCGTACAAGGACTACCCAGCCAAACTCGCCAGCTTGGATTTGGACATTGCGCTGGCCCCGCTTGAGGACAACCCATTCAATGCCTGCAAAAGCAACTTGCGCTTGCTGGAATACGGTGCGATGGGGTGGCCAGTGGTGTGCTCTGATGTGTACCCCTTTCGCACCTCTGCCCCACCCGTGACCCGGGTGGGGACCGATCCCAACGCATGGGTTGATGCGATACGAAGCCTGATGGGCAATCAATCGCTGAGGGCAGAGCGAGGACTTGCACTCAACCAATGGCTCCAACAACACTTCCTGCTGGAAAATCAAACCCAAGTGTGGTTTAGCGCAATTTTTGACTGACCCCAACCCCATACAGCCATGAACACCACCCCGCTGCCTCAGTTGCCTCCTTTGTCGATGGACCAACACATCAACTACGCTACCCACACATCTTGGGGGATCAGTGACCCTGTGCGCTTTCACCAGTTGATGGAAGAGGCGCGATCATTGGTCACCGGTGGGTACTACTTGGGCGACAACCTGTTCACGTGGCTGCGCAACAACTCGGCTTTTGAAGACGCGGCATTTACCCAGTCACTCAACAACAACGCACTGAACGCATCGGATCAAGCCATTGCGTGGCGCCGCTACATACTGGCCTGCGCGGCCTGTCATGCAGTTCACTTGGATGGTGACTTCGTGGAGTGTGGTGTGTATTTGGGGACAGGCGTGAAGACCATCATTGATTACTTTGGTCAATCAGAGTTCAAGCCCACTTTTTGGGGTTACGACACCTTTGACTATCACCCCACCGCAGGACACGGCTTCTCGGAACAACGCGAGGGCCTGTATGAAAAAGTGCTGGAGCGCTTTGCCAGCTACCCACAGGTCAAAATGGTCAAAGGTTTTTTGCCCGATGCCTTTGAATTGGGTTGTCCCGAACGCGTGGCATACCTGCACATCGATCTGAACAACGCCCCGGGAGAAATAGCAACCTTGGATCACCTGTGGGACAAGCTGGTCCCCGGTGCCATCGTGGTCTTGGATGACTACGAGTGGGCAGGTATTTACCGTGAACAAAAACGCCAAGAAGACCTCTGGTTCCAGGCCCGAGGCTACCGCGTTTTCCCTCTGCCTACCGGCCAAGGCATTGTGTTGAAACGCTGACCTTTGGCCCTTAGACCAAATTAGCCTAGCATCCTCGAACAGAACGGGTATGGCCCGCCAATTCACCGCATTGGGCACTCAACTGAAAGCGAATATGGCCGATAAATCCAGTATCAAGTCAAAAAAACTGGAAAGTAACATGTTTCTATCAGTCAGCTCACGAGCCGCCTCTGCATACAGCAGCGTAGCGGTTGATGCACGGGTCAGTGTGGCATCCCCGCACGAGCTCATTACCATGTTGTTTGATGGCCTCTTGGAGTCATTGGCTGGCGCCCAAGGCGCCATGAAAAGACATGACACTGCCGCCAAAGGAAAAGCCGTCAACAAATGTATTCTGCTGCTTGGAGAAGGGCTGAAAGGTGGCCTCTCGCCACAGGGAGGGGAGCTCAGTCAGAACCTCAACAACTTGTACGACTACTGCATTCTGAGGTTGACGCAGGCCAATCTGAATAATGATGAAGAAGCCATCGAGGAAGTTCGCAGCCTGGTCGTGACGGTGGCAGATAGCTGGAAAAACATCAGCCACACTGAACAAGGGGACCGCAATGCTTGACACATTTTTGACTGCACAGCAGTCGACATCCAATCGACAGTCGCTCTTGGATTACTACAAAGCCATCGAAGGTGCCAGCCGCCAGATGCTGGAAGCTGCCCAAGCCGAAGACTGGGACCAAGTGGTTCGTTTGGAAGGTGCGTGCGCAGTGCTGATCGAGCAGTTGCGCGCCGAGTCTCGCTCGCAGAACCTTGGCCCGAAAGAGCGCATGGAAAAGCAACGCATCATGCTGAGCATCCTGCGCCACGATGCCGAGATACGCAACCTGGCGGAGCCGTCCTTGGCCGACATTGAGCACATGCTGGGCGGTCGCCGTCCGCAGTTTCTGCACTGATGCGAGCGGGAACCAGACAAAAAAAGGGCCGCAAGGCCCTTTTTCAATGGTGAATCACCAGTCTATATTTGTAGCAATCTATTCAATTGAATAAAGCGCCAGAGGCATAATTTTATTCAAACCTGCATGCTCATGATGTCTGAGTAGGCCTGCACCATGCGGTTGCGCACGTTGAGCGCGGTCTGAAATCCGATCTGGGCTTTTTGCATGGCCACCATCGTTTCTTCCAGGCTGGCATCGGGCGTGCCCATTTGCACTTTGTTTTGCAGGGCGGAGGAGTGGTTCTGGGCGGCGCTCACCGAGGTGAGCGCGTCTTTGAAAGCGGTGGAAAAGCTGGGCTGCGTTTTGTCCAACTGGGGCACCTGCATGCCCGCCGTGCTGGCCACTTTGGGCTGTGGGCTGGCGGCGGTGATGCCTGGGTTGAGCAGGCGTTGCGCGGCCAACTGGGCCAGCGCCTGGCTTTGAAGTGAGTTGATGCGCATGTTCATACAAAGGCTCCTGCTGTTCAGGTGAGGGTGGGCGGCAATCGTACGGCGGGGGTCGTGTCAACTTGAATCGGATGAGGCGGGCAAAAGCGGTGCTTTTCGAGCTTTAGTAGCGGAGGCAGTTGCAGACAATGCAATGCATCAGGGGACTTGTCCTCGGCCACTTAAGCACCCACACCATGAGCACCGCAGTCGCAGAAATTGATGTGCAACCCCTACCCCCTCGCAGCCCGATGGCAGAGGGTTTTTCCCGCCTGAGCAGCGGCCAGAAGGCTCGAATGCTGGCGGGTGTTGTGGCGTTGCTGGCCATTGCAATAGCCGCCATCTTCATGGGGCGCCAGCCCGACTGGCGCGTGTTGTTTGCCAACGTGAACGACAAGGACGGTGGCGCCATCGTGGCGCAACTGGCCACCATGAACGTGCCATACAAATACACCGAAGGTGGCGGCGCCATCATGGTGCCTGCTGACAAGGTGCACGACACCCGCTTGCGTCTGGCGCAACAGGGCCTGCCCAAAGGCTCGGTGGGTGGTTTTGACTCGATGGAAGCCAACCGTTTTGGCATGACGCAGTTCCAGGAGCGCCTGACATTCCAGCGGGGCCTGGAGGGTGAGCTGACACGTTCCATCCAGTCCATTGCGGCGGTGCAGTCGGCGCGCATCCATTTGGCGCTGCCCAACCAGAATGGCTTTTTCCGGGAGCAGCAAAAGCCCTCGGCGTCGGTGCTGGTCACCCTGCACCCCGGCCGCACGCTGGACAAAGCGCAGGTGGCGGGCATCGTGCACCTGGTGGCATCCAGCGTGCCGGAGCTGAACACCAAGGCGGTCAGCGTGGTGGACGATGCAGGCAACCTGCTGTCCAACCCGCCAGAAGGCCAGGCCCAAGGCATTGATACCCAACAGTTGCAATACGTGCAGCAAATGGAACAGAACTACACCAAACGGGTGATGGACATTCTGGAGCCCCTGCTGGGTCGCAACAACGTGCGCGCCCAAGTGACGGCAGATGTGGACTTTTCCGTGCAGGAACAAACGTCCGAAACCCACGCCCCCAACCAAGGCGGGGCCCCCAGCGCCGTGCGCAGCCAGCAAACAGTGGAGAACAACACCGACAGCAATGCACTGGCCCCCGGTGTGCCGGGTTCGGTTTCCAATATTCCACCTGGCGCTCCCGCCGCCCCCATCAACGGTCAGGCCGTGACCCCCACCGTGACAGGCCCCAACGGCACGGCAGGCAGCACCACCAACAGCAACATGCGCCGCGAGTCTGTGGTGAATTACGAGGTGGACAAAACGGTGCGTGTGGTGCGTGGTGCCACCGGCAACATCAAGCGCCTGACCGCTGCGGTGGTCATCAACCACCGCATGGTGATGGACCCCAAAACCGGTAAGGAAACTGCCCAGCCCGTACCGCAGGAGCAGATTGACCAGATGAACGCGCTGGTACGTGAGGCCATTGGATTCAACAAAGACCGTGGCGACTCGGTCAACCTGATGAACGCACCGTTCAATGTGGCCAAGGTTGAAACGGTGGAAGTGCCCTTGTGGCAGCAGCCCGACAACATCGAGCTGGCCCGCAGCTTTGCATGGCCCATTGCCATGGTGGTGCTGGGCATGGTTGTGCTGCTAGGATTCGTTCGCCCCAGTCTGAAAATGATGCGTCCCCCGTCGCCGGAAGAAGTGGCGGCTCAAACGGCAGCAGAGGCTGCAGCGCGCGGAGAAGGGACCCAACTCGAAGCCCTGGTGGACGGCAGCCCAGAGCGTCCGGGCCTGTTGCCAGGTTTGGCAGCACCCGACACGCCGCATGCCCCCACCGAGTACGAGTTGCAGCTCGAGGACGCAAAACGCCTGGCCAAGGAAAACCCCGTGGCCGTGGCCAACATCGTCAAAGGCTGGGTCAACGGTGAGGCACCCGCCTGACCGCACGACCAGAGGAACACACCATGGAAGACGATGGCGTTCAAGACGCGGCCATTTTTTTGATGTCGCTGGGCGAGGAAGAAGCCGCCGAGGTGTTCAAACACCTGTCGCCCAAAGAGGTGCAAAAGCTGGGTGAAACCATTGCCCGCACGCGCGGCATCACCCACGAAAAAGTGGAACAGGTGCTGCAAAAGTTCACAGGCGAGGCCAAGTCGCAAAGCCTGCTGGTGACTGACACCGACAACTACGTGCGCGCGGTGCTGAAACGCGCCTTGGGTGACGACAAAGCCGGGTTGCTGATCGACCGCATTTTGCAAGGCGGCGACGTGTCGGGCATTGAAAGCCTGAAATGGATGGACGCACTGTCGGTGGCCGAGTTGCTGCGCAACGAGCACCCTCAAATTTTGGCGGCCATTCTGGTGCACCTGGACTTTGACCAGATTGCCGGTGTGCTGAAAAACTTCACCGAACGCACGCGCAATGAAGTGATGCTGCGCATTGCCACGCTGGAGGGCATACAGCCCATGGCGTTGAAAGACCTGAACGAAGTGCTCTACAAAGTGCTGGCCGGTGGCGACAAGATCCGCAAGACATCGCTGGGTGGCGTGAAGACGGCAGCCGAGATCATCAACCTGATGGGCAGCGCGGTCGAGACGGGTGTGATCGAGTCGATTCGCGAACACGACCCGGATCTGGCACAGAAGATCATGGACAAAATGTTCACCTTCGAAGACTTGCTCAAGCTCGACGACAAGTCCATCCAGATGGTACTCAAGGAAGTGGCGTCCGAAACGCTGGTCATTTCCCTCAAGGGTGCATCGCAGGAGCTGCGCGAGAAGGTGCTGTCCAACATGTCGTCGCGGGCCGCAGAAAGCATGCGAGAAGACTTGGAGTCCCGTGGGCCGGTACGCCTATCAGAGGTGGAAGCGCAGCAGAAAGAAATCCTGAAAGTGGTGCGCCGCCTGACCGACGAAGGCCAGATCGTGATGGGTGGAGGCGGAGATGACGCATTCGTCTAAACCGTCCACCTACCCCTATGCACGCTTCATTCCGCATGAAGAAATAGTGGAAGCGACCAGCTGGCGGTTTGACAATGTTGACGGCTCACCGCACCCGGAAGACGTGGTGGCGGAGGTTGAACAAGGGCCCTCTCCCGAGGCGATTGCCGCAGACATGGAAGCGCTGCGCCGCCAGTCACTGGAAGAAGGGTTTGCCCAAGGACACGCAGCCGGCTGTGAAGAAACCCGGTCTGCACTTGAAGAGCCCACGCGCCAGGCCACTGCCGATGCAGTGCGCCGGTTTGACGCTGCGCTGGCCACCATGCAACAGCAACTGTCACAAGCCCAGGTGGAAATGGGGCACACCGTGCTGGAGATGGCGGTCGAATTGGCCCGCCAGGTGGTGCGGCGCGAACTGAGCATCGATCCCAAAGCCATTGAACCTGTGGTGAAAGAGGCTCTGGAAGCGCTGGTGTCCGACACGCTGCCCGTGACCGTGCGCCTGAACCCTGACGACTTTGCAGCGCTGGAATCTGGCTGGACAGCGACACCCGGACCCGGTGCACCCCGCTTCGTGGCAGACGCCAGCATCACTGCAGGCGGCTGCCTGGTGGAGAGCGCTGGCGGCGGGGTAAATGCCACGCTGGAACAACGCTGGCAGCGCAGCATTGCCAACCTGGGGCTGAACAGTGTCTGGGAGACCACCCGTGACGACACCGACTGACCCCGGCACCCAATGGTCGGCATTCCTGGCTGAGGCCAAGCAACGCGCACACTTGCCGGCACCGCTGGAAGTGAGTGGCCAACTCACTCGGCTGGCTGGCCTGGTGCTGGAGGCTTCGGGCACACGCGCCCCTGTTGGGGCGCAGTGCCTGATTGATGCGGGCGGTGGTGAGAAGGTGTTGGCTGAAATTGTGGGGTTTTCTGGCACCCGCGCGTTTCTGATGCCTGCGGGTGATGTACACGGCCTGACCGCCGGTGCCCGCGTCACCCCCGTTGCCCCTTACCGACCCACACCACGCCTGGGACAACCGGGCAAACCGGTCAACCCGCATGACAAGGGGGTGTTGCGCCTGCCTTTAGGCCCCGGTTTGCTGGGCCGCGTGGTGGATGCCCACGGCAATCCCATGGACGGGATGGGCCCCTTGCTGAACGTTGATGCAGAACCCATGGACCGCCAACCGCTCAACGCCATGGAACGCGAACCGATTCGCGTACCGCTGGACACCGGGATACGCTGCATCAACAGCCTGCTGACCGTGGGGCGTGGCCAGCGCATAGGCCTGTTCGCCGGTTCCGGCGTGGGCAAAAGTGTGCTGCTGGGCATGATGGCCCGCTACACCCAGGCAGACGTGATCGTGGTGGGGCTGATCGGTGAACGGGGTCGGGAGGTCAAGGAGTTCATCGAAGACATCCTGGGCGACGATGGCCGCCAACGCTCAGTGGTGGTGGCCGCGCCTGCCGATGCCCCACCGCTGGTCCGGATGCAAGGCGCCGCCTATGCCACCGCCGTTGCCGAACAGTTCCGGGACCAAGGCCAGCACGTGTTGCTGCTGATGGACTCACTCACGCGCTATGCCATGGCACAGCGCGAGATTGCGCTGGCCATCGGCGAGCCCCCGGCCACCAAGGGCTACCCACCCTCTTGTTTTGCCAAGCTGCCAGGCTTGGTGGAACGCAGTGGCAACGGCCTCAACGGAGTGGGCTCCATCACGGCCTTCTACACGGTGCTGTCGGAAGGTGATGACCAGCAAGACCCGATTGCTGACGCGGCCCGCGCCATCCTGGACGGTCACATCGTGTTGTCGCGCAGCCTGGCGGAATCGGGCCACTACCCGGCCATTGACGTGGAGCAATCGGCGTCTCGGGTCATGCACAACGTTGTCACACAACAGCATTGGGACTGGTCACGTCGGTTTAAAGCCCTTTATTCGAGGTATCAAAAAACACGCGACCTGATTCAATTGGGTGTGTACGTGATGGGAAGTGACGCGGAGACCGACAAAGCCATTGCGCTGTTCCCATCACTGCAAACCTTTTTGGAGCAAGAAATGCAGGAAGCCGCGCCGCTCAACACTTGCGTGATGCAAATGGGAAGTCTGCTCAATGGCCGTTGATCCCAAAAGCCTTCGTACCGTTATTGACATGGCCACCAACCGGCGGGACAGCGCGGGAGCGGCCCTCGCCCGCGCCCGTCAACAACTGAACATCGGGCAAGAGCAACTGAAACAACTCAGCGACTACGTTGACGAAGGCAATGGCAAATGGACTCAGCGCGCGGCACAAGGGGTCAGCGTGGTACTGATGCAGCACCAGCGCCAGTTCATGGAAAAAATCCAGGCCGCCATCGACTTTCAACACAACGTGCTGAACCAGCGGCAGGCACAGGTTGAGAGCGCAGAAAAAGCCCTGCAGGCGGCAGAGATGGCGCTGGCAAAAATACAAAAAGTAGAGCATTTAGTACTTTCTGATAAAGCTCTAAAGGCCAATAAAGCTGATCAAAAAATGAACGATGAAATGGCGATGGCCATGTTGGCCCACCAACGCCGACTCGCCCAAACCGAGATCCAACCATGACGACCACATCTGTTGCGCCCACTTCCACCGAACGCACTGCGCTGAACAGGCAAGGCGCTGCGAAGCCCAATGGACAACAAGGGAGCGCCGCTGGCCAATTTGCCGCACTGATGCTGCAGGCCGACGAAGACGCGCCCAAAGCCGAAGCATTGGGACTGGACACACCCACACCTGAGACCTCCGACACAGGCGAAGCAAAAAAGGAAACCGGAGCGGAAGCCGCCCAATTGGCATTGCAAGCGCTGCTTGATTGGCGCAGCCTGACCACAGCACAACCCGCAGAACCCTCCGTGAAGGGCTCGGTCGCGACAGGCAGCACGGCTGACACCCAACGCGGCACACCCTTGCGGTCTGATGGCCCGAGCACCATGCCGAGCGGACAGACGTCAAACGCTTTGGCGCAGTTGCCCCAGTCCGCCAGTAGCACGCCAAAGACCGTCGAAGCTGCTGCTGTGGCTTTGACCAATGCGCAGCCTGCGCAGTTACCCCAGTCCGCCGGTAGCCAGCCAAAGACAGCCGAGGCTGCCGCTGTCGCTTTGACCAATGCTGAAGCCGATCGGCTGTCAGCCATGCGGCTGAATGCCGATGCCCCCGTAAACACCAACGTCACATCCAACGCCGTTGGTCAGAACTCGACATTGAACACCCCGCAGTTGGCCAACGCTGACGTCAACAGCTCTTTGCAGTTGGTCAGCAAAGCCAAGTCTGGTGCGAAAACGCCCACTGCGAGCAACACCCGCGCAACCACCACCGGCACCAGCGACACGCAAGCCGGTTCAACATCTGCGGTCAACACCAAGGCGCTTGAATCGGCCGAACACATGCGTTCGACACTGGAGTTCGCGGCCAGGGGCAATGCGACAGATGACAGTCCTGAGCTCCCAAGTGTCGAGCGCTCGGACGTCCTCGACATCAATGCGGTTGCATCGCTGCCCAGTTCGGAGACCCCGACAGGAGATGGTCTGGCGCAGGCACATGCTGGCGGTGACACGGGTGCGGCAGCGGGCCCGGCCGGCACAGAGGCGAGTGCTTCGGCTGAAGCGTTCACCGAGGTGTTCCAAAGCCAGATGGACGAGGTGGGATCTCAGATCAGCTACTGGTCAGCGCAAGGGGCGCAGCGAGCCAGCTTCACCGTGGGTTCGGATCAAGACAACCCAGTGGAGGTGACATTGGCCTTTTCGGAGGGCTCGCTGGAAGTGAATTTCGAAACCGAAGAGGCTGGTGTGCGTGAATTGCTGGAGAACAACGCACATGACGCCCTCCAGCACCTGATGGAGGCACAAGGCATTGTGCTTGGGGCAGTATCGGTTGGTGGAGGTCGCTCCAACGCACAGCGTGATAAAGAGGCGGGCAATGCCACCGTCGATCTGGCACAGCGGGGAAGGACCGCGAAAGTCGGCGCTTCAACTGACGCAGCGCTGCCTTCTGCCCGACGGACCCCAGAGATCATGACTGCGACTAAACTGGATTTTTACGCGTAAAAGGCCAGCCAAACCGCCTTTCGGGCAGGAATCACCCCTTTGATCTGCGGTTTCAGAGCCATTCGCAAGCCAATAATCGACAACCCCAACACCAAACCCCACTGAACGCCCCGTCGGGACGCTCAATGGTTAAACAGGAATTCCATCATGTCCGCCAAACCCGCCGCTGAGGGTGCAGCAGCCCCAGAAAAGCCCAAAAGCAAAAAAATGCTGTTCATCATCATCGGGGTGGTGGTGCTAGCCTTGGTGGGAGGTGGTGCCGCTTTTTTCCTGCTCAAGAAAAAACCTGCTGAAGGCGAAGAAGGCGCAGACGCAGAACACGCTGAAAAGCCGGCGGTGGTGCGCAAGGCACCTGACCCGAAAGCGCCTCCTACATTCATGCCGATTGACAACATGGTGGTGAACCTGGCCGATCCTGGCGGTGGCCGCTTTGCCCAGGTGGGCATCACGCTGAAACTCGAAGATGCCAAAACGGCGGAGAACGTCAAGCTGTACATGCCAGCGATTCGCAATGGCATATTGTTGGAGATTTCCCAGCGAACGGCCGACGAACTGCTGGGTGTTGAAGGCAAAGAAAAGCTGACCAAAGCGATCGTTCGTGAAGTGTCATCGCAGCTCGGGTTTGAATTGGATGATGAGGAAGATGCCCCTGAGGAGTCAGCCAAGCCACCCAAGAAAAAGCGCAAAGCGCCCGCTTACACACCCGTTCAGGCAGTGCTGTTCTCGAGTTTCATCGTCCAGTGATCACCGGGAGCGTGCACCATGAGTGACTCCTACCTGTCGCAAGAGGAAATAGACGCCCTGCTTGAAGGCGTCACGGGAGAAAGCCAAAAGCTCACCAAAGAAGATGAGCCCACCGACGGCGTTCGCACCTACAACCTCTCCAGCCAGGAACGCATCGTCCGCGGGCGCATGCCGACGATGGAGATCGTCAACGAGCGGTTTGCGCGCAACCTGCGAGTGGGGTTGTTCAATTTCATCCGCCGCAGCCCGGAGGTTTCAGTGGGTGCGGTGGCTGTGCAAAAGTACAGCGCCTTCCTGCGCGAGTTGGTGGTCCCCACCAACTTCAACATCATGGCCGTGCGGCCGTTGCGAGGCAACGGACTGGTGGTGTGCGAACCCACGTTGCTGTTTGGCGTGATCGACAGCCTGTTCGGCGGTTCAGGCAAGTTCCACACCCGCATTGAAGGGCGAGACTTCTCACCGACCGAGCAGCGGGTGATCAACCGACTGGTGGACGTGGTTGCGGAGGAATACGCCAAGGCATGGAAGGGCGTGTACCCGCTGGAATTGGTGTACCAGCGCTCCGAGATGCAACCTCAATTTGCGACGATTGCCACACCAAGCGAGATTGTTGTGTCCACGAGTTTCACGCTTGAAATCGGCGACCTGACGGGGTCTTTGCACATTTGCATTCCTTATTCGACCCTGGAACCCATCCGTGACGTGCTGTACTCGGCGGTTCAGGGTGACGCCATCGAGGTGGACCGCCGCTGGGTGAAGGTGCTGGGCCACGAAATCCAGGCTGCAGAGGTCAGTCTGGTGGCCGAGCTGGCCAAAGCCGATGCCACCGTGGAGCAATTACTGGCCATGAAAGTGGGCGATTTCATCGAACTGGAACGGCAGTCCATCATCGAAGCCAAAGTGGACGGCGTACCGATTTTTGAATGCCAGTACGGCACACACAAAGGCAAATACGCCTTGAAAATTGAACGCAGCCTGCGTTCTGCGACGCAGAGCTGGATTGGAGATAGCTATGACCACTGACACACCGATGGACCCGAGCGCCGAAGATTCCATGGCCGATGACTGGGCTCAGGCACTTGAGGAGCAAAGCCACAAAGAAGCGGCAGGCAACGGCGCACCGGCCTTTGATACGGCCTCGGATGCGTTTGCCCCACTCACCAAAGGGGGGGGCACAAACGACATCAACATGGTGCTGGACATACCGGTTCAGTTGTCGGTGGAGTTGGGTCGTACCAAGGTGCCTATTAAGTACATTCTTCAGTTGGGGCAGGGCTCGGTGGTCGAATTGGACGCGCTGGCCGGTGAACCCATGGATGTACTGGTCAACGGCTACCTGATCGCCCAAGGTGAAGTGGTGGTGGTGAATGACAAATTCGGTATCCGGTTGACAGACATCGTGACGCCCTCAGAGCGTTTGCGTCGGCTGAGCAAGGGCTGATGTTCAGCCTTGCTGATGCGTGGCCGGCCCTCGCGCTTCTGGGGTTGGTGATGTTGCTGCCCTGGTTGGCAGGGCTGCTCAAACGGCGGGGATGGGTGGGCAACAGATCTGGTGCACAACCAGTGCAGGTGGTGTCGGTGCTGGCTGTGGGGCCACAGCAAAAAGTGGTCACCATAGAAGTGACGTTGGGTGTGCACAAAAAGTGGCTCATCCTGGGAGTAACGGCACAATCAGTAACCCGCCTAGACAGTCTGGATGCTGGTCAACACACACCCACGAGTGCTACCCATGAAGCCATTGAGAACTGAACCCATCGCCAGGCGCCGCGCAGCCTGCTTGCTCGTGCTGCTGCTCGGTCCTGCAACGGTGTGGGCACAGCAGGGTGGCCAATTGCCGCTGCTGGTGGGGCAAGGCGCTGCCGGTACCAGCTATTCGGTGCCCATACAAACGCTGCTGTTCTTCACCTCACTCTCGTTTTTGCCAGCCATTGTGTTGATGATGACGGGGTTCACACGCATCGTCATCGTTTTGTCCCTGATGCGCCAGGCACTTGGCACCCAATCTGCACCGCCCGCACAGGTCATCGTTGGACTGTCTTTGTTTCTCACGTTTTTTGTGATGAGCCCGACGCTGGACCGCGTCTACAACGAGGCCTATGTGCCATACACCAAAAATGCCCTGTCGTTTGAACAGGCCGTCGAGGCGGCTCAGGCCCCAATGCGAAGCTTCATGCTCAAACAGACCCGCCAGTCTGACTTTGAGCTGTTTGCCAAGCTGGCAAAGCTGGGCCCAGATGTCACGCCCGAGGCAGCTCCCTTCCGTGTGCTGGTGCCAGCTTTTGCCACCAGCGAATTGAAAACCGCTTTCCAGATCGGCTTTCTGATTTTCATCCCGTTTCTGGTCATTGACATGGTGGTGGCGAGCGTGCTCATGTCGCTCGGCATGATGATGCTGTCACCTGTGCTGGTGGCCCTGCCCTTCAAATTGATGCTGTTTGTGCTGGCCGATGGCTGGAACTTGCTGCTGGGTTCGTTGGCCGCCAGTTTCGCCACCTGAGGTCTGACATGGACACTACAACCGTTTTGACCCTCGCGCAGAATGCGCTTTTTCTCATGTTGATGGTGTCCGCGCCGATCATGGGCACCGCACTGGTGGTCGGCTTGGTGGTCAGCCTGTTTCAAGCCATCACACAGATCAACGAGGCCACGCTGTCGTTCGTACCCAAACTGGTTGCCGCCATCGTGGTGTTTGCCATTGCAGGACCGTGGATGCTGACCACGATGGTCGAGTTCATTCGGCGAACGCTGCTGTCCATCCCCAATTTTGCAGGCTGAGGCCCACCGGTGATTGGCTTCACTGAAGCGCAGATCATGGCTTGGGTCACTCCCGTGTTCTGGCCGTTTTTGAGGATTCTCGCGCTGTTCAGCAGTGCCCCGATACTCTCAGCCCGTTCATTGAGCGCACGCACGCGTGTGGCGCTGGCCTTCTTTATTGCCTTGTGTGCCCAACCCGCATTGGTAGACCAGCCAGTGATCTCACTCAATGACCCCCTTGCGCTGGCTGTGGCCACTCAGCAAGTTGTGGTTGGCCTCGCCATTGGTCTGGCGGCGCGCATAGTGTTTTCGGCGGTGGAGCTGGCTGGTGAGGTGATCGGCCTGCAGATGGGTCTGAACTTTGCAGGCTTCTTCGACCCCGCCACCAGTTCGCAATCCAGCACGGTCGGCCGCTTTTTTGGCAACACCACCATGTTGCTCTTTGTGGTGACCAATGGTCACTTGCTGCTGATTCAAACGGTGGTGGCCAGTTTTGACACATTTCCGCTGGGTCAGGGCTTTTTACAGCAATTGACGGCGATGAAGCTGCACGAACTGGGAGCGCTGATGTTCAGTTACGGCTTGTGGATAGCACTTCCAATGGTAGGGATTCTGATGTTTGTGAACATCGTGCTCGGCTTCATGTCCAGGGTGGCACCACAGATGAACGTGTTTGCCATTGGCTTCCCACTCACGCTCTCCGCAGGACTGCTGGGGATGGCCGTCACTGTTCCAATGCTGGAGCAGCCGATGTTGAACCTGATGAAAGTGGTCGCTACGCTGTTCGTGGGTGGCTGAAGCAGGCAGGGAGCCGCGTTCAGATCAAACCGTGGTGTATGGCGTAAGCTGTGAGCTCTGCGTTGTTGGTGAGGTTGAGCTTCTGCAACACCCTGGCGCGGTACACACTGACGGTTTTCGGGCTCAGCATCAATTCCTCCGCAATCTCGGACAACTTGTGCCCTGCGGCCATTTTTTGGAGCGTCTGCAGCTCACGCTCTGACAAAGCCGCGTGCGGATCTTCGACTTCCGGCGAAACAAGACTGTCAACAAGCTTTTGCGCCACTTCCGGAGTCACAAATTTGCGGCCTTGCATCAATGTCCGGATTGCGTTGATCAGTTCCGCGGGTTCAGCTGCCTTGTTCAGATACCCCATGGCACCCGCTCGAAGACAGCGGATGGCGTACTGGTCTTCCGCATACATTGAAACCACCAAGGTCTTCACTTTTGAGCCTTCGTCTTTCAAGGCAGCCAGCACCTCCAGCCCCCCCCTGCCCGGCAAATTGAGATCCTGCACCAGGACGTCACAAGGCACCTCGCGCAAAACCTGACGCAACTCTGAGTAACTTCCGGCCTCCCCTACCACGCGAATGTCAACCGCCTCCGAAATGGCATCCTTAATTCCACGACGCACCATGGCATGGTCGTCGCACAGCACCACATTGATCATTCGGACTCCTCTGGCAGTTCCGCCAACAATTGCCCGTCCAGCGGCACGGACAAGGTCACTGACACTCCGGCACCCTGATCACTGACGTCCAACCAACCGCCCACAGACTGTGCACGCTCACGCAAACCCAGCAACCCAAAAGAAGAATCTTTCTGGAGTGCCTTGTGCGCCAGCCCTCGGCCATTGTCTGTCACCTCGACAGTCAAGATACCCTCTTGGTCACTGACATCAACCAGCACTCGGGTGGCATTCGCGTGTTTGACCACATTGGTCAAACCCTCACGAACCACACTGAACGCCACCGTTTGGACCTCGGGTGCCAGTTCCAGCGTTTCCTTGTCGCACCTGAAAACCACTTCGGCCCCTGTCCTTTTCTGAAAGGTGTTCACCAACCATTGAAGCGCTGGCACCAGTCCCTCATCGAGAATGGCCGGACGCAAACTCAACATGATCCGCTGGCTTGCTTCCAGGGCTTGCTGCAACGTGACCGTGGCTTGTTGAACACGGTCGGTCACTTCAGGGTCCGTGGTTCGGCGCGCGATCCAAGCCAAGTCAAACTTCACTGCAGCCAGCGCCCCCCCAATGTCGTCGTGGATTTCACGCGACACGGCTGTTCGCTCTTCATCGATACGGGCATGCAACTGCTGGGTCAGCCGCAACAACTGGTTGCGAGAGACAATCAACGCCGCATCGGCTTGCAGCTTTGCCTGACGGGCTTCCCAAACCTCCAGCAGCCGCTGCAGCACATTGCCCAGCCGGTGGACATCCTCCTTGAAAACGCATTCACTTACTCCGCTGCGCATCACATCCACAGATTCAGCCTCACCCATTTCCTGGAGCGAAAGAATCACAAATGGAATCGGGTTATCGCCATGTTCGAGCAAGTTCCACGCATCGACACCCGTTCCACCTGTCACGTTGTAGTCCGACAGATACACGTCCAGCGCATCACCTGCCGCAGCCTGGAAATGGGCCAAGGTAGTGACCTCGGCCACCTCTACTTCATCGAAATCCCGCGAGAGAAATTCACCCACCCAGTGGGCGGGAGATGCCGCTCCGCGGAGGTAAAGTGCTTTCAGTGATCGACCCATGAAAAAAGCCCTGTATTCTCGGCATAACCCATTTTGCAAACTTTTCTGCCCCTTAGTATTGTCACAGCAGGAAAAGATGCATGTTTTTCTTTCTGATTTCATCTATACAAACTGCTTTTTTGCGCAAAAATCGCAGATGACAGTGCTTGCACTTTCCGCTGTACACGTCTTGACCCAGAAAAACCTGCCCATGCTGAAGACCCAACCCAAGGTTGCCTTGTCCGTCGCGGCGGTGGCTGACCTGCAAGACTCATTGCTGGTGGTGATGAACGACTTGCAGCGGTTGGGCGGACTTTTGGATCACGCCACCGAAAACCTGATGGATCGGTTCAGCGCGGCCAACCAAGCACTGTCTCACATGGGCCAAGATGGCCCGCACGAACTGCCCACTGTGCGCAACGCGTTGCAGTTGGCGGTCACGGAGTTGCAGTTTCATGACATGGCGTCACAGTTGCTCGTTCACACCGACAAAATTCTGAAAGCCTGCGCCTACAAACTGGCCGAAGAAGCCATGGGACTGGACGACGACGAAGAACGCGGGGCCGGCATAGAGGTTGTGCCCCCTAAACCCAACCCCGTCACGCAAAGCGAGATGGACGCTGGCTCGATAGAGTTGTTCTGATCCAGCCACTCAACCCATCAACGCAGGTACCCGGAGCTCTTTTCTATGCATTCAATTCTGGCTGTGGACGATTCGGCCTCCATGCGAAAAATGGTTTCTTTCACGCTCACTGGCGCGGGCTTCAACGTGGTTGAAGCAGTTGACGGGCAAGATGCCTTTGAGAAGGCACAAACACAATCTTTTGATCTGGTGCTGACCGACCAGAACATGCCCAGAATGGATGGCCTGGGCCTGACCAAAATGCTGCGGGAGCATCCAAACTTCAAAAGCACTCCCATCCTGATTCTGACCACAGAGTCCAGTGACCAAATGAAGCAGGCTGGCCGGGCAGCGGGAGCAACAGGTTGGTTGGTCAAGCCGTTTGACCCCAATCGTTTGATCGAGATCATCCAAAAAGTCATTCGCTGACCGTTTAATCGGACAGTCATATTCATCAGGCGGTTTATATGGGGCCATCCATGCAAGACAACCACAGCTCTGGCGGTTCAATCGATCTTTCCCAGTTCTACGAAATCTTCTTCGAAGAAGCAGGGGAAAACCTTGACCAGATGGAGCAGATGCTCCTGGATCTCGACCTTGAAACAGCCGACGACGAAGAATTGAACGCCGTTTTCCGGTGTGCACATTCCATCAAGGGTGGAGCAGCCACATTCGGCTTTGCGGACGTGGCTGAGTTGACGCACCAGATGGAATCGTTGCTGGATAAACTGCGTCGGCACGAACTGCAGCCCAACGCTGCCATGGTCGATGTGTTGTTGGAGTCGTCGGATGCATTGCGCGGTTTGCTAGCCCGTCATCAGGGCTCTGACGCTGCTGCGCCAGAAACCAGCGGCCTGGTAGAGCGGATAAGGGTTTTGGCCTCGGGACAGGCCCCGGTTGCCACTGCGCCCAAACCCGCACCGGCACCGGCGCCGGCGCCCGCAGCTGCCCCAGTGGCAGTGGCCGCTGCAACAGCGGCCAAAACCAACGGCGGGCAACGCAGGCTCGAAATCCACGTGGGCCCGCTGGACCACCCCGAGCAAGCCGATGCCATCGTGGATCTGTTCCGCGACATCAATGGCCTGGGGACAATTCAGCCCCAGCCAACCGACGAAGCAACCAAACGCGTTTTTGCCGTAGAGACCACTTCCAGCGACGGTGACCTGATCGATCTGTTTGCCTTCCATGTCGCAAAAGAAAACATCGTGATCGTCGATCTGGAAGCTGCGCCGTCGGCGCGTGCCACCTTGAAGCAAGATGCGGGTTTTGGGCTTTTTGACGACATGCCTCCCGCCGAAGCGGCACAGGCCCCTGCCCCGGCACCCGTGACGGCAGCCGCACCGGTCCAGGCTGAACCTTCGCCCGCGTCGAAGCCTGCGGCAGCGAGCGCCAAAGCCGAAGCCAAACCTGCCGCACAAGCTGCCCAACTGGAATCTTCCACGCTGCGGGTCTCTGTCAGCAAGGTAGATCAGCTGATCAACCTGGTGGGTGAACTGGTGATCACACAGGCCATGTTGGCCCAGAACAGCCGTACGTTGGACCCAGTGATGAACCAGCAACTGCTGGCGGGTCTGGCTGACCTTGACCGCAACACACGGGATTTGCAAGAGTCGGTGATGTCAATCCGCATGATCCCCATGTCGGTGGTATTCAGCCGATTCCCTCGAATGCTGCGGGATCTGGCTGGCAAACTCGGCAAGAAGGTGGAGCTCATCACACACGGTGAGGCCACTGAGTTGGACAAAGGTCTGATCGAAAAAATCACCGACCCCCTCACCCACTTGATACGCAACAGTTGCGATCACGGCATCGAAATGCCGGACGTGCGGGTGGCCAAGGGCAAATCCGAACACGGTACCGTTACGTTGTCGGCATCGCACCAAGGCGGCTCCATCCTGATCGAAGTCAAAGACGACGGGCGCGGGCTCAACAAAGAAAAGTTGATTGCCAAAGCGCGCGAAAAAGGCATTGATGTCGCAGACAACATCACCGATGCAGAAGCATGGATGCTGATCTTCGCGCCCGGCTTCTCGACAGCTGAAGTCGTGACCGACGTTTCAGGCCGCGGCGTGGGCATGGATGTTGTTAAGAAAAACATCGCAGCGCTCAACGGCACGGTTGAAATTGAATCCCGTGAAGGCATTGGCATGAAAGTGATTGTTCGCTTGCCATTGACGCTGGCCATCATGGACGGGATGTCGGTACGCGTCAGCAACGAGGTGTACATCCTGCCGCTGTCCTCGGTGGTTGAATCCTTCCAAGTCAAACCCGACGAAATCAACACCGTGGCCCAGGGTGCACAGCTCGTGAAGGTGCGTGACGAGTACATGCCTGTGATCGAACTCGAACGGGTGTTCGAGGTGCCACGCCAAGAGTATGCCAATGCCAACAGCATCATGGTGGTCATTGAGGCCGAAGGCTCGCGCGTGGCGGTGATGGTCGACGAATTGCTGGGACAGCAACAGGTGGTGATCAAAAACCTCGAGAGCAACTACCGCAAGGTGCCCAACGTTTCTGGGGCCACCATCTTGGGTGATGGCAAGGTAGCGCTGATCCTCGACACCAGTGGCCTCATTCGGCGCTCACGTCACTGACCGCCAACGTCCTCATGAACAAGAACGGCCCCGCCAACGACGACAACGGACCGCTTGCGCAAGGGCGTGAATTCATCTGGAGCGACCAGGACTTTGCCCGCATCAAGGCTCTGATTTACCAGCGTGCTGGGATCAGCCTGCACGATGGCAAACATGCAATGGTGTACAGCCGCATTTCGCGTCGGCTGCGTGACACCGGGCACGAAAGCTTCAAGTCATACCTAGACTGGCTTGAAAAGCACGATGGTGCCGAGTGGCAAGAGTTCATCAACGCCCTGACCACCAATCTGACAGCCTTCTTCCGGGAGCAGCACCACTTTGGCATCTTGGCGGATCGTCTGAAGAAAATGGGTCCAGGCAGCTCCCCTCGTATTTGGTGCAGCGCAGCTTCCACAGGTGAAGAGCCCTACTCCATTGCCATGACAGTCTTGGACAACCTGGGGCCCAGCGCCTCCTACACCCTGCAATGCAGCGACATCGACACCAAGGTGCTGTCAACCGCTGCTGCGGGTGTTTACAAAGCTGAGAACGTCAAAGGGCTGGATAACGAGCATTTGCGCAAGTATTTTCTCAAGGGCAAAGGCAGCAACGGTGGTTACGTCCGGGTGCGGGGTGAGTTGCAGAAACACATTGAGTTTTTCACCGTCAACCTCATTCAGGACAACTGGCCCTTTCGGGAACCGTTCGACATGGTTTTCTGCCGAAACGTCATGATTTACTTTGACGCGGCCACGCAGCGCCGCGTGCTGGAGCGCATCCACCGCAACATGAAGCCGGGCGGCTTGCTGTTTGTGGGTCATGCTGAAAACTTCACCGACGCCAAAACCCTGTTCACCTTGCGTGGAAAGACGGTTTATGAACGTGTTTAATCGGCGCGCGACCGATCCGGGCAACGCCCGGAACAGCCCTGACAGCGGGCTGCAGAAAAGCGACTCGCTCACTGCATTGCGGCGCCAGACCCGCAAACCGGGGGAGGCGTCGTTTTTTTTCTTTGATCACCACTTTCAATCAGATGCCGTGAAGGTGTTGCCAGGTGAATACTTTGTGGCAAACAGCGACATCGTGATCATGACGGTCTTGGGTTCATGCATTGCCGCCTGCATTTGGGACGCCAAAACGTGCGTGGGTGGAATGAACCATTTCATGCTTCCCGACGGGGACAGTGCCGACACATCGGGGCGATATGGCTCATATGCCATGGAGTTGTTGATCAACGAAATGATCAAACTCGGCGCACGGCGGGAGTCCATGCAAGCCAAGGTGTTTGGTGGCGGGCAAGTGATGGCGGGTTTCACCACCATGAACGTGGGTGAACGCAACACCAAGTTTGTGATGGACTATTTGCACACAGAGCACATCACCGTCGTGTCCAAAGATGTGCTGGATATCTATCCACGCAAGGTGTGCTTTTTCCCGACCAACGGCAAGGCCATGGTCAAACGGCTGGCGCACTCGCACCCAGAAACGCTCGAGTCCACAGAGCGCAGGGGCAACGTTGTGGCACTGGCAAAAACGACAGCCGGTGGCTCGGTCGATCTTTTCTAACGGAGCGAATGGATGGCGAAAATCAGGGTGGTGGTGGTGGACGATTCCGCGCTGGTGCGCAGTCTGCTGACCGAGATCATCAACCAGCAGCCCGACATGACCTGCGTGGGTGCGGCCAACGACCCCTTGGTGGCGCGCGAAATGATCCGCGAATTGAACCCGGATGTGATCACACTGGATGTTGAGATGCCCCGCATGGACGGGCTGGATTTCCTGTCCAGGCTGATGCGGTTGCGGCCCATGCCGGTTGTGATGGTGTCAACACTCACGGAAAAAGGGGCGGAAATCACCATGCGGGCGCTTGAAATGGGCGCGATCGATTTCGTGGCCAAACCCCGCATCGGCGTCTCATCGGGCCTCAAAGAGTTGTCCACCGAAATCGTCGACAAAATCCGCACAGCGGCGAGTGCCCATGTCAAACGCCATGCATCAGAGTTGCCTGTAGGCATCAGCAAACCTGCTGTGAGCTCTGTGGCAGCGGCATCAGTGGCGCATGTACCCGCTCAAAGGGCGCCACTGGGGCGCATCTCCACAGAGAAGGTGATTTGCATCGGCGCTTCAACGGGTGGAACCGAAGCCATACGCGAAGTGCTGGTACCGTTGCCAGCTGACTCGCCGGCCATCGTCATCACCCAGCACATGCCTCCCGGCTTCACGACCAGCTTTGCAGCCAGACTGGACTCTCTGTGCCGCATCAGCGTAAAGGAAGCCAGCCACGGCGAGCGCATATTGCCCGGCCACGCGTATATCGCACCAGGTGGCAAGCAGTTTCGCATCGACCGCAGCGGCTCCAACTATGTGGCAGTGGTGGAAGACACCGAGCCGGTGAACCGGCACAAACCCTCTGTGGAAGTCCTGTTCAAGTCTGCGGCAAAGGTGCTGGGGCCCAATGCTTACGGGATCATGCTCACAGGCATGGGTGGAGACGGCGCATTGGCCATGAAAGAGATGCGTGATGCCGGCAGCTACAACATCTGCCAGGACGAAGCGTCATGTGTGGTGTTTGGCATGCCACGCATGGCCATTCAGGCTGGGGCTGCCAACGAGGTGTTGCCATTGAAGCAAATTGCCTCTGCGCTTCTTGAGCGCTTGGCCCTAGGCGGCGGCGTGCGCCACCGCATCTGACCATCGTCAGTGACCAGAGAAATTGGGCGGTCAGCGCTCAGGCCAACACATTGACGAATTTACCCGCCCCGGCAGATCGTTCGGTCAATCGCCCGCCCTGCGGTGAATAAGACACCATGTCGGGCTCAGGCTGAGCAGCCACGCTGACAGCTGTTTTGCCGTTTGCTGCCTTGCTGGATCCGCCGCCCATCACAGCAGCGGCTGATAGAACACCGGTCCATAACTCGCTTTGCGCCGCTTCGCTCTGCCGCTGCAGCAAAAAATCCACCGCTTTGGCACTGGCCTTCCAGACATTCTTGAGCAAATCTTTGATTTGCGCCTCCATGGCTTTCTGGATCTCAGTTTTTTCTGCAGGCGGCTCTTCGGGTTTGGCTGCTTCCTGAACAGAACGCTCCGCTGCGGGGTCCGGTTCGCCTGGGCGGTCAGTGCGCTGCTGGGGCAACGCGCCCTGCACGTTGTAAACCAATGATGGAGCAGCCCGTGATGAGTCCGGCACCGCGCTTTCAGCGCGCGAGCGCTCTTTGCTCACCGCCGTGGTGGGCTCAACAGCGCGCGGCGGCGTGGCAGGGCGCACCGAATCGACCACAAGGGACGGGCGGGGCACCAAACTGGTGGGGGAACTGACATTGGGCATCGTCAACATGGCTAACCTCCTGTGACCGCTGCACCCAGAGCGCAATCGTCGCTTCGGTTAATTTATCGGCGGATTGAAGGCGATCTTTAGAAAAAAAGTACAAAACACCCGCTTTTCTGAGCACTGCCCCAATGCCACTTATGTCAGGGCAAAGCCGCCTCACAAACAAATAACCCGCCAAACATCCGCCATATTCTGCCAATTTTGGCGGCAGCGCTGGGAGCGGCACGGCGCATGCCCCCCTTCAACCCGCGCCAGCCGTGGGTTTCAGCAGCGCAACCGAGGGCCAATGGCTTGGCACACATATTGATAAACAGTCTCCGACGCTGCCCGCACCACCCTGCCCATCCCGGCCGTGCGCGCTGCAGCAAGACACTGGAGACACCCCCATGGACCTTATCGGCCTGTACCCCACCTGGTTTGAACCAGGCTTGGGCAGCGGCTGGATCGTTGGCCTGATTGCCACCATCCACGTGCTGTTCTCGCACACATCGGTGGGTGCCGCCATCTTTTTCGCGTTTCTGGCGCACTACGCCCACCGCCACCAGCGGACTGACCTGCTGGAGTTCATCCGGCGTTACGGCGTGTTTTTGCTGGTGTTCAGCTATGTGTTGGGCTCCATCACCGGCCCGGGCATCTGGTACAGCACCACGGTGGCCAGCCCGCGTGGCATTTCCGCGCTGATCCACAGCTTTGTGTGGATGTGGGCGACCGAGTGGGTGTTTTTTGTGATCGAGGTCATTGGTGTGTACATGCTGGTGTACCTGGCCCAGCGGCTGGACGCACGCACGCACCTGAAGGTATCGGTGATTTTTGGCTTGACCAGCTACACCACCATGCTGGTGATCGTGGGCATTCTCAGTTTCATGATGTGGCCCGGCAAAGCCGACTGGTATGAAACCGGCGGCGTACTCAACGCCTTCTACGGCCCCAACACCTTTGCCCAACTGGGCATGCGCACCGCGTTCATGTTCACCATGACTGCGGTGGTGGGTGGCATCGTGGCTTCGCGATTTGACGACCCTGCCTTCAAGAAAGACGTGGCAGCCAAGCTGGCGTGGCTGGGCATCGGCTCAGCCATTGCCGGAGCGGCCATGTTCCAGTGGTACTTGGGCACGCTGCCTGAACAGGCCGCCGTCGTGCTGCAAAACAGGCTGCCCGCCTGGTTCCCCACAGCCATCCTGTCCATTTTGGCGGGCACGGTGGCGTACTTTGCACTCACCCTGATGCAACCCCGCGCACTGGTGTCCAGCGGCGCAGCGGTGATGACGGTCGCCCTGCTGGTGTTCGGCCTTTGGCCCGAAGAGGTGGCGCGCGAATCCATCCGCAAACCGTGGGTGGCTGGTCAATATGTGTATTCGAACCAGGTGCTGGGCCGTGATGTGCCGGGCATGGGCATTCAGTCTGACATTCCCAAGATTGAAGCCCATGGTTTCCTGAAGACCCAGGTGTTTGTGCCCGAGGCCATGCGCACCATCCACGACGGCAACCGAGTGGAAGCCGGGCGCCTGCTCGCCCTGACCACCTGCAGCAACTGCCACTCGCTCAGCGCCAGAGGCATCCGCCCGCTGAAGAACTACTTCACGGCCGGCAGCAGCGAGGCCGAGGTAGCCGAGTACCTGCAAGCCGCGCTGTCGACCGGCAACACGCTGTACATGCCGCAAATCCCGCTGAACGACGACGAGGCGCGCGCCCTGGCCGCCTTCATCGGCACCCTGAACACCCCTGCCCCGGCGGTCACCGCCCTGGCCAAGGAATAAGCCATGACGCCTGACATGCTCTACTCCCTGCGCGACCCCGCAGGCATTCCATCCCCCCCCATCGTGTTTCTGGTGCTGGGGGTCCTCACCCTGGCCCTGCACCTGGCCGCCGTGCACGTGATGCTGGGGGCCGGTGCCCTCACGCTTCGCGGTGCCTTCAGCGCCAGCCCACACTGGCGGCGGCTGGCGGCTGCCATGCTGAGCACCTCCAAAATTGCCGTGTCTGTGGCCATCGTGCTGGGCGTGGCCCCGCTGCTGTTTGTGCAGGTGGTGTACGACCCGTTCTGGTACACGTCCAACGTGCTTTCAGCGTGGTGGGTGATCGGTTTCATCGTGATCCTGATCGCTGGCTACATCGCCATGTACATGTTCTATTGGAAGAACCACGACATCGAGCAAGACGGTGGCACAGGCGGCATCTGGATGGTGGCCTCACTGGCGCTGTTGCTGCTGGTGGGTTTCATCGTCCACAGCCTGACCAACCAGATGCTGTTCCCCGAGCAGTGGATGGCGTGGTATGCCCCCAACGAAGTGGTGGACCCGTCCGGCCGCAGCCTGCATTACTGGCACCTGCCCCGGTTTGGCTTTTTCATTTCCCTCTCTGCCCCCGTGACCGGTGCCTGGCTGTACGCCTACCGCCGGTACCTGCAGGGCAGCACACAGCCTGATGCAGCGTACCTCGCATGGCTGCAACCCCTGGCCCACCGACTGATGGTGATCGGCGGTGTGGTGTCGGTGCTGCTGGGTGCGCTGTGGATGGCCACCCTGCCCGACAAAATGGCCTGGTTTGCCACATCGCCCTGGGTGTTTCTGGCACTGGCATGTCTGCTGGGCACTGTGGCCCTGCCCCGTTTGCTGGGCAAACGCATCGACGACGGCCTGTGGGGCTACGCCGTGTTTGGCGTGGGCGCGGTGGCGCTGATCGTGGTGGGCGCCGTGCGCGAAGTGCTGCGCTTTGTGACCCTGCGCGGCGTGCACGGCTACGACGCGCTGGACTACCGCATCAACATGGACTGGTACAGCACCGGCCTGTTCTTCAGCACCTTTGGGGTGTTGGGCGCGGTGACCATGGGCTACCTGCTGACCGTGGCCTGGCAGGCCGGCCAAACCCAGGGCACTTACACCCCCAGCCCCGCGCTGAACCGCTTGGGCAACGCGGCCATCGGCCTGCTGGTGCTGTGGACCGTGGCGTATTTCGCCGTTGGCTTCTTTGTGTGGGCACGCTGAACATGAACACCTCTACTCCGCGCAAACCCCTGGTTGCTGTTGCAGCCTGGGCCCTGGCCGTCGTGCTGGGCGGCACCGCCGTGCTCAGCATCGCTGCACGCACCGTGGCCCAAAATTTGGAGCCAAAAAGTGCTCCGGCGTTTGATGGCAATCAGAAGTCCACTACAACCTCTGACATTCCGGCTGGCGCACCCGCGCTGGCGGGCGAGATGCTGGCGCACACCTGCGCCGCATGCCACGGCACCCAAGGCCGCCTGGGAGACGAGTCTTTCATGCCCCTGGCGGGCATGCCCACCGACCAGTTCGTCAACACCATGGTCGCCTTCCGTGAGGGCAAACGCCCCGCAACCCTGATGGGCCACGTGGCACGCGGTTTCAGCGATGCCGAGCTTCGCGCCATGGGCGTGTATTTCGCGGGCATTGCGCCCGACAAGGGCCAGCCATGAATTCAGTCAATACCTCTCCCGTCAGCCGCCGCGACTGGCTGAACCACGTCTTGCAAGCCACCGCGGGCGCCAGCCTGCTGGGCTCGCCCCTGGGCCTCATGGCCGCTGCTCCTGCCGCTGGGCATGTGGTGGTGCTGGGCGGCGGTGTGGGCGGTGCCACAGCGGCCAAATACCTCAAGCTGATGAACCCGGCGCTCAAGGTCACGGTCATCGAAAAGAACCGCACCTACATCCGCCCCTATGGTTCCAGCGAGGTGCTGAACCGGCACGCCACCATGGGCGAACTGAACGTCAGCTACGACAAGCTGGCCCGCGCCTATGGCGTGAACTTCATGTTCGACACGGTCACCGGTTTTGACCCGCAGGCGCACACCGTGTCCACCGCCGGGGGGCGCAAGCTGCGTTACGACCGCCTCATCGTCAGTCCCGGCATCCAGCTCATGTACGGTGCGTATGCCGGCTACAGCGAACAGGTGGCCAACAGCCGCGTGCCATCCGGCTGGATTCCGGGTGCCCAAACGGCACTGCTGGCCAAACAGTTGCAAAGCATGCGCCAGGGCGGCACATTTGTGCTGGCCGCGCCGCCCAACCCCTACCGCTGCCCACCCGGCCCCTACGAACGCGCAGCCCTGATGGCCGAGTGGTTTGCCAAACACAACCCGCGCGCCAAGGTCATCATCGTTGACCCCAAAGACAGCTTCGTCACCGACGAAACCATGTTGCTGGGCTGGAACCGCCTGTACAACTTCAACCTGCCCGACGACTACGCGAAGAAGATGTCGCCCCAGGTCGAGGTGACCCAACACGCCACCGCCGGCAACCTGACCTGGGTGCGCGGCAAAGACGGCGGGCGCACCCTGAAGGTGGATGCCAAGGCCATGCGCATCAGCACCGAGGCCGAGGACATCAAGGCCGACGTGATCAACGTCATTCCCCCCATGAAAGCGGGCCAACTGGCCTTCACCCTGGGCCTGACCGACGGCACCGGATGGTGCCCAGTGCACCGGCACAACTTTGCCTCCACGTTGCATCCGCACGTGCATGTCATTGGCGACGCCAGCGTGGCCGATGCGATGCCCAAAAGCGGCTTCTCGGCCAACACGCAGGCCAAAGTGGTGGCCCGCGCCATCATCGAGGAACTGGCCGGGCGCACACCCGACGCCAACCCGGTGTGGGAAAACACCTGCTACGCCCTGGCGGGCAAAGACTACGGGCTGTTCGTGGCCGACGTGTTTCGCCTGAAGGACGGAAAAATCACCCGCGACAACGGCACAGAGCGCTACCTGCCGCTCAACGCCACGCCCGCGCAAATCAAGCTTGGGGCCCGTTACCAGCAAGCCTGGCTGCGCACCTTCACCGAGGACTGCTTCGCATGACATCCGACCTGAACCGCACACACCTGTCGCCGCTGGCCGAAGCAGCCCGCCTGCTGGGGGCCGTCGTGCTGACCGCGCTGTTGTCAGCCCCCACCTGGGCAACGGAGCCCGCCACGCCATCAGCCAAGAAAACTGCCCAGGCCAGCAGCGGCCACGCGCATGCCACAGCCGCCGCCTGGACCCCCGCCAGCCTGCGCACCGCAATGGCTGCGTTGCCACGCGGCGATGCCGCAGCGGGCCAGAAAGTGCACGACCAGCTGTTTTGCGCCTCGTGCCACGGCGACAAAGGCGTGGCACCCACGCAAAACTGGCCGCACCTGGCCGGACAGCGCGCCGCCTACACCGCCAAAATGATGCTGGACTACCAGGACAAACGCCGTCTGGAAGGCAAACGGGCCGAGCTGATGCAAGACATCGCCGTGATGATGAGCCCACAGCAAATAGCCGACGTGGCCGCGTTCTACGCCTCCCTGCCCGCCCCGCTGGCCGACGGCACGCCCCGGCCACAACCCGTCGCCGCCGCCCAGGATGTCCCTGCCGAAACCCTGGTGCGCCACGGCGACAAGTCCCGCCTGCTGACCCCCTGCGCCAGCTGTCACGGAGTGGTGGGCCAGGGTGGCAAGCTGGAAGCCTCAGCCCTGGCGGGGCAAAACCCTCTGTACTTCGTGCGCACCCTGCTCGACTACCAGAGCGGTGTGCGCCACAACGACAGCGCCAAAGGCATGGCCGCTTTTGCCAAGAAGCTCAGCCGCAGCGAAATAGAGGCCCTGGCCACCTACTACGCTGATCTGCCCATGCAAGGGAAAGTGGCCACACGCTGAAAACCCGGACCCGCACAGGGCTATGGGCACGATAGGAACAAACCATGCAAAATACCCCAAGGGGTATGTAAACTGCAGACATCGATTGCAAACATCAATCGACACAAGCAAGTTAATTTCTTTCTTCAACCCACCGGAGATCACCATGGACCAGACCGTTTCTTTCCCCCGCCTCAACGAAGCCGCGCCCACCTTCCACGCCAAAACCACCCACGGCGACCGCTGCCTGGCCGACTACAAGGGCAAGTGGCTCATCCTGTTCTCGCACCCTGCGGACTTCACGCCCGTGTGCACCACCGAGTTCATCGGCTTCCAGAAACACGCTGACACCTTCCGCAGCATGAATTGCGAGTTGATCGGCCTGTCCATCGACAGCCTGTATTCCCACCTGGCCTGGACGCAGAACATCAAGGAGAAGTTCGGTGTGGAGATCAGCTTTCCCATCATTGAAGACATCAAGATGGATGTGGCCCGCGCTTATGGCATGGTTCACCCTGGCGCCGCCGACACGCAAGCCGTGCGCGCCACGTTCTTCATCGACCCCAACGGCATCCTGCGCGCCATGGTGTATTACCCCATGAGCAACGGCCGCAGCATCGACGAGTTCGTGCGCCTGCTGCAAGCCATGCAAACCAGCGACGCCAACAAAATCGCCACGCCCGAAGGCTGGACCCCTGGCTGCGACGTGATCGTGCCGCCGCCCAAAACCGCCGAAGCAGTGGCCAAGCGCGCCAGCGAGGGTTACAACACCACCGACTGGTATTACTCCACAAAGTCGCTCTGAGTCAGAGCTTGCAAGGAGCTTTGGCTCCTTGCTTTTTTACACCGCCTCAACCGCCATGACAGCCACTGCCCGCATGCACATCGAGTCGCACTTCGACCCCGCCACCTCTACCTTCAGCCACATCGTCTGGGACCAGGCCAGCAGTCAGTGCGCGCTGATCGACAGCGTGCTGGACTACGACCCCAAGTCGGGGCGAACCTCCACCGCCAGTGCAGACGTGTTGATTTGCCGCGTGGGTGAGCTGAAACTGCAGGTGCAGTGGCTGCTGGAAACCCATGTACACGCCGACCACCTGAGCGCCGCGCCCTACCTGCAACAGAAACTGGGCGGTCAACTGGCCATTGGCTCACACATCACCGCCGTACAAAACGTGTTCGGCAAGCTGTTCAACGCCGGCAGCGACTTCGCGCGCGACGGCAGCCAGTTCGACCGCCTGCTGTCCGACGGTGACAGCTTCCACATCGGCGGTCTCACGGCACGTGCCCTGCACACCCCGGGCCACACCCCTGCATGCATGACCTATGTCATCACCGACCACAGCACCGACCCCGTGCGCACAGTGGCCTTTGTGGGCGACACCCTCTTCATGCCCGACTACGGCACCGCACGCTGTGACTTCCCCGGTGGCAGTGCGGCCACGCTGTACCAATCCATCCAAAAGGTGCTGTCTCTGCCCGACAGCACCGAGCTTTACCTCTGCCACGACTACCCGCCCGAGGGGCGCGAAGCTCAGTGCGTGACAACCGTGGCAGCCGAGAAAGCCGGCAACGTGCACGTGCACTCTGGCGTTTCCGAGCCTGAGTTCGTGGCCATGCGCACCGCACGCGATGCCACCTTGTCCATGCCCGTGCTGCTCCTGCCGTCGGTACAGGTGAACATGCGCGCGGGGCAGTTGCCCCCGCCCGAAGACAACGGCATCCGTTACCTGAAGCTCCCACTCAATGCCGTCTGACCAAACCAACCCCTCCGCCGCGCTGGCCAGCCTGCGCACCCTGCGCCTGGCCTCTCTGGGTGAAGGCGCCACGCTGCTGCTGTTGCTGTTCATTGCCGTGCCTCTCAAGCGCCTCGCGGGCTGGCCCTTGGGCGTGTCCGTCATGGGTCCCATCCACGGTGCCGCATTTCTGCTGTACGCCGCACTGGTGTTGCGCAACACCGGTGCCGGTCACCTCAACGCCCGGGAAACCATCCTCCTGCTGGTGGCCGCGTTTGTGCCGTTTGGCGCATTTCTGGTCGGCGGCATCTTCAAGCGCAAAGCAATTGCCCTGGCCTGAACCCCCTTCACAACCCAACCATCGCGCCATGCCCCATTTCACTTTTTTGCGACCCTGGCTCGCAGCCGCTGCCCTGGCCCTCACCGCATTGACCCACCTGCTGCCGGTCACAGCCCAGGCGCAAACCGTCGCCACCACAGGCGCACAGGTGAGCACAGGCCAACCCCTGCCCGCACTCAAACTCAAAGACCAACACGACCAGCCATGGTCCGTGGGTGCCGACACACGTGTGGTGCTGTTGGCATCCGGACGCAAAGCCTCCAACCTGGTGCAGGCCGTGCTGGAGAAAGAACCCAAAGACTTCCTGGCCCAACGCCACGCCGCCTACGTGGCTGACATGAGCAAGATGCCAGGCTTTGCCACCCGCATGTTTGCCCTGCCCTCACTGCGCGAAATGCCGTTCAAGGTAGGCGTCTCGCTGGAAGAACCCACGCTGGCAGCCTGGCTCCGCCAGCCCGACAGCGTGACCCTCATCAGCCTCGTCAATGGCGTGGTGCACAGCGTGGCCTACGCCACCAGCGAAGCCGACCTGCGCACCGCGCTGGCCCGCTGAACGCCGCGCCCGCATCAGCCGTTTCGTTCCCAGTTTTTCAAACCCCAAGGAGTTTTCCATGAAGAAGTTCGCCCTCGCCGCCACCCTGCTGGCCGCTGCTGTGTCCGCCCAAGCCGCCGACCTGTTCGTCAACATCCACAGCGGCAACGCCATGGCTCAAGGCGCTGGCCTGGTGCTCGCCGGTCAGGCCCTGGAGCAAAAAGCCAACGTGCGCGTGCTGTTGTGCGACGCCGCCGCCGACATCGCCGTGAACGGCAAAGAGATGCCCAGCCTCAAGCCCCGCAACGTGACACCTCAGCAAATGCTGCAGGGCGTGATCAAGGCCGGAGCCAAAGTGGAGGTGTGCGCCCTCTACCTGCCCAACAGCGGCAAAGTGGCGGCCGACCTGATTGCGGGCGTGACCGCCGCCAACCCCGCCGACGTGGCCGCCCACCTGCTGAAACCCGGCGTGCAGACCCTGGCGTTCTGATACCCGGCCTTTCCCGCTGATTAGGCGGGAAAATAGCCCCATGTTGCCCCACGCTACCCCCCCCCTCCCCATTCCACCCGCCGAACGGGGGCCCGTGTACCTGCCTGCAGATGCAGGCTTGCGGCAAACCTTGCACAACGAGGTGCATGCACGCCCCTCCGCCCGCATACGCCTACCCGCGCTGGTGGTCTACGTGGCGGTGCTGAACGAAGGCATCACCCGTGCCGACGAACTGGCTCACCTGCAAAAGTTGCCTGGCCACCAGAACCTCACTCTCAACGACCTGAGTGAGAATTTTCTGCGCCTGCGCCACAGCAACCACACAGTTAAGTGGGAACGGCACAGTGAGTTCACCCGTTACTCCATCGTCCAGCCGCTGCCAGAGCACGCGCAGTTGGGCAACTCCGACCCCGAACTGTTGTCCGGTCTCATGCTGCCCGCTGACTGGCTGAGTGGCATTCCCGGACAAACCATGGCCGCCATCAAGCTGGCGATGCTGCATGGTGACACCCGCGACACGGAAGGCACCATGAAGCAGGGCCGTGCATGGCTGGGCGACCACTCCCTGGTGGCCTCCGTCATGGGCAACAACGGCCACTCATGGGCACTGACCGATTTCATGCTGCGCCCCAGCGGGTTCGAGCGGATGCTGGTGATTGCCCCCGCCAGCACCACCGAAACACGGGCTGGGCGCGTGTCGCAACGCTTGCTGGAGCTGGAAACCTACCGCCTCATGGCACTGCGCGGGCTGCCGGTGGCCAAGTCTCTCATGCCCACGCTGACCGACACAGAGCGCGAACTCGCCACCATCACTGCCCATATAGAAAGCGGGGACCAGTCCGACCCCGAACTGCTCAACCGGCTGGCCACGTTGGCGGCGCGCGTGGAAATGGCCACCGCCAACCACGCCTACCGCTTTGCTGCCACCGAGGCCTACCACCACATCGTGCTGCAACGCATTGCCGAGCTGCGCGAAACACCGGTACCTGGCACACAAACCATTGGTGAATTCATGAACCGACGGCTGTCTCCCGCCATGGCCACCGTCTCTGCCACGGCACAGCGGCTGTCGTCGCTGTCAGACCGAATCACACGAGCCAGTGCCTTGCTGCGCACCCGCGTGGACATTGCCACCGAAGCGCAGAACCAGCAGTTGCTGGAAAAGCTCACCCGTGGGCAAGAGTTGCAACTGCGCCTGCAAAGCACGGTGGAAGGCCTGTCGATTGCCGCCATCAGCTATTACGTCATCAGCCTGGCGCTGTACGTGGGCAAAGCGGGCAAAGCGGCTGGCTTGCCCATTCACCCCGAGCTGGCAGCCGGTGCGCTGGTGCCGCTGGTGTTGTGGGCCGTGTGGCGCACCACCAAGCGCATCCACGACAAACTGCACGCCGGTCATTGATTTTCAATAAATTGTCCCACTACCGCTTATCTGCATTCACTTTTCAGCTACTTTTTCCGCAAGGCAAACACCCATGAAAACTGCTCTCGATCTCGTGATGGCCGCCAAAGCCCAGTCCCGTGAAATCGCCCTGACCCAGGTGGATTCGGTCTTGGCTGCGGCCGACGTGGTGATCGACGTGCGTGAGCCCGACGAATACGCGGCAGGCCACCTGCAAGGCGCGGTCAACCTGCCACGCGGGTTGCTGGAATTCAAACTGTCGGGCAACCCCGCGCTGGAGCGCCGCGACCTGGCCGTGGTGCTGTACTGCAAAACCAGCGGCCGTGCTGCCCTGTCGGCTTGCAGCATGCAAGCCATGGGTTACCTGAACGTGGTCTCCATCGCCGGTGGTTACGACGCCTGGGTTGCAGCGGGCAAACCGGTGGTCACACCGAACCTGCCGACGTTTGGCTGACGTCAGTCCAGCGCCCTGCCCTCGCCCGCCTCTTCCACCGTTTGCCCGTCACGGATGTGGTAAATCCGCTTGAAGGTGGGGATGATTTTTTCATCGTGTGTGACCACGATGACCGCCGTTTGTGCCTGGCGGGCCATCTGGTTGAGCAGGCGCATCACGCCCAGGGCGCGTTCGCTGTCGAGTGGGGCCGTGGGCTCGTCGGCCAATATCACCGGCGGTTTGTTGGCCAACGCACGGGCAATGGACACGCGCTGCTGTTCACCGCCCGACAACTGGTTGGGCTGGGCCTTGGCGCGGTGTTGCACGTCCAGCGCCGTCAGCAGTTCCAGCGCACGGGCGCGTGCTGCGGCGTTGGGCACCCCGGCCAGCATGGGCAGCAGGGCCACGTTGTCAGTCACGTCCAGAAACGGAATCAGATACGGTGCCTGGAACACGAAACCGATTCGGTCACGCCGCAGGGCACGCAGGTCTTTCACGCGCCAGCCGTTGTCGTAAATCACCTCGTTGCCCAGCGTCATGCGCCCGGCAGTGGGCTCGATGATGGCACCCAAACACTTGAGCAGGGTGCTTTTGCCCGAGCCGGAGGGACCGACCAGGCCCACCACCTCGCCGGGGGCCACCTGCATGTTGATGTTTTTCAGGGCCTCCACGGCGGTGTCGCCCTGGCCGTAGACCTTGCGCAGCCCTTCGATGAGGATGCCGCCGGTGGGGATGCCAGGTTCAGCCAATGGCCGCTCCGGGGTCCACCTTCAGCGCCACGCGGATGGCCAGTGTGCTGGCCAAGGCACAAATGACCATGGTGGCGGCAAAGCCGATGACGGCATCACTGGTGAGCAGCAGCACGTATTTGGGAAACGCCGGGGCCCACAGTGTGGCGGCCACCTTGCCCACCACAAACCCGATCAGCCCCAGACCCAAGGCCTGCTGCAGGATCATCCCGGCGATGGTGGTGTTGCGGGTGCCAATGAGCTTCAACACCGCGATTTCGCGCAGCTTGCCCATGGTCATGGTGTAGATGATGAAGGCCACGATGGCGGCGCTGACCACCGACAAAATCACCAGGAACATGCCAA
>JFJP01037415.1_pt1 | contig 40476 bp, 47 predicted proteins | sample 431651 | NCBI WGS metagenome assembly JFJP01 (sample SAMN02602958, study PRJNA72255) | Microbial mat metagenome, whole genome shotgun sequencing project. | biome: fresh water; feature: sink hole; material: water; isolation source: purple microbial (photo- and chemosynthetic) mats found in...
TCACCTGCCCTTTGTGTTTTCCTTAAGATCAACAGGTTATTTTTTGTTGAATTTCAAATTGTTGAGATTTTCCAGGGAATATCTACTGGAACAGCTGTTGAAATCTTCGCATGTTACCTTCTCTTCCTCGGAGAGGGACGCCATATTTGTCCTTTCTTCAAGGTCTTCGCTTACCTTGCAGACATACCCGCGACCTTCGTTATCGGTTATCCATATGTGGGATGCAAAATTCTCTTTCATTATGTCCTCGCTTGATTGAAAATACGTGTATTTACCCCGGCAAAATAGATGTTCCCCGTTGCCGGTTATGATCCTTTCGTCCCGGGAATATGACAATCCAGATTTCTACGATCCTACGTACTTTTCTGCGCAAAACAACAGTTGCAAGTGCGTTGACAATAGGGAAGGGGCAACCAAAGTGGTTGCCCCTGAAGGTATTGCATACTGCTGGTTTGAATAGCTGCCCTGACTGGATTACTCGGCGCAGGAGGGCATGTCGAAATTGTGTTTAAGCTGAGCAACTTGCATTCCCAGAGGAATACAAGATTTTCCTTCCAGGCAGCTGTCAGCTTCGTCGGTTTCAATGAAGGTTTTCAGGTGATGATCGCCATGGTGCAGATCCACTGACCATGCACGGATTTCATCATCGTATTCGACATCAAAATCAACGCCGCATGTTCCGGCTTTGGGGAAAACCGACTCAATTTTTTTGCATACTTCTTCTTTGGTTGCCATGATCGTAGCCTCCATTTTGGCTCAAGGACCACACGGCAAAGACCTTCTCTGCCGATACTGATACTGTAAGGATCATAAACCGGAAAACAAGAAAACTCAGGACAGTGACAAAGTGAGTGAGGTATTCGGGGACGAACAGTTCCACAGGAGGGTTCGGCGGTCTATGCAACCAAGCAAAGAATGCCTAAATTTTTGGTCTCGGTTAATGGCATAGCCATTTCGCTGGCTTGTCAAGGACAGTTCAACGTGTTGAACAGGAACGACACCCAAAGGAGTTTCAAAATTTCGTCAAGGCCTCTGCTCTTCCTTTCAGGTCAAGAGCTGCCTCTTGAGTTGCAGAAGCCGCTTCCTTTGATTTTTCAGCAGTTTCTTTCGCATCTTCACTACTGCATCCGTAACGTGCCAATACGAGAAGGCCTGCAAGAACAATTGCCGTTGTTTTCATGACAATCTCCTTGGGTTTGTAGTTTCAGGATTTCTCCGGACGGGATAGGTAGGTGGGATTCATCCCCTGTTGTTCTCCAGGTTACACTACGAGTTCGGATTTGAAGACAACGACGGCATGTCCTCCGACGCGCACTGTCTTGGGTCTGCCTTCCTCAATCTCCACCGTGATCTCGACTGTTCCCAGACGACCGATAGCCTCTCCTTGCTGACCCTTGAACGAAAAATGGTGTCCGTCATGCTGTGCGAGGCGATGATGAACCAGATATGCCCCCAACGGGCCATTCGCGTTGCCTGTCACCGGATCTTCCGCAATGCCGATGGCCGGCGCAAACATACGGCCGTGGGAAAGCACATCGCTTCCATTGTTGAGCAGCGAAAAGACAAAAAAACCATTGCACTTGATCCGCCGGCTGATATCACTCAATTGGGCCAGGTTGGGTTGAAGCAGGTCCAGGGTCGATTTATTCTTGATTCCAATCAAGACCTTCGAGTGTCCCGTGGAAACGATCTCCATCGGGCAATGGTCATCCAGATCGCTCTGACAAAGTCCCAAGGCTGCGATAATCTCATCGCATTCCAGGCGAGGTAAGGGCTCGTCGAATTCTATGGTTCCTTGAGTCATCACAATGCGGTAATCGCCATCTTCACAGATAATTTCTACGGGCAGGATTCCTGCGCCAGTTTTCTGAAGTACCCGACCCGACGGAAGCCTCAGTTCCAGCGCTCGCACATAATGAGCAGCGATCGTTGCGTGTCCGCATATCGGGACTTCAGTCGTGGGTGTGAAAAAGCGAACCCATACTTCATGATCGGCGGTGGTCGGCGAAAGAATGAAGGCGGTTTCGGAATTGTTCATTTCCCGTGCAATTGCCTGCATCTGTGTTGCCGAAAGGTTGTCGGCGTTGGCGACAACTCCGGCCGGATTTCCTCGAAAGAGATCTTTTGTGAATGCGTCAACCTGATATACTCTGTAATTTTTCATCAGTGTGTTATTGACTGCGGCAACCTCTCGGTCTGCACCAACCCTGTTGCCTTTTTTTCGTTCATTTTGTCAGATCAAAGTGCAGGGACTCAGGGAATTCGAAAACTGTGCCATTATCTTGGGGCAGGAATTCCTTGAGCACAGTCTCACTTTCCCGATAGCCTTCCTTGACTGCCACAAAATTAAAGATCCTTGGATTTCCGACCATCTCCCTGACTGTGTAGGTAAAAGGCGTTTCGCCAATCACCTCACTGTTCAAGGTCACCATGGCACCGCTCGGTTCGGAGGTAATATAGATTGCGTATTTTTCCCTTTCCTCCAGGACGAAGTGCAGTGTCGAGGGAATGACATCTGCCACTGTCTGCTGGTGGAATTGTTCCTTGAAGGCCTTGCGCGCCGGCATATAGTTTTCCTTCACCACCCTGAAAGTATAAATGTTGTAATCCCCCAGTCGCTGGTCGATAGTCGTATCGAGAGGTGTCTCGCCAAGCACCTTGTCGTTGTGGAAAACCATTGCGCCTGAAGGATCGGAACTGATATGCACCACATGCGGCGGCATGCCGCATCCCCCGAGAAACACCATGGCGACAAGCAATGCGATGCGGTATGGCCATCTTTTCTTCTTCATTCCAATCCTCCCAGGGTTCATCCTTCATCTGTCCAATAGTGCCAGAAGCAAGGTTTAAAATTATTCTTCGTGCCTTTCGCTGAAAATGGCAAGAAGAACTTTGTCACACATCGTATCCATTGGAATTTAGCTGTTGTCATTCCCTTCAGTAAGGCGAATTTCGATGTTTTTCAACCACTTTCGTTGTGCCTGCGGGTCATGGAACAGTGATGTGTCTTCATCGAACCTGGTGTGTTCTTGAAGACTCGCTTCCATCGTTTCCTGTCCCATATTTTTCAGCTTTTCAACGATTTCTTTCTCGACCTCAGAGTAACTGTTACCGAATGCAATATAGCTTTGCATCTCGTAACCGGCTTTACTGGTCAGCTTGCGTGCGGCTATTTCCGCCAGGGCGAAATGAATCTGTTCGTGCTGGAGGACATATTCATTCTTTCTCCTGTCAAGCGCCGGATTCCACCACGAACACTCCGGAACGAAGATCGCCTCAAATTTGAGGTGCGAAAGAGTCCCGGAATAAAACAACATATTCTGATAGTACGCCTGCCCGATGTGAATTTTCAAATCGCGGGAAGGCCGGATACTTATACATGATTGTGCGCCGATACTGTGATCATATTGACGATAGTCCGGAGGGAGAGACGCTGCCTTAAAATCTGCAACCAGCAACAGTCGGTAGCCAAATCCTTTCCTACTGACCAGGGCTTCATCCTGAGGGGCATAAAAATGCGGTTGCGCGTGTTTGGGTAATTGGGCGCAACCGGCAATCAACCCCAGCAGAAGTAGCAGCAGGAGATTTCTTAAACGGTTTCGATGATCCATTTGAAATCTGTCTCCGGTTGAATTTCCTGAGTCATGAGCATTACATTGGCCGGGAATGCCTTGCTCAGAAGAATTCCAGGTGTCGCCGTAGATAATAGCCATCATCTATATTTTATAACCAAAGTCATCATCAATGGTACCTGGATAACCATGCTGAACCAGAATGTTCTGCAGTTCAGCGGCATCCGGCCTCTGATCTTTTTTCTTGAGTGGTAATGTCATAGTCAACATTCCCCTGGGTGGAAGCAACTCAATTTCAAAGGGAGAAACCTTTTTCTTGATCTTGTCGAGGTAGTGGAGCCGGAACCTCGTCAAATCGAGATGGTCATCTTTGGGTTCGATGGACTTGATAACTTTTTCAGCGAGAACAGCCTCGTCATGTTAAGATTCTAAAATGATAAGGGTTTGTCTCAATATTTCGGAAAAGGAGAAAAACATGAAATGGCAGCAGGGTCTGTATACAATCTCATCAGATCAGGATGATCTCGATATTGAGATAATTCACGGTTTTTTAAGTGCTTCGTATTGGGCGAAAGGCATCCCGAAAGCGGTTGTAAGGAAAGCGATACAAAATTCTCTGGCCTTTGGGGTGTATCATGAAGGTGGCCAAATTGGTTTTGGGAGGGCAATCACAGATCGAGCCACTTTTGCCTATTTGGCCGATGTGTTTATCCTTCCAGAGTTCAGGGGGCGAGGTCTTGGGAAGTGGTTGATTTCCTGCATTCTCGCGCATCCTGAGCTGCAGGGACTTCGTCGCTGGCTGCTGGCCACTTCCGATGCCCATGGCCTGTATCGTCAATTGGGGTTTGTCCCGCCCAAAAAGCCAGAAAACATCATGGAGATCAATGTCCCCGATATCTATCAAAGAAAATAATCAGGGCATGAGCATCTGCACTTTCCTTCTCGTCTATTCAGGATGGGGCCAGTCCCCGCTTCCTTCTTCCACCAGATAGCAGAATCGATCCCATTCAACCTCACGCCCTGAGAAGGGGCAGCGCAGATTGACCTTTCGGTCGCTGAGGTCTATTACTTCCCAATCTCCCCGTCGGGGGCCGCTTTCAATAAAAATCTTTTGGCCGATCCGCATGGGATACGGCTTGAAAACTAAAAACGTGGACATGAATCCCTCCGCCATGTGGTGATGTGAAATTTTATAACATATTGTATTCAAACTCAGTAAGGTGATTGGGGATTATCCTATTTATTTCAAATAATTGATCGTTCAGATGTCATCGCCAATGAATTATTGGTGGTTTGCGCTCGGGGAGGCGATAATAGCGCACCTTGGAGTAGCCGATCATCAGCGGGAAGTGGAAAGGATACTCCTGTGGAATGCCCACCGCTTGTTTGAGAGAGGGATTGGCGAGCATCGCTCCTTGCAGAAGACCGGCCCAGCAGGTCCCCAGGCCATATTGGGGCGCGGCCAGTTCCAGGTAGCTGAGCGCCAGGGTCAGATCGATCATGCGGACCGATGCGGGACCTGGCGCCATGGCCGTCACCAGACAGGGGGCAGAACGCAGGATTGTATCGACACCGGCATCCCAGGCCTTCACCAGCATAGGATAGTATGGCATCACTGTGGCTTTGGGGTCCTGCAGCAGAGAACGCATCCAGTCAATCACCTGAGCGGCGATGAGGTGTAACCGCTGCGGATCGTCTATGACCAGCCATTCCACCAATTGCAGATTGCTGGCAGTCGGGGCATAGCGGGCAGTCGCGATCAATTGTTGCAACGTGGCCTTTTCCACCGGCTTATCCTTGAACTGCCGGACGGAGCGTCGTGAACGCAGGAACTGATCAGCCTGGGCCGGTGTGATGGCCAGTGCCTTATCGATGGCTGTGCATGCGGCCAATGGCACATCGAGGTGATCCAGGGCACCGTGGGGACAAACTGCTACACAGTGGCCGCACCGTATGCACATCGATTCGCTCTCGGGTAAGATCTCAGGGTAGTGGCCTTTTCCTTCGAATCGAATAATCCCCATGGGGCAGTCAGCCGCGCAGAGGCCGTCCTGCTTGCATTTTTTTTGATCAATGGTCAATAGGCTCATATAAGACCTTAATTACGTTTGGATATTAATAAATACGACTTGAAAAAATGAATCGATTACTTTGTGTTGAAGGGTATATCTCAAATATCTTTACCCTTTTTAAGGAGCGATGCATCGACGGCTACGCGGAGCATCTGTAGAATTCTGTGCCAAGTTTAGACCCACTACCGAACGCCCATTGAGCAAAAGGAAAGAAGTGGGTGCATTGTGCTATGCCTTTTTGACAAATTTAAAATCGTTAGGGAGAGCCTGACACTACTCCCAGAGTTTCTGAATCCATTCCCGGCTCAGGTCCAGATATTTGTGTTGCATATTCGGATCATTGCAGAAAATTTCCAGGGTGATGGTACTATTGTAACCGGCGGCCTTCAATGAATTTACGGCATTTTCCCAATTCACGGTTCCTATACCCAGGGGCATATGATCATCGGATCTTGATCGGTTGTCAGAAAAGTGAACATGTTCGATGTGTTCTCCGAGCTCTCCGCAAAAAACCTCATGATTATCCTTGCCGAAGTTTGTGTGCCCGAAATCGAGATGAAGTTTTAAACCCGGCACTTCCTTCAGCAAGTTTTTAAAGGTGGAAACCTGGTCAAACGGGGTTTTGTAGTTTTCAAATACCAGTATGAGTCCATAGGATGCTGCCATTGCAACAATGGGTTGCAGCGCCTCAATATTGAATGAGACCAAATCCTTTCTCATAGCTGGAGGACAGAGATAGCAGGGATGAATATTCATGACCTTCGCCCCCAGGGACGAAAATACCCTGGCACATCGCTCCAGTTCTATTAAGCACGCTTTACGGACTCCCTGGATGGGATACGCATGCGGAAGGCAGGGGTCGGTATGCCCGGTGATGGATAAGCCATAGGAATCAAGGATCGGCTTCAATTGCGCAATATCAACGTTGGTAGCGTGAGGGCCTTCGATGGTAAGATCCAGAAAATCGAAACCGGCTTTGCCACAGAATGCCGCTTCATCATAGACTGATTTTGACGGGTTGTTCATTATCCCGATTTTCATCGCACTTTCCTTGATTTTGTGGGGAGTGCTGCAAAACCGAATGTTTATATTTCAGCCAATCCAACTCAGATTTCAATCAGCATAACAGTCGATACAGATGAAGAGGAAATGAATGCATACATCCAGGCCAAGGAGAAAAAAGACAAGCATATCGAGAAATTATCTCTCTTTAAACAGTTTGCCACCGAATGGTGGTAAGAGAATCTTTTGAACATATCCCTTTAAGTGGTTCACGGTTTTGAATGCCACCGGCTTTGCGGAGGTTGCTTTCTTTGGGCGTAGTTTGAGACGATCCAACCATTAAACAGAGCAGTGTGGAACATTATACATAAACAACCACAAGACGCAATGGGCATAAAAAAAGGGTTTAACAGTCAGTTGTGACTGTTAAACCCTTTGTGTTTAGCTGGTCGGGATGAGAGGATTTGAACCTCCGGCCCCCTGAACCCCATTCAGGTGCGCTACCAGACTGCGCTACATCCCGCCGTGTGTCGCTGTATCTAACATGAGTTGTTGTGGCTGTCAACAGAAGGTGTGGCCAAGCAGGCTGTTACACTCGTTTTCCAGCAAGAAGTTTTTGCAGGTGCAGCAGTTCTTCCTTGATTTTGTCCAGTGCGTGACACAACTCCGGCTGAGGAGTTGCAGGCGTTTCGTGCTGATCGTCGGCCAAATCACCATGATCCGCCAGATACTTCCTGGCCCCGGCAATCGTATAGCCCTGTTCGTGAAGAAGTTCCTTGAGTTTGAGGATGAGCACTACATCTGCGCGGCGAAACAGGCGCTGTTTGGAGCTGGCTCGTTTGGGTCGAATTGCGCTGAATTCACTTTCCCAATAGCGCAGCACATGAGGAGGGACATCCGCCAGTTTGCCCACCTCACCAATCTTAAAATAGAGCTTGTCTGGAATCTGCACCTTCATTTCGCCAGTCATACTCCTGTATAAGATGGGGAACGAACACTACCTGTTGATCAGCTCTCTCAGTTGTTTGCTTGGCCTGAAACTGACAGTCTGCCGTTTCCTGATAGTAATCGCATCACCGGTCCGGGGATTGCGACCTTTTCGGGGAGATTTGTCCCGCAAGGAAAACGTTCCGAAGTGAACAAGTTTGATTGAGCCACCGGCCAACAGTTGCTGTTTCATCACAGCCAGAAAGCTGTCGACGATATCGGAACAGCTGCTTTGTGAGAATCCCATTCTTTCGGCAATGGATTCGGCCAGTTCTTTCCGGGTCAGGTTGAAAGTCTTGATATCAGGCATCACGTAAATGCGCTCCAAATTTTTCTGTCAGCAAGCTTACTAACTTTGTGTTGGATTTTTCAACATTTTTTTCTGTAAGTGTCTTGGTTGCTGAACGATAAGTGATAGACAGGGCTACACTCTTGCAGCCATTTTTGATGTTTTTTCCCTGGTAGACATCAAAGAGAGAAACATCTTCAATCAGCGCATCTCCGCTTCGGCGAATCGCTTGAACCATATCTCCTGCAGCGACGCCCATCGGTACAATCAGGGCTATGTCTCGTTTGACCGCGGGATAAACCGGTAACGCAGAAAAAGCCTTGGGGGACGCTTTCATTGTGCAGAGAAGGTCTAACTGGAGGTCGAAATAATAGACATCGTGTTTAATGCCGAATCCCCGCAAGACATCTGCTCTGATCTTGCCGAGGGAACCGAGAAGCGTATCGCCCTGTTTCAGGTCTAATGCCTGGCCGACTACCGCGAAAGGTTCAATTTCGTCATCGGTCGGCTGGTGAAACCGTAGCGAATCAGTGTCGATATCCAGAACAAGACGCATTTGTCGAAGGATAAACTCCACGGCGCCCTTGGCGTCAAGCACATCGACGTCCTCTTCCCGGAAATGCAGTATGGGGCTATAGCCGTGGCGGTTTCCGCAGAGGACGCCGGCAATCCGGGTAATTTCTTCAGGTTGCTGCCCCTCTTTTGTTGGCTGAAAGACCTTGCCTATCTCGAAAAGTTTCACCGCAGTCTTTTGGAATCTGATATTACGATTGACATTTTCGAGCAGGCCGGGGAGGAGCAATGTGCGCATCACCGCCTGATCTTCGCTGAGCGGATTGAGAAGCCTGACAACTTTTCTTCTCTTGTCGTTAGCCGAAAGGCACAGGAGATCAATGTATTTCTCGTTCGAGAAACTGTAATTAATGGCCTCACTGAAACCAATTCCGGTCAGAAAACGACGTATCTCGGCTCGTTTGAGCCGGCTGGAATCCTGTTCCGGGTAACTGAGGTGTACCTCTGGCAGAGAAACCGGGATATTGTTATAGCCATAAAGCCGGGCAATCTCTTCGACAAGATCAGCCTCACGCTCTATGTCCATCCTGAATGAAGGTGGATTAACCCAGAGGGTATCACCGTCTTTTTGCTTGACGCGGATGCCGATAGATTCAAGCAATTCCTGTATTTCTTCTGCCGAAAGCGAGATGCCGAGGAGGTCGGATGTCCTGGAAACTCTCAAGGTCAGTGATTTGAGGGGAAGTTTTCCGCCGTACACATCAACCCCGTTCTCTTCGGCTTTACCGCCGGCAAACTCACAGAAAAGTTGCACTGCTCGGTCCATGGCATTGCAAACTCCCTCGGGATCGACGCCGCGCTCGAACCTATAGGATGCATCTGTTGCCAGATTGAGTCGTCGGGCAGTCTTACGGATTGATACAGAATTAAAACAGGCGCTTTCCAGTAAAACAGTGGTTGTCGTTTCCGTGACTTCAGAATTCATACCGCCCATTATGCCGGCCAAGGCCACAGGTCGCTTGCCGTCACAAATCAGCAGCATGTCGGGGGTGAGCTGACGCTCCATGCCGTCGAGGGTCGTGAAGGTCGTTTCTTCGGCCCGCGGTGCACGAACCAGGATGCGTCCGTTTTCCAGGTTGTCAAAATCGAAGGCATGCAGGGGCTGCCCGTATTCCATCATGACAAAGTTGGTGATATCAACAACATTGTTGATGGATCTGAGACCGATCACGGAGAGGCGATTACGCAGCCATAAAGGAGATGGGCCAATTTTAATGTCGGTAATCAGGCGGGCGGCATAGCGGGGACACAGCTCGGATGATTCTACATCAACAGTGAATGCTCTGCTGGTCTGGGCGACCTGGGCATTCTGCACCGGCAGGCGCAAGGGGCGATGGATCTTGCCTGCGATCTCGCGGGCAATGCCGATGACTGATGCGCAGTCAGCCCTGTTTGGCGTAAGGTCGACCTCAATGAGGGTGTCTTCGAGCCCCATTGCCTTGATGAAGGATTGACCGTGTTCGGTGTCCTCGGGGAGCTCCATTATACCGCTATGGCTATCGCTGAGGCCAAGCTCTCTTTCTGAGCAGAGCATGCCGCAGGACTCGACGCCTCGCACCTTGGATTTTTTGATCTTGACGTTGCCAGGCAGAATTGTGCCTGGCAGGGCCACAACTGTCGCAAGACCCGCTCTGGCGTTGGGAGCCCCACAGACAATCTGCAGTGTCTCAGTTCCAACTGCGACCTGGCAGAGGGTGAGGCGATCGGCCTCGGGGTGGGGTACGGCGGTAGTAATTCGAGCTGTTTTCAAGTCTGCCAGATCCTGAAACAGAGGCAGGACGGCATCTACCTCAAGACCAAGCATGGTCAGGTGGTCGGCCAGTTGTTCGGCGGTGAGGCCTTCGGTATCGACGTATTGGTTCAACCAGTCAAGCGTGAACTTCATGGCAGTTTTCGGTGAAGGTTCTGAATAGTATTAAAACTGTGAGAGAAAACGTTGATCGTTCTCGTAGTAGAGCCGGATATCGTCTATGCCATATTTGAGCATGGCGATACGCTCGATTCCAAGTCCAAAGGCAAAGCCGCTGTACACCTCAGGGTCGTACCCGACCATCCGGAAGACTTCCGGATCGATCATGCCAGAACCGAGGATTTCCAGCCAGCCCGACTTCTTGCAGACCCGGCAGCCAGAACCACCGCAGATAACGCAGGCGATATCAACCTCAGCACTCGGTTCAGTGAAGGGGAAGAAACTGGGGCGGAAGCGCAGGGGCAGTTCTTGTTCAAACATCTTCTGGGTGAAAACGGTCAGAACTCCCTTGAGATCGGCAAATGAAACATGTTTGTCGACCAGAAAACCCTCAACTTGATGGAACATCGGTGTATGGGTGATATCTGAATCGCAGCGGTAGACCTTGCCGGGGGCGATGACCCGCAGGGGTGGCTGCCGGGTCTCCATTATGCGGGCCTGCATCGGCGAGGTGTGGGTGCGCAGCAGGATGGAGTCACTGACATAGAAAGTGTCGTGCATATCCCTGGCCGGATGATGGGCCGGGATATTGAGGGCTTCAAAGTTGTAGTAGTCCTGCTCGACATCCGGCCCTTCGGCAACAGAGAAACCAAGGTTCTCAAAGATAGCGCAGACTTCCTGCATGATCTGGGTTACAGGATGCAGACGTCCGGTTTCCATGATTCGGCCCGGCAGGGTGAGGTCGAGGGAAATTGCCGATTTTTCGTTGGCTCCGGAAGAGGACTGTATCTCGGTCAGTCGTTCTGTAAAGAGCCGCTCAATATTTTCTTTGAGAGAATTCGCCAACAGTCCCAAGCGTGGCCTATCTTCTTCGGAAACCGTTCCGAGCTTACGCAGGATTGTGCTGAATTGTCCTTTGCGACCAAGATAACGGATTCTGAACTCTTCGAGGCCGTGGCTGTCGGAGAGGGTTTCCAGTAATTGCCGTGCCTCTCTTTCAAGGCTCTGAAGCTCAAGTTCCATAGATTTTAACAAATAATGTGTACTCAATGAAACAGCATGCCGGCCAATGGTCGGTAAATTACCATTGCCGGCATGCACCCAGTTGGACCAGTTTGGCGAAGGACCCGGCATCGAGAATGGCCATATTGGAAAGGACCTTTCTGTCGAGTTCAACCCCGGCCTTTTTCAGACCGCATATGAATCTGCTGTAGCTTATATCGTTCATGTCAGCGCCGGCATTTATGCGTGCGATCCATAAACGACGGAAATCCCGCTTTTTGGCTCTTCTATCCCGGAAGGCGTAATTTAATGCGCGATCAACGGCTTCTGTTGCTGAACGGAAAAGGCGCGAACGACCACCTCTGAATCCCTTGGCGAGTTTCAGTACTCTGTTTCTTCTTCTGCGTGCCTTAAAACCTCGTGTTACGCGTGGCATGTTCTATACTCCTTTATATACCTGCCTGGTTGCTCAGGTGCAGGTTCAATAGGCTTGTCTTCCTGTCTCTCTTGGGACAGAAATGGACATATTCCTGGCTGACCAGGGTCCGCCTGATATTACAGATAAGGTAGAATCTTCTTGATTTGTTTGAAATTCGCCGAGTCAACGAGGTCGCTTTTTCGCAGGCCACGTTTTCTTTTGGTTGATTTTTTGGTAAGAATATGGCTGGAAAAAGCCTTGTTACGTTTGAGTTTTCCAGATCCAGTCAGTTTGAAACGCTTGGCTGCGCCTCTTTTGGTCTTCATTTTTGGCATAATAAAACTCCTTTGCGCTTCATATGCAGCGCTACCTCACAACACGCCGTTCATGGAAGAACGTCAGGTCACTACGGTAGCTTTTCTTGAACATTCAAATATAGTTTTTTCAACGGGGGCTGAAATTACTAATCTCTTACAATTTGGGACCTACAAACATAACCAACTGCCGGCCTTCCATCTTGGGAGACTGCAGGATGATTGCATCTTCCTCAAGGGTTTCGGCTATTTTGTTCATCGCTTCGAGGCCGATTGTCTGGGCATAGACAATCTCACGGCCACGAAAACGCATGGTCAGCTTCACTTTATTTTTCTGGCTGAGGAATTTCTTTATATGGCTGATCTTAAAGTTCAGATCATGCTCCTCAGTCTTGGGACGGAATTTTATCTCTTTGGTCTCAATTACCGTTTGCTTCTTTTTGGCTTCCTGCGCTTTTTTCTTCTGCTCGTAGCGGAACTTGTCGTAGTTCATTATCCGGCAGACAGGAGGGTCAGCGTTTGCTGAGACCTCTACCAGGTCAAGCCCTTCTTCGTAGGCCATCTGCCGTGCCTCTTCGGCTGTGAAGATTCCTAACTGGCTTCCGTCACTGCCAATAAGCCTGACTTTTGCATAGCGAATTCCGTCATTGGTAGTGGACTGTTCTTCACGTTGAACCGGAGTCGTTTTCCCTCTTTTGTTGATAATGTTACCTCCTCGAATCTACGAGCTTTTTAAATATGCTTACACTCCCGTAACAGGTGCGAAGTGGTTGAATATCTTCGCGGACCAGTCCAGAGTACCTTCTTCTACTATGGAGTTTGTCAGATACCGCGTCCAGCCTGACATTCCTCCGCAACTTTTGCGGCAAATTCCTGGATCGAGAGGGGCGGCAGGTTTTTTCCGTCGCGTAAACGAACGGTGACTGTGCCATGCTCCTTTTCTTTGTCGCCGACAATCAGCATATAGGGGACTTTGGCGAGTTGCGCCTCTCTGATCTTATAGTTCAATTTCTCGTTTCGGACATCCTTTTCTATCCGAATACCAGCCTTGCGTAGCTGCTCATAGACTCCCTGGCAGTAGTCGGCTTGGTCGTCGGTGATGTTGAGAATCCGCGCCTGCACCGGGGCAAACCAGAGGGGGAATACCCCTGCGTAGTGTTCAATGAGTACCCCGATGAAGCGCTCGAGAGAACCCATGAGCGCCCTGTGGATCATGATGGGCTGGTGTTCATTGTTGTCGGCTCCGGTGTAGGACATCTCAAAACGCTCAGGCAGATTGAAATCGACCTGAATGGTTGAACACTGCCAGGCGCGACCAAGGATATCCTTTATTTTGATGTCAATTTTCGGACCGTAAAAGACTCCTTCACCGGGGTCTATCATGAACTCCAGCCCTTTTTTCTCAAGGGCCAGTTTCAGTGCATCCGTTGCTCGTTGCCAGTTCTCATCACTGCCGACATATTTTTCCGGTCGGGTGGAGAGATAGATATCGTAATCCACGAACCCGAAAGTTTTCAGGATGTGCAGGTTCAACTCAAGAATGTTGAAGATTTCTTCCTCAAGCTGATCCGGGCGACAGAATATATGGGCATCGTCCTGGGTGAAACCCCTTACCCTTAGCAGCCCGTGCAGAGCCCCGGCGCGCTCATATCTATACACCGTGCCAAGCTCGCACCAGCGCAGCGGAAAGTCGCGGTAGCTGCGTTTGCGACTGCTGTAGACGCCGATGTGGAAGGGGCAGTTCATCGGTTTGAGCTGATACTTTACCTCGTCTATATCCATTGGCGAGTACATGTTCTCGCTGTAGAAATCGAGATGCCCTGAGGTTTTCCAGAGGTCCTGCCGGGCAATATGCGGGGTGTAAAGCAGTTCGTAATCGTGACGGTAGTGCTCGTCCTTCCAGTAATCTTCAATAAGTCGGCGGAGTTGCGCACCCTTCGGTTGCCAGAGGATGAGTCCGGGACCAATAGTATCCTGTGTCGTAAAGAGGTCGAGTTCACGCCCGAGTTTTCGATGGTCGCGTTTTTTCGCCTCTTCGAGGTCGTTGAGATATTTATTCAGGGCCTTCTGGTCAAAGAATGCAGTTCCGTAGATACGCTGGAGGACGTCATTTTTTTCGTCACCACGCCAGTAAGCACCGGCAACACGCAGGAGTTTGAACGACTGGACCAGGGAGGTGTCGGGCAGGTGAGGCCCTCGGCAGAGATCGGTAAATTCACCAATGCGATAAAAGGAGACGGTTTCCGCTTCCAAATCCCGCAGCAGCTCTACTTTATATTTTTCACCCTGCTTTTCAAAGAGTTCAATGGCCTCGCCACTTGGCAGTTCAGTTCGAATGAACTGCTGTCGCTCATTGGCAATGGCGTGCATTCTCTCTTCAATTTTCTCGAAATCTTCCGTGCTGAACGGCTCATTTCTTTGAAAATCGTAGTAGAATCCGTTGTCGATGGAGGGGCCAATCGCCACTTTGACATTGGTGCCGAAGATATCTCTCACGGCCTGTGCCATCACATGGGCTGTACTATGGCGCAGAATATCAAGGCCCTCTGCTGTCTCAATCAAAATCGGTTGCAGGGTCGTGTCGGTAGTCAGTGTTCTGCTTAAATCAAGGGCAATACCATTGGCCAATACGGCAATAGTGCGTTTGCGCTGTTTGTTGGATAAGAGCCGTTCAAGTGCCTCTCGCACTGTTATTGGCGCAGCGACTGTGACGGCCTCTCCATCCTGCAGGGTGATGACTATATCCATCGAAAAGATTCTTTCCATATAAAAATAAAGGCTAAAGAGCAAACGCCTTGCTGTCAAGGTCGTTCTTACTTTAGCCTTATATTTGGTAGGCGCGGAGGGGATTGAACCCACGACATCTACCACGTCAAGGTAGCGCTCTCCCACTGAGCTACGCGCCTGTTCAAACTTGCTGGGATGCTTCAGAGAATTATGGGAAAAGAAGCAATGAACCTGTTCCAATTACCAGTAAAGCGGTGGTCCTGTCAAGGAAAAATACACAGAAGAATGAGAGAAATACATCTTGTTCAGACAGCAGGTGACCTGCTTTCGATCGCTTTGGCAAGTGTATGCCGGTCAGCGTATTTAATATCCATACCCATGGGGATGCCGCAGGCAAGGCGCGTGAGTTTGATTGGGGCGCCTTGCAGTCGATCAATCAGGTACGAGGCTGTAGCCTCACCTGGGACCGTCGAGCTCGTGGCGATCAGGACTTCATCGGCGGTCCCGCTGTTGACCCTGGCGAGGAGCTCGCGTATTTTTATTTCTTCTGGGCCGATACCGTCCATCGGCGAGAGGACACCGTGCAGGATGTGGTAATGGCCCCGGAAGCTGCCGGTTTTCTCGATGGCCAGGAGGTCGCCGGGTTGTTCGACCACGCAGATAATTGCGCTATTTCTTTTGGGATCCGCGCATATTGCACAGGGGTCGGATTCCGAAAAAGTGAAACAGCAGGAGCAGAGTTGGATGGCTCCGTGCAGTTCCGAAAGCGCAGCAGCCAGCTCAAGGGCCTGCGAGACTGGACGGCGGAGGATGTTGAGAGCCAAGCGGGTTGCGGTTTTTCTGCCGATGCCTGGCAGTTTGCCGAGGCTTTCGATGAGTCGTTCGAGGGCTGGTGGGATAACCTGCATGGGATGTATTCCGAAACTTAGAAAAGATGAGAGAGACCCGGGATGTTTACTCCCTGGGTGAGCTGGCCCATGGCCTGCTTGCCAGCTTCTTTGGCTTTTCTCAGTCCATCATTGACCGCCGCGGCAACGAGATCCTGCAAGAGTTCGGCTTCATCGGGGCTGATCAGTTCTTTTTCAATGGTTACAGAAAGGATCTCACCCTGTCCTGTCACCTTAGCGAGGACCATACCGCCCCCCGCCGAGCCCGTGACGCTCAGTTTGGCCAGATCTTCCTGTATTTTTGCCATCTTCTCTTGCATTGCCTGGGCCTGCTGCATGATACTGCTGATGTCCATTTCGTATTTTCCTGAAAAAAGTCTATCGGCTCTGCTGACCGATTCGGATATCTCCAACCTGGCCACTGAAAACCTCGGCCGCCATGATGACCAGGGGATCGTTTGCGAGTTGCTGTCTCTTACTCTGTGGGGTGTCGGCACCCGGTGTTTCGGCAGCGTCCTGCTGGTCGGGTATGATGAATCGGATTTTCAGATCCTTTTGAAAAAAATCGAGAAAGTATTCTGTAAGGAGTTGGCGGTTTTCTTTTTGCCTAAGGAGGGAGCAATTGGCTGGATCGCTGTAATGCAGATGCATTTCCTTGTCCCTTTGCTTTACCGAGTCTGCACGCTGAAGATCCTGGGCCATCCACACCTTGTTGGTCCGTACGTATTTGACAAATTCCAGCCAGTCCCGGCGGATGTCTTTCTCATGCGGATGGATTTCGACGATCTTTTGCGGAGCAGGTGGAGCGACCATGGCAGAAGTCGACTGGACTGCTGTGCTTGCAGGAGTTGATTCCTGCTCCGTCGGGGTATCTTTCACCGCAGGTTTTTCAGGGATGGTGTGTGTTGTCTTGGCCGTTATTTCAGCGGCGTCAGCGCCACTGGTCGCCGGTTGTTGCCGGGTCCCTGGGGGAGGTGTGAGGTCGGGGGGCGCTGGAGCAACCTCGGCCTGTCCTTTTCCGATGAATTTCTCGAGATGACCGAGCAGGCTGCTTACTGGGATCACATTCCCTGCCTCGATGATTTTCAGAAAAGCCGTTTCGAGCGCCAGGCGAGGCTGTGTCGAGTAGCGGATCTCCTCGACCGCTTCCATGAGGAGATTGAGTTTCAGGTGCAGGGTTTCAACCGAGTAGCGTTGGGCAGTCTCTCGGAGAAGGATGATTTCCTGTTCCGGCAGATCGAGTAGCGCATCGCATCCCTGGATTCGAGTAAGGATCAGGTTGCGGAAGCAGTTCATCAGATCAGCAGTAAATCTTTTGATGTCCATGCCGAAGGCGAAGATTTCGTCGAGGGCAATAAGGGCGGCGCGCCGATCGCCATCCAGAAGTCCAGCGGTAAGGCGCATGAGCACATCCCGGTCAACCAGGCCCAGTACTTCAACAACATCCCCGGTGCTGATGAGTTTCTCACCAAACGAAAAAACCTGATCGAGCAGACTGAGGCCATCCCGGACGGAGCCTTCCGCTTCCCGGACAATGAGGGCCATGGCCGCCGGTTCGATCTCAAATCCCTCGGAGAAGGCCAGACGATGAAAATGGTCGGAGAGTTCGGCGGCAGAGACCCGCTTGAGTTCGTACTGCTGACAGCGTGAGAGGATGGTGATCGGAATCTTGTGCAGTTCGGTGGTGGCGAACATGAAATAGACATGGGCTGGCGGTTCTTCGAGGGTCTTCAGCAGGGCGTTGAAGGCCTCTGTGGTCAGCATGTGCACTTCATCGATTATGATGATCTTAAAGCGCGACGAAGTGGGCAGAAAACGAATTTTGTCCTTGAGATCCCTGATTTCCTGGATTCCTCTGTTGGATGCGCCGTCAATTTCATGCAGGTCTAGGGAGTTGCCGGCGGTTATCTCCCGACAGGAGGCGCAGACATTGCACGGTGGGTTTTCTGTTTCACCGGTGCAGTTGATGGCCTTGGCCATGAGTCGGGCAAGTGTTGTCTTACCGACACCGCGCACGCCAGAAAAAAGAATGGCATGAGCCACACGCTTGCGGGCGAGGCTGTTCTGCAGGGTTTTGACTACCGGGCGCTGGCCGACAACTTCAGCGAAGGTCTGGGGACGTGATTTTCTAGCGAGGACGAGATAAGACATGCAACACCGTGGCCTGGGGAAAAGGAAAGACTCGCGGGGTGTGTATAAAAATGATAGCCGGGTTACCTGCAACACACGAAGAGTGTCACTACCGTTGCTTCCTCCCGGACCTGGCGGGGTTCGTGATTCTTCGTTGCGCAGGGCCCGGCTATCAAACTGTAAACTGGGATGGCGGAGAGGGTGAGATTCGAACTCACGGTACTTGCGTACACACGCGTTCCAGGCGTGCACCTTAAGCCACTCGGTCACCTCTCCAATCATCGAATAGCTCGATGCAAATGTGAGCTACTATGTATACTGTCGTTATTGTTTTAGCAATCAAAAAGTAAGTATCAGGACAAAAAACGCAAGCTCCATGCGGATTCACAACGAATGTTCAGCAGCTCTTCGGGAGCGGAAGAAGTCCTTGAGAATGTTTGAACAGTTCTCGCCAAGGATGCCGGATGTGATCTCGATACGGTGGTTGAGAAGTCCGTCGGAACCGATGGCATAACGAGATTGCGCAGCTCCGGTTTTCGGGTCAAGGGTTCCGAAGACCAGTCGGCAGACCCTGGCGTGCAGAAGAGCACCCATGCACATAATACAAGGCTCAAGGGTAACATAGAGCGTGGTGCCTGGCAGTCGGTAATTGCCTTTTCGGCTTGCTGCTTCCCGCAGGACCAGTATTTCTGCATGGGCCGTAGGATCATTTAGTGAAATCGGGCTGTTACCGGCAGAGGCCAGGGCAGACTCGTTTTCGACAAGTACCGCCCCGACCGGCACCTCACCTCGCGCCGCGGCAATTTCAGCCAGGTCGAGGGCCAGGCGCATCCATTTTTCATCGTTCTCGGTTTGCCGGCAGGCTGTTAGGCGGTGGTCTTCTTCAATCAGGAGAGATGGCTGTTTCATAACGGAATGCAGGAAAACGATTATCGGGTTTGCTTTTTTTAGGGCCGGCCCTTATAAATACAAGAGGAGTTACAAATATGAAATCCTATTAACCCTTTTGAAATGGTCTCAATGTATACGATACTCATCTATGACTCTTCGGCCCAGACGGCTGGCGCCATGGTCTCGGCCCTTGACCATCGCTGTGAGCTGACTTGTAAATCGAATGAGGAAGATTTTCAAGAGGAGATCAATAACCGGCAATATGATCTGGTCTTCCTTGATATTGACTCGATCAACGGCCAATCGATGCAGCTTCTGGATAAGATTCATGGCAAGAATCCCTTCCTGCCCATTATCATCACCAGCAGCAGCGAAAAGGCTGATCTGATTGTCCAAGCTATCAACCGTGGTGCCAGTGATTATCTTGTCCATCCGGTCTCGCGGGAGAGGATCAATATCTCTGTCGATCGGGCAATCAAGATACGTGATCAGCAGTATGAGATCGCCTATCATCGCCACCGGCAGGATGTTGTCTACGATTTTCGGGATGTCATTGCCAAGAGCCCGAAAATGAAAGAAATAATGAAAAGTCTCGAACGTTTTTCCAGGACTGACTCCACCATTCTGATTACCGGTGATACCGGTACGGGTAAAAGCTTTCTTTCCGGAACGCTGCATTTTAATTCGCCCCGCCGCAAAAAACCCTTCGTCAAGATCAACTGTGCCAATATTCCAGTTGATCTCTTGGAGTCGGAGCTTTTCGGCCACGAAAAGGGGGCCTTTACCGGGGCCGACAAACAACGGATCGGCAGATTTGAACAAGCCAGCGGCGGGACTATTTTTCTCGATGAGATCGGTGAGATGAATATGGGTCTGCAGACCAAACTGCTTCGCGTGCTTGAAGAAAAATCCTTCGAACGAGTTGGTGGCAACAAGACGATCCACGTTGATGTCCGGATTATTGCCGCAACCAACAGGGATTTGGTGCGGCAGGTGGAAAATGGGCTTTTCAGGGAGGATCTCTATTACCGGATCAACGTCCTGCCAATCCGGCTGCCTTCCCTCAAGGAGAGAAAGGAGTGTCTGATGCCCCTGGCCGAGGTCCTTCTGCGCAAGTGCTGTCGGTCCTTGCGGCGGGATATCAAGGGATTCACCGCCGAAGCGGTGACTTCAATCGAAGCGTATGACTGGCCGGGAAATATCCGGCAGTTGGCCAACACCATCGAGAGGGCTGTTATTCTCGAGGATGACAGTCGCATAAACCTCGAAAGCCTCTCTCTACCCAATGCAAAAATGGAGTTCCGGGGGCCTTCCTCTCAGATTCTAAAGACGCACCTGGAAACACAAGCGGATACAAATGGCGAATCGTTGGCCCAGCAGGAACGGGAGTTGATCTTGCGGGCCCTGGAGGATTCTCTCTGGGTGCAAAAGAATGCCGCAAAAAAGCTTGGGATCAGTCCCCGAGCCTTGAATTATAAAATCAATAAGCTTGGAATTACGCACCACCACTGGCGGCGCAATAAAAACGCCATGGCCTGATCTCGGGTTTGGAGAAAACCCGTGCAGCAAATGGCATCCGGCGGCTGCCGGCAGAGTTCCCAGTCAGCGGAGAGCGTCAGCGCAGTCCGGCGATAAAGCCTCCGACCGCCTCCGGTCCTTCTTCTTCCACGAGACGGATAGTTCTGGAGCCGATGACCGCCATGTCGGTCTTGCCTTTAAGGGCCTGGACATCAGCTCGGTCCTGGATGCCGAAACCAACGGCCAGCGGCAGATCGGTCGCCTTGCGGCAGCGGGCCAGATATGTCCCGAAATCATCGCCGAATTCCGATTTCCGACCGGTGACGCCGCGGCGCGCGACGCAATAAATGAAACCCTTGGCCCAATGGTTCAGCTCGGCCATGCGTTCATCGGTCGAGGTTGGGGCGAAGATCAGGATCGGGGCGATCCTGTATTCCTCGGCCAGCCGAAAGAAGTCTTCTCCCATCTCCGGCGGCAGGTCGGGGATGATCAAACCCTTCAGGCCGGCATCCTGGGTCTGTTGCAGAAACTTCTCTTCGCCATACTTAAAGATAATATTGTAGTAGGTCATGAAAAGAAACGGAATATCATAGGTATCGGCCATCTCTGCGCCGAATTCCAGGCAGTCGGCGATGGTCGTGCCGGCGGCGATGCTCTCCTGATTGGCCTTGAGAATCACGGGACCGTCGGCCATTGGTTCGGAGAATGGAATCTGCATCTCGATGCAGTCCACCCCATTCTCGACCATCTGGCGGATGACTTGGCGGTTGACCTCGAAGGAGGGATAGCCGAGGACGATATGGGTCATCAGCAGGATCTCTTTTTCCTGCCGGCGATTCTTCAGAATCTGTTCAAGTTGCATGGTAGTCACCTGTACTCTTTGACAAAGGCACCTGGCAGGTGCCGGGCTATTTTTTGTATTCCTCGGCGCGGGCAATGATGAACTCCTTCCAGGAAGGGTCGTCAAAGGCGTGGGCGATGGTGAAGATGTCCTTGTCGCCGCGACCGGACATATTAATAATTATGGCGTCGTTCGGGCTCAGTCCGGGGGCCTCCTTGAAGGCCTGAACGAAGGCATGCGAGGATTCCAGCGCCGGGATGATTCCTTCGAGGCGCATGGTCAGGTCGAGGGCGGCGATGACCTCTTTGTCTGTGGCAGACTCGAAGCGCACCCGTTTTTTATCGGCGAGGTCGGAAAGGATCGGGCTGACCCCGACATAATCAAGTCCGGCAGCCACCGAGTGAGTTTCGAGCATCTGGCCGTCGCTGTTCTGCAGAAACATGGTCTTGTAGCCCTGGGCCACGCCGGGGGAGGAATCCGTACCGCACAGTCTGGCGGCATGCAGGCCGCTTGCGATGCCATGCCCTCCGGCCTCGACACCCACGAGTTCCACCGCATCGTGCATGAATCCCTGGAAAATTCCCATGGCGTTTGAGCCGCCGCCGACGCAGGCGTAGATCCGGGCCGGCAGTTTGCCGTGCAGCTCGACGATCTGCCTTGACGCTTCCTGGCCGATGATCGACTGGAACCAGCTGACCATCTCGGGAAAGGGCGCCGGACCGCAGGCCGTGCCGAAGACATAGTGGGTATCGTCAAGATTGGTGACCCAGTCGCGAAAGGCCTCGTTGATGGCGTCTTTCAGGGTGCGGGAGCCGTCCTTGACCGGCACCACTGTGGCGCCCATCTTTTCCATCCAGAAAACATTCGGACGCTGCCGTCTGACATCGACTTCGCCCATATAAATGGTGCAGGCAAAACCGAATTTGGCCGCCATGGTGGCCGTGGCCATACCGTGCTGGCCGGCGCCGGTCTCGGCGATGACCCGCTTCTTGCCCATCCGCTTGACGAGAAGGCCCTGGCCCATGACGTTGTTTGCCTTGTGTGCCCCCGTATGGTTGAGATCTTCTCGCTTTATATAGATCTGCGCCCCGCCGAAATGCTTCGACAGGTTGCCGGCGTAGGTCAGCGGTGTGGGGCGACAGGAGTAGTTCGACATGAGAGCGGAATATTCCTGCCAGAAAGCCGGATCGTCTTTTGCCTTCCTGTATTCCTGCTCCAGTTCCTGAAAGGTCTGGTGGAGCACCTCGGGGATGAACGCGCCACCCCAGTTGCCGAAAAATCCTTTTCTTTTCATACTCTTCTCCATCAAATTCAGGGCATGGCGGGCATGCCGTCAACGAACTCCTGCAAACAGCCCTGCACCCGCGGGCGGGTAGAATTCTGCGCAGAGAGGCAAATAGGTTGTGTGGGTTCGGGAAACTGCCTTGATATCAATCAGGAAAGTCTGATATAGTGACTTTATTGCTGTTTTTCCCCTCATCTACCAAGGAGACGCGTATGACAACTGCTGATGGTGCTGCTGTGCAATCACAGATCGATCCAGGGAAAATTGTGACGTTTCCCCAAGGAATTCCCGGTTTTGAAAAGTACACCAAGTTCAACATCTTTCACAAGGAAGAAAACGATATCAGCGCATATTGGCTGGAATCCTGCGACAGCCCGAAAATTACCTTCACCCTTGTGGATCCGACAACGTACGGCCTGAATTACGAGCTCGATCTCAGTGATGAAGAGCAGAAGATTCTTGGCACCAGCGATCCTTTCGAGCTGGCCATCCTGATGATGCTGTCCAAGAGCGAGGATGCGCAGGACCGAAAGAGCGCACTCAATGCCAACATCGCCGGACCGATCGTAATCAACCCGAAAACCCGGATCGGTCTGCAGAAGGTCATCGTTCGCTCACATATCAATCTCAATATTGTTCAGGAATAAGGCAGACAGAAGGGAAGGTTGAATCTGCCTTCTCTTCTTTTTCCTGTCCATTGCAGAATTGGAGCGCAGTTTTTTCAACCTACCTCAGCGCACTTGCCGCGAAATGAGCGTGTTCTTCTCTCTCATGGCAGATGCCGCCGGCAGACTGCCGCGAAATCTTCCGGGTAATGGCCGTTGATGAATCTCAGTTGGGCCTCGCTGAATGCCCCGGGTGACTCAGGGAGCCGAGGGAGAAAGGCATAGAGCAGTGGTTGACCGGTACAGCCTTTTCCGCCGAGTCGCTTTGGGTATTCTATTGAGGTGACCATCTTTGCGCCGAGGGCCGCCAGGGTTTTCTGGGCCAAGTAGATGCCGGTATCGAGCGACTCCCTTACGCCGGTATCGGCCTCGAGGATGTTGCCGACGATTTCTCCCCGCCCGTTCCTTTTCGTCATGAGCTGCATTTCCCACTGCGAGGTCTGGGCCTTGGGGATAAAGAGCATGGCGTTATCGTCGCTCCAGACCACAAGGCTGCTTTCCAGGTCGTCTCGACCGTCCATCCGCCGATTGCCAGCGATGGCTCTGCAGTAATCATCGAAAAAATCGCTTTGATGGAGGGCGCGATACTGTTCAATCACCTCGGCGATCATGTCGCCGCAGCCAAAGGACGGCAGAATCCCGATCGCCCTGTTCGGATCACCGCTGTAGGCCTCGACTGTCTCGGGAATCATGGCATACTGCTGGTGGATCTGCTGGTGCGAGGCATGCAGTCGATAGCGTGACGGTGCGTAATCGAAGCCAAAGTTCCAACCCCAGAGGGTGGCGTGGCCGAGACATTTCGTCGTGTTTACCGCATCAGTGATTGTCCGGCGCAACTCTTCAACCTCGGTTGATGTCCAGATCCGCTTTTGATCAGCTGTGGGGAGTGCAATTTCTGCCGCTAGGCGGGCATAGGTCCGCTGATAGTAGAGATGACGCAGGGCCCGCATGTCCTGCACGCTCAGCTGTTCGATGGAATAGCGGACGGCGTCCTCGGCCATGTTGGCGGCGTAGTGGCCGCCGGCGATATAGGAGTTGCGACGCAGGTACTCATAGACATGGCTCTGTTCATCTTTTGGCCATTCACCGACGATTTCGCTTCCGCCCTGGGCTCCTGGCCGAATGACCATGACGATCTTGTAGCTGTCGGGGAGATGGGGATTGTTGGCTACGGCCTCAAAGAGCAGATGGTTATGGATGACCGGTCGCGGGGCTCTGCCCGGTTTTCTGGCGTAGCGAAGACCATTGACCTGCCCGGTTGCGTCTTTTTCGATTTCGCAGCTTATCTCGGCCAGCCGGATCAGATCGGCCGGATCGGTGGATGCAGTTGCCAGGGCCAGCAGCAGCGGTTCGGGCAGTCGTTCGATCAGCCTTGGGTCAATGCCGGCTGCGGCCAATGTCTGGTTCAGAGAAATTTCCGGCGGCGAGGTGATACGGATGCGACCAGGGTCCTCGGCGCTGGCGTCCGCCCATTCCTTGTCGATATAGGTGGTGCCTTTGAAGGGCAGGGGGTTGGCGATCTCGAAGATCCAGTCCGCTCCGTGCACCGCGACCTCATCAGGAGGGAAATTGGCGGCGTTGTCTACCGGCTCACCCTTCTCATCACTGCCAAGCACCTGTATCCGGCTGTTCTGGCGGAGGTTGGCAACGGTATACGAGGGCTTGTGAATGCCGTAGCGGAAGGTACCTTCGGGGGTTACGCAGGTTCGCAGGTGGTTCATGGTGTTCTCGTGGTGGAAGGGGCTTGTCTGTCGAGACTTTTGGCTGCAATCGAGAGAATACTGCAGCAGTTGGCAGAACGCAAACATCACGAGGCTGATTTCTTGCGCTTTTAAAAGGTGAGCAATAGGAAAGGAGGGAGAATGAGAGGCCAGAATCGAGAATGATTCTGGCTCTCCCGGGCAAAGGACGGGGAAGTTTAACGTTTCTGCTCGACCCGATCATAGCAGGGGATGCAGAGGGTTTTGCCGGCAAATCGGCGGGTCCGGGATTCCATGGTGTTTTCGCCGCATTCTTCACAGACAAGGCTCTGCAGGACACGAGCCGGTCGTGGTGGCTGACTGTTCAATTCTTCCACCGAAAAAAGCTCCTCCGCCGGCAGGTTCATCAGACGCTGCTGCATTTCCGTGCGCATTTTCTGTAATCTGGTTTGTTCCTCGGGAGTGAGCAGACCCTGCATGTTCTTGCTCATCAATGTCGTCAATTCACTGTCCATACCACCTTGGTCCAGTTGTTTGAACAGCAGGCGTACGCCTTTGCCGCTTATGCGGTCATGGAAGGAAAAGGCCATCTTGCCGTAGTCAAGGTGGATGAGATTGCCTTTGCCGTAGGTGCAGCCGGTCAGGAACTGGATGGCGTCGACGCCGCACATGTCCGTCTCGGTGACGCAGACGAGATGTGCCTGATCGACGTCTCCCATTTCGCGAAGGGCTAATTCCGCAGCCCGGATGCCGATGGCGAGTCCGGGGCAGCTGTGGCCGTGGAAGGCGATTGTCTCTGCTATTCTCCGTGGTTCGATCTGGCAGTTCATAGGATATTCCTTTTTTATGGGTGTGAATGAGCGACCTGATGGCAGGCCGGGTGTTCTTCCTGCGGTATGACGAGAGGATAACCATTGATGTGGTGAATTTCCACCGGCAGACCGTATACCGATTCTATCATGGTTGCGGTTATCTGGCTGGTTCGGCCGTAACTGTGCACCTCGCCCTCTTTGAGCATCAGGACGGAGTCAGCATAGCGCATCGCTCTGTTCAGGTCGTGCATCGTCATCACGGCGGCGATCTGGTGTTCATCAATGACCCGGCGCAGCAACTGCATGATTTCCACCTGGTTTCTGAGGTCCAGGGAACTGGTAGGTTCATCGAGCAGCAGGAGTCGCGGTTCCTGGACGAGGGCCCGGGCAATGCAGACTTTCTGCAGTTCGCCGCCGCTGAGTTGGTCGATGAACCGAAGGGAGGTATTTTCGAGATGGAGATGGCGGATGGCGGAATCGACGATCTGCAGGTCGCGCTCAGATGTCTGCCAGCGGATATGCGGTTTGCGGCCCATCAGCACGGCGTCGAAGACGGTGAGGCGGGCGGTCTCGATCTTCTGGGCGACATAGCCGATGCGGGTGGCGATATCGGCCGGCGGCATCCGCAGGACGTCGAGGCCTTCGACCAGCACAGCCCCTTCCCGGGGACGGTGGATGGCGTTGATGCATTTGAGCAGGGTGGTTTTGCCGACCCCGTTTGGGCCGAGAATGGCCAGTAATTCCCCGGGTTGCACAGAAAAATCGATATCCCGCAGGATGTCAACGCCATTATAGGCAAAATGCAGATGGCGGGTATCGAGAATCATCGGCGGCCTCCGCGTATGATCAGAAAAAGGAAAACCGGTGCGCCCATGAAGGCGGTCAGCACTGAAACCGGCAGGACATGGGGGGCAAGCATCAGGCGGGCGGCGGTGTCCGAGACCAGCAGCAGCAGAGCGCCGCCGAGAACTGCTGCAGGCAGGAGAAAGCGATGGTCGGAACCGACGATTCGACGAACCATATGCGGCACCACCAGGCCAACAAAACCGATGATGCCGAGAAAGCTGATGATCACCGCGGTCAGTATCGAGGCCAGCATCATGCCGACCATCCGCACCCTTTCGACGCGTACGCCCAGCCCCTTGGCGGTCTCGTCACCGGCGTCGATGGCGTTGTAGTTCCAGCTGTTAGCGAAAAAGAAGGATGCTATGGCCAGGGTTGTTGCCGCCATATAGCCGAGTTCCTGCCAGGTGGCCCTGGCAGTATCCCCGAAGGTCCAGAAAACCATAGCGGCGAGTTGCACGTCGTCGGCGAAGAACTGCAGAAACATTGTGCCGGCGGTGAAGAAGGCGCCCAGGGCAACACCGGTCAGGACCATGACCTCGGGCGTTGCCCCCCGCAGTCGTGCGATAGCGACGATGACGGCGGATGTGGCGATACTGAAGAGAAAGGCCGAGGCCGTAGTCAGATAGGGATTGGTGATCTGTACGGCGCCGACCGCGTTGGAGGTCATGATGCCGCCGCCGAGGATCATCACCGACAGGGCAGCACCGAAGGCCGCTGCATGGGAGATGCCAAGGGTAAAGGGTGAGCCGAGGGGATTGCGCAGGATAGACTGCATGGCCGCCCCGGCCACCGCCAGCCCAGCCCCGGCCACCATGCTGGACAGGGCCTGGGGGAGACGGATATTCCAGATAATGGTCTCGATCTGTCTGGTGGTTTCAAGGCCGGCAAGGGTCTTTACGACCTGGAGAAGTGGAATCCGGGCCGCGCCGAGAGAGACGGCAACGACCAAGGCCATTGTCAGCATCAGCACGAGGCTAACGAGAAATGCCGATTTTCGTCCGATATATCGTCGGTATTCCGCGGGTATCTGACCTCCGTGAAAATGCATATCAGTTGAGTCGTACAGGCTGGTAGGCCATTCCCTTAAACAGGCTGTTCATTTTCTTGAAGACCGGTTTGCCGATCATGAAGGTATAGATCTCGTCGGCCTTGGCCGCCGGCTCGATGTCGCTGAAACGATTGGGATAGAGCATTTTCCCCAGAGCATATGCGTTGGCGAAGATCGACTCGAAATTCTGGTTGTACCAGTTGTACGGCAGCAGGCCATAGACCTTGCCGGTTTTGACGGCGGAGAGGGTCTGGTAAGACGGGTCGGTCTTCAACTCATAAAGGCCTCCGGCTTCATCGCCGAGCTGCAGGGTCGAGAGATCAAGGAAGAGGTAATCGGGATTCCATTCGACGATCTTCTCTTTGGCGACATCGGTACTGGTGATCTCCTTGGCATTGGGGTTTGCGCCGTCGGCTAGGTTGCGGGCATTGATGAAACGAAATGGCGGATAGCTGGGTTCCGTCGACTGAAAGCCATGCGGGCCAGCATAGGCCACGCCGCCGAGGAAGACGGAGGGGCGGTCTTTCTCTGGGATATCAGCCGTCCGCTTTTTCAGGTCGGCGATAGCAGTATCAAAAAACGATCGCAGGTCTTCGGCCCTTTGGGTCTTGCCGAGAACCTTTGCCATGATGCGCAGTGAATCATCGAGATCCTGCCTGAATTTGCCAAGATTGCCGTATTTCAAGGCAACCACTGGAATGCCAGTCTTCTTTTGCAGATCGACGGGATCCATGCCAACCGTTCCCTTGCCTGTACCGACGAGCTTGAAAATCACCTCCGGGGCCGGGTCAAGGGTCATTATCAGCTCAGGATTGTCCTTGCCGCGAAACTCGCCGAAGATCGGCAGTGACTTGAACTGCGGATTGGCTATGGCGTATGGTCGGGCATCGAACTGACGGCGCCTGCCCTCGATATCGTCGACGGCCACCACCAGGTTCTGACCCTGCAGGTATGTGAGCAGGCGAAGGCAGCCGGAACCAGAACAGATGACCCGCGTCACGGTATCGGGGATGGTGACCTTTCTGTTCAAGGCATCAGTGATTTCTCGAGCAGTGGCATGGCCTGCCGAGGCAATCACGAGACAGACCGAAAGTACCATGAATACACGCATGATGATCTCCTGCAGGAAGGTGAATGGTGGTAATACTATTTGGAAAATTTTATTATGTGTAAAAACAATTAACCTGTGATCGGGAAAACTGTCAAATGAAAAGATTATGAATGTTAGAATAGTATTACGAGTGGTGCGTTCAAAATAACGTTGGGGGCTTATTCGCTGGGGGATATGGTCCAAGAGAACTTCCCCCAAGAGATGAGGCCGGAAATTGGCAGAGCCTCTTGGGCAGTCTAGTAAGAGTTGATGCGGGAGAAATAAAAGAACAGAATTCAGTCTTTATGCTGCCAGAGTTCCAGAGCCTGCTGGTAGATCTGGGAGCGAGATAGACCGAGGTCGGAAGCCAGTTTGCGGCAGGCGTCCTTGAGTGAGAGGCCGGAGTGATCACGATACCAGAGCAGTAGTTCTTCAAGGTTGTCACCCTCAGCCTGGTTCTTGATACCTGGACAGATGATGACCACCGATTCGCCCTTGTTCCTGCGGCTACCGGCTAAAGTCAGGAGTTCGCTCAGGTTTCCGCCCTGCAGTTCCTCGTAGGATTTGGTCAGTTCCCTGGCCCAGAAGGCTCGTCGTTCACCGAGGACGGCCAGGGCATCCGCCAGCAGGCCTTCCATGCGATTGGGCGATTCGTAGACGACCAGGGGATGTTCTGAATCGGCAAGAGATGCCAGCAGCTTCTGGCGTTGACCCTTCTGGGAGGGTAGGAAGCCGAGAAAGATAAAGGTGCCCTCGGTCAGGCCCGCCGCTGACAAGGCCGTGGTAAGGGCAGATGGACCAGGGATCGGCACGACCGCAATGCCGGCCTGTCGGGCCAAGCGGACCAGGATGGCGCCTGGATCGGAGATGCCGGGGGTGCCGGCGTCACTGATCAGGGCAATGTTTTCGCCTTCCTGCAGGCGGAGGACGAGCTCATGAGCCCGCTCGGTCTCCTTCTCGCGATAATAGCTGATCAAGCGTGTATGGATGCCGAAATGATTAAGGAGCTTCTGGCTGTGCCGGGTATCTTCGGCGGCGATGAGATCGACCTCCTTGAGGGTTCGCAGAGCCCGGAGGGTGATGTCCTCAAGGTTGCCGATTGGGGTGGCAACGACATAGAGTGTGCCGCATCTGCTGTTTTCAGGTCGGGTCATGGGGATGGGGGCTGATTGAGGTTGAATCTGGGTATGAACAGAGAAAAAGCATTATGCTCAATTCACCGGCAAAATGCATCTGCTTTGTTGACAATCCGGCCAGTTCGTATAGTATATGATCAGATACTCATATATAATCCGGCCACACACTAAGAGGAAAACATGGAGCAGGATAATTGCGGCAGCAGAATCATCCATCTGGAAAAAGTCGTCGGGGCTCGGGGAAGGGCCTTGCCGGCCGCTGAAGTTGAGGCGATCAGTCAGCTGTTCAAAGCCTTCGCCGATCCGAGCCGTTTACGCATTCTCCATGCCCTGCGGGTCGAAGAGATGTGTGTATGTGATCTCTCAGCCTTGCTCGAGATCTCCGAGTCAGCGGTCAGCCATCAGCTCAGGCTACTGCGCACTCTTCGTCTTGTGACCAACAGGCGCGACGGGACTGTACTCTATTATCGTCTGCTTGATGCCCATGTCACTGAGTTGCTTGATCTCGCCCTGCTGCATCTGCGTGAAGAAAAATAGGCATGGCGCCCGCTGGTGAGCTGGTAGACACGGTTTAAGAAAAATTGAGGAAGACCATGATGGCGACTCTATTCACCTTTGCTTTTCAGATATTCGCCGAGGCCTGGGAGATCCTGCTGGACTCTTCGGTGTACATACTCTTTGGTATTTTCATGGCAGGGCTCCTCAAAGTTGTTCTGAACCCGAACACTGTTGCCCGCCATCTTGGTCGGGGCCGCTTTCTCTCGGTCCTCAAGGCCGCCTTCTTCGGCGTGCCCCTCCCTCTCTGATCTTGTGGTGTGCTGCCGGCGGCAGCAGCATTGCAAAAGCAGGGGGCCAACAAAGGGGCGACAACTGCCTTTCTCATTTCCACCCCTGAATCCGGCGTGGATTCAATCGTCGTGACCTATGCCCTGCTGGATCCGATCATGACCGTGGTGCGGCCGATTGCCGCCTTTGTCACCGCCATCAGCGCCGGTTTTCTCGAAAATATCCTGCACTGGCCCAAAGATAGCCGGGCCATTGAGGTTGATCGGAGCTGCCCCGTCGACAGGTGCTGTGACGGAATCGACTGTCCGGAAGAAATACACAGAAATCACCATCGGCCTCTGGAAAAATTGAGCGCTGGCCTGCGTTTTGCCGCAACCGAGGTCTGGGGGGACATTGCCGGCTGGTTTTTCCTCGGTCTGCTCCTGGCGGGTCTGATTACCGTCGTCATTCCCGATAATCTCATGGCGATCTGGCTGGGGGGCGGCATGGGCTCGATGTTGCTCATGCTCGTCATCGGTATTCCCCTCTATATCTGTGCCACAGCCTCCACCCCGATTGCCGCCGCCTTGATCCTCAAGGGTGTCAGTCCCGGGGCTGCGCTGGTTTTCCTGCTGGTGGGGCCGGCCACCAATATCACCTCCCTGTCGGTGCTGTTTGGCATCCTTGGCAGATGGGGAACTGCCCGCTATCTTCTTGTCCTCTCTATCTCTGCTGTCTTCTTCGGACTTGCTGTGGACCAGCTCTACCAGATTCTGCACATCTCGCCGAAGGCAGTCATCGGTGAGGCCGCAGAGCTGATACCGGAATGGTTGAAGTATGTTGGCGTAATGATTCTGCTGGTTCTTTCCATCAAACCTCTTACTGCCGGATTGCGGAGAAAAACACCAACCGCTTCGAATACTCATTTTCAAAGCGGCTTCCCAACACTGCCGCAGGCCGAATCAAAAGGGAACGAACAAAAAACATGTTTGCCAACCTGTGGCTGCGGGCATGATTAAATGCGCCGAGGAGTATCAACGGCACATTGCCATTTGTAAAATCGTTCCCGAAAATGTATGAAGAAAGAATCGATTGGCAGCTTACCTCCACAACCCTTCACTGGATAAGACGATGAACAAACATATTGGCATATTAACGGCTGGCGGCGACAGTCCGGGATTAAATGCGGCTATTCGGGCGATCGGCAAGACGGCCCTGGGCACTGGCAGGATTGATATTGTCGGCTTCCGCGATGGCTTTCGCGGGCTCATGGAGAACCGCACCATGCGGCTCGACCGGGAAGAACTCTCATCAATCCTGACGCTTGGTGGCACCATCCTTGGAACCAGCAGGGATAAGCCCAATCGTATGCCGGTGGGAGGTGAGGTGATGGATATGACCAAGGTGATCTGTGAAAATTATCATCGCCACAATCTCGATGCTCTCGTTTGTATTGGTGGCGGAGGAACCCAGAAAAACGCCTATCTACTTGCCCAGTGCGGTCTCAATATCATTACTCTGCCGAAGACCATCGACAATGACGTGGCCATGACCGATCTCACATTCGGCTTTCATACCGCCATGGAGATTGCCACCCAGGCCATCGATCGCCTGCATTCCACGGCCCACAGCCATCATCGTATCATCGTCATCGAGGTGATGGGTCATAAAGCCGGCTGGCTGGCCCTTGGCGCGGGATTGGCGAGTGGAGCCGATGTCATTTTGATTCCCGAGATACCCTACAATCCGGTGAAGGTGGCCCAGGCCATTCGCCAGCGCCAGCAGCGGGGCACCAATTTCAGTATTGTGGTGGTGGCGGAAGGAGCCCTTTCAGTCGAAGATAATAAAAAATACGTGACCTTAAAGAAGAAAAAGACCAAGGCGCGCGAGGATAAAGATGCCAAAACCGAGAAAAAAGCCAGCGAGGCCTTACGTGACTTTGATCTCTATCGCAGCAATAATACGCTCAAACTCAGCCGCCAACTGGAGGAGATGACCGGGCTCGAATCGCGCATCACTATCCTTGGTCATCTGCAGCGCGGCGGCACACCGACGGCAGCTGACCGGGTTTTGGCGACGCGGTTGGGCAGCGCCTGTGTTGACTATATCGAGCAGGGGGTAAAGGGAGCGATGATTGCAGTGAAGGGAGAGAGTACAGCGGTCATTCCCCTCGAGGAGGTCGTCAATAAACGATCGGTCGTGCCTCTTGATCACAGTTGGTTGAGCAGTGCCAGGAACGTCGGAACCTGTCTGGGCGACTGAGAGAGAAATACGGAGTTATCTGATAATCGGCAGATCTTTTGGCAACTGCTCCTTTGCCTGAAAACGGTAGAAAAGAGGATGTTTTGAAGAAGCGGCAATCCCCATGGATTGCCGTTTTTTTTTGTGGATTAAACAGTCCGCCTGTCCTTCCTCATGGATGGGGGAGCAGGGCGTCTGCTGCCGCTCTTTCGCCCAGGCGCCGGGATATGTCCGCCAGGGCCTGATCCTCAGTGGCGAAGATATTCTCTTCCCTGATGAGGTCGAAGAGTCCGGTGGCGCGCATCACGTCGAGTATCTGTTTCTTCAATCCGGAAAAGACCAATTCAACACCGGATTCACGCAGTTGTGCCACTAAATGATGGATCGTTTCCTCACCCGAAGAGTCGATATAGTTAATGGCGTCACCGACCACCAAGAGGTATTTTGCCTCTTTGTGTTCCGCTACTGCAGCCAGAACGGCATCCTCGAAATGGGCAATATTGGCGAAATAGAGTGAGCCGTCGAAGCGGATGGCGGTCACCAGCGTGGAGGTGGTCACGTCGGGATGAACCTTGATGTCCCGCAGGGTTCCGTCGTCATGGCGGCCGAGGATGGCGACTCGCGGAGCCATGGTACGGTAGAGATAGAGCCCGATAGACAAGGCCGTGCCGATCATGATACCCTTGTCAAGATGCGGCGCGGCCAGCAAGGTGAAGACAAAGGTGACCAGGGCCACGATACCGTCTGGGCGGCTGGCCTTCCAGGTATGTTTGAGTGACTGGATGGTAACCAGTCCGATGACGGCCAGGAGATTGTTCGTCGCCAGCACTGCCTTTGGTAGATGGTAGAGGCCTGGGGTGAGAAAAAGCAAGGTGAGGGCGACAAAGAGGCCGTTGAATACCATGGCAAAGCCGGTCTTGGCGCCGGCCTGCAGGTTGATAGCCGAGCCGGTGAAAGAACCGCAGGCCGGATACGACTGAAAAAAGGAGCCGCCTATATTGGCCAAGCCCTGCCCGATTAGTTCCTGGTTTGGATCGATGCGCTGTTTCTCCTTGCTGGCCATGGCCTTGGCCATGGATATCGATTCCATGAAGGCGACCATCGAGATCATCAGGGCCGCTGTAAGCAGTTGCAGCACGGCATCGAGCGTGAGGATCGGCAGGCGAAAAGAAGGTAGACCGGCTGGCACCTTGCCGACCACATCACCGCCGCCCACTAGTGCCATCTCTCCTTTCTCGATATTTTTCACATGCCATTTGCGGCCATCGGTTTGAATGTCCTTTGGCACCTTGTCAACTTCGTAGATGGGGGCGGGCACGCCTTCTCCTGCCTTTCCCTGGACAAACTGCAAACGGCGGATACTGCGCAGCCGATTGCTGTTTTCTTTCTCCAGGGCTTCGATGTCGAGCTTCATCAGGTCAAGGCGATAGCGCAGATCAGCGGCAGATCTCTTGTCATGGTCTCTTTCGGCTTGTCGTAACTTGGCTGAAAGGCTGGTCATGTCGGCGTTCAGTTCACCAATTCGCTGGCCGGTATCCTCGTATCCGCGAACCAGTTCAAGAGCTCCTGGTGTGGCGATATCAACGGTCCGACCGCTGGTTTTTTGTTCAAACCCGATGGCATAGCTCAGCAGGGTGGTGATAACGACGGCGATCAGGACGCTGGATTTGGACAATATCGATACTCTTTGTAAGCCGATCATCAGGATCAGACCGAAAATCGACATAAGCAGCGTCGGCAGATGGGTCTGGGGGAGGTATCCCAGCATTTCCCAAACATCTTTCAAGAAAAAATCACTGCGTCCCTTGGGAATTCCCAGCATCATATCGAACTGAGAAAGAGCGATGATGATTGCCGCCGCATTCATGAAGCCGAGGATAACCGGATGAGAGACGAAGTTGACGATACTTCCGAGTTTGACTAAGCCCAGAATAAGCTGGATAATGCCTACCAGCAGGGTGAGCAGCAGGGCCAAACCGATATACTCCTCGGTATTGGGCATGGCAAGAGGCGTAACAGCGGCCGCTGTCATTAACGATATAATAGCTACCGGACCTGTGGCCAGTTGCCGCGAAGAACCCCACAAGGCACCGAGAATGGCAGGGATAAAGGCCGTGTAGAGCCCAAAATAGAGCGGCAATCCGGAGAGTTGGGCATACGCCATGGCCTTTGGCACGAGAACGAGTGCACCGGTGATGCCGGCGACCAGATCGCCGCGCAGGATGATTGTGGAAATTGGAAACCAGAGAAGAAAGGGGAAGAATCGGGATAGCAGCTTGCTAGACATGAGTAAACCTACGATGGAATGGTGCTGAAAGAGTTAGATGAACTCGTTGCGAACAATGCCTGTCCTTTACTCCGATCGGTATTCGACACAACAGATGGATAGCGTTCCTCAAGTTGTCACTACCAGTACCGCGCAATGGGCCCGGCCGATGACCTTTTCGGTTACCCGCCCCATGAGCATTTTGGCCATGAAACTCTTGCCCCGGCCCCCCATTAGGATCATATCGACGTTCCGGTCCTTTGCCGTCTGCACAATGAGGTCCGTGGGGTCACCTGTCAGCACCAATGAGTCGCAGACAGCCCGCAGGCCTTCTTGACTGCACTGGTTGCAGATCTCGTCGATCATTTGTTGCGCTTGCGGCTGGTCATCGTCTTTCTTTACCACCGATATCACTGTCAGTCGCTGCAGGGTGGTGCATGTCCGCCCCAGGCTTATGGCCTCTTGTGCGGCCTGACGGCTGTTGGGCGAACCGTCCAGGGCTAGCAGGACATGGGCGCCGGTGATGATGAAATCCTTTGGTACCACAAGGACTCGGGGAAATCCAAGGCCAATCACCTTAGCCGTCATGCTTCCCACCAGCAGGGACAGGCGGCCGGTCCTGCTATGCCGACCCATGAGAATTACGTCAGCTTTTCGTAGACGGGCCTGCTCGACGATAGTTTTTTCAGGAGAGTTGGAGCCGACTGCCATGACTTCGAGTTCGACTCCGCTGTCCCGGGCCATTGTGCGGATCTGGTCAAGGTGGGGCGCCATTTCTTGCTGGCGCTGCATGACAGTGGAGTTTGCGGCGCGGAGAGATTCGGCTTTGGTATGCACGACATACAGGACCACCACCCGGGCACGGCAGGCCTGGCCAAAAAATATTGCCTCCTGGATAGCCCCATCGCTGAAATGAGATCCGTCTGTCGCCAGTAGCAGGGTCTTGGCCTGACCTAGGAGACTTGTTGAAAATCGATCCATGGAGACTCCTTGTAGGTGAGAAGGTTTCTGTCATGAAGATTACCACTAATATTCTGTCGGCACAAGCCGTCCATTGCTGATCATCACCTGCGGTGTGTACCGGGATTACTGGGGCAGGCAGAATGTCGTGCGGTCATTTCTCGGGCGGTTGAGTGCAGTGTTCATCGGAGTTATGCCAATGGTCCGATTGAACAGGTTGTTCCGGGACTGGAGAGGGCAAAAAACCAAAAAGCCTCTGCAAACCAGGGGAAAGGGTCTGCAGAGGCTGAATAGAATGAAGATGACAAGGACTCTATGCTACCGTTCTCCGCAGGCAATTGAATGGTACGCCAGCAGAGCCAGGTCGATGGAAGGTTCGGAGAAATGGTGGCAAAAGGGTTACATCGGTTCAATCCTGAAAAATTACGGCAATTATCCTTTGGCCAGGTTGATGCTGCTGATTTCGGCATGCCGGTAGCAGTCGACCAGGTGATCGTTGACCATACCGACAGCCTGCATGAAGGCATAGCATATTGTTGATCCGACGAAATTAAATCCTCGTTTTTTCAATGCGAGGCTCAGTGCGTCGGATTGTTCGGTGCGGGCCGGGACCTCGCTAATGTTCCGCCAGCTGTTCTGCCGCGGGACATGATTGGTATGCTGCCAGAGAAAGTCGGCAAAAGAACCGAATTCCTGCTGGATGAGGAGCGCTCCTCTGGCGTTTTTTCGGGCGGATTCGATCTTCAGCCGGTTGCGGACAATGCCCGCGTCGCCTAGCAGACACTCGATATCTGCATCAGTATAGCCCGCAACTTTTTCAATGACAAACCCATCAAAGGCTCGGCGGTAATTTTCGCGTTTTCGCAGGATGGTCAACCAGCTTAGACCTGCCTGGGCGCCCTCGAGGATGAGCATTTCAAAGAGCCGCTGATCATTGTGGAGCGGCAACCCCCATTCCCTGTCGTGATAATCGATAGAGAGCGGGTCGCTGCCGCACCACGGACATCTGTAGATCTCATCGGCTGACGGCATGTTCAGGCGAGCATGCCGCCGAGGGTGCGGCCGTAATCCTGGCAGGCCCGCATGCCTTCATCGGTCTGGACGGCGCTTTCCCTGAGGTCGAACGGCCCGAGATTAGTCATTTTCATTGAGTAGACAAATTCCATGGTATCAAAGATGATGCCAGGGGCCTCGCCGCTGTGGGTGCTGGAACCGAAGGCCCCGCCGATCTTGTCGCGGAGGCTGCCTTTCTGGGCGAGAAACAGGAAAGTCTTGAAATTTTCCGTCAAACCTTTGTGGTAGGTCGGACAACCGAAGATGTAACCGTCGTATCCTTCCAGATCCTTTTCGGACTTGATTTCGGAAATCTTCTTCAGTTCTACTCCAGCGCCGCTCAGTCGAACACCCTCGGCGATGTATTCGGCCATTTTGCCGGTCATGCCAGTTCTGCTGAAGTAAGCAACGAGTACTTTTTTCATGTGTATCCTCCATAATGGGTAATACGAAATGGTTGAAAAGCATCCTGACAAATTGCGAGAAGTGGGCAATCTGTTGGCAAGCCTACCGGAAGCGGAAGAATAATTCAATGAGATAGCGCAAGTGATCTGATCAAGAGGGAGGTTAGGTTCTCCTTCATCCTTGCGTGGGGCAAGAAAAGTAAAGAATTTGAACACATTGTTTTTCATTTGACACTGCCTGATTAACAGAGAACAATACAACAACTCCGTTTCAGAACACGGAGGCTTTTCTTTTGCGGAAGGCGATGTTTTTGTTGATTGAAGGGATGTGCAAACCTAACCGGTGTTGAAATGGGTCATAAGAGAATTTATGTCCGTGTACCCTTGAGTGGGGAAGCGGTTCTTTCAAAGAGTGGCAAGCCGACGATCAAAGCCAGAACGATCGATATCAGCCAGGGCGGAGTCGCAATCACCGCCTTCTCCGACGAGGTCAGCAGTGCTGAATACCGGATTGAGATTCTCACCGAGACCGGCCAGAGAATAGAAATATTTGCCCAGCTGGTCCGTGTCGATGATGCCATCGCCGGCTTTCAGACTCTCCAGATTGATGAAAAAAGCCAGGAAATTATAAAGAATCTTGTTTTTGAATACCAGACAACCCCAGATTTCATAAAACAGCTTGATGAATATAACCTGCTCGATGACAAGGTTATGGATGAAGACGGAAATGAGATCGAGGTTACTTTTGAAAAGGATTCCAACGTTATTTGAGAAATTGCAATATGGTTTGCCGCTGAAATGATTTGGGGGTGCTCTCTGGCTATGGATAGCCTGGCTGGTTTGTGCCCTTTGTCGCATCGTAATGATATTTTTCTCCTCCCCGCTTTTTCTAAATTGTCTGCGTAATTTTCGAATTCTTCATTTTTCCTTCGATTTATGGTAACCGGATATTGCATTATTGTTTGGCGGTTATATTGTCAGAACATAATTATGTGATCGGCTGTTTATACAACAGACCGGCACAAACCTGGGAGTAATAATGAGAAATTGTTTGTATCAATAATTCGTAAAAGGGTGAGCAAATGAACACAAAGAGGGCGCGTTGGATAGCAGTCATGCTGGGATGTCTCTTATTGGCAGGAGGCTGTGCCAAGCAAACCGTACAGGTGGCACCAGTATTTGAAGTGCAGCCGCTGGTCAAAGAAATGTGGACGCCGAAAGCTGATAATCTGGTCTTTATCCTGGACGCTTCTGCGTCTATGTCAAAGACCCATAACGGTTTCGAGAAATTCGAAGTCGGTCGCAATGTAGTATCCCGTTTCAATAAAACCATGCCGGACCTGGCAATACAGGTTGCCTTGCGCAGTTTCGGCCACGCATTGACCTACTCCTACGAAGGCACGGTCCGGGTCTACGGTTTCAGTGAGTATTCACGCACCGGCCTTGCCGATGCCCTGGCGACGATCATCCCAGCCGGCGGCCCCAGTCCGATGGAAAAATCGTTCAAGGACGTGGCTGAGGATCTGAAGGCCACCCAAGGTAAAATCGCCATGGTTGTTGTCAGTGACGGCGAGGATATGGACAAAGGCGCTTTGAAAGCGGCCAAAGACCTGAGTGCCCAGTATGGTGATCGTCTGTGCATCTATACGGTGCTCGTCGGAGATGACGAGGCCGGCCGCGAATTGCTGTCCAATATAAGCAAACAGACCGGCTGCGGCCAGGCAATCACTACCGATGACGTTGACAATGGTGCGAAGATGGCCGATTTTGTCACGACCGTTCTACTGGATAAGGCCACAAGCTGGATCTTCAAGGATGTCAAATTTGAGAGTGACAAGGCTGTTTTGATGAATAGTTCCTATCCGACTCTTGACAAGATCGTCGCTATTCTCAACGGAAACCCGGGTATTTCTGTCGAAATCCAAGGCCATACAGACAGCACAGCGTCTGCTGAGTATAACATCGATCTCTCTCAGCGCCGGGCCGAGACCGTTATGAACTATCTGGAAAGCAAGGGCATCGCCGCGTCACGAATGACGGCCCATGGTTACGGTGAGGGGCAGCCTATTGATACAAACAATACCGAGGAGGGCAAGGCCAACAACCGCCGGGTTGAACTCAAGCCGGTGAAGTAAAGATGTTTGGGGCAGGGCAACACGTCGGTTGCCCTGCCTTATTTCCTGAGCAGATTCCTGGCAAAGGAGATTTTCTGCTGATTACGGCAGATAATCCTCACGGATTGGCGAAAACACTTCAACGACGACCGAGTCTTCCAAGGCTACCACGGAATGCTCGCTCCCTCCTCGTATGCACCAGCTGTCTCCTGCTTCAATCTCGCGCTCTTCCCCATCGATGGTGAAGAGCATCTTCCCTGAAATCATTATGCCGGTCTGTTCGTGCGGGTGGCTGTGGGCTGGAATTCTGGCTCCCTGAGCCAGTGTAAATTGCCCCATCAGGGTTTTTTCTCCGTGAACCAGGGTTTGCAGATGCACCCCATCGAGGAGCTGGCGCGGCTCTATTGTGTTATTTTTACAAAACATCCTGGTAACATCCTCCTTGTTTGCGTGATCAACTGCAATTGTGTCAAATTATTACTTACGTATCGAGAAATATTACGACGCGCTCTTTCCCCTGGGCCTGGTTGTTATGATTGATGGAGATCTCTCCCAGGTTTGAACATGGCAAAGCCAGCCGGGACGGTTGCCTGCATGACCGCCTCAAGCACTTATTCACTTGATAATTCGACCAATTGCTTCCAAGTGTCATGTTCCAGAAAACTTCCTGCCAGATTGGCCTCCATCTCGCTGAACAGCGCAGGCGGCATGGCAAAACTCAGCACGTCGTCTTTGAGGATACGCTTCAGATAGACCCGCGCGGAAATATCATTGAGGCCCAGGACCGCTCGCGGCTCAGCGCGCTCCGCCTCTCTGTAGGGATAGATGCCAATGGATTGACAGCCGGCCGCAAAGGGGAAGATGACGTTTTCATTATGTCCTCGGCCGTAGTTGGCCAGGACAGTCAGCGCTGCAATTTGATCCATATTGCCGAGAAATATCACGACCCGCAGATCTTC
>JFJP01005321.1_pt1 | contig 40396 bp, 28 predicted proteins | sample 431651 | NCBI WGS metagenome assembly JFJP01 (sample SAMN02602958, study PRJNA72255) | Microbial mat metagenome, whole genome shotgun sequencing project. | biome: fresh water; feature: sink hole; material: water; isolation source: purple microbial (photo- and chemosynthetic) mats found in...
GCGCCACGATGGGGTTGCGGAAACGCATAGCGCAGTTCCCACTTGCGCAGCACTTCGCGCGACAGACCGGTCAGACGCTCGATCGCAGCCAGCGACAGGGGTGGGGAGTTGACATGGATCATGAAGCTGGATTTTGTCCCGGACAAACAACATTCCGGGGATAATGGCTTTTTTCTGTACTTGCCACGCTGTGTTGGCACCGTCCTGCCAAGTCTAGTCCTGTTGCCTGTGAGAATCGAGCATGTCATCCGATCCGAGCCCTGTCCCCGAGTCTGCCCCTGATGCTGAGGTGGCGCAAGCCCTTGAGCCTGCCACGGAGGCTGAGCAGACGCCACAGATTGTTGCCATTGGCGCCTCTGCGGGTGGGTTGGAAGCACTGGAGAAGCTGTTTGCCGGTCTGTCGAGCAAGTCCGGCGCGACTTTTGTGGTGATTCAGCACCTCTCGCCAGACCACAAGAGCATGATGGCCAACCTGCTGGCCCGCCACACGGCGATGCCGGTGGTGATGGTTGAGCAAGACATGCCGATTGAGCCCAATCGCGTGTACCTGATTCCACCGGGCTCCATCATGCACATGGGCGCGGGCAAGCTCACGCTGACGCCCAAAAATCCGCGCACACTCACTCTGCCAATCGACGTGTTTTTCAAGTCGATGGCCGAGCATTACGGTGCCCGCTCGGTGGGTGTGGTGTTGTCGGGCACTGGCTCGGATGGCACCCGGGGTGCGGCAGCCATCAATGATTCGGGCGGCTTTTTGATTGCGCAGGAGCCGGAAGACGCCAAGTTTGACGGCATGCCGCGCAGCGTGATCGCCACCGGCCTGGTCGATGCCATTTTGCCGGTGGACCAGATTGGCGCCCGTTTGCTTGCGCACATCAACAACCAGCCCATCGTCAAGGCGGCGGTCACACTGGAAGGCGCGACCAACCCGATGCGCGCCTCCAGTCCGGAGGCAGCCCTGAGCGGCATCATGCACCTGCTGTTGCAGGTCGGGGGCATCGATTTTCAGGAGTACAAAACCGGCACGGTGATGCGCCGCATCGAGCGGCGCATGAATGTGCGGCAGGTCACGGCACTGGAAACTTACCTCGAACTGCTCAATGACGACCGCAACGAGGTATTGACCCTGCGCCGCGAATTGCTGATTCCGGTGACCAGTTTTTTTCGCGACACCGAGGCCTTTGAGCTGCTGTCACGTCAGGTGATCGAGCCGCTGGTGGCCAAGAAGCAGGCCGGTGAATCGATCCGGGTCTGGATGGCAGCCGTGTCCACTGGCGAAGAAGCCTACTCGGTGGCGATGCTGTTCCTGGAGGCGTTCGATCAACTCAAGCACTGGCCCACGCTCAAGATCTTTGCGACCGACGTCGAACAGCAGAATGTCGAGACAGCCGGGGCGGGCACCTACCCCGAGTCGATCGCCGCCGAAGTCTCACCGCAGCAGCTTGAGCGATTTTTCGTCAAGAAGGGCAACACCTTCGTGGTCAAGAACGAGTTGCGCCAGTGCATCGTGTTTGCCCGGCACAACCTGCTGACCGACCCGCCCTTCACCCGCATGGACCTGGTGGTCTGCCGCAATGTGCTGATTTACTTTCGCCCGGCCGCGCAGGAGCGCGCATTGAAGCGTCTGCAATACGCCTTGCTGCCGGGGGCGCATCTGTTCCTGGGCTCCAGCGAGTCGCTGGGCGATCTGCAAAAAGACTTCACCACGGTCAGCGCACGCCACAAGATGTGGGAAATGGTGCGCCCCTTGAGCTTTCCGATCGAGGTGGCGCGCAACACCGGTTACGGCTACCCGGGTGTGGCCTTGTCGGCCAGCCAGCGCAGCCGCAGCAGCCGCATCAAGCCCACGATGGTGGAGCAGGGCTTCAACACCTTGCTGAAGGCGTTTGCGCCGCCGGCAGCCATTCTGGTCAACGGGCGCCACGAACTGGTGCACTCGTATGGCGAGGTCAACCGGTTTTTGCAGTTGCGCGAGGGCCATGCCAGCCTGGACATGAACCGCATCCTGCCCGAGCCTTTGGTGCCGGTGGCGGTGGCACTGGTGTTCAAGGCCGGGCGTGAGGGTGCCAGTGTCACCTCGGACCGGCTCAAGTTCACCACCCCCGAGGGTGACACCGAGCACCTGCGCCTGTCGGCCTGGCCGGTTGATGAGGCCGATGGCGAGCGGCTCACGCTGCTGGCTTTTGAGCAGTTGCATGCTGCGGCCGCGCCCACCGAGGCGCAGAACACGATCGACCTCGACAGCGAGACCGCCGAGCGCATGGAAGTGCTGGAGCGTGAGCTGACCGCCACGCGCGAGAGCCTGCAGGCCACGGTGGAAGAGCTTGAGACGTCCAACGAAGAGCTGCAGTCCACCAACGAAGAATTGATGAGCTCGAATGAAGAGCTGCAAAGTTCCAACGAAGAGCTGCAGTCGGTCAACGAAGAGCTCAACACCGTCAACGCCGAGTACCAGGAAAAGATCGACATCCTGAACCGGCTCAATGCCGACCTCGACAACATGGCGCAGGCGGTCGCTGCAGGCACGGTGTTTGTTGATGAAGAACTGAACCTGACGCGCTTCTCGCCCGACGCCACACACATCTTCCGGCTGCGTGAGTCCGACATCGGTCGCCCGCTGGACGATCTGGCGCATACGCTGCTTTACCCTGAGCTGATTACCGACCTGGCCCGCACCCTCAAGACGGAAGGCCGGGTTGAAAAGGAGGTGCGCGGCATCAACGGGCTGCACTACTTTGTGCGCATGCTGCCCTACCGGGTGCCCTCCAGCAGTGCCAAGGGGGCGGTGATTACCTTCATGGATGTGACTGCGCTGCACGAGGTGTCACGCCTTCAATTCATCATCGACGCGCTGGCCGAGCACATCGCGGTGCTTAATAGTGGGGGGGTGATCACCCTGATCAATGCTGCCTGGCGCCGCTTTGCCATGGAAAACGGCGACCCGCACATGGTGCACTCGGGCCCAGGTGTCAATTACCTCGAAATGTGCCGCGACATGCACGAGCCCGCGGACCCCAGCGCCGCGCTGGCGCAGCGGGGCGTGCGCGATGTGCTGGAGGGGCGCAGCAAGCATTTCACGCTGGAATACCCTTGCCACTCGCCTTCTGAAGAGCGCTGGTTTGTCATGCATGTGACAGCAGTGGGTGGCGAACAACCGGGTGCGGTGGTCAGCCACGTCAACATCACACAGTGGCGCACGCGCAACATCCTCCAGGCGTCATGACCGTGCCTTCGTCGCCCGCGAGCCGACAAAAGACCGAGCGGCTGGCACTGCTGAAGCAGCGTGCTGAAACGGTGCTTCGTGCCCATGAGCAGCATGGCAGTGGTGTCGAGTCCAAGGCTGAAATCGATACCACCAAGCTGCTGGAAGACTTGCGCATCTACCAAGTTGAGCTGGAACTGCAGAACGAAGAGTTACGTTCGGCACAGCAGGAAGCCGATTTGCTGCGCCGGCGTTACCAGTCGCTGTTTGAGCACATGCCCCTGCCGGCGCTGGTGGTCGATGGCAACGGCATGGTGGATGACTGCAATGAGCGCGCCACCGTCTTGCTCAGCGGTCTGGGCAGCCTGACCCAGCGCGACAACCGGTTCTGGAACGCGGTTGACAAGGGTGACCGTGCCCGGCTGCATGTGGCGCTGCGCGATGTGCGCTCGGGCGAGGCGATGCTGCTGGGGCAGGTGCACATCGCCCGTGGTGAGCAACAGCCGTCGGTGTTTGATCTGCATTTGATCGGCTTGTCGCTGGACTACAAGTTGGACCGGCGCGTGCTGCTGTTGTTGGTGGATCGCACGGTCGAGACGGCGCGTGCCGAAGACCAGCGCTTTTTCTCGCTCTTGCTCGACAGCAGCGACAGCCTGATCTACGCCGCTGATCTGCAGGGGCACATGTTGTTGGCCAACCAGACCATGCTCCATTTTTTGGGGCTGGGGCGCGACAGTGTGCAGGCGCGCAAGCGCACCGACTTCATGCCGTTGCGCGACGCCATCCTGCAGTCCAGCAGCGACCAGCAGGTGGTCAAATCGGGCAATTCGGTCACGCTCGAAGAGCAACTGCACGGTCACCGCGACGGCCCGGTGCACTTTCTGACACGCAAGTTTCCGATGCGCGACCTGCAGGGTCGCCTGTACGGTGTGGGCGGTATATCCACCGACATCAGCGCATTCAAAAGCCAGCAGCGCCAAAGTTTGTTGAGTGAGACCGTGTTCATGGCGGCACAAGAGGCCATCATCATCACCGATGCCGGTGGACAAATCGTGCGTGTCAACCCGGCTTTCACGCGCATGTCGGGGTTTTCGTCCGAGTCGGTGCTCGGGCGCAATCCGCGCTTGCTCAAGTCGGGGCGACACGACCCGGACTTTTATCAGGCCATGTGGGCGGCCCTGCTGGGCAGCGGCGCCTGGTCTGGAGAGGTCTGCAACCGGCGTGCCGACGGGGTGGAGTACACCGTGCTGTCCAACGTCAACGCGGTGCACGATGAGTCCGGGCAGGTGTTGTACTACTTTGCTGTGCAGACGGACGTCACCTTGCTGCACCAGACCCAGTTGCGGCTGGCGCACCAGGCGTCGTTTGATGACCTGACCGACTTGCCCAATCGCTCCTTGTTCAACGACCGTGCCGCGCAGATGGCGGCCGGCGCCAAGCGGCATGGCACCCACTTTTCATTGCTGTTTGTTGATCTGGACCGCTTCAAGGAGGTCAATGACACCTTGGGCCACCATGTGGGTGACATCTTGCTGCGCGCGGTGGCGCAGCGACTGCTGGAAGGCGTGCGCGCCGAAGATACCGTGGCGCGGGTCGGCGGCGACGAGTTTGCCGTGCTGCTGCCTGGCACCGATCAGGACGGAGCACAGGCGGTGGCGGCCAATTTGCTGGACAAGCTGCGTGAGCCACTGGCACTGGATGCAGCCGCCCGCTACCGGCCTATGGCCAGCATTGGCGTGGCGGTGTACCCGCAAGACGGCGACAGCCCGGACCTGCTGTTGCGCAATGCCGACCTGGCCATGTACGGGGCCAAGGTGGCCGGGCGCAATCGCCTGGCCTGCTACACACCTGAGATGACGCAGGCCAACCACCGCGAGTTTTCCATTCAGACCGATTTGGCCGAGGCGATCGCGCAGCAGCAATTGCGTGTTTATTTTCAACCCAAGTGTCAACTCGACAGTGGTGGCTTGATGGGCGCCGAAGCCCTGGTGCGCTGGGAGCGGCCGGGCTACGGCCTGGTGATGCCCGGCGAATTCATCCGGGTGGCAGAAAAAACCGGCCTGCTGACGCTGCTGGACCAGTGGGTGATGAACGATGCGCTGCGCCAGCTCGGCCAGTGGCTGCGCGCTGGCTTGTGGCAGGCCGGCTGGCGGCTGGCCATCAACCAGAATGTGGCTGACTTGCAGCGCCCCGACATGCCACAGCAGTTGCAGCACCTGCTGCACACGCACCAGGTGCCGGCGAGCCTTTTGGAGCTGGAAATCACCGAAGACGCTCTGCTGCAGCAAAGCCCGGCGCAGCTTGCCTGTTTGACCGAGCTGCGCGACATGGGTGTGTCGCTGGCCATTGATGACTTTGGCACGGGCTACTCTAGCCTGGCCTACCTGCGCCAGTTGCCGATTTCGGTGATCAAGATTGATCAGAGTTTTGTCGGCACCATGCTCAGCAACAAGGCAGATGCGGTGCTGGTGCATGCCATCATCGATCTGGGCCACAACCTGGGGCGCACGCTGGTGGCCGAGGGTGTGGAAAAACCCGAACAGGCGCAGCAACTGCAGGCGCTGGGCTGTGATCTGGGGCAGGGCTATCTGTTTGGACGACCCATCAGTAGCGCAGATTTTGCCCGAACCTGGCTCGAAAAATAGATAAAAAATCAGGCTCTCGCCCTTGTTTTATCTGCGCTGGAAGCTATTATTTTTGTAGTAAAACGGGTCAGGGTCGGTCCATGCGAAATTTTTCGTGGCAGCTCTTGCAGCTTTTCTCGACCGCGTCCACGGCGGCGCGAATGGCTGGCAGATTGGCGGTCGGCGCCATCCGTTGCAAGTTGGCCAGGGTGGCGTGGAACTCGTCCTGGGCCTGCTTGAACTGCTCGGGCGTTTGCCAGACCGAGGCGCGTGCGCGGGTCGGTGGGTAGTTGCCGTCGGCGGTAAACAGCGGCCAGGGCTTGGCCGACAAATCCATCAAGGCCTGCAAGCCTGCGTCAAACTCGGCCTGGTTGTAGGGGTTGCGTTCACGCGCCATCAGTCCCAGCGGCTCCAGGGTTTTGGTCATCTCCTTGAACACTGCCTGACGTTTGCTGACCCATTGCTGGGGATGCGTGTCTTTGGCTTGTTCGCTGCAGGCCATCAGCAGAAGCGGCAAACACAGCAGGGCGGGCGTGATCGAACGAAATCGGGGCATGCTTGAACTCGACAGGGTGAAAGATAGAGCGGTCAGAGCGGCATTGTCCATGAGACCACAGGTCCGGCAATGCTCAGGGGGCTTTCTTCAAATGATTGCTGGTGCTTGACTGGGCTGGGGTGGCGTCAAACACGGCCTGCCAGGCGCACAGGATCGGCTCCGACTGTGCCAGCAGCGCTTGTGCTTCAGCCTGGGCCGGTGCTTCGTTGAGGCGCGCCTGGTGCTGGCGCTGACGCAATTCACGGTAGGCATCGGCTGCTGCGTGGCCGATGCCGGCGGGCAGCAGTCCGAGTTGCTGCGCGCGTTCGAGCAAGGCAATGGTCCCCACGTTGTCGCGCAAGGCGGGGTGCGCGCTTGAGTGCGCCAGCACCAGGTACTGCACAACAAATTCGGCATCCACCATGCCACCCGGGCTGTATTTGAGGTCAAACAGGCCGGGTTTTGGCAGATGCGCCTGTCCGACCCGCTCACGCATGGCGAACACTTCGGCGCGCAAGTCCTGGGCGTTGCGCGCCGAAGTGATGACGGCGTTGCGCACCGATTCAAAACCCTGGCGCAGACTGGCGTCGCCCAACACACAGCGGGCACGTGTCATGGCCTGGTGCTCCCAGGTCCAGGCGGTGTTGGAGCCGCGTTGCTGCTGGTAGTTTGCGTAAGAGGAAAAACTGGTGATCAGCAGGCCGGCGTTGCCATTGGGCCGCAGCGCGGTGTCGATCTCGTACAGATCCCCTTCGCCGGTCTTGACCGTTAGCCAGTTGATCAGCTTGCGCACCAGCATGGCATACACCTCGGGGGCCTGTTCGTCGTCGTCATCGAACACGAAGACGATATCCAGGTCGCTGCCATAGCCGAGCTCTTTGCCGCCGAGTTTGCCGTAGCCGATGATGCCGAAACGCGGGCTCGGGCGGTGCGCTTTTTTCAGCCGGTGCCAGCACCAGCGGGTGGTGATGCACAGCACCGCGTCGGCCAATGCGCTCAGATCATCGGCCACCTGCTCCACCGTCAGATGGCCCTCGACGTCGCGCGCCAGGGTACGAAACACCTCGGCGTGATGTGCCCGGCGCAACAGGTTGAGCAAGGCTTCGTCATCGTCTTCATGCGCGTTTGCCAGGGACTGGCGCCGATGCTCCAGTTCTGCCTCGAACGTTGCCGCGTCAAAGCGCTCGTGCAGCATGCTTGATGCAGCCAGCTCGTCGATCACACCCGGATGTAACAGCAAGTAACGTGCCGGCCAGCGCGCCGCGCCCAGCAGCCGCAGCAGGCGTTCGTGTACGTTGGGGCGTTCCAGCAGCAAGGCCAGATAGCTCTCGCGGCGCAGCAGCGGCTCCATCCAATCGACCAGACCGACCGCCGCAGCCTCGCTGACTCGGCCTTCGCGCACCCACTGTGCAGTGCGCGACAGCAGGCGCAGCAAGCGTGTGCGGGCCTCGTCACGCAAGGCCAGCACACGCGGATGTTCGCGCCAGGCCTGCAGCCGCTGGCCAAAGGCATCGGCATGTTGCGTCAGCAATTCATCCATGCCGGTGCAGGACGATGCCGCCTTGCCACCCTGGCAGGTCTTGCACTCGGGCTCGGCACCACCGAGCAGCTTGTCAAACTCCTGAGCCACGAATTCACGGTGTGCGTCGAGCTGGTGCAGCAGGTCGCCATGTGACTCCAGGCCCAAACTGGCCGCAATCCAGGTCAGGTCACTGTCCTGGGTGGGCAGCACATGGGTCTGCTGATCGTCCAGATACTGGATGCGGTGCTCGACGCGGCGCAGGAACTCGTAGGCACAAGCCAGGGTGTTGGCGGTTTCGGCGGGCATCAGCCCCGCGCGCGCCAGCCGTGCCAGCGCACTCAGAGTCGGGCGGGTGCGCAACTCCGGGTACTGGCCACCTCGCACCACCTGTAGCAGTTGCACGATGAACTCGATTTCGCGTATGCCGCCGCGCGACAGTTTGACGTCGTTGGCGCGTTCAGGGCGCCCGGCACTGCGTTTGGCTGCATGGTCACGGATCTGGCGGTGCAGCAGGCGCAGCGAGTCAAACACGCTGTAGTCCAGATAGCGGCGGAACACAAACGGCATGACCACCTTGCCCAGCGCGCGCGCCGAGCCGCTGGCGATGCTGCTGACAGGTGCAATGACGCGGCTTTTCAGCCAGGCAAAGCGCTCCCACTCGCGCCCCTGGACGTGGAGGTATTCCTGCAACGCGTCCAGTGACACCGCCACCGGCCCCGAGTTGCCGTTTGGCCGCAGTGCAATGTCCACCCTGAACACAAAGCCGTATTCTGTGCTGTCACCCACCAGTGCATAAACGGCGCGCACCACCTTGGCAAAGTACTCGTGGTTGCTGATGCGCCCGCGCTGCTGGGCGTCACCCAGGGTTTCACCGTCTTCGTCGTAGATGTAAATCAGGTCGATGTCGCTTGAGACGTTGAGCTCGCGCGCGCCCAACTTGCCCATGCCAACCACCCACAGTTCAGCCCGCTGACCCATGGGGGTCTGCGGTGCGCCGTGCTGTGCATCCAGTGTCGCCAGACTTTCCTGTAGCGCCTGGTTCAGGGCAAACTCGGCCAATTCGGTCATGCTGCGCGTCACATCAGCAAGCGTGGCGCCCTGCTCGCAGTCCAGCTCAAGCAGTCGCTCCAGCACCAGCGCACGCACAATTCGCAGGGCCGCAGCACTGTCGTGCCCTTGTTGCCGCAAGGCCGCAAAGGTCTTTGCAAACTGAGCAGCCGTGGGCAGGCCGGGTGCCAGCAGAGGCAATTGCTGTTCAAAGCGCCGTCGCACACGCTGTGCAAACCGGGAGTGGAGGGCCAGGGATGGGCGGGTCATAATTCAATGCTAGTCAATTCTTGTCCAACGAAGTGTTGTTGCCCACTCCTGCACTGCTGAAAATCTGGTCCGCATTGACGCGCTGGCTGCTGTGGGGGGTGCTGGTGGCCTGGGTGTTATCGGCAGCGGGCTGGGCCTGCATTCATTGGTTGATTGTGCCGCGAATTGGCGAATTGCGCCCGCACCTCGAAGCACAGGCCTCGCGTGCCCTGGGGGTGCCAGTTCGGGTTGGCGCCGTGGTTGCGCGCTCGAACGGTCTGGCGCCTTCGTTTGAGCTGACCGAGGTGGAGCTGACTGACGCCCAGGGGCGGATTGCGCTCAGCCTGCCACGGGTCGTGCTGGCCGTGTCGCCGCGCTCCATGTGGCGTCTGGGGTTTGAGCAGGTGTACATCGATCAGCCGCGGCTCGATGTGCGTCGTGACGCCGCCGGGCGCATCTGGGTCGCTGGTCTGGACCTGCTGGGGCCCGGGCCTGGCGGGGGCGGTGCACAGGACTGGTTTTTTTCCCAGGTTGAGTTTGTCGTGCGCGGTGGCGCCGTGCGCTGGACTGATGAGCAACGCAGCGCCGAGGCCGTGGTGTTTCAGCAGATTGACCTGGTGGCGCGTAATCTGGGGCGTCACCATGACCTGCGCCTGGACATCACGCCGCCGCCCGATTGGGGCGAGCGCTTCACGGCGCAGGCGCGCATGCTGCAGCCCCTGTTGTCGCGGCGCAATGGCCAATGGCAAAGTTGGGACGGCCAGGGTTATGTCGAATTCCAGCGCATCGATCTGGCCGAGCTCAATCGGCACACCGGCTTGAGCGCCCATGTGCATCAGGGGCACGGCGCCTTGCGTGCCTGGCTGGGTGTTCAGCGTGGGCAGGTGCTGGATGTGACGGCCGATCTCGCGGTGGCCGACCTGTCGGTGACCCTGGGGCCGCAACTGCAGGCGCTGGATTTTGCGCGGCTGCAAACCCGGCTGGAAGGCCGTCGTTTGCTTCATGGTTTTGAGCTTGGCACCCAGTCGCTGCAGTTCGACACGCCCGATGGCTTGCGTTGGCCGGGTGGTAACGCCCGCCTACGGCTGCTGGAGGCCACCGCCCAGCAAGTTGCCAGCGGGGAATTGCAGGCTGATAGGCTGGATCTGTCGGCCCTGGCACACATTGCCGACCGCTTGCCCCTGTTGCCTGAGTTGCGTAACCAATTGCAAGGTCTGGCACCGCAAGGGCGGGTGCAGGCGCTGTCTGCCAGTTGGCAGGGCGCGCTCGGCGCACCCAGCAGTTACCGCGCCAAGGGTCAGGTCAGTGATCTGGCCTGGGCGGCTGCAGCGTCCTGGCCCGGTCTGCGCGGACTGAGCGCCGACTTCGACTTCGATCAGCGGGGTGGACGTGCCAGTGTTTCGGTGCTCAAGGGTGCCGCAGACTTGCCGGACTTGTTTCAGCAGCCGGTGATCGCGATCGATGAGTTGACCGCTCAGGTGAGTTGGCGGATCAATGCAGACGCTGTGTCGGTTGAGTTCAGCCGTTTGCAGTTTGCCAATGCCGATGCCCAGGGTCAGGCCAGCATCAAGTGGCAAACCAGTGACCCTGCCAAGTCGGCTTCTGGCAGCCGGTTTCCAGGCTTGCTCGACTTGCAGGCCAGCTTGACACGGGCGGATGGACGCCAGGTGCATCGTTATCTGCCGTTGGTGATCGACCAAGCGGCGCGCGACTATGTGCGCGAGGCAGTGCAGGCTGGCAGCGCCAGCAATGTGCGCTTTCGTGTCAAGGGCGATTTGTACGACATGCCGATGGCGTTACCCGGTCAGGGGCAGTTTCGTATCAGCGCAGATGTCAAGAACGTGCGGCTGGCCTATGTGCCGCGCAGTCTGCAGGCGCCCGAGGAGTTGCCTTGGCCGCCTTTGGTAGATCTGAGCGGTGAGCTGGTGATTGAGCGTCAGCAATTGCTGGTCCGGGCGGCGCGCGGGCAACTGGGGGATGAGCAGCCGGTTCCGGTCACCCGGGTGGACGCGTCGATCGCAGATCTGACACGAACCCAGGTCAAGGTCAGCGCCGAGATGAAAGGTCAGGCCGGGTCGATGTTGCGGCTGGTGAATGCCTCACCCGTGTCGGGCTGGACGCAGCAAGTGTTGTCACAGGCCGTGCTCCAGGGGGCGGCCGATGTTCGTCTGAAGCTGTCGTTGCCGATCGCTGATCTGTCGCGCGCCACGGTGCAGGGCAGCGTTGCACTGGCGGGCAACGAGCTGCGCATCCATCCGTCCACACCCCAGATGACGCGGGCACGCGGGCAGGTGAACTTCACGCACCAGGCCATGAGTCTGGCCGGCGTACAGGTTCGCATGTTGGGGGGGGACGCCCGTCTGGAAGGCGGTTTGCTTTTTGCTGCAGTGCCGGATCGCAATGCGCCGACGCTGATTCGTGCCAATGGAACGGTCAGCGCCGAGGGCTTGCGCCAGGCGCAAGAGCTGGGTTGGGTGGCGGCGCTGGCCAGTCAGTTCAGTGGCTCAACCAGTTACACCGCCAGCCTGGGCTTTCAGCAGGGTGTGCCCGAGCTGCAGGTTAGCAGCAGCCTGGTGGGAATGGCCTCGTCCTTGCCCGCGCCGTTGGACAAGGATGCAGTCAGTGCCTTGCCCATGCGACTGCAGACCCGTGTGCTGTCCGATGCCCTGCCGGGCCAGGCGGCACCGCCGCTGCGCGACCGTTGGGAAGTTGTGCTGGGGCGGCGCCTGCAGGCCGCTTACGAGCGCGATGTGTCAGGAGCCCAGCCGCGCGTGCTGCACGGCAGCATTGGTGTGGCGCAGGATGCGGCGCGCGCCATGCCGGCCGCGACTCAGGGCGTGCATGTGCACATCGACCTGCCTCGGGTCGATGCTGACGCCTGGTCGGCGGTGCTGTCGAGGGTTGACGCGGTGTCGGCCCGTGCTGGCCCTGGCCCGACCACGCTGGGCAGTTACCTGCCAACAGATCTGGCCTTGCGGACCGACCAATTGACCTTTGGCGCGCGCCAGTTCAATCAGTTGGTGCTCGGCGCCAGCCGCGATGGGCTGCTTTGGCGGGCCAACGTGGATGCGGCCCAGCTCAATGGTTATCTGGAGTACCGCCAGTCTGCCCTGGGCGGTGCGCCCGGGCGGGTCCATGCCCGTTTGGCGCGTCTGACCCTGCAGCCCAGCACTGTCAGTGATGTTGAAACCTTGCTGGACGCCCAGCCGGCCAGCATTCCGGCGCTGGACATCGTGGTGGACGACTTTGAACTGCGCGGCAAACATCTCGGGCGCCTGGAGGTGCAGGCGATCAACCGGGCGGCTGACGATGGCTCCTCCGGTGAGTGGCGTCTGAGCAAGTTCAATCTGACGACGCCACAGGCGGAGCTGACCGCCTTTGGTCACTGGAGTCGGCTGGGTCAAGGGGTCGCGGCATCGCCCGGTGCCCCGGACCTGCGCCGCACGGTGATGAACTTCAAGCTCGATTTGCAGGACGGCGGCGGCCTGCTGGCCCGATTGGGCATGAAAGATGTGGTGCGCCAGGCCAGTGGCCGCATGGAGGGTCAGGTGGCCTGGCAAGGTTCGCCACTGAAGGTGGATTACCCGAGCCTGAGCGGCAATGTGGCCGTGAATGTGGCTGCGGGTCAGTTTCTCAAGGCCGACCCCGGCCTGGCCAAACTGCTGGGTGTGCTCAGCCTGCAAGCGCTGCCGCGTCGGTTGACGCTTGATTTTCGGGATGTTTTCAGCGATGGCTTTGCCTTTGATTTCCTGCGCGGCGATGTGCTTATCGAGAAGGGGCTGGCCCGTACCAACAACCTGCAGATGCGCGGCGTCAACGCCGCCGTGCTGATGGAGGGCAGTGCCGATTTGGCGCGCGAAACGCAGGACCTCAAGGTGGTGGTGGTGCCCGAGCTCAATGCCACTACGGTGTCGCTCATTGCCACCGTTATCAACCCGGCCGTTGGCCTGGGTTCATTTCTGGCACAGTGGTTGCTGCGCCAACCGTTGACCGAGTCAGCCACACAGGTGTTTCAGGTCAGCGGGAGCTGGACCGATCCGCAGGTGATGCGGGTCCGGTCCGACAATACCAACGTCAAGGAAGCCACACCATGAAAGTTGCCGTGATTCAAATGGTCTCTGGAGCCGATGTGTCGGCCAATCTGGCACAGGCCCACCAGGGTTTGAAGGCCGCTGCTGCACAGGGCGCTGAGCTCGCGGTCTTGCCTGAGTATTTTTTTCTGTTGGGACACAACGACGCTGACAAGCTGCGCCTGCAGGAGCAGCCCGGTCACGGACGTCTGCAGGACTGGCTGGCAGCCACTGCCAGCGAGCTGCAACTCTGGCTGGTGGGGGGCACCCTTGCCCTGGCCGATCCAGCCTCTTCGGCACCGGCCGGCGCTGAAAAGGTGTTCAACAGCAGTCTGGTTTTCTCGCCCGATGGGGCTTGCGTGGCGCGCTACGACAAAATTCATCTGTTTCGTTACGACAACGGCCATGAACGCTACGATGAGTCGGTGCTGCACAGTGCCGGGCAGTTGCCGGCCCTGTTTGACTTGCCGTCGCGCGATGGGCAATGCTGGCGGATCGGGCTCAGTGTCTGTTATGACCTGCGGTTCGCCGAGCTGTACCGGCATTATTCGGCAGCGGGTGCCCATTTGCTGCTGGTTCCGAGTGCCTTCACCTACACCACAGGGCAGGATCACTGGGAGCTGCTGCTGCGCGCACGCGCGATCGAAAACCTGTGTTTTGTCGGAGCTGCGGCGCAAGGCGGTGTGCATGACAGCCAGCGTCGCACCTGGGGACATTCGATGCTGGTGGATCCGTGGGGCCATGTCTTGATGCAGCACGCGCAAGGCCCGGGTGTGGTGGTGGCCGAGCTGGACTTTGCCACTTTGCAAAAGTGCCGCGAGCGCCTGCCAGCGCTGCAGCACCGCGTCTTGTGAAACCGCTGGTTTATTGTTGGCGCACGAGTTGGCTGGCACTGTGCCTGCTGCTGTTGACGTCGTGCGCCAGCCCGGATCGAAGGCCCGCCGTGCCCGTGGCAGATCGATTGCCGGCAGTCGTCGCTGGCAATGTGGTGCCGCCCGAGACCGATGCCGCCGTGGTACGGCGAGGCAACAGTCGGTGGGTGCTGGTGGACTGGGATGATGTGCCAGGTTGGCATGCCGATGCGTTGCATGAGGCCTGGGGTGCCTTTGTGCGCAGTTGCGAGCGACCGGCCAGCGCCTTTGTTGCCCTGTGCCCGGAGGTCCGCCGGCTGAGCATCGCCGATGAATCGAGCCAGCGCGCCTGGTTGCAGCAACGCTTGCAGCCGTATCGGGTGGAGCCGCTGGATGGCGCAGCCGGCGCTGGTTTGCTGACCGCCTATTTTGAGCCCGAGTTGGCGGCCCGGCGTCTGCCGGGTGCTGGCTTTGAGGTGCCGCTGTACCAGCCACCTGCGGGTCTGGTGCCGGGTAAACCGTGGTTTTCCCGGCGTGAGATCGACTCGCTGGCACAGGCGCAGGCCGCGTTGCGCGGGCGTGAGATCGTCTATGTAAGCGACGCGGTGCAAGCTCTGGTGGTGCAGATACAGGGCTCGGCGCGGCTACGGGTGACCGAGCCAGACGGCAGTCAGCGTCTGCTGCGCCTGGCCTATGCCGGCCATAACGGACACACCTACCAAAGTATCGGGCGCTGGCTGCTGGATCAGGGTGAGCTGCGCGATGCATCTTGGCCGGCCATTGCCGCATGGCTGGCACAAAACCCGCAGCGCGTCGGTGAAGTGTTGTCCAAAAATCCGCGCGTGGTGTTCTTTCGCGAGCAGGCCTTGAGCGATCTCGATGCGTCCTTTGGCCCGGTGGGCGCGCAAGGCGTGGCGCTCACCCCAGGACGCTCGATCGCTGTTGATCCCCAGAGCATTCCTTATGGTGCACCGGTGTGGTTGGCGTCCACCGGGCCGACTTTGCCACTGGAGCGTCTGGTGCTGGCGCAGGACACCGGCAACGCCATCACCGGTGCCGTGCGCGCCGACTACTTTGTCGGCTGGGGTTCGGCAGCCGGGGAACTGGCTGGACGTGTCAAACAGCCATTGCGACTTTGGGTGCTCTGGCCCAAAGGCCCCGGATGACGTTACCATTGACGTTCTCGATTCCAATTTTGTTTTTTCAAAGAGCGAGCCATGAACAAATCCACCATGCGCGAGATCGACGAGCGTACCAACCTGACAGCCAACAGCATGTTCGAACTGCTGCTGTTTCGCCTGGGTGAGGCGCCAGGCACCGACAAGCGGGAGCTGTTTGGCATCAATGTGTTCAAGGTGCGCGAGATTCTGGTCATGCCCGAGATCACGGCGATGGTCAATTCGCCGCCGGCGGTGATGGGCGTGGCCAATATTCGCGGCCAGATGATTTCGGTCATTAACCTGCCGCAAATCGTTGGCACCAACCCGACCAAGGGCCTCGGCATTTTGCTGGTCACCGAGTTCGCCCGCACCACACAGGCGTTTGCCGTCGAAGAGGTCAATGAAATCGTGCGGCTGGAGTGGAAGCATGTGCTGTCGGCTGAAGGTCGCGGCGGCGGACTGGTGACCAGCATCGCCAGGCTCGATGGGGCAGCTGAAGACACGCGCCTGGCCCAGGTGCTCGATGTCGAGCAGATTCTGCGTGACGTCTTTCCTGAGCAGCATCAGGTGGAAGTTGAAGCGACCGGCAAGCTGCATCTGCCGCCTGGGTCGGTGGTGCTGGCGGCAGACGATTCCGCGGTGGCGCGCATGATGATTGAGCAAGGCCTGAAAGCCATGGAAGTGCCCTTCATCATGACCAAGAGCGGCCAGGAGGCGTGGGACCGCATCAAGGCGCTGAGTGCCGAGGCCGAGTCGCAGGGCAAGACCGTGCGTGACAAGATTGCTTTGGTGCTGACGGACCTGGAAATGCCCGAGATGGACGGCTTTACCCTGACTCGCAACATCAAGCAAGACCCGCGTCTGAGCAGTCTGCCGGTGGTGATTCATTCTTCCTTGACCGGTACCACCAACGAGGAGCATGTGCGCAAGGTCGGCGCTGATGCCTATGTGGCCAAGTTTGTGGCTGAGGAGTTGGCTGCCACGCTGAGGCGTGTCCTGGCCAACTAAGTTACCCGCAATCGCTATTATTTTAGAAGCTGCTGGCGCATACTGAGTAAGCGCTGGAGGCCTTTTTTATTACTTATTATTCAAGCTGCTGCGGGCGCTTGCCAGTCGCGCGGTAACCGTTGCCGCTGGCGCGCGAGCGTGCTGCAGCGGTCTGCTGCCATGGAGCTGCCTGCATGAATGCTGCACTGAGACCGGCTACTGATTCATTGCTGGAGACGGTCCGGCTGGACGACAAATACACCTTGGCCGCGGGGCGCGCGTTCATGAGTGGCGTGCAGGCTTTGGTACGTCTGCCCATGCTGCAGCGCCAGCGCGATGCACTGGCCGGGTTGAACACAGCCGGTTTTGTCAGCGGCTACCGAGGGTCGCCGCTGGGCGGTTATGACCAGGCGCTGGTAGCGGCGGGCCAGCATCTGGCGGAAAACCACATCGTGTTCCAGCCGGGTGTCAACGAAGAACTGGCTGCCACCGCCGTCTGGGGTACGCAACAGCTCGATTTGTACCCGCAAACACGTCGCTACGATGGCGTGTTTGGCATTTGGTACGGCAAGGGCCCGGGTGTGGACCGCAGTTCAGATGTTTTCAAGCACGCCAACATGGCCGGAACCGCGCGCCACGGTGGCGTGCTGGCGGTGGCCGGGGATGACCATGTCAGCAAAAGCTCGACCGCTGCGCACCAGAGCGACCACATTTTCAAAGCCTGTGGTTTGCCGGTGTTCTTTCCGTCGGATGTGCAGGGCATTCTCGACTTGGGCCTGCATGCCATCGCGCTGAGCCGTTTTGCCGGAGTTTGGGCTGGCATGAAGACCATTCAGGAGGTGGTCGAGTCATCCGCATCGGTGCAGGTGGATGCGCAGCGGGTGCGCATCGTGCAGCCACAGGATTTCGTGATGCCGCCGGGGGGGGTGCACATCCGTTGGCCAGATGCGCCGTTGGAGCAGGAGGCGCGTCTGATGGAGTACAAGTGGTACGCGGCGCTGGCCTATGTGCGTGCCAACCGTCTCAACGCCAACGTGATCGCCTCGGCCCGTGACCGTTTCGGCATCATCGCCAGCGGCAAGGCCTTCAATGACACCCGCCAGGCCTTGCTCGACCTGGGCTTGAGCGACGCTGTGTGTCAGCAACTCGGGATTCGCCTGCACAAAGTTCAGGTGGTTTGGCCACTGGAGGCCAGCATCACGCGCGACTTTGCCCAGGGACTCAGCGAGATCATGGTGGTAGAAGAAAAGCGCCAGTTGATTGAATACCAACTCAAGGAGCAGTTGTACAACTGGCGCGCTGACGTGCGTCCGACGGTGGTTGGCAAATTTGACGACGAGTCGGCCGACGATGCGGGTGGCGAGTGGGGTCAACCCAATCCGCAGGGCAATTGGCTGCTGCGTGCACGGGCCGACTTGTCGCCCACGCTCATCGCGCGTGCACTGGCACGACGTCTGAAGAAGCACGGCGTGCCGGCGGATGTGTCGGCGCGCATGGATGCGCACCTGGCCGTTCTGGATGCCAAGGAAGGCGCCAAGGCACCCATCGCTGTGCTGACGGCCGAACGCGCGCCCTGGTTTTGCAGCGGCTGCCCGCACAACACCAGTACCCGGGTGCCGGAAGGCTCACGCGCCCTGGCGGGTATTGGCTGTCATTACATGACGCTGTGGATGGATCGCAGCACCAGCACCTTCAGCCAGATGGGGGGGGAGGGCGTGGCCTGGGTCGGGCAGCAACCTTTCACCACCGAGCAGCATGTGTTTGCCAATTTGGGTGATGGCACTTACTTTCACAGTGGATTGCTGGCCATTCGCCAGAGCATTGCCGCCGGGGTGAACATCACCTACAAAGTTCTGTACAACGATGCGGTGGCCATGACCGGCGGACAGCGTGTCGGCGAGCGTCCGGAAGGGCACTCGGTGCTGCAGATCATGGCCACGTTGCTGGCCGAAGGGGTCAAGCGGCTGGTGATTGTGACCGACCTTCCTGAAAAATACCGCGGCGCGGCGTTGGCAGCGGGGGTGCGGGTCGAGCACCGCGATGCGCTCGATGCAGTGCAGCGCGAACTGCGCCAGATTGCGGGCACCACGGCGCTGATTTACGACCAGACTTGTGCAACCGAGAAGCGACGCCGGCGCAAACGCGGCACCTTGGCCGAGCCGCAGCGCCATGTGGTCATCAACGAGCGCGTCTGCGAGGGCTGTGGCGACTGCTCAGAGCAGTCCAATTGCCTGAGCGTGGAGCCGCTGGAGACCGACTTTGGCCGCAAACGCCGCATCAATCAGAGCACTTGCAACAAGGATTTCAGTTGCGTGAAGGGTTTTTGTCCCAGTTTTGTGACCGTGGTGGGGGGGCAGCGAAAGAAGCCGGCAGCATCAGCGTCAGATCGGCTGCACGAGCTGCCGGCGCTGCCAGAGCCGATAGCCGCGCCTGCCCGTCCGGTTTGGGGTATTTTGGTCGGAGGTGTAGGCGGCACTGGGGTCATTACCATTGGCCAACTGCTTGGGATGGCCGCACACCTGCAGGGCAAAGGGGTGGTGACACAGGACGCTGGGGGCCTGGCGCAAAAGGGCGGTGCCACCTGGAGCCACATCCAGATTGCCGAGACCCCGCAACAGATTTGTACCAGCCGGGTTGATACCGCGCAGGCCGACCTGGTGCTGGCCTGTGACGCCATCGTGGGGGCTAGCAAGACCACGCTGGCGGTCATGCAGCCGGGGCGCACCTATGTCGCACTCAATACCCACGCCACACCGACGGCTGGCTTTGTGCACCAGCCCGACTGGCAGTTCCCTGGAGCCCACTGCAGTGCAGCGATCGCTCAGGTGGTCGGTGCGGACCATCTGGGTCAGTTTGACGCCGAGGCTGTGGCGCGCGCCGCCTTGGGTGATGCGCTGTACACCAACCCCTTGCTGTTGGGCTATGCCTGGCAACAAGGCTGCATTCCCCTGACTTTGGCCGCCCTGATGCGTGCCATGGAGCTAAACGGTGTCCAGGTGGCCAACAACCAGGCGGCCTTTGCCTGGGGGCGTCAGTGTGCCGTCGATCTGGCCGCAGTGCACGCGGCGCTTGGCCTGGGTGGTGTCAGTGCAGCGCCGGTAGCACCGACATTGGCACATTTGATCAGCCAGCGGGTGCACGAGTTGACGATGTACCAGAATGCCGGCTATGCCGCGCAATACGCCGAACTGGTGGCTGAAGTGCAGCGCTCCGAGGCCGTCTGGGGTCAGACTGTGGTCACGCAAGCCGTGGCCCGCTACCTGTACAAGTTGATGGCTTACAAAGACGAGTATGAGGTGGCACGCCTGCACAGCGACGGCAGTTTTGCAAAGTCGCTGGCGCAACAGTTTGAGGGCAGTTTCAGCGTGCAGTACCACCTGGCGCCGCCGCTGTTGGCGCGTCGCGATGTCCGTGGCGAGCTGGTCAAGCGTGCTTACGGACCGGCCATGTTGACGCTGTTTTCGCTGCTGGCGCGCTGCAAGGGTTTGCGGGGTGGCTGGCTGGATGTGTTCGGCTACACCCATGAGCGGCGCCAGGAGCGAGCGCTGATTCAGCGTTACCGCGACACGCTGGTGCAGGTCATGGCCCTGTTGCGGGCGGGTCCGCAGCAGCCCGACGCTGCACAACGCCATGCCTTGGCGTTGGAGCTGGCGCAGATCCCGGAGCACATCCGGGGGTATGGTCACGTCAAGGCACGGCATCTGGCGCGCGTGCTGCCACAATGGGACGCGCTCACGACCCGTTTGAACGCGTGATCGTCCGCAGGTCGCCGCCGGACAGCCGCATACAATCACCGGCCTTTGTTTTGCCGGCCAACAAGCCTCGCGGTTGGATGGTTGGGTTTCGCTTTTTTATTTGGAGTTGTTGTGTTGATTTCCTCTGCTTTTGCCCAAACCGCCCCGGCTGCCGCTGCGGGTGGAGATATGCAGTCTTCGCTGATGGGCATGTTGCCCTTGCTGTTGATGTTTGTGGTGTTGTGGTTTTTGATGATCCGCCCGCAAATGAAAAAGGCCAAGGAACACAAAGCCATGGTCGATGCGCTGGCCAAGGGCGATGAGGTGGTGACACAGGGCGGCCTGCTGGGCAAGGTCAGCAAATTGGGTGACAGTTACCTGGAGATCGAAGTTGCCTCAGGCGTGGAAGTCCAAGTGCAGCGCGTGGCAGTGGTGCAGGTGTTGCCCAAGGGCACGATCAAGTAGCGGGTGATCGGCCTGCGTTGGGCCGTTTTGCCTGAACTCTGAATTCTGAAGGGTGTTCATGAACCGTTACCCGATCTGGAAATATCTGCTCATCGTGCTGGCGCTGGTCATCGGTGCGCTGTATGCCCTGCCGAACTTTTTTGGCGAAGCGCCGGCGGTGCAGGTGTCGTCAGCCAAGCCTTTGATCAAGGTGGATGCGGGCGTGCTGGCCCGGGTCGAGGCTGCGCTCAAGGAAGTCGGCATTGCGCCGGACCTGGTCAATCTGGAGGGTGGTTCGATCAAGGTGCGCTTGCGCAGCACCGATGAGCAACTCAAGGCGCGTGATGCGGTGCAACGGGCGCTGGTGCCCGATCCGGCCAACCCCGGCTATGTGGTGGCGCTGAATCTGCTGTCGCGCTCGCCCGCCTGGCTGAGTGCCATGCATGCAGCGCCGATGTATCTTGGGCTGGACTTGCGCGGCGGGGTGCATTTCATGTTGCAGGTGGACATGCAGGCGGCACTGAGCAAGCGCGCCGAGTCGCTGTCGGGTGACCTGCGAACCAGTCTGCGCGAGAAAAACGTGCGCCATGGCGGCATCACCCGCAATGGGCAGACGATCGAGCTGCGGCTGCGTGATGCAGCCACGCTGGAAGCAGCGCGTGCCCTGCTGCTAGACCAGTTTCCTGATTTGCAAGCCAGCGAGGCGCCGGACGGTACCGACATCAAGCTGACAGCCAGCATCAAGCCGGATGCCGCGCGGCGTGTGCAAGACCAGGCCATCAAGCAAAACATCACGACCTTGCACAACCGCATCAACGAATTGGGTGTGGCCGAGCCGGTGATTCAGCAACAAGGGCTGGACCGTATCGTGGTGCAGTTGCCAGGCGTACAGGATACGGCCAAGGCCAAGGACATCCTGGGTCGCACCGCCACGCTGGAGGTGCGCATGGTCGATGAGAGCGCTGAGGCGCGCGCAGCCGAGAATGGCACCGCCATGGTGCCGTTTGGTTCAGAGCGCTATCTGGAGCGCGACGGGCGCGCCGTGATCGTCAAGAAGCAGGTCATCCTGACCGGCGAGAACCTCACCGATGCCCAGCCCGGTTTTGACAGTCAGACCCAGGAGCCCACCGTCAACTTGAATCTGGATGCCAAGGGAACGCGTTTGTTTCGCGACGTGACGCGCGAAAACGTTGGCAAGCGCATGGCCATCCTGTTGTTTGAGAAGGGCAAGGGCGAAGTCGTGACCGCGCCGGTCATTCGCACCGAAATCGGTGGCGGCCGGGTGCAGATATCAGGCGCCATGACGGTGGTTGAAGCCAATGACACGGCGCTGCTGTTGCGTGCTGGCTCGCTGGCCGCGCCGATGGACATCATCGAAGAAACCACGATTGGCCCGAGTCTGGGGGCAGAGAACATTGCCAAGGGGTTCGCCAGTGTGACATGGGGCTTTGTCGCGGTGGCGGTGTTCATGTGCGCCTATTACATGTTGTTTGGCGTGTTTTCCAGCATCGCGCTGGCGTTTAACCTGTTGCTGCTCGTGGCGGTGTTGTCAATGCTGCAAGCCACCCTGACCCTGCCCGGCATGGCGGCCATGGCCTTGGTGCTGGGCATGGCCATTGACGCCAACGTGCTGATCAATGAGCGCATTCGCGAAGAATTGCGCAACGGCGCATCGGCGCAGGCCGCCATTCATACCGGCTTTGAGCGTGCCTGGGCGACCATTTTTGACTCCAACATCACCACCCTGATTGCGGGTCTGGCGCTGCTGGCGTTTGGCTCCGGACCGGTGCGCGGCTTTGCGGTGGTGCATTGCCTGGGTATCATGACCAGCATGTTTTCGGGTGTGTTTTTCTCGCGGGGTCTGGTCAACCTTTGGTATGGTCGTAGAAACCGGCTCAAGACAGTCTCAATTGGCACCATTTGGCGGCCGACCGCAGACACGGCTGTGCGCGCACAGTAAAGGACCCGCTCATGGAATTTTTTCGTATCCACCGTGACATCCCGTTCATGCGTCATGCACTGGCGCTGAATGTGGTTTCACTGGTCACCTTTCTGGCGGCGGTGTTTTTTCTGTTCAGCAAGGGCTTGCACTTGTCGGTCGAGTTTACCGGTGGTACCTTGTTGCAGGTCAGCTATGCCCAGCCGGCCAACCTGGAACAAGTGCGCCGCAGCGTCAGTCAACTGGGCTTTGCTGATGTGCAGGTGCAAAACTTTGGCACCGCGCGTGATGTGTTGATCCGCTTGCCGGCGCAAAAGGGTGTCAGCTCGGCGCAGCAGAGCACGCAGGTGATGGCTGCGCTGCAAGCAGCCGATGCCAGTGCCACCATGCGTCGAACCGAGTTTGTTGGACCTCAGGTGGGTGACGAACTGGCTGCTGACGGGTTGAAGGCGCTGGCGTTCGTGGTGGTTGGCATCATGGTTTACTTGGCGGTGCGTTTTGAGTGGAAGTTTGCTGTGGCAGCCATCATTGCCAATCTGCACGACGTCATCATCATTTTGGGTTTTTTCGCTTTTTTCCAGTGGGAGTTTTCACTGCCGGTGCTGGCTGCGGTGCTGGCGGTGCTGGGCTACTCGGTCAACGAGTCGGTGGTTATCTTTGACCGAATTCGGGAGAACTTTCGCCGCTATCGCAAGATGACCACCGTCGAGATCATCAACAATGCGATCACCTCCACCATCAGTCGCACCATCATCACGCACGGCTCCACTCAAATGATGGTGCTGGCGATGCTGCTGTTTGGGGGGGCTACCTTGCATTACTTTGCCCTGGCTTTGACCATTGGCATTCTGTTTGGTATCTACTCCTCGGTCTTTGTGGCCGCCGCGATTGCCATGTGGCTTGGCATCCAGCGTGAGGATCTGGTCAAGGGTGGCGTTGCCAAGAAGGACATGGATCCGAACGACCCCAATGCAGGGGCTACCGTTTAAGCGCGGACAGGTTCCATGGCCAAAGCCCTTGCGCCACGCCAAGCTGCACAACTTGCGGCCCAGGTGCGCCAACAGTTGGTGGGTCAGGCCGATGCGCTGATGGCCGAACTGCCGGGCTTGGTCCAGGAGCGTTTTAATGCGCTGATGAATGAAGCGGCGCCCTCGCGCGAGATGCAACTGCGTCGGGATGCCTGGTTGAATTTTCAACGTCTGGGCGGGCGTTGGCAGGAGGCCGTCCACAAGACTTGGCAGGCGGCATTGCAGCCCGGTGCGCGTGACAGCGGTCCGCTACCCGGCAGCACGCTGGAGCTGCTGGGCACCGAAGTCGTTGAAAACAAGATCGTCGCCTCGCGGCTGGCGCTGGACCTGATGGAGAAGGCTGCGCCTGAGGTCAACAGTCTGCGCCGACGCCTGAAGTTCCTGCAAGCCGAGCAAGACCTGTCGGCGCGCGACATCGTGCACCCGGAAGTGTTGCTGCTGGCGGTGGTTGAACAGTGGGAGACTTGCGGTTTATCGCGTGAATCGTGGCAACTGGCCAGCCCGGTGGTGCGGCGCCAGGTCAACGAGCGACTGCCGGGCGTGTATGCGGCCTGCAACGCCACGCTGGTGGCCCAGGGGGTGTTGCCAGTGGTTGATTTTGCGCCCAAGGTGGGGGCGATCAACCGTGCCGCCTCGCCACCTGCGGCAACCTCAGCAGCCTCGGCAGAGGTTTCGGGCGTGGCGCCATCGGCTTCGGCGTCCTTGGGCGGGCCCGCTGGTCTGGCGGGTCCGGGCGCGTTTTGGCGTGGCTTGGGTGGCGCTGACGGGCGGCGCCAGGGGCGTGGCCAGGCCTTGCTGGAGCAGGTCGGTCGGGTACTGGGAGGGTTTTTTCAGCCACAGGCGGGTGGCGGTGCGGGCTTTGCACCACCGTCATCGCCTTTGATGACCGCGCTGGCTCAACAGGCGCAGCGGGTGCTGGAGCCGCCGGTCTGGGACCACAACGCATCGCCTGCGGCCCAGTTGGTGGTGATCGACCGGGTCGTGCATGAATTGCGCCAGCAGTCGGCCGAACTGAAAAACCAGGCCCAGACCGACAACGAAAAGGCGATCATCGAACTGGTGGCGCTGATGTTTCAGTCGATCTTGCAGGAAGACCGCATTCCAACCGGGGTGCGCGTGTGGTTTGCGCGCCTGCAGATGCCCGTGTTGCGGGTGGCTTTGGCCGAACCGGACTTTTTCAACAAGCTGGACCATCCAGCGCGCCAACTGATCGACCACATGGGCTCTTGTGTGCTGGGTTTTGACGCCAGCGTCATCAGCAGCACCGCGCTGGAACAGGAAATCAAGCGCGTGGTCCAGGTGATCGAGCAGTACCCCGACACCGGGGACCGTGTTTACAAGAAGGTGTACGAAGAGTTTCAGGCCTTCTTGAAACAGCATTTGACCGAGCGCCCGGGCACCCAGAAGGTGGTGGGTGTGGCGCAACAGTTGGAGCAAAAGGAAACACTGGCGATTCAATACACGATCGAACTGCGTGATCAGCTCAAGGACATGCCGGTGCGCGATGAGATCCGTGAGTTTTTATTCAAGGTCTGGGCCGAGGTGCTGGCCGTGTCGGCGGTGCGCCAGGGCGCGCAGCATGCCGAGACCCTGCTGCTCAAAAAGGCTGCCGCCGATCTGATCTGGGCCGCCAGCGCCAAACCCAATCGTGCTGATCGGGCACGGGTCATCGCCAATTTGCCCGCCTTGCTGCAGACCCTGCGCAACGGCATGACCTTGATGGGTGTGAGCCGCTCAGCGCAGGATGCGCATATCAAGATCATCAGCGACACCCTGGCCGATGCCTTTCTGTCCAAAACCCAGGCGATTCCCGAGGAGCAGATCCGGGCGTTGGCAGATCGTCTGGCCAACCTGGAGGATTACATTGGTGACGAGGGTGCGGACGAATTACCCCTGGATTCGGACAACATCGAAGAGTTGCTGGGCATCGAGGCGACCGAGCTCGATGTGTTGTCCAGTGGCGGTGTCCAGGCCAGCGCAGCCATGTTGCAGTGGGCGGCCAGTCTCGCCCTGGGTGCCTGGTTCACGCTCGATCACAACCGGCAAAGGGCGCAGGTGCAGTATGTCTGGCGCAGTCCGCTGGGTCATCTGCACCTGTTTGCCAACAGCCTGGGGCACAGTTACCTGATCCAGACCGGGCGTCTGGCGGCCTATCTGCAGGCCGAGTTGCTGACACCCGCTGAAGATGAGCCCTTGATGCTGCGCGCAACGCGTGATGCGCTTGGCAAAATCCAGGCCAATCCCGAGCGCTTGCTGGCTTGAGTCAACTGGCCAGACGCACGCTTCGGTGGTCACACAGCTCGTCGAGCAACAGGGCATCGGGTTCGTGTCCCAAGCTCCAGTACACCATCAGGACGATCAGTTTGAGGTCTTCCAGACTCACCGGCTGCCCTGGTGTGGCCATGACGCGGTCCAGCACCAGTTCCAACATGGTCCCGTGCAGCGCACCGAGTGAATCCAGAAAGATCATCAATGCCCACCCCCGGTCACCCAAGCGCTCTTGCTCGGCAGGGGTAAACACCCGCATGGATGTGACACGTTTGGTCAGCACAGGCTGCGCCGTGGGCGTTGCGGCTCGAGTGATCGCGCTGGTGGCCGTGGGGTTGCCCTGGCCGTTGGTGGCAGCTTTCAGGTCTTCCAGCCAGACCAATGCGTCAAGCACCTGTTGGCTGTCAAAACCCACCGCTGTGAGTTTGCGCTGCAGTGTCGGCAGTTCAGGGCAGGCATCGCCGCCCCAGTAGTTTTCATACACAAATGCGAGGACTTCGAACATGGCAGAAATATACCGCCTGTCGCAGAACTCGATCTGTCAAACAGCCGGGCAAAAACGCCTTGCTGTCGGGCACTGCACTCAGAGGGTGCGCCTTGATGCGGGATAATGGGCCGCCCGCCCCCTTGATTGCTATGAAATTTGTATCTGTATGCGCTTATTTGGTAAGGGCTAGAGGCCATTTTCTTAATCAATGTCCTTGCGTTGCCGGCGTTGCTGCAAGCGCGTCGCAGTGACCAGCCACAAAATCTTTGCTGCTTCACCATGACATCGTTTGCCACGGCGGACCCCATTGTTGCCATCGCCACTGCACCGGGCCGGGGGGCCATCGGCATTGTGCGTGTGAGTGGTCGCGGGCTGTCCGCGTTGGCGCTGGCACTGTGCGGGCGGATCCCAGCGGCGCGCCAGGCGACTTATTGCGCTTTTCTTGATGAAGATGGCGCGCCGATCGACCAAGGTCTGGCGATCTTCTTCCCGGCGCCACACTCCTTTACCGGTGAGGATGTGCTGGAGCTCCAAGGGCACGGCGGGCCGATCGTGCTGCAGTTGTTGCTGGCGCGTTGTCTGCAGGCGGCCGCCCAGCCAGCGGCCAATGGCGAGCCTTGCCTGCCCAATCTGCGACTGGCGCAGCCGGGCGAGTTCTCGCAGCGTGCTTTTCTGAACGACAAGCTGGACTTGACGCAGGCGGAGGCGATTGCCGACCTGATTGATGCCAGCACCGAGGCGGCCGCTCGCAGCGCCTCACGCTCGCTGGCGGGCGCGCTGTCAGAAGAGGCTCAGCGGCTGCGCAGCGGACTGATCGATCTGCGCATGCTGGTCGAGGCAACTCTGGATTTCCCCGAGGAAGAAATCGACTTCTTACACACGACGAATGCGCTTGAGCAGCTATCAAAATTGCAGTTGCAGGTGAGCTCGGTGCTGGCTCGTGCGCGCCATGGGGTCTTGTTGCGAGAGGGCATCACGGTGGTGCTGGCCGGACAGCCCAATGCCGGCAAATCCTCATTGTTGAACGCGTTGGCAGGTGCCGAGTTGGCCATCGTGACGCCGGTGGCTGGCACCACGCGTGACAAGGTGCAGCAAACCATACAGATCGAGGGCGTGCCCTTGCATGTGATCGATACCGCCGGACTGCGTACCAGCGACTGTGAAGTTGAGCAAATCGGCGTCGAACGTGCCTGGGGGGCCATTGCCCAGGCCGATGCGGTGCTGTTTCTGCACGACCTGACGCGGCTGCATGAAGCGCACTACCGTGCTGCCGACGCCGACATTTTGCAACGCATGGCGCAACTGCTTGCGCGCCGCGTGACCTTGATCGACGTCTGGAACAAGTCTGACAGCGCTGCGCTGTCAGAGCAGCCTGCCGGATTGGTGGTGTCGGCCAAAACCGGTGCTGGCCTGGATGCGCTGCGCCTGCGTCTGCTGGAACTGGCGGGCTGGCAAGCGGTTCCTGAAGGCGTGTTCATGGCGCGTCAACGCCATACCCGGGCACTGGCACAGGTTCAAGACCATCTGCAGCTTGGCGGGCAGTATCTGCTACAGCGCACACTGGCGCTGGATTTGTTGGCTGAAGAGCTGCGTCTGGCACTGCAGGCGCTGGGTGAATTGACCGGCGAGTTCACGCCGGATGATTTATTGGGTGTGATCTTTTCGCGTTTTTGCATCGGCAAATGAGGGGTTGCCCGGGCGCCGTTGGCAGCCTGCCCCGCTCTGGCACTATCATGCGGCCTGGCACTGGTTTCAGCACTGGAAAGGAGATCGATGTGTCCCTGCTAAATTGGTTGTTCGCGCGCAAGGCTCAATCTGACGCTGCTGGCACGCCTCAGGCACCCGCCAGCGCGGCGTCTGCCACCGACCTGCAGCTCAAGCAGCACCGCCAGCAACGCCGCGAGCACCTGTATGCAGTGGTGCGCGATGCCATGCTGCGCAGTGAGGTGCTGGCGTCGCACTACAAGTTCAAGGTGTTGTCGTTGGACAATCGCAGTCGCCAGTTTTTGGTGATGATCGACATGCTGGAGGAACTGGGACGCAGCCCGGAGCAACTGGCCCGCATTGAGCACATGATAGGCAGTGCCGCTTTGCAACGGCACGACCTGTTGATCAAGGCGGTCTATTGGCGCCAACTCAGTGCGCCAGCGACCACAACGGCGCCAACGGCTGGAAAGCCGGCGGCAGTGGCCAGTCAGCGCGTTGCTGCGCCGGTCGCTGCAGCGCCAGCATCAGCACCAACCGCCGCGCCCTTGCCTGTCGGCAATGTCGGCGCACCGACGCCGCGCGGACGCGGCGGTGCCAAAGCGACTGACTTTGAGCCGATCGGGCAAGACGAGGTGCTGGCCTTCAAGCGCGCCATTGCCGCAACCGCTGCCGCAGCGCCTGTCGCGGCTGCCAGTGCACCAGTGGTGTCAGGCTTACGCAATGCGGAGGCCATGCACGGTTTTGAAGACACCCAGTTACTCGAACCCGACGACAGTCCGTCGCCGCTGAGCAGCACGCAGTTTGGTGATTTGTAGTTCAGTTTCTGCCCAGATGTGAGGTCGCCGGCCATGCTGACACAGGGCCGTGCGTAGCGACAAGCACACGGATGGTTTTGAAAATGGCAGTGCGCCGGACAGTGGCAAGCGCTCAGTGCCCTTCAAAGTCCAGCAGGGTGAACAACGCCAGTCCGGCTTGACGCAGCTTGGCAGAGCCCCCTAGCTCGGGCAAATCGACGATGGCTGCGCCTTCGGTGACACTGGCACCGAGCTTTTCCAGCAGCTTTTTGCCGGCCATCATGGTCCCGCCAGTGGCAATCAAGTCATCCATCAGCAGCACGCGGTGACCCGCTTGAACTGCGTCGGTGTGCAACTCGACGGTGGCGCTGCCGTACTCGAGTTCGTAGGTTTCTTCCACTGTGGTGAATGGCAGCTTGCCTTTTTTTCGGATCGGGACAAAACCCACGCCCAGCTCATAGGCCACCACCGAGCCCAGAATGAACCCGCGCGCATCCAACCCGGCCACCACGTCGGGACGCAGGCTCGGCTCCATGTAGCGGTGCACAAAGGCATCAATCAGCACCCGAAACACCCGTGCATCCTGTAGCAAGGGTGTGATGTCGCGAAACTGCACGCCAGGGGTTGGCCAGTCCGGTACGGTGCGAATGTGTTGGCGCAGGTACTGGTTGACGCTGAGATTGAGCATGGAGGTCTCCAGAAGGCAGGGGCAGTGCAACAGGTGGGCGCGGTGTCAGCCTTTGAGCAGGCGCAGTTCGGCCAGCCGAAGGGGGTCCGCCTTGCCTGACAGCACCAGTGCATCGCCTTCGACCAGCATCAATTGTTCGCCCAGAGGCATCACCTGTCCGCCTTTGCGACGCAGGCTGACCAATTGCACGCCCAGGGTGTCCAGCGCCAGGGCGCCGACAGTTTTGCCAATACTGCGCGCATGCGCCGGCAGGCTCAACGAACTCAGACGCTCCTGCTCGCTCTCGTCAGAGGTGCCGTCATCTGCGCCCCGAAAAAAACCGCGCAGCAGGTTGTAGCGTGCATCCCGTTGTTGTTGTACCAGCCGGATCACCCGGCGCATTGGCACGCCCACCAGAGCCAGTGCATGGGTGGCCAGCATCAGTGAGCCCTCAATGGCTTCGGGCACCACCTCCGTGGCGCCTGATCGTTGCAGCAGTTCCAGATCGTGGTCATCCTGGGTGCGGACCACCACCGGCACCTGGGGGGCGTGTTCATGAATGTGTGCCAACACCTTCAGGGCGCTGGCCGTCTCCAGGTAAGTGACCACGACCGCGCTGGCGCGAGCCAGCCCGGCGGCCATCAGCGCTTGCAGACGTGCGGCGTCGCCAAATACCACCGAGTCGCCCGCTGCTGCTGCCTGTCGCACCCGATCCGGGTCCAGGTCAAGTGCCATATACGGAATATTTTCTTTGTCCAGCATGCGCGCCAGGTTCTGGCCGCAGCGCCCGAAGCCGCAAATGATGACGTGTTTGTTGGCCTTGATCGACTTGCGTGCAATGCTGGTCATGGCCACCGATTCCATCAGCCACTCGTTGCTGACCAGACGCAGCACGATGGCATGGCTGTGCATGATGATGAACGGTGTCGCCAGCATCGACAGCACCATGGCAGCCAGGATCGGGTTCAGCAGCTCTGGCGCTATCAACGCATGGGTTTGTGCCAGGGCCAGCAGCACAAAGCCAAACTCACCGGCCTGTGCCAGGTACAACCCGGTGCGCAGTGCCACGCCCATGCTGGCGCCAAAAGCGCGTGTGATCAGCGTGACCAGCGCCGCTTTGAACAGGACCGGAACGCTGAGCAGAATCAGCACCAGTGGCCAGCGCTCAAGCACCAGCCGCCAGTCCAGCATCATGCCAATGCTGATGAAAAAAAGCCCGAGCAACACATCATGAAATGGCCGGATGTCGGTTTCGACCTGATGCTTGAACTGGGTCTCGGAAATCAGCATGCCCGCGATGAAGGAGCCCAGCGCCAGACTCAGTCCTGCCAGTTCGGTCAACCAGGCCAGTCCCAGGGTGACCAGCAGCAGGTTCAGCACGAACAGCTCCTCACTCTTGCGCCGTGCCACCAGGGTCAGCCACCACCGCATGACATGCGGGCCACCTACCAGCAGCAAGGTGATCAGCGCCATAGCCTTGAGCAGGGCCAGGGTCATGGTGCCAGCCAGATCGTTGGTCGATGCGCCCAACGCTGGGATCAACACCAGCAAGGGCACCACGGCCAAGTCCTGGAACAGCAGCACGCCCATGACCCGCTTGCCGTATTCGCTCTCCATTTCGATGCGTTCCGTCATCAGTTTGACGACGATGGCGGTGCTGCTCATGGCCAATGCGCCCGACAGCGCCAGAGTGGACTGCCAGCTCATCGCCCATAAACCGGGTGCCAGCCAGGCCAAACCCAGGCTCAGGACCGTGCTGACCAGCATGGTCAGCAGAACCTGCAGCAGGCCCAGGCCAAAAACGTGATTGCGCATGGCGCGCAGCTTGGGCAGGTTGAACTCCAGGCCAATCACGAACATCAGGAAGACAACGCCAAATTCACCCAGATGGCGTACGCCATCGGCGTTTTTGGCCAGTGCCAATGCGTTCGGGCCGATCACCACGCCCACGGCCAGATAGCCCAGCATGGGCGGCAACTTCAGCGACCGACATGCCACCACCCCCAGCACAGCGGCCAGCAGGTACAGCAGGGTCAGGTCCAACGGGTTCATGCCCGGATGCTACCAAGCCTGCGCTGTGGCGCATCAGGTCTGGCCGATAAAATCAGCGCATGAACCAGCATACCGCTTCGACGACGGTCTTTGATGCGCAGCGCGCCATTGCGCTGGCACGCGAAACACTGCATATTGAGGCCGCCGCAGTGCTGGGCTTGCAGCAGCATTTGGGTGCGCCGTTTGCGCAGGCAGTGCGTCTGGCGCTGGCAACGACCGGTCGATTGGTGGTCATGGGCATGGGCAAAAGTGGCCATATCGGGCGCAAGATTGCTGCCACACTGGCTTCCACCGGAACCCCGGCCATGTTTGTGCATCCAGCCGAAGCCAGCCATGGTGATCTGGGCATGATCCAGCCGATCGATCTGGTGCTGGCGATTTCCAACAGTGGTGAGTCTGAAGAGCTCACCTCCTTGCTGCCCATGATCAAACGCCTGGGTGCACCCTTGGTGGTCATGGCGGGTGATGCCGCATCCACGCTGGCCCGGCACGCGGACGTGTTTCTGAACAGCAGCGTGGCCAAAGAGGCCTGTCCGCTCAACCTGGCACCGACTGCCAGCACAACCGCGCAATTGGCCTTGGGCGACGCGCTGGCGGTGGCGCTGCTCGATGCAAGAGGCTTCCGGGCCGAGGATTTTGCGCGTTCGCATCCTGGCGGTGCCCTGGGGCGGCGCCTGCTGACCCATGTCAAGGACATCATGCGCCAGGGAGATGCCGTGCCACGCGTGCCACCCGAGGCCAGCCTCAGCACCCTGATGCGCGAGATGAGCGCCAAGGGGCTGGGTTCCTCTGCCGTGGTGGATGAGGCAGGCCGGGCGCTGGGCATCTTCACCGACGGTGACTTGCGGCGCCTGATCGAGGGCGGCGTTGATTTGCGCAGTGCCACCGCGCAGCAAGTCATGCATGCCGAGCCGTGCACCATCGATCAGGATGCGTTGGCAGTCGATGCGGCCGAATTGATGGAGCAACGGTGCATTACCAGCGTGCTGGTGACCGATGCGCGGGGCTGCTTGTGCGGTGCCATCAACAGCAACGACTTGATGCGGGCCAAGGTGATCTGATGGCGCCCGCATTGCACTTTGCCCCGGAACTGCTGCTCAAGGCGCAGGGCGTGCGGGTGGTCTTTTTCGACGTGGATGGCGTGCTGACCGATGGGGGGCTTTATTTTTCTGCACAGGGCGAGACGCTCAAGCGCTTTCATACGCTGGATGGACATGGGCTCAAGCTGTTGCAGCGCATCGGGGTGACGCCCGCCGTGATCACCGGGCGCGACTCTGAGCCGCTGCGTCTGCGTTTGCGTGCCTTGGGGGTTGAGCACGCCGTTTTTGGTTGTGAGGACAAGCTGCCAGCCGCCCAGTCGATTTTGCAGACCTTGGGGCTCGATTGGTCGCATGCGGCTGCCATGGGCGACGACTGGCCCGACCTGCCGGTGCTGATGCGCTGCGCCTTTGCCTGCGCGCCGCCTGCGGCTCAGGCTGAAGTGCTGGCGCGTGTGCATTACGTAACCCGGGTTGCCGGTGGCTGCGGTGCGGCTCGGGAGTTGTGCGACTTGCTGTTGGTCGCCAGTGGCCGCTACGTGGACTTGCTGCAGGCGGAGTTACGATGATGCGTGTCGTGCGACAAGCCTGGGACTGGATCACCCTGTACCTGCCCGTCGTCCTGATGGGTGTTCTGGCCATGGCAACCTACTGGCTGGTGCGCAGCACGCCGGTTGCGCCGCCTGAGACTGGCCCGGCAGCCATTCAGACCGAGCCAGACTATTCCATGATCAACTTTTCGGTCAAGAGCTTTGACCCACAGGGCAAGTTGAAAAGCGAGGTCAGCGGCAAACAGGCGCGTCATTTTCCGCCGTCTGATTCTCTCGAGATTGAACAGGTGCACATTCGGGCCTACGATCCCAAAGGACGTCTGAGCGTGGCGACAGCACGACGCGCACTGGCCAAAGGCGATGGCACCGAGGTGCAACTGATGGGTGGGGCCCAGGTGGTGCGGGCGGCCGCTCCTGCAACAGGCTCCGGCAAGAGTCAAGCGGCATTGGTGTTTTCAGGCGACTACCTGCATGCCTTGTTGGATCAGGAGCGTGTCCGCTCGGACCAGCCGGTGTTGCTGACGCGTGGTGACGACCGTTTTACCGCCGACAGCATGGATTTTGACAACCGCACCGGGGTGTTGCAGCTCAAGGGCCGGGTGCGTGGTCGGTTGAGCCCCGCCGGTGCAGGTTGACGCCATGGCTCACCTGGTTTTGATCACTGGAGCGTCCAGCGGGATTGGGCAGGCCCTGGCGCGCTACTATTTGCAGCGTGGCTGGCGGGTGGCGCTGGTGGCGCGTCGCTCAGAGCTCATTAAAACCTGGCTTGACGCAGACCAGATCAGCGCAGATAGATATGAAATTTATAGCGCCGATGTGGCTGATATTGACAGCATGGTGGCTTGTGCTGCGGCTTGCATGCAGCGCCAGGGCGTGCCTGATGTGGTGGTGGCCAACGCGGGCATCAGCATGGGGGTGGATTCGGCACGGCGTGAGGACCTCGACGTGATGGCGCGCATCCTGACCACCAACGTGTTGGGGGTCGCAGCGACCTTCGGCCCCTTCATTTCCCCGATGCTGTCGCGTGGCGCCGGCACCCTGGTGGGCATGGCCAGTGTGGCGGGCATTCGTGGCTTGCCAGGACATGGTGCCTACTGCGCCAGCAAGGCGGCAGTGATCAGTTACTGCGAAAGCCTGCGCGGTGAACTGCGTGGCAGTGGCGTTCAGGTCGTGACCATCTGTCCTGGCTACATTGATACGCCCTTGACACAAAATAATCAATACCGAATGCCGTTTCTGATGCGGCCTGAGCAGTTTGCAGCGCGCGCTGCGCAGGCGATCAGCGAACGTGCCAGCTATCGGGTGATTCCTTGGCAAATGGGCGTGGTGGCCAAATTGTTGCGCATGTTGCCCAACGCGCTGTTTGACCGCCTGCTGTCCGGGCGGCCACGCAAGCCACGTCAGCAGTCGTGATGCTGTGCTGTTGATGGAAATGAAAAATGGGCCATTTGGGCCCATTTTTTTGGCTCAGAAGCGAGCCGGATACTGTATCAATCAGTAGCTGCTGCGGCCACCACCGTAGCCACCGCCACCACCGCCCGAGCGGCCGGCACCGCCATAACCGCCGCCGCCACCACCGCCGTAGCCGCCGCCACCTGAGCGACCGCCGCCACCGCCACCACCCCCGTAGCCGCCGCCACCGCCACTGCGGGGAGGACGCGGCTCCATTGGTCGGGCCTCGTTGACGACGAGCCCACGGCCACCAAATTGCTGGCCATTCATGGCGTTGATCGCTGTTTGAGCCTCGGCATCACTGCCCATCTCAACAAAACCAAAACCTTTGGAGCGGCCCGTGTCACGCTCCATCATGACCTTGGCGCTGGAGACGGTGCCGTGTTGAGAGAACGCCTGCAGCAGGTCGTCGTCACGGAAAGAATAAGGCAGATTGCCGACGTAAAGTTTGTTGCCCATGAAGGGACTCCTGAAAAAAACTCAAAACGCGATGGAGTCCTTAACCGCAATCGACAAACCAATGAAGACTAGCGCAGACGCGAGACTGACATTCACCGCAAACCATACCACCTGTTTCAAGGCAATACGAGCCGCATGATACGCCAAGTTTCGGTTTTTCACGCAACTATTTGCCCTGTGTCAAAAAATGCGTTGCTTTGTTGTGCAAAGGACGCAGCCGGTGTCATGACAAGCCGCCGTTTCGGAGCACAAAAGCTCACGCAGCATGAGTGAATCATCAAAGAACCACAATCGGCAACCTATTGTTTGCGGGGTATCCGAATGAATCAACGTCAATTTCTTGAAAAAACCCAATGGCTTCGGCCTTACACGCGCTGGGCAACCCGTTTTTCGCTGGGCGCGCCGCGTTGGTTGCCCGAGGGTGTGCGCAACGCACCCCTCAAGCTATCGTCGCTCATCTTGCGTCGCTACCACCGAGCGGCGCGCTAAGCGCGGCAAAAACCGCCCGCATTGCTGGCAATAGGCGTCGTAAGGCGCGTAATGCACACGCAGCCACTGCTCCTCCAGCCAGGACTTGGCCCACAGCACGGCACACAAAGACAGCCATATCAGCCAGGGCTGTGCACCGCCTGGCAGACATGCCAGTGCTGCCGCGCCCAGCAAGACAGCGCTGTACATCGGATGACGGACCCAGTGGTAAGGTCCGGATGTCACCAGCACACCATCGATGCGCGGTGCCGGGTGAATGTTGAAGTTACCCAGGCGGTTGTGCAGCAGCGTCCAGCCGCCCAACAGGCCAGAGGCCAAGCCCAGCACGATCGCCTGGGGTGTGGCCAAGGCTGCAGCCGGATGCGGCCAGACGGCCCGCAACGCCAGCCATCCCAGCACAAGCAGCAAGCCCATTTGCAACAGCACCAGCACGGAGCCCAGGCGCTGTTGCACCGCGGGCGGCCAGTTCGAAAAATAGGGACAAGACATGGTCGGCAGGCTTGGAAGCAGGGCCACGCATGGTAGCCGCAAACAAAGTCACAGACACTTGCCGATCAGTGGCATGAATTTCGCTTGGTTTCGTGCGAGACTTGACCGGCTGGTTAGTTTTTTATCGACAACGCCTAATTTTGGTGCAATCCCCGCTGTCTTGACCCATGAATCACCCCGAAGATACTGACTTATTGTCCCGCATCAGCCCGCCTAGCGCGGGTCGGGTGGCAGTTGACATTCGGCGAGCCAGCGTGGTCTATCCGACGGCCGACACGCCGGTGCACGCGCTGGCCGACATTGATTTGGCCATTCATGAGGGTGAGTTCATTTCACTGATTGGCCCATCAGGCTGTGGCAAGACCACGCTGATGCGGGTGATCGCCGACCTGGAACCCATCAGTGCCGGCCAGGTGCTGGTCAATGGCGTGACACCCCACGAGGCGCGTCTTGCGCGCGCCTACGGCTATGTGTTTCAGGCGCCGGCACTGTTTCCTTGGCGTACCGTGCTGGCCAATGTCACCTTGCCGCTGCAGATTCAGGGACGGTCGCAGCACGACAGCGAGACCATCGCCCGCGCCCACCTTGAGCAGGTGGGGCTGGTCGGATTTGAGCGCAAATACCCCTGGCAACTCTCGGGTGGCATGCAGCAGCGGGTGTCAATTGCACGCGCGCTGTCGTTCGAGCCCCGCATCCTGATGATGGACGAGCCCTTTGGCGCACTGGACGAAATCACCCGTGACCGCTTGAACGAGCAGCTTCAACAGCTATGGCAAAGAGAGCGCCGAACGATCCTGTTTGTGACCCATTCAATTGCCGAGGCGGTGTATCTATCGACCCGCATCGTGGTGATGTCGCCGCGGCCGGGCCGCATTGTCAAGGTGATTGAGTCGCCCTTGCCCGACCAGCGGCACCTGGGCCTGCGCGATGGTGCCGACTTCATCCGCATTGCCCATGAGGTGCGTGAGGCGCTGGCCGAGGGCCATCATGACTGAAGCGCGCGCGCGCTGGCAGCGTCTGCAGCACGACACCTTGCCGGTGTTGGTGTTGTTGCTGGCCGGGGTGATGCTATGGTATTTGGGTGCTGTCGGCATGAACGCCGCGGGCGCCATCGAGCGTGTGCTGCCCAGCGACACGCCTTGGGGCTGGCGCGACCTGGTGGTCGCCACGCTGCAGATGCAACGCCCCGTGTTGCCCGCACCGCACCAGGTCGCGCTGGATTTCTGGCACAGCCTGGTGGACTGGCCGCTGAACTCGCCACGCAATCTGCTCTTTCATGTGGCGGTGACGGCTGAGTCCACCCTGTGGGGTTTTGTCATGGGCACCCTGCTGGGGCTGGGGCTGGCGGTGCTGATTGTGCATTCGCGCACGCTCGACCGCGCCCTGTTGCCCTGGATTGTGGCCTCGCAGACGGTGCCTGTGCTGGCCATTGCGCCGATCGTGCTGGTGATTCTGGGCACACTGGGCTTTGAAGGTGTGGCGCCCAAGGCGGTGATTGCGATGTACCTGTGCTTTTTTCCGGTCACCGTGGCCATGGTGCAGGGTCTGCGTTCACCGCAGAAGATTGAGGCCGAAATGTTGCACACCTATGCCGCCACGCGCTGGCAGGCGTTGTGGCTGCTGCGTCTGCCAGCATCCCTGCCGTTCCTGTTTCCGGCGTTGCGTGTCGGCATTGCTGCGGGTCTGGTGGGGGCGATGGTGGCCGAACTGCCCACCGGGGCGGTTGCTGGTCTGGGGGCGCGGCTGCTTACTGGCTCTTACTATGGCAACACGGTGCAAATCTGGTCGGCACTGGTGATGTCGGCGTTGCTGGGTTTGGCACTGACGGCGGCGGTGGCTGCCGTTGAGCGTCTGGTGCTGCGTCGTCGCGGAGGGCAGGCGTGAGCAGCCTGGCGCGGGCGCTGCGGTGGATCGGGCCTGCCCTGGTCGCTGCGGCGCTTTTGTTCGCGCACCCGGCCACGCGCGCGACCCTGCCCGACGGGGCTGCGCCCGGGCCGGTGTTTTGGCTGGGCGCACTGGCCGTGGCCGTCATGGCGCTGCAGTCAGTGCGTGCTCTGGCCGCACTTGAGAGTGGGCGTTGGGTCGGGCCGGCCACGGCAGCCCTGTTTGGCTGCTGGATCGTCTATTTTTGGCAGGTGCTGGTGGTGGCGTTTGCCGTGCCACGGGTGCTGTTGCCTGCGCCCATGATGATCGTGGCGTCACTGGCCGAGCACAGTGCCTTGCTGTGGGGTGACTTTGTACAGACGGTGCTCAAGGCCGTGCTGATTGGCTGGTTCACCGGCTGCGGGCTGGGTTTTGCGGTGGCGGTGGCCATCGACCGTCAGCCTTTTTTGCAACGGGGCCTGCTGCCACTGGCCTCGCTGACCAGCACCATCCCGCTGGTGGCGGTGGCGCCCATTGCCGTGATGTGGTTTGGTTTTGAGTGGCCGTCCAAGGCTGCGGTGGTGGTGCTGATGACGTTTTTTCCGATGCTGGTCTCAACCCTGGCCGGCTTGCAGGCCAGCGGACGGCTTGAGCGCGAGCTGATGTTTAGCTACGCCGCCGGTTACCGGCGCACCCTGCTGTGGCTGCGCCTGCCTTGCGCCATGCCATTCATCTTTGGTGCACTCAAGGTCAATGCCACGCTGGCACTCATTGGCGCCATCGTCGCCGAGTTTTTTGGCTCACCCACCGCCGGGCTGGGCTTTCGTATTTCGACCGAAGCCTCACGCATGAACATGCCACTGGTCTGGTCCGCCATCGTGGTGGCTGCTGTCACCGGGTCGCTGGCGTATGCTGTGCTGGTGCAGTTTGAGCGGCGGGTTGCCTTCTGGCACCCGTCGGTGCGCAGCAGTTAGTTGAACGCAGCGCTTGGGCATCACCAGTCTGTCGTGTCAAAAAACCAGTTTTTTAACCCTGAAAGGAGCTCCCTCCCATGAACCGTTCTGTCAAATTCACCTCCAGCCTGCTTGGCGCCGTATTGGCCGTCTGTGCAGCGGGCACCAGCCTGAGCGCCAGCGCGGCCGACAAGGTCACGATCCAGCTCAAGTGGGTGCCGCAGGCCCAGTTTGCCGGCTACTTCGTCGCCCAAAGCAAGGGCTACTACAAGGCCGAGGGGCTGGATGTCACGATCAAACCAGGTGGCCCCGACATCTCGCCGGTGCAGGTGATTGCTGGCAATGGCGCCGACGTGGTGGTGAACTGGATGCCTGACGCGCTGGCTGCGCGTGAGGCCGGCGTGCCACTGGTCAACATCGCGCAGGTGTTTGACAAATCGGGCATGATGCTGACCTGCAAAAAAGCCAGTGGCGTGAGCAGCCCGAAAGACTTCAAAGGCAAGACGCTGGGCGTGTGGTACGGTGGCAATGAGTACCCGTTCCTGAACTGGATGTCCAAGCTCGGCTACAAGCCTGGCACCGACGTCAAGGTGCTCAAGCAAGGTTTCAACGTCGATCCGCTGCTGCAAAACCAGGCCGCCTGCATTTCGACCATGATTTACAACGAATACTGGCAGGTGGTGGACGCGGGCGTCAAAGAAGCCGATCTGGTCACCTTCTTTTACGAGAAAGAAGGCGTGGCTTCGCTCGAAGACGGCCTGTACGTGATGGAAGCCAAGCTGAAAGACCCCGCTTTTGTGGCGCGCATGGCCAAGTTCCTGAAAGCCTCGTTCAAAGGCTGGAACGATGCCGTCAAGAACCCGGCCGAAGCGGCCAAGATCGTGGTGGCGGCCGACTCCTCGGGGAGCGCCACTGAAAAGGTGCAGTTGCGCCAGATGGAGAACATCGCCAAGTTGATCGGCTCGGCGGGAACCCCCAAGCTCGGCTACCTGGAACCCAGCGCCTACGAGCGCACGGTCAAGGTGCTGATGACGGGTGGCAGCTCGCCAGTGATCAAGAAAGACCCCGGCAAGGCCGCCTACAGCCATGCTGTGTGGGAAGCCGCCGGCAAGTAAACGCCAGCCAACCACCGGGCGGCCCGCTTGGAGCCCGGTGCAGGCGCGCGCAAGCACATGAAGCCGCACCTGCCTGCCGAACCGTGTCGCGAGGCAGGTGCACACGCCGACCCGGCCAAGGGCTCCATACGGCGCGACCGCGAGGCACGCATCCTGGCTGCGGCCGAGCGGGTGTTTGCCGGTGCCGGTTTTGCCGGTGCCACCATGGCCGCCATTGCGGCGCAAGCCGATTTGCCCAAGGCCAATCTGCACTATTACTTTGGCTCCAAGCAAGAGCTGTATCAGGCCGTGCTGGCGCAGACGCTGCGCGACTGGCTGGCCCCGACCGCTGTCATCACCCTGCCGACCCGGCCGGGGCCATCGAGGCCTACATTCGGGCAAAGATGGGCATGGCCTTGCAGCGCCCCCATGCCTCGCGCGTGTTTGCCAACGAGCTGCTGCACGGCGCGCCGGTGGTGCGCGAGCTGCTGGCGACCGAGTTGCGCGAACTGGTGCAGGCCAAGGCTGCGGTGTTGGCACAATGGATCGCGCAAGGGCGCATGGCTGCCGTGGACCCACAGCACCTGTTTTTCAGCATCTGGGCCGCCACCCAGACCTATGCCGATTTTGAGGTTCAGGTGT